>Ga0265303_10002375_pt1 | contig 11639 bp, 11 predicted proteins | sample Helome_2_FD_192494 | JGI IMG/M metagenome (GOLD analysis project Ga0265303, IMG submission 192494) | Marine sediment microbial communities from subtidal zone of North Sea - Hel_20160317 (Illumina Assembly) | ecosystem: Environmental > Aquatic > Marine > Subtidal zone > Sediment ...
CGTCAAAGCTGGTAGTAAATCAGCACGGTTATTAGACCAGAAGCTTATTAATCTTCAAGTTGGCGAAGTAGAGGTCGATGAGATTTGGTGTTTTGTCCAAAAAAAACAAAAGCACATAACAGTGTCTGATAATCGGCTTAAAGTAGGTGATCAATATATTTTCGTAGCTATGGATGCCAATACTAAGCTTATACCATCATATCTTATAGGTAAGCGAAACAGTGGAAATGCACTAGAATTAATGCGTGATCTGCAATTTCGTGTCAATAATCGTTTCCAACTTACGACAGATGGTTATCGCCCTTATATAGATGCAGTAGAAAAAACCTTTGGAAGTAACGTTGATTTTAGTCAGCTAGTAAAGGTTTACGGTGGCGATGAATCTTCACGAGAACGTTACAGCCCAAGTGAAATTAAAGGTATATATCCTACACAAATCATGGGTAACCCAAACCCTAGCCGTGTTTCAACTTCTTACATCGAAAGGCAAAATCTAACCATGCGGATGCAAATTCGTAGGCTTACAAGGTTAACTAACGCTTTTTCTAAAAAACTTGGTAACCTAAAGGCTGCGGTTGCGTTACACTTCGCACATTATAACTTTATGCGGGTACATAGCTCCTTACGTGTCAGCCCTGCTATGGAAGCTGGTCTAACTGACCATATTTGGTCATGGGAAGAATTGCTGGCATGAAGTTAGATAGAAGATTATTATAATTATTACCGGCGATAATTCCGAATTATTACCGGTAATAAATTGTATTCGTTCAAATTAGGACACCACCGAAGTTAACTGATACTTTTCCTGATGATACTTAGTTTAACTAATGAAATATAAGTTCACTAAAATGCATGGTTTAGGTAATGACTTTATCCTCATTGATTGTATAAATCAGTCTGTACAACTTAGTCAGGAGCAATTACGTTATCTTGCGAATCGCCGTCTTGGTATAGGCTGTGATCAGATTCTGTTAGTAGAAAAAGCTAAAAGTAATGCTGATTTCCGATACCGTATTTTTAATTCTGATGGTAGTGAAGTAGAACAATGCGGAAATGGGGCGCGTTGTTTTATACGCTATGTGTATGACCAAGGAATGACTCAAAAGAAAGAAATTCGTGTGGAAACGCTTGGTGGAGTCATTGTTCCTAAGCTAGAAACAAATGGAGAGGTAACTGTGAATATGGGCGTCCCTAAATTTGAGCCACAAGAAATTCCCTTTGTCGCTAAAAAACGTATGCTTACATATTTACTAGATATCGATGAAAAGCAAATAGAATTTAGTATTCTTTCAATGGGCAACCCACACGCAGTACAAATTGTTGAAGATATCAATCAATCGCCAATATTAGTTGAGGGCGCCTTAATTGAGAATCACCCACGCTTTCCTCAACATGTAAACGCCGGATACATGCAAGTAGTAAACCGTAAACATATTAATCTAAGAGTATACGAGCGAGGTGTTGGTGAAACCCTCTCTTGCGGCACTGGTGCATGTGCTGCTGTAGTAGCGGGAATTACCCGCGGTCTACTGGATTCAGCTGTTAAGGTAAGCACTATTGGAGGCAATTTGAGCGTTTTCTGGGAGAAGGAGAATAATCCCGTCTGGATGACAGGGCCTGCCATTTCTGTATTTGATGGAGAAATTGAACTATAAACTTAACCAAGGGGAAAATATGAAATTCGGTTCAGAAGAAGTGGCTCAATACCTTAAGCAACACCCACAATTCTTTGATGAGTATGCTGACATGTTAGCTGATATTTATGTTCCACATCCTCATGGCGGCAGAGCTATACCTATCAGCGAACGACAAATTGTCACTTTACGAGATAAAAACCACATTCTGCAGGACAAATTACGTAAATTAGTTAATTTTGGTGAAGAAAATGATGTTATTAGCGAGAAAATGCATCGTTTGTCTATCATGTTTCTTACCTTCACTCACATCAATGATTTCCTGAATGAACTTAATTCAATCCTGCGCGATAATTTCTCAGTACCCCATGTAGCGCTACGATTATGGAATATAAACTGTGATAGTCTAGAAATGTCTAAATTTATTTGTACTAATACAGAAACTCATACAATTACTAACAGACTACTTCATCCATACTGTGGTCCACAGTTGACCGATGAAATCAAGAGTTGGTTTGGTGAAAGTGTAGCCCATTTGCGTTCTTTCTCAATGATCCCCCTGAGAACCAAACAAACTATTGGCCTCTTGGTTCTGGCAAGTGAAGAACCTCAGCGATTCTACCCAGAAATGGGAACACTCTACCTGCAACGACTAGGAGATCTCGTAAGCACCGCTATTTCACGATATAGTCAAACTGAATGTAATAAATAAAAGATTCAAAACGATATTGAACAATTGAAGATAAATATGATTTCAGGGAATAATCCATCCTCACTGGTTGACGCTTATATCTTGCATCTTACAAATGAACGAAGATTGTCGCCATTAACTTGTGAAAATTACTCGCGTGACATTACTGCACTATTAAAACTCGCTACAAAAACCCCCCTTAACCAGCTAAGGGTCCATCACATTCGCCGTTTTGTAGCTCAACTTCATAGTAAAGGGCTCTCTGGGAGAAGTCTGGCAAGAATGCTATCAGCATGGCGCGGCCTCTATAATTACCTGGCGCGTGACCATGGCTACACTCATAACCCTTGTGCAGGCTTGCGCGCACCAAAGTCTACAAAATCTCTACCCCATGTTTTATCCCCTGACGAAGCTGCAAAACTCCTAGAATTTAAGGCTAATGATTTAATAACGTTACGGGACAAGGCAATGTTTGAATTATTCTATTCTTCAGGCCTACGTTTAACCGAACTCATTAACCTTACACCTGAGGATTTAAATTTTACTGAAAGTACCGTAATTGTTCATGGAAAAGGCGATAAAACGCGTGTCGTCCCAATTGGCCGTCAGGCTATTCAAGCATTAAGAGAGTGGATGAAGCAACGTGAAGCATTACTCAAGCCCGGGGAAAATGCACTGTTTCTCTCACGAAATGGTAGAGGTATCAGCTCGCGATCAGTTAGTCAGCGCCTAAAAATGAGGGCGTTGCAACAAGGTATCAGCCTAAATGTACATCCCCATGTACTGAGACATTCATTTGCTTCTCATTTGCTACAGTCTAGTGCGGACCTACGTGCAGTACAGGAAATGCTAGGGCACGCAAATATCAGTACTACGCAGACTTACACCCATCTTGATTTCCAGCATTTAGCAAAAGTCTATGATGCTGCTCATCCAAGAGCAAAGAAGAAAGTCTGAGGCCGGTAGAAATACTTTTCTCGGTAAATTGGCGCTATAATTCAATGTTTACTCGAACTCAATACAATGGATTAACTTCATGACGACCATACTCTCAGCACGACGAGGCTCACAAGTTGCACTTGGTGGTGATGGCCAGGTAACACTGGGCGCTGTAGTAGGCAAGGCCAGCGCCTGCAAAATTCGCAGACTCTATCATGAGAAAATTCTTGCAGGGTTTGCTGGCGGCACAGCTGACGCCTTTACTTTATTCGAACGCTTTGAAGGCAAACTAGAAAAACATCAGGGCCACCTTATGCGCTCTGCAGTAGAGCTGGCAAAAGACTGGCGTACCGACCGTATTTTGCGTCGTTTAGAAGCAATGCTCATTGTAGCTGATAAAGAAACCACTCTTATCATCACTGGAGCGGGCGATGTACTTGAACCTGAGCTAGGGCTTGCCGCAATTGGCAGTGGTGGCACCTATGCACATTCGGCCGCTCGCGCACTTCTCGAAAATACAGATCTGGAAGCTCTAGAAATTGTCAAGAAATCACTCTCTATCGCTGGAGATCTATGTATTTATACTAACCAGAACCATAGTATTGAAGTCCTGTAATAATATGGAACCAGACCAAATGGTAACTAAAAAAACTTAAGGGAAGTCTTTCTTATTAAACAAATAGTAAAGAAATTTAGTGCTGACAAGTCTATTTTTATTTTTCCGATGAATCACACCTATTTTCATATATTTATTACACTTTTCTACAAACACTAGAACCTATGTCCCAAATGTCTCCGCAGGAAATCGTACAAGAACTCGATAAGCATATTATTGGTCAAGATTCTGCCAAACGAGCCGTTGCTATCGCGCTTAGGAATCGTTGGCGCAGACAGCAGGTAGCAGACCCTCTGCGGCAGGAAATTACCCCAAAAAATATTTTGATGATAGGCCCCACTGGTGTTGGTAAAACTGAAATAGCGCGCCGATTAGCCAAACTTGCTAACGCTCCGTTTATTAAAGTTGAAGCCACCAAGTTTACTGAAGTAGGTTATGTTGGGCGTGATGTTGATTCCATCATACGGGATTTAGCGGAATCTGCCATCAAACTGTTACGTGAACAGGAAGCTCAAATTATACGCCCAAGGGCTGAAGACCATGCAGAAGAGCGCATTCTTGACGTGTTGCTACCACCTGCACGAGATCTGAGTTCACAAACAGAAAATGAAGAAAATAATAACGCTACCCGTCAGAAATTTAGAAAGAAATTACGTGAAGGCAAACTCAATGAGAAGGAAATTGAAATAGAAGTTTCAGCTGCACACACGCAAATGGAAATCTTTGCCCCACCCGGAATGGAAGACCTCACCTCGCAAATTCAAGGTATGTTTCAAAATTTGGGTGGAGAAAGAAAAAAGACCCGTAAACTGCAAATCCAAGAAGCAAAAAAACTCATTGCAGAAGAGGAAATTTCAAAACTAATTAATGATGAAGAATTAAAGTTAAGAGCAATACAAAATGTTGAGCAGAATGGAATTGTGTTTCTAGATGAAATTGACAAAATCACTAGTCGCTCTGAAACGTCAGGAAGTGATGTTTCGCGCCAGGGAGTTCAGCGCGATCTATTGCCACTAGTTGAAGGAACTACTATTTCTACCAAATATGGCATGATCAAGACTGACCATATATTATTTATAGCCAGTGGAGCTTTCCACCTTACCAAACCATCTGACCTAATACCTGAACTGCAAGGACGGTTTCCAATTCGTGTTGAACTGGCTAGCCTTAACGCTGTTGATTTTGTACAAATACTTACCAACACTGACGCTTGCTTGACACGTCAATATGAAGCGCTTATGAAGACTGAAGAAATTAAATTAAAGTTTCTTCCTGAAGCAATTAAGCGCTTAGCTGAAATTGCTTTTGATGTTAACGAAAAAACTGAAAATATTGGTGCAAGGAGACTTTACACTGTTATGGAAAAACTTTTGGAGGAAATTTCTTTTGATGCTGCAAAACACAGCGGAACTACTGTCTCTATAGATTCTTCCTATGTAGACCAAAGACTCAAAGATTTATCTCAGAGTGAAGATTTGGCTCGGTACGTACTTTAAAAACAACTATGTATCTGCTGCCCACATTAATGCCATGATAATTTGCGGGCCACATCCAAGACTATTGATGCGTCCATGACCCCACCAAACCACACCAACTTTAAATCTCACTTTGAAGAGCTCTTGCGCTACGCGTTGAGTACATTATCAGCCAAAGACTTAGATATTAATATCGAATTTGCACGCCCAAAACAGGTTAATCATGGTGATTATTCCTGTAACCTGGCAATGCAATTGGCTAAACCACTGCGTAAAAATCCACGCGATATTGCTTTACAATTAATCAATGCAATGCCTGTTTCACCTCATCTTGAAAAAACTGAAGTTGCGGGTGCTGGCTTTATTAATCTATTCCTTAAAGCTTCTTCTAAGCAGCAATTCCCTCGCATTGTGCTCGAAAATGGTAATGAGTTCGGCTACGGAAACTTTGGTGCCGGTGCAAAAATTCAGGTGGAGTTTGTTTCAGCAAATCCTACTGGTCCATTACATGTTGGACATGGGCGTGGCGCAGCATTTGGCGCAAGCCTAGCTAACGTACTTGCCGCAGCAGGCTTCTCTGTATCACGCGAGTACTATGTTAATGATGCAGGAAGGCAAATGGATATTCTGGCAGTTTCTGCTTGGTTACGTTACCTTGAATTGAACGGCAAAAATGTACTCTTTCCAAGTAATGCCTATCAGGGAGAATACGTTCGTGACATGGCGGAATTAATATACAAGGCACATGGAAACCACTATGTGCGTCAACATGAGATGCTTACGTCGGACGTTGCTAGTGAGAGAATAAAAGGAGAGGATGACTCTGAGATACTACTTGATCAATTAATATCAGAAACTAAAAATATTTTGGGGCAGGATTACACATATATTCACAATTTTGTTTTAACTGAACAGCTAGGTGACTGTCGCAATGATTTAATGGAGTTCGGAGTAGTTTTCGATACATGGTTCTCAGAACAATCTCTATTTGAGAATGGTACAGTAGCGCAAACAATTGATCTGCTTAAGCAAAAAGATTATCTATACCAACAGGATGGCGCCATATGGTTTCGCTCATCTGATTTTGGTGATGAAAAAGACAGGGTTGTTCAAAGGGATAACGGCCAATTCACATATTTTGCTTCTGACATTGCCTATCATCTCAATAAATTTCAGCGTGGTTTTAAACGCATCATTAATGTGTGGGGTGCCGATCATCACGGTTATATTCCACGAGTAAAAGGGGCAATGGAAGCGTTAGCACTTGACTCATCAAAGCTTGAAATAGCGTTGGTTCAGTTTGCAGTACTTTATCGTGATGGTGTTAAGGCGCCCATGTCTACCCGTTCTGGAGAATTTGTAACATTACGGGAATTACGTAAGGAAGTAGGTAATGATGCTGCACGATTCTTTTACCTATTACGTAAAAGTGACCAGCACCTAGATTTTGATTTGGATCTGGCAAAATCACAACACAATGATAACCCAGTATATTATGTACAATATGCCCATGCACGAGTGTGTAGTGTTATGGAGCAATGGGGTGAGGACCCTTTACTTCTTACCACTGCTGATACAACTCAACTCTCTAGTATTGTAGAATTGTCACTATTACAGAAACTGATTGATTACCCTGAAATAGTGGAAGTGGCAGCAAGAGATCTTTCTCCTCATCTGGTCGCATTCTACCTTAGGGAGTTAGCGGCTGAGTTTCACAGTTATTATAATTCTTCCCGCTTTCTTGTACCGGAAATACCGATTCGGCTTGCCCGATTGGCACTAATTGCTTCAATACGACAAGTACTGGTTAATGGATTAACGCTGCTAGGTGTGAGTGCACCTGATAGAATGTAAGTATACAAACCTAATAAAAGTTTTTATGAGTCGAGACTATAAATCCCCATCAAAATCTACTTCCAACAAAAAAGGGTCTACTCTTCTTTTAGGATTATTCATAGGCTATGTGCTAGGTCTTGTTAGTGCTATCGGTGTATGGATGTATATCCACCAGGCACCCAGTCCTTTCATCCAAAGTAAGGAGCCTGAAATTAGCACAAAGATAAAAACTTCTAAGAATGAGAATGAAACCTTAAAAGAAAAACAAAAATCTGAACGTAACGTTGCCCAAAATGGGGATACAAATGAAAAACCACGGTTTGAATTCTACCAAATGCTTCCAGGTAACGAAGAACCAGTTACTGAAAAACAATTCCAAAAAGCGGCACAACAACCGTCCCTAAAAGACAAGTATTACCTGCAGGCAGGATCCTTCCAAAATACAGAGGATGCAGAGAATCTAAAAGCAAAAATTGCTATGCTTGGCATGGAGGCATATGTTCAATCGGCTAATTTATCTGAAAAAGGTAAGTGGCATAGGGTTCGTGTAGGTCCTTTTACAAAAATTGATGATATCAATAAAGCACGATCGTCCCTGCTGCAAAGCGGTATTAAGGCTAATCTTATTAAAGTACATGCTAAAGCTCAGTAAGATACTTTATCCTAAAGATAACAAGATAAAAATTACAGACTTTCTCTAGAGGTGAAAATGAGCCCTATTAAACGATTCTATACAGCTTTCTTATTAATTCTTAGCCTTGGACTTGCTGGTATTTCAGGTGTAAAAGCTGAACTTATTAAAGGTCGTGATTATGCTGTGCTACTTAGTCCTCAACCCACGACGAGTGGCGACAAAATTGAGGTTCTGGAATTTTTTTGGTATGGCTGCCCACATTGCTACAAACTGCACCCTTTAATCAGAAGCTGGCTAAAAAAAGTACCTAAAGATGTAAATTTTAAATATATTCCAGCAATTTTTCGTAAGAATTGGATCCCTGGTGCAAAAACTTTTTATACATTAGAAATCCTAGGAGAAAAAGATAAATTACACGATAAAATTTATGATGCTATTCATATAGAAAAAATTGACCTTACCAATGAAGAACTATTATTTAACTGGGTTGAAAAACAAGGAGTAGACCGAAAAAAATTTATAAGTGTTTATAACTCTTTCTCCATTGTAAATAAATCATCTCAATCTTCGCAAATGTCCAGGAAATATGGGTTAAAGGGTGTTCCATCGTTGGTTGTAGATGGTAAGTACCTGATTAGTGGAAAAATGGGCGGCACACCGCAGGAAACCATTAAAACATTAGACCAATTAATTAATAAGGTACGTAGAGAAAAAACAAAGAAATAGCTTATAACTAATTTTTATTGCTAGCAGCAGAATCTTTCCATGTCCTTAAAAATTATTATAACCGGCGCCTCCAGCGGATTAGGGAAAGCGTTAGCCAAATATTATGCGTCACTAGGTGCAACCCTTGGGTTGATAGCGAGAAACAAAGCTTCTTTAGAGGCTCTGGTTAGTGAGCTACCTGATCCAGCCACCCCTTTCTATGATATTGACGTTCGTGATTCACAGTCTATGCAATCTGCTGCGGGTGACTTCATACAACACTACGGATGCCCTGATATTGTAATTGCCAACGCCGGAATTAGTCAGGGCACTCTTACAGAGTATGCCGAAGATAGTGAAATTTTTGAGTCTATTTTAGCGACTAATGTCACTGGTATGGTTAACACTTTTCAACCGTTTATTACTATCATGCGAACACAAGGTAAAGGTAGTTTAGTGGGGATCTCAAGCGTAGCAAGCTATCGCGGGCTTCCGGGAGCGAGTGCTTACTCTGCATCTAAGGCTGCTGCAAACTCATATCTTGAAAGTCTGCGTGTAGAAATGTATGGAAGTGGTGTGTCCGTTATCACAATTTGCCCTGGCTACATTATTACACCAATGACGGCTAATAATCCATTTCCGATGCCCTTTATTATGACAGCAGAAACTACTACCAAAAAAATCGTACATATTATTAAACATAAAAAATTATATTCTGTGATTCCCTGGCAAATGGCAATTGTTGCACGTATTCTGAAATTACTTCCAAATTTTGTTTACGATCGTCTATTCAGCATTATGCCGCGCAAACCCAGATGACAAATGAATTTGTTCCAGTCAATCTTTTGAGGTCAAAATAGTGCTTAAAGAAAAAGGACTTTTTGGAGCGGGTTGTTTCTGGTCTGTAGAAGCTACATTTCGTAAACTTCAAGGTGTTAGTGAAGCAATATGTGGGTATTCCGGTGGCCACACCAGTAATCCTACATATAATGATGTATGTACAGGTAAAACCGGCCATGTTGAAGTTGTACAGGTAGAATATGACCCTTCACAAATTACTTATGATGAACTTCTGAAAACATTCTGGAATTGCCATAATCCAACTACCCTCAATCGACAAGGACCAGATATTGGCTCTCAATATCGTTCAGTGATATTTTTTTATACGGCAGAGCAAGAAATAATAGCGAATTCTTCCAAAGAAAAAATACAATTAGGAAAGTACCAGCACGAACCAGTCGTAACAGAAGTACTACCTGTTACCCAATTTTATCGTGCGGAAGAATATCATCAGAGATATTTCGAAAAACACGACCTCACAAAAGATCATAGCACATAATAGCTACTAGAGATTAAGTTAACTGATTTTTAATTTCAGTGATACGTGCTTCTCGAATTTTTGTATTAATTGAGTTTGACAAACAGATAGGGTCAGAAATAGTTTTCGCCAGACTAGCAGCTATTCCACTGCTATCAACTTTATTAGCTGCCTTGAATGCTTCACGTAACCGCGTGGCCTGTGGATAAGGTTTATTAGTGTAACCAGTCCGTCCATGAAAATCACATGCACAAGCATGAATAAATTCCTTAAAACGTTCTGGCTTACGATAAGCGTCTACTGCCAGCAACATATCTACTATTGTTGTTGGAGTTAAATCTGCTATACGATGAACATTACCATGAAAACGTGCTACCAGTAGAGCAAGATCACGACAATTTTTAGGGACTCTGATACGCTCGCATAGGTTTTTAACTAATTTCACACTGTGTTTTTCATGTCCGGTATGACGGGGCCATGAGTTTCTAGGTGTAACTCCTTTGCCAAGATCATGAGTAAGAGCAGCAAAGCGAATTTGCAGAGAATAATTTTTTGATGCAGCATAGTCAATAACCTGCATAATATGCTCACCTGTATCAATCTCAGGATGCCATTTTTCTGGTTGAGGAATTCCGAATAATATATCTATCTCTGGCATAACTCGTGTCAGCGCACCACAATCTCGTAGTGTAGAAAACAAGCGAGAAGGTTTATTTTCCATCAGTCCGCGAGCAAGCTCCTGCCATACTCTTTCTGGTACCAAAGCATCAATCTCACCATTGCGTACTATTTCACCCATCAATGCAAGAGTCTCTGGTGCAACACGAAAACCAAATCGTGCAGAAAAACGTGCGGTACGTAATATACGAACTGGATCTTCAGAGAATGCTGGACTTACATGTCGCAGCAATCCCGCCTTAAGATCTGCAATACCATTAAACGGATCAATAATCTTTCCATTTTTATCTTTTGCAATTGCATTTATCGTGAGGTCTCGTCGTGCCAAATCATCCTTTAGCGTAACTTTAGGAGACGCATAAACTTCAAACCCCCTATATCCACGCGCAACTTTTCGTTCGGTTCTTGCCAGTGCATACTGATCATGACTTTTCGGATGAAGAAAAACTGGGAAATCTTTACCCACTGAACGATACCCAAGTTTCTCCATCTCCTCTGGAGTTGACCCGACAACAACATAATCATGGTCTTTAACTGGAAGCTGCAATAGCTCATCACGCACGGAACCCCCGACCAAATAAGTTTCTAATGAGGAATTAATTTTATCGCCCCGCTCTGTCACGGAAACCTGAATACCGTTCACGTGGCGTATCATGTGCTAAGTATAATGGCGCCACTTCTTCCAATTCTGTAGGATGAACTCCAAATACTGCTGTGAAGTCACTCTCACTATTACAATCGCATATACTATCAGTCTTCATCGAAAGATAATTATCACGTGTCATAAGCTTACCAGGTAAAAATTCCAAAAGTGTTGCTTGTAATTTCGATAGCCAGTCACTCAACCCTATAATACTAAGTTTATGTTTAGTTTTAGTTATAGTGGACACATATTCTACGAGTTGTCTTAAAGAATAAATTTTTGGTCCACATAAATCGTAACTTTGACCAAAGGTGGCAGGAGTAGAAAGACTTTCTACTATTACTTTCACTACATTCTCTACAAACACCGGCTGAAATTTTGAGTTGGGTGATGCAAGTAGCATTATAGGTAATCGACGCGCCAGATTAGCAAATAAATTTAGAAAAGAATCTCCTGGCCCAAAAATTACG
>Ga0265303_10002376_pt1 | contig 11636 bp, 10 predicted proteins | sample Helome_2_FD_192494 | JGI IMG/M metagenome (GOLD analysis project Ga0265303, IMG submission 192494) | Marine sediment microbial communities from subtidal zone of North Sea - Hel_20160317 (Illumina Assembly) | ecosystem: Environmental > Aquatic > Marine > Subtidal zone > Sediment ...
ACAGCGTCGATTGCCTACTACTTTGCGACCCGGGTGCGCGTGCAGATTGGTGACAGGAAAGGCGCGATGGAAAGCCTGGAGCAGACGATTGATGCGGGGTGGCCGCGCTTTTCGCTCGCCAACAACCCCGACATCGTGGCTTTGAGCGGCGAATCGGGCTACGCTGTTCTTATGGCTGATCCTCAGAACTGATTGCAGTTCGGCTACTCAGCCTAAAACGATAATAGGACGCCACCTCTAAAGTGGCATAAATCCAGAGAGGGGAAGACCGTGGCAGATATTATTTCAGGCAAGAATGCTGGCGAACTACACGACGACGGTGAGCCGCGTGACGATGGCGAACCACGTGATGATGGTGAGCCACGTGATGACGGCGAACCGCGTGACGATGGTGAACCACGTGATGATGGCGAACCACGTGATGACGGCGAGCCTCGCTAGAATCAGCCATCGTCGGCGCTAAGGTCGACTTAAGACATAGTTTAGGCACACATCAGCGGCCATTTGTGGCTGCGATTACCGCTGTGCGTTATTCGAGGGGGAATTTACTATGGCAAAGGGAATCTCGTTGCATATTGGCATCAACGAAGTTGACGCTGCCGGATATCCGCTAAACCCGGTACGGACTGGTCGAAAATACGTTGTGCTGAGTGACGACTATCATCCTGTCAGTTTTGACTGTGACTTCAAGATAGGGTGGAAAGGCCCGTTGTCTTCCTGTGAGCTGGATGCGGTGAACATGCAGAAACTGGCCAAACGTCAGAAGTTCAGCGCCAAGATACTCAAGACCAAAAGGGCTACCTCGGAAAACGTCATCAAGGAGGTTCGCAGCGCCGCGAAGAAACTCAAAGCCGGGGATACATTCCTGGTGTCCTATTCCGGCCACGGGTCCCAGGTGGAAGACCTCTCAGGTGATGAAGCGGACGGAGAGGACGAAACCTGGTGCCTCTACGACCGGATGTTCCTGGATGACGAACAACGCGAGTTGTACGCGGAGTTCGCACGAGGCGTAAATATCGTTGTGATGTCCGATTGCTGTCACAGTGGCTCTTCGACACGGTCCGGAAGGTCGAGCCGGCCTGAAGTGACTGATGACGACGAGGATGGCGAGCGTCGCGAGATGGAAGAAAGGACGGCTTCTGCAATCTATCGTGCCAGGAAGAAGGACTACGACACGATCCAGAGGAATCTCAAGAATCCGCCGCCGAAGCTCAAGGCGAGCCGCATCATGTTTTCCGCCTGCCAGGACTACGAGACCGCTATGGGGTACAAGAATGGTGGCGTATTCACTGTGGCGCTGCTAAAGGTCTGGGATGGCGGAAAATTCAAAGGCAGCTATCGGGATCTGGCAAAGCAGATAAGAGACAAGCTGCAGCGGGATTACAACGCCAAGGTCGATAAGAAAGGCGGTGATGCGAGTAGCGTCTTCCTGCAGGTGCCGAATTTTGTCCAGATCAAGGGATCGTCCAAGAAGGCGCTCGAGAATCTCATCAAACTAGAAGCGTTTTCGGTCTGATTGCGCATGGATATCTTGTTCATCTCGGCTAATTCCGCCGATGCCTACATGGATATAGAACGGGAGCAGCGGACGTTGCAGAAGCTGACGAGCGCCGACGGCCATTCTCTTCACCTTTTGCCAGCAGCAGAGGTGGCGGATGTAAAAGAAGCGCTCGCTGCGAACAGAAAAGAGCAGTTCTTCGATGTGCTGCATTTCAGCGGACACGCAACGGTAGAAGAGGGACTGCATTTGCGAGGTTTTGGTCGACAACAGGCGTTTCTTGGCGTCGGTGAACTGAAAGAGCTATTGACTAATTCCGGCGTCAGGCTCGTCGTACTAAATGCCTGTGAAAGCGAGGCCGTAGCGCAAGCAGTGAGCGAGGTTGTTCCCGTTGTAATAGGAACTACTCGAAAAGTCAGGGATGTAGTCGCGAGGCAGTTTACCCGGCTCTTCTACACGGCATTGATTGGGGAGGCGACGGTCTCCGAAGCACTCGATGCCGCACTCAGAGAACAAAGAACAAGCAATATTCCGGCGTACAGGCAGGTAGCACTACGAACCCAGCAGGTTAACCAGCAAGAGGATTTCCAGAATGGCAAGCAGCGACAAGTCTACGTTTAATCAATTTCAATCCGTGGTCGCGATATTGACGCCCGTCATCGTCGCGTTTGGCGGTTTCTATGGCTACATTCTGAAAGATAGAGTTGCAGATGCGCAGTCCCAACTCGCGGCAATGGAGACTTCCATCAGAAACGTTGAGGCTATGGAGACCTTTTTCAAAATGATGGGCGGGGAGAATAACGCCGAAGCAAAAATGGCCGCCTATGCGTTATACATGCTCAACAAGGAAAACCCGGAAATGACCGTCAGCATGATCATGGCGCCGGAAAACGAGGACCTGATGGCAGTACTTATTGACCTTGGAAGCCGCGATTCAAAAATCCTGGAGGAGGTTCAGAAGATTCTTGCAACGCAGGACGACACAAAAGAAGGCACTGCAATACAGCAGTCGGCACAGAAAATCGTCGCGGATATCCCCAGTACAGTGGCTGCAGTAAGTGCCGACACGGTTTCCGAGGATGGAGACGCAGGGAGATGGAGCTATCTAGGCAACTTCGTAACCGGCGAAGGCAAGAGATTCGACTTGCCAGCAGGCGATTCTCCACTTGAGGGCAATACGTACACTCTCACCAGGGATGTAAACATCCGTGCCGACTATCCACACAGCGAGAATGACTGGCAGAGCGGCAGTATTATTGGCGTTGCACGGGAAGGCCAGAGAATCGAAGTCGTAGAGACACAGGTTGATAGCAAAGACCATTTATGGGCCAGGATTAATGTGGTATCGCGATAGACCGACCGAGGCGGTAAGTCATGAATCCTGATATTCGCCGGCGTCGTCACGCAGAGCTTTGGGAGTCCGGGACGTCCAGCGCCCGCAAGATAGGGATCACTGGATTGATCTTCGCAATCCTGATGCTCTTGAGAGTCGTTGAGCCATATCACCTCATAGAGCGTATTGGCCAGAAAGACCTGAAGGCACTGGAGGTCAAACGGGAAGAACTGCTCGTGCAGCAGCGACAGTTGGGTTCGGTTGAAACTGCGTTACAGGAAATTGAAGACGAGCTGGACAAGAGTCCCTGGAACGACGAAGTCGAGAGTCTAAAGAAGTACTTCATCGAACTACGGGCGAACGGCTATCAAAGTGATGAAATACCGCAGGACAGGGCCAACGAAACGATAACGAATATCGGCAAATTGGTTAATGAAGGTGTCATCGAGAAGCTGAGCGCCGTAACGGAACGACCTGGCACGTCGGAGAGGCTTAAAGAGTTTCCAGGGATTATTAAGAAGGCACTGGACAAATGGACGGACGAAAACTACGACAAGACAGATTGGTATTTCACCCCGCAATCCAAGGATGCAACGATCGAGGGAATGAACGAAGTATTGACGGCCTTGAAAGCCAAGGCGCTGGGCGCTGTCTACGAAAGCAGGGAAAGCCTTGAGGTTGAGAGAAAGGAGCTCAAGGAAAGCGAAGACGCTATCGACGCGAAGAAAGAGAATGCTGAAGTCGGTATCAAGGATGATCTGAATGACATCCTGCCTGAATGGGCACAAGACTCAGTTGGAGTCAGGAGCATGATTGTTTTCTTCCCATGGATCCTCGTCGCGTTCGCGGCGACCATGGTGGGCAAAGCCTTCATTGCAGCCCGGCATTTCCACGGAATGGCCGATGAAGAGCAATGGACGGCCGTTGAGCGCAGCGACCCCCTGGTGTCGACGTCATGGACACTCACGTGGCGAGGGCTACCCGGGACCATCGTGACTATCGTCAACTACTTCGCAATTATTGGGGCGTATTGGTTTTGCCTGAGTCGCGTGAATTACCCACCAGCCAGGTACTCCAGCGGGTCGGCGGATGAGAGCACGACCATTGAAGCATCCTTGCAGGCTATTGCGAACGCTGTGTCGTCTTCTCTGTCGGTCGGGCTCGCCTACGCATTATTGATCGCGACCTTGGTCGTCGTCGCCGCCACGCCGATACTGCGGCGTGCGCGCGAAAGCGGCGGCACTCGCTAGCGGGCTTCAAGACAGCGCGGTCAGGTGCTCCAGGAAGATCTCCTGCGCGGAAATCCGATCGGCCTTGCCGCGTGAGACGCGCTCGTACTGACCATCACCATCCAGAACCCATGCCTGGCAGTTGTCCTTGAGGAACAGTTCGAGATGCCGGCGAATCTGGTCTTTCATTGCTTTCTGGCGAATCTCGAAGCACGACTCGTTACGACGGAACATGTTGCGCTCCATCCAGTCGGCACTCGAACAATAGAATTCCTCAGCGCCCCCGTTCAGGAAATAGTACACACGCGAGTGTTCGAGGAAGCGCCCCACGATCGATCGCACGTGAATATTCTCTGACAAGCCTTTGACACCCGGCCGTAGCGAACAGATACCGCGAATGATCAGGTCGATCTTGACGCCTGCGCCTGATGCTTCGTAGAGCGCGTCTATCAATTGCGGCTCATTCAGCGAATTGACCTTGGCGATGATGCGGGCATCTTTGCCGGCCTTCGCATTTTCGGATTCGCGTTTGATCTTCTCTATTAGTGCGTCGAACAGGCTGAAGGGCGAGGCGAGCATCCTGGTCATGCCAACCGCCTCGGTCAGGCTGGTCAGTTGCAGGAATAACTTGTGCACGTCTTCGCCCAGCCGCTGGCTGCTCGAAAGGTAGCCATAGTCTGTATAAACGGACGTCGTTGCGTGGTGGTAGTTGCCCGTGCCCAGGTGGACGTAGCGGATCAGCTTATCGTCCTCGCGACGGACCACAAGTAGCATCTTTGCGTGTGTCTTGAATCCGACCAGGCCGTAGACGACACTAGCGCCGGCCTCCTGCAGACGATTCGCGAGTGCGATGTTTGCGGCTTCATCAAAGCGCGCCATGAGCTCGATAACCACCGTAACTTCCTTGCCCGATCTCGCCGCCGTTACGAGGTGGTCGACGATGGGAGAATCCGCACCGGTTCGATACAGGGTCTGTTTGATCGCCAGGACATCGGGATCCACGGCCGCCAGCGCTATGAAGTCGATGACCGGCGCAAACGACTGGTACGGGTGGTGCAGGAGCACGTTTTTCTTTGCCAGGATCTCGAAAATATCTTCGTCTGTGAGCAGATCCTCAGGCAGGCCCTGGGTGAATGGCGGATAGAGCAGCTCGGCCCGGTCGGTCAGACCGCATATTGTGCTGAGGCGATTGAGGTTGACCGGTCCTTCGACCAGGTACATATCCTGTTCCTGCAGGCTGAAGTGATCGAGCAGGAATTCCTGCAGATCCTCAGGACATTGATGCCCGATCTCGATCCGTACTGCGGCACCGTAACGGCTGGCCTCGAGCTGGCCCTCGAGCGCTCGCACGAGATCGCTGACTTCTTCATCGTCGATATACAGGTCACTATTGCGAGTAACTCGAAACTGGTAACAACCACCGACCTCCAACCCGGGGAACAGTCGATCGACGTGCACGCGTATTACCGAAGACAGGAATACGTAGTTGTGCTCGCCTTTCTTGCTGAGATGTTCAGGCAGCTCGATGATACGGGGCAACGATCGCGGCGCCTGGACCATGCCACGATGGCGGCGGCGGCCGAATGCGTCACGGCCGTTCAGGCGAACGATGAAGTTCAGGCTCTTGTTCAGGATTTGTGGAAACGGTCTCGATGGATCAAAGGTCAGCGGTGTCAGTACAGGAACAACCTGTTCGTCAAAGTACTGGCTCAGCCATTCCTGCTGTTCGTCATTCCAGTCGTCGCTCTGTATAAAGCGCACGCCCGCCTTTGTCAGCTTAGGAAACATGACTTTGTTGAGCAGCTCATACTGCTGCCGGACGAGCTCGGCGACTCCGATGCGCAGTGTGTCGAATACCTCCTGCGCCGGAATCTTTTCCGGGCCCTGGGCAGGTGCGCCGATCTCCATGCGCTGTTTCAAACCGGCAACGCGAATCTCGAAGAACTCGTCAAGATTCGTGCTGGTTATGCACAGGAAGCGCAACCTCTCGAGCAGAGGTACGTCGGGGTCGAGAGCCTGTTCGAGTACACGTTTGTGGAACTCGAGCAGGCTGAGTTCACGATTGATATAGAGACTTTTCATTATCTTGGTAAGTATCTCTTGCCAAGCACTACTTTACGCTTTGCGCCGGTCACACTTGGCAGATTCCCGGCCTCGTTGTTCATCGCACGCATTGCCAGCCAGGCGAAAGCCACGGCTTCGACCCAGTCCGGGTCCAGCCCGACCGACTGCGTCGTGTCTATACGGGTGCCGGGCATATTCCTGGTAAGGCGCTTCAGCAGGTCCTTGTTGTGCGCACCGCCCCCGCAAACGTACACCTCACGAGTATCCGCAGCATGCCGTCCGACGCTATCCGCAATAGTACGTGCGGTCAGTTCGGCGAGCGTCGCCTGCACATCAGCCGGTTCGTAAGCGCGCAGCAGGTATTCGGACAGCCACTCGAGGTTGAAGTCCTCGAGCCCCGTACTCTTTGGCGGCTCGAGTTCGAAGTACCCGAACGCCAACAGGCGCTCGAGAAGCGTATCGATACAGGTTCCGGTGGCCGCCCAGTCACCATTGCGATCAAATGGTCGTTTCTGATGCTTCTGGATCCACCGGTCGAGCAAGGTGTTGCCGGGTCCGGTATCGAAGCCGATAACAGGAGAGTCATCGGCTTTAAGTAGTGTGACATTGGCGATGCCGCCTATGTTCAGAATGGCCCGGTCAGCATCCGTGTTGCCGAACAACCATCGGTGAAATGGGGGAACCAGCGGTGCACCCTGACCGCCGGCCGCGATATCCGCGCTGCGAAAATCGGCCACAGTCGCAATACCCGTCCCCTTGAGTATTGTCTCCGGGTTGCCTATCTGTAACGAGTAGGGCGCGACGGCATCGGGCTGATGACGGACGGTCTGCCCATGACTGCCGATCGCGACGACGTCGCCTGCGTCTATGTCGCTGGACTCAAGTAGTGCCAGCGCCGCATCGCGAAATGACTCGCCAATCTGCCGGTCCAGTGAACCAATGTCCGGAATTGGCTGGTCGATGGGCGAGGTGACGGCATTGAGCAGTGCACGACGCAGTGTGTCCGGGTATGCGGTCTCAAGAGTTGCAGCGATATTGACGGCGGATTCGTCGAAGCTCACGAGTGCCGCATCGATGCCATCCATGCTGGTTCCGGACATCAGGCCAATGTAGTACTTCGGCATAATGTCTACTTCGTGCTGTAGGCGATCGATGCTACCTGGGTGCGCTTGAACTTTTCGAGTTCTTCCAGAATAGGCGCAGCTTCAGTCAGGAACTGCTGGCGGTACTCATCCTTGATTGGCTCCGCATCCGGGAGGGACACGGTGCGCGGATTTCGATGCACGCCGTTCAGGCGATACTCGTAATGCAGGTGTACACCAGTAACGAGACCGGTCTTACCGACATAGCCAATGGTCTGGCCCTGTCGAACGCGGGTGCCGACCCGTACTTTGCCAACGAATCCGGACATGTGGGCATACAAAGTGGTGATATTGCCACCGTGCTGCAATATGACGGTGTTGCCGTAACCGCTCTTGACGCCACGGAAAACGACCTTACCGTCGCCGGATGCCTTGATGGGCGTTCCGCGTGGTGCTGCATAGTCCACACCGCGGTGGGGGCGTCGGGTCTTCAGGACCGGGTGGAGACGATTCGGGTTGAATGAAGAGCTGACCCTGAAGTCCACAGGCGAGCGGAGGAAGGCTTTGCGAACACTGCGCCCGTCAGGTGTGAAATAGTCAGAGCGGCCCGTCTTGTCTACAAAACGAACGGCTTGGCTGGTCCGGCCGTTGTTATGGAATTCGGCGGCGATGATCTCACCATCCGTTACGAATTTACCGTCCTGCCAGATTTCCTCGTACTGTACGTAGTAGTTGTCGCCTTTGCGTATGTCGAGGACGAAATCGACGTCCCAGGCAAAAATGCCGGCGATATTCATGATGACCTTGTCGGACAGGCCCGCCGCTGCAGCGCTTTCGTACAGGGATGATTCGATCACTCCGTACGCATGACGCGTTCGCCGCTCCACTGGGTGTTCGATGATCTGTGCCATGAAGCCCTCGTCGAAACGGTCCACCTGCAGCGCGCTGGTCAGGTCGAGTTTCGAGTAGAGACTGACAATCTTGCCTTCATCGTGAGTGACGACAAACACGTCTCCGGGCTTGATGCGGCGAAATAGCTTCTTCGCCTCGTCGAGTTGTGCGATCGCCATGAGGTTACCGATGTCGAGACTGTTCTTGCGGAACATCTTCTCCATCGTGTCGCCACGGCCGACTTTCAGAGACAGCTTGTCAAACAAGGGCTCTGGTGCCGGTAACAGGGCTTGTTCCACCACGTCACCAGTGATGTCGGCAGGGTCCTTTTCGTCTGCGGTAAGTAGCGGCGCATCTGCTGCCACCATGACCGGTGTCTCTGCAGCTGGCGGCTTCGGGTCGTTGGTGAAAAGACCGGTGATGAGAGCGACGCCGACCAGGGGGATGCCGAGGCCTATCGCAAACCACTGAAAGGCTTTTGATTTGGCGGGCTTTCTCGCAGCAGACTGCTTGTAATCGTGGAGAAGTGGGCTGGCCTGACGACTCAAGTCTGCGTTCCCGTGTGCATGGATGTCGCTACTCTACCGTTTGGTTTTTTGGAGGTCAAAATGTTAATGGGATGCTACAGTTCGCGCCCATGAGCAGTATTAAAGAACAAATCGCGGAGCTTAGCCGCGGAGCAGATGAGGTTTTGCCCGAGGACGGACTCGAGGCGAAGCTGAAAGAGGGCCGGCCGCTGATCGTCAAGGCAGGGTTTGACCCTACCGCGCCAGACCTGCATATCGGTCATACCGTGCTGATCAACAAGATGCGGCAGTTCCAGCAACTGGGCCACGAAGTCGTATTCCTGATTGGCGACTTCACCGGGATGATCGGCGATCCGTCGGGCAAGAATTCTACCCGCCCGCCGCTCACGCCAGAAGAGATCAAGGCGAACGCCGAGACCTACGAAAACCAGATCTTCAAGATCCTGGACCCGGACAGGACGCGGGTGGAGTTCAACTCGAGCTGGATGGGCAAGATGGATGCGGCCGGGCTGATCAAGCTGGCAGCACGGCACACGGTTGCGCGCATGCTCGAAAGAGATGATTTCAGCAAACGTTACAAGGGCGGGCAGTCAATTTCGATTCACGAGTTTCTCTACCCCCTGGTGCAGGGCTACGATTCGGTCGCGCTCAAGTCCGACGTCGAACTGGGCGGCACCGACCAGAAGTTCAATCTCCTGGTAGGTCGGCAGTTACAGCAGGACTTCGGGCAGAAACCCCAGATTGTCATTACGACGCCACTGCTTGAAGGCCTCGACGGGGTTCAGAAGATGTCGAAGTCCCTGGACAACTACATCGGCATTACAGATTCCCCGGGCGAGATGTTCGGCAAGCTCATGTCGATATCCGATGACCTGATGTGGCGCTATTTCGAAGTTCTCAGCTTCCGTTCACTGGAGGACCTCGCGTCCCTGAAGAAAAAAGTGGACGATGGCATGAACCCCCGCGACGCAAAATTTGAACTTGGCGTGGAAATAGTTGCCAGATTCCATGATGACGCCGCAGCTGAGGGTGCGCGTGAGGAGTTTATCTCGCGGTTCCAGAAGGGTGCCATGCCGGATGAGATCCCGGAGCTCACCCTGGAGACGCAGGATGGTCAGCTCGGTATCGCGCATTTGCTTAAAAGCGCCGCGTTGGTGAATAGCACGTCCGATGCGTTTCGAATGATCAAGCAGGGCGCCGTCAAGATCGATGGCGAGCGGGTCGAAGATCGTGCGCTGCAAGTCGGCGCCGGTAGCACGCACATATACCAGGTGGGTAAGCGCAAGTTCGCGCGCGTCACACTCGCCTGAACGGCTGGCGGCCGCAATCCGGGCTCGCGAGCGAGCAGGAGGTGAAGGCAGTGAACAGGTTCTTGGCTATAGCCACAGTCTTGCTGGCGCAGGTAATCGCGGCGCCGCTCACGGTCGCCGTGTCAGCCGATGAGGGCATGCGAGAGCAGTTTGAGGCTGTAATCGATGGCCTGAACGACAATACCTTCAGAGAATTCCAGAAAGCGATAGACGAGAAGGCGCTCGTCAACAGGATCCTCGGCACGCGAGTCATCGACCCGGAAGTAAAGGCATCGTTTGCTTCCGGATTCTCGGCTGGTTTCCCGGAAATGTTCTCATCATCATTTCCACGCCCGCGGAACCGGGCTGAAGCGGGTGGAGAGATCATCGGGACGACGATCTCGTTCGAGTTCAAGGATGGCCAGGGAAGGGCCATTGTTCGCTATGAAGGCAAGGGTTATCGCTTCTCCTACCATTCCTACGAGCTTGCGAGTGGTCGTGGCGGCGATCTCGTGATTGTCGACTGGTTCGATTACTACAATGCAAGCTGGTTCAGCGAGGACGCCGGTAGTGCGCTGGTACGAGCGATGCCGGGATCGTCGGTCGTGCGTAGCGTAATGAAGATGCCGAACCCGTCTGAAGGCCAGGTGTTCCAGGTCGGCGAACTCCTGAAGGCCGTACGCGATGAAAACCCGCGCCGCTATTTCGAGATCTACGACGGCCTTGAGGAAGTGCTTCGGCAAGACCCGTACATCGTGGCATTGCATTTTCAGTACTGCCGGAAGCTTGGTGATCGCGCACGCTTGAATCAGGCGGTAGAGATTCTGGTGGCCGCGTTCCCGGGTGAGGCGTTGTATAGCCTGAGCCTCGTGGAATTCTATATTGCCCGGCGGCTGTTCGAAGAGGCCATTGTCGAACTTGATCGCTTCGAGGATGCCCTCGGCATGCAAGACGGTGTGTCGGAAGCTTTCAAAGCAACGTCTGCGATGGCACTCGGTGAATTTGAGCGCGCCCAGGAGTTCGCACTCAGCGCGACCGAGGTCGAACCGGGCCTCGAGCTAGCCTGGTGGACATTGTTGCGGGCACGCACAGCCGCAAAGGACTACACAGCCGCAACCGAGGCGATGACGCAGCTGGAAGAGCGCTTCGGCCACCTCCTGATTCCTCAGAAGCTGAGGCGCGACCGCTTCCTCAAGGTCCTCATAGACCAGCAGGAATACAAGGACTGGCGCGAACAGCGGGACCAGTCCTGAGGTCAGGCCGCAATTGAATAGCGGGAATCGCCCTCGATTCCTCGCTGGAACACCCGCGGCGCCATTTTGCGGGCGTCCGGCAGCTCAGGCGCCAAATCGCTCAAAACGCTGTTTTTCCCGGGAAAAAGGCCGAGTTTGGGAAAGCCCCGAGGCCTTGGTAGACGGGGACCTCAGCGCCGTGAAAAAAAATCAAAAAAAGTGTTGACGGGGCGAATCGGCGCCGTATAATGCGCGGCTCTCTGAGGGACACGGTGTACCTCAGTGGGCTCCCAAAAATAGATGCAGGCGCACGAGGATTGTTGCTTAGGCCTCCTTCGCCTGTATAATGGTGGGTCCGCCCTATTCAAACGTCAGCCAAGGCTGTTCGCTGGATGGGGCTCGTTCTTTAACAACTCAATCAGATAATTTGTGTGGGTGCTTGCGCTGGACTTTGCGAAGGCAAAATCAAGCGTAAGAACCAACCTAAATTC
>Ga0265303_10002377_pt1 | contig 11634 bp, 11 predicted proteins | sample Helome_2_FD_192494 | JGI IMG/M metagenome (GOLD analysis project Ga0265303, IMG submission 192494) | Marine sediment microbial communities from subtidal zone of North Sea - Hel_20160317 (Illumina Assembly) | ecosystem: Environmental > Aquatic > Marine > Subtidal zone > Sediment ...
TTCGGAATTCAAATGCTTTTCTGTAAAGTAAAAATGTGTAACAAATTGTATCGGTGGATCTCATGGTCCCGAGTGCGGCCGGTGTGCGGAAATTGGTCTGGAAGAGGCCATCGAGCCGGCCCAGGAACCATACGGTTGCCTGGAAAGGACTGCAAAGACAAACCGGGACTGACAGAACAACCGTCAGCCCCGGTTATTTTATGTTATGGCTATCTGTTATAGCGGTTGTCAAAAAAACGTTCCGTTATTCGAAGGTTTTTTTCTACAACCACTTATACCACCCTTCCGTATTTCGGAACTTATTTTTGAAAAGCGGTATAACCAGTTATCTGGCCGGATCAATCATTTCGCAAAATTGGAAAGACGATCGGTCCATCTCGCTGATTACAGCAATGCCAGATTAATTTTGCATATGAATAGATTGAATGACGCTTTTCTTGTCGTATTCAATCGTTACTTCATCTCCTTTTTGTACGGTTTTTAGATCATAATCAGGGCTGGCATTCAACATGACGGTTTTGCCGGCATCATCTATGACGGCCACCTTACCCGAGTTTGGGTCAACTGAAACAATCGTTCCCTTAACGACCATGACGGAATCGTCGGCCTGGGATATAGTTGCAGTTGCCAGAAAAAGTGCAAACAGGATAACTGCCAGAAGTGAGAATTGTTTTTTTAACCTTAGGGCTTTCATTTTTTTCTCCTTTTTATGGTAGTTTAGGTCTGTTGTTACAATCGGTAGATGTAGGTCCTATCAATTTGGTTGGTAGTCAGAAACTTCTCACCTCCTTTCTGTTTATATTTACGACCCTGGGGTTCGCTACCCTATTCTCCGGATTAATGCTGGCGGAAAGCTGGCTGGCTTTTTGTGCAGGTGCCTGCCACCGGGTAGAGTTTGGTTGCGACCCTGTTCTACCAAAGAGCAAAGAATGTGCCATTCTGACTGAATTGCTGTATAATATCGAATTTATACAGTTTTTTTTTCTTAAAAAAATTTTAACTGCTCACAGGTGAATGATTTTATCGACATATCCAGTTTGTTTCAAATCGTTGTCTTTCCTAATATGCCGGAATTCCATATAATTATGGCGTATCCAATTTCATACCCCTGTCTATGATAGTGATTGTTATAAAAAGTTCCAGTATTCAACCGTTTTTTTCAACAACCACTTATACCGCTATTCCTTATTTCGGGACCTAATTATGGAAAGCGGGAAAAAAAAAGCTGAACTTATTGAAGGGCTGATTTAAAAGGAATGGTATACAGAATGAGTTGCTATCACTTACAGCTGAAAGCGTAAGTAAAATCTTCCAAGTTGGTTCCCATGTCTACTTTGAAAAACTTATAGCGCTTTCCCTCGAACCACTGTGGAAGATCGCCGGTCCAGACCTTTTTCTTGCCGGATGGCGTTTCGCCATAGAGGTAGATATAGCGATTGTGGGTGTCGACGATGTGTTTCCTTTTTCCCGGGTCCACGCTGAACCAACCGCGAGTTTGCCAGGTGGTTGGGCCTTTTTTCCCATCCAGGTAATACACGATCACATCGATGGTACGGTGACAATCATTTTTAATGGATACTTTGGGGAAATTATTTTTTGGCAGGGGTTTACGGTTCATTTCGACCTCAATCTGGGATAAAATTTGAGCGGCTGTGGCCTTGTCTTTGAACACGTGATCTTCAACCGCATCCACCTCGACCTTGGTTGTGACGGAAGTGATCGGCTCTATCATAATCGTGATATCAAGTTCAGTGGTCGATGCCTCAATTTCAGTTTCATAACCATCGGTTTTCATCGAATGAAAATGAACATCCATTTTTTTTAATGCACTTTTAATGGCTGCTTTGACCTGGCCGACATCGCCCATTAAGGTCTTTTTGACAACATTGGATGTGCTGTAACGATAGGCTTCACTCGCCCCGGTAATTGTCCCGGGCACTACCACCTCGGCGCAGCCGGCCAACAGCCAGAAAAAGCCGAGCCAGCCTATTCCTGCTATCGCTTGCTTGATGGAATCCATTAAGAAATATTTAGCAGTAATTATCCTGGTAATCAATTGTTATTGATACGATATATTTTAAACATCCGTGGTTAATCTGTGGTAGAGTTAGACGGCAGGAGGCTGAGTCCTATGCCGCAGGCAAAAATAAGCGAGGCTCCGATGATCAGTCGCCAGCCAAGGGGCTCATCCAGATAAAGCACCCCAAAGCAGGCGACCAGCGGTACTTCGGCCGTCATCATGACGCTGACAATGGTGGCCGGGATTCGGACCAGGGCCTGGTTAATGGTAAGCTGGGCAGCTATCGAAAAAACAGCCACCGCTGCAACGCCAAGCCAGGCGGTTGAGCTACCGGGAAGAATTGGAAGATCCCGCATCATCAGGGGTCCCAGGCTGGCGAGCGTGCCCGTCAGACAAAGATAAAAAAACAGGGTGTAGATGTTGTTCTCCCGGCCCAGTCGCCGGACCAGAAGAAGGGTAAAGGCGCATAGAACCGATGCAATAACAGCAAATAAATGCCCCGTGTTCAAAGCGGTTGAAGCTTCATGAGGCCACAGGATCAGGCTCGTGCCCATGAAAGCGCCGCAGATGAACAGCCAGGCAATTTTGACTGCAGACTCGCCGGTGACCCAAGGCGACAGGATGGCGGTGAAAGTCGGATAGAGGTAGAAAAGCACCATGGCCAACGAGAGGGGAATCCTTTGAAAAGCAGCGACCAAAAGCAGAAAGGCAACCGAACCGCAGAGTCCCCGGGCGATAAGCAAAAATCGCTGGTGGCCCCAGAGGCTTAATCCCAGTGCCTTGACGATAAACGGAACCAGCAGCAGGCCAAATAAAAACCGGCCTAGTCCAACCTGCCAGACGCTGAGGTGTTCTCCGGCCAGTTTGGCTGATACGCTCAGGGCGGCATAAAATAAAGGGGCCAGAATTACCCAAATCATTGCGCCCGGATTTGCCCCTGAGACTGTCAACTGAACCTCCCGCTTAATAAAACCTTGATCATTACAGGAATAATATGATTGTTATGTATTGATTAGTTTCACTTTTAGATAAAATGCAAGAATAGGTCAATGTCATTATATGAATACGCCTATAAATCAAAAATCTTCTGTTGAAGATGTTCGGGCACGATTCGACCGGGATGTCGAAAGATTTTCCAATCTTGAGACGGGGCAGCAGTCCACCATCGACGCTCCGTTGACGATGGAGTTGATCACCCGGGCTGCATTTGCATGCAACCTGCAAGCGAAGGTAATTCTGGATATCGGATGCGGGGCCGGCAATTATACATTAAAACTACTGCAGCATATTAATCCCCTGGACTGCGACCTGGTTGACCTCAGCCGGCCGATGCTGGAACGGGCAAAGCAGCGGATTGCGGCAGCGAATTCAGGTAACATCAGGATCTACCAGGAGGATGTACGCCTGGTAGATCTTCCTGCAAATCAATACGATATCATTTTTGCCGGCGCAGTGCTTCACCATCTAAGAGGTGATAACGATTGGGAGCAAACCTTTTTGAAAATTTATGGTCTCACCGCTCCGGGCGGCAGTGTCTGGATTACGGATCTGGTGCGGCATGAAAATTCCCGGGTTGAAAAAATGATGTGGAACCGTTACGGAGAGTACCTGGAATCGGTTGGCGGTACTGACTATCGGGCGCAGGTATTCGGGTATATCGACAAGGAGGATTCTCCCCGTAGTGTCACCTATCAGTTGGATCTGCTCCGCAGGGTAGGGTTTATGGATGTTGATATCCTGCATAAAAATTCCTGTTTTGCCGCCTTTGGCGCCATCAAGGCCGGTTAATATAGCTTATAGCTCGTAGTAAAAAAGGATTTCAAACCGCTATCATTAGATCCCTGGAGGCGTCTTAATGATATGGCGCAAGGTATTATTAAGTAAAAAATTCTTTTGTAAATTATGGAAAAACCAGAAAAGCCTAAATCGAATGTGGAGCAGGCAGGCGAAGACCTGTTTAAATATGCCATTGACCGCGAGGACGTCAAATGGTTGATGGAAAATCTGGCAGCTGAAGCCGATATTAAACGAACCACTGTAGAATACGAGCTTCCGATCCTGAAAATTATCAGTGTCGGATGGAGCCTATCTTATTACCTTACCAGCGGCCCTCAAAAAGACGAGCTGTCAAATCTGTTCTGGACGGCAATCAACGCTTTTTCAAAAGACCTGTCAACCACAACCGAGATGATGACCGGTCAAAAGATCGATTATTTTGATATTGTTAAAGAGCGTCTGGATAGGTACGTAAAAGCCCTTGAGCAGCATCCCGATGCACAGGATCCTGCCACTGTCATCGGACCGGCGTTTGCCAGGACCTGCGGTAATGCCGATGACATTTTCACCTTTATGACCGGCTCTAAAATGTTTATGGCGGTCATCGCCCGGGTGAAAGAATACCTCAAAACCATCGAGCTAAGATAGATTAACTCCCAATACAGATCCAGCGGAATTTTACTGTCCCTGCCGCTGGTTTCCCGTGTCAACCGGGGCACCAGGTAGCCGACCACCCGTTCCAGCAAACCCGCCATCAGTGTTCGGGCACGCTCATCCGGCACCAGAAAATGGCCGGCTTCCTGCACACGATCGAGGGTGTGCAAGTAATAAGGACGGCGGCCGATGATGAAATGAAGATTTTACCATGATTTCCCCTCCGTAAAGTTTCATAGAATGTGGTTATTTCGGTTTGAATTTGTAGATTAATCATCTGAATTCTAAAAACAAGCGGAGACAGAATTCTTAAAAACAGGAGCTGGGGTTCAACTATAAAATGCTTGACTCGCAATCCCGACTGCTTTAGGAACAGGGGCTCACACATTAGCACGACTAGAAGCCATCTCAAAAAACGGATTTTGGTTCAAGGTTGAGGCGGACGCGAGGTTCCCCGCATTGCGGGATGACCCTTTTGATTCTAACCTCTTTGTGGGCCTCAAACCGGAGGAATACTCCAGTATTTTGAGGATTTGAACCGAGTGCCCAATCCCGCCGGAAAAAGGCGGGAGGCCAAAAGACTTTTTTGAGATGGCTCCTAAACGATTGCAGGCTTATGAGAAACACTTCTACCAAAATCATACTGTATCTGGCTCCCCTGCGGGGCTTTACAGAGTATATCTACCGCAATGCCTTTTCGCGCCACTTTGGCGGATTTGATTTTGCGGTAGCCCCTTTTATCCCGACAATGTCGGACGCCCGCTTAAAAATGAAACATCTCAAGGATGTCTTGCCCGAGAACAACCATGCCATACCTCTCATTCCCCAGATCATTGGCAACAAGGCCGAAGACTTTATTCTCCTGGCTAAACGCCTGTTTGACCTGGGCTATGAAACCGTCAACTGGAACCTGGGATGCCCGTTTCCCATGGTGGCAAAAAAACAGCGTGGTTCCGGCCTGCTTCCCTATCCGCAAAAAATTGAGGCCTTTCTGGAGACGACCATTCCCGCCATCCCCAACCGCCTGTCCATAAAGGCGCGGCTGGGCCGCAAGAAGACTGATGAAATTTTAACCCTGCTGCAAATATTCAACCGCTATCCGCTGGAGGAAGTCATCATTCACCCCCGCACCGGCAAACAGATGTATGCTGGTGAACCGGACCTGGACATGTTTGAAAAATGCCTGGAAGTCTCAAACCACACCACGGTCTACAATGGCGATATCAACGACCTGGAAGCGTTCAAGATATTTTCTAAACGCTTTAAAACCATCGACCGCTGGATGATCGGCCGTGGTGCACTAATCAATCCCTTTTTACCGGGCATCATCAGAAACGGGAAAGACGGTTCGGCCGACAGGGTAGGGGTATTCCGATCCTTTTATGATGATCTGTTTGAGCACTACCGTGAGGAATTTCGTGGACCCGGGCATTTGCTGGATCGCATGAAAGGCTTCTGGACCTATTTCAGCCGGTCCTTTAAAGACGGCCACAAGATAAAAAAAAAGATTCACCGCACCAGCAGTCTGGATCGTTATTTAAAAATAGTTGAACGGTTTTTTGAAGAAGACGCGCAGTGGAATGATTGAGCGGCCGGGGTATTATTGCTGTTGTCATAGATCTGTTCCTAGATTACTTAAGAATGCGCCAGCAGAAAATCCCCCTGTCCCCCTTTACAAAGGGGGAACCAAATATCAAAGTAAGTGGCAAAAACCCCCCATTCACAGGAGAAGCGCTTACCGGCGAAAAAGGGTCCCCCCTTTGGGAAAAGGGGGGACAGGAGGCTGTCCGACAACTCGTTTCCCCTCCCTTGATGGGAGGGGAAACGGCTTGTCGGACAGTCTAAAAGGGGGGATTTAGAACTTAAATCAAACGGAACATATTTTTGACAATCATTATAACCGCTTTGAATTATTAAAATTTAATCTATTCAATTGACAAGAACCAGTGTGTGTATTATGATTGTGTATACACAATATAATTACACTTATTTATAGGTTATTGCAAATGTCTGTACGGGTTCAAGTAATATTAAAAGAGGAAGAAGCCGCCAAATTTAAATCACAGGCAATGAAAGAGTCGAAATCTCTGAGCGCCTGGTTACGCGATGCTGGTAAAAAAATGATAGATTTAGAACAACAGCAGCAATCTTTAACCGAGCCTGATTCTTTGGAAAAATTTTTCCGAAAGTGCAATGAACGGGAACAGGGCGTAGAGCCTGACTGGGAAGATCATAAAAGATTAATTTTAGAAAGTTTTCAGTCCGGTAAAAAGCCATGATCTTTGTAGACAGCAATATTTTTATATATGCGGTCGGCCGTCCCCATCCCTTGAAAGCTGAAGCACAAAACTTTTTTATCGAATCCAGCAGAAAAGGGAAACGGCTGGTCACCTCTGCCGAAGTGCTGCAGGAGTTGCTTCATGTCTATTTGCCTGTAAGGCGTATAGAAACCCTGGATACTGCCATGGAACTTGCAACCCAGGGAGTTGATCAAGTTCTCCCCATAGATACTGCGGCGGTTTTACACGCCCGCAACCTCGTCAACCAGCATCCCGGTTTAACTGCCAGGGACCTTGTGCACCTGGCGGTCTGCCACCAACACAAAGTAAAAGAATTGAAAACCTTTGACAGAAATTTGCACACCGCCTTCATAAAACGCTGATGGCCACTACCGGGGTCGCAGGTCTCCCCGATAAAGCGAAAAGAAGATACCGACTGCGCACAGGCAAGCGGAAATTATAAATGTAATCTTAACACTGCCGATCAGCAATGGATAAAGATCTGGTGTTATCGGGACATGGCCGATATAGAGGGCGATGACCAGGGTGGCAATTCCCATACTGAGCATCTGGCCCAGCAGTCGCATGGTGCCAACAGAACCGGAGGCGATGCCATAAAACTTTTTGGTGACCGACCCCATGATCGCATTCATGTTGGGTGACGAAAACAGGGCAAACCCGAATCCAAGAACCATCAGGCTGCTGATTATAAACAAAAGCATTGTCTGTTGGTTGATCAGCGATAGCAGAATTAATCCCAGAGTTGTCAGCGCCATGCCAAGGGATGCGATGACCCGCGGTTCAATTTTATCGGAAAGCTTGCCCGCCAGGGGTGAAAATACCGCCATCATAATGGGCTGGGCGATTAAGACTGAGCCGGCCCCCTGGGGCGTCAGCCCTTTGATATACTGCAGGTATAAACTCAACAAAAAAGCCACGGCAAAAGTAGCGCTGTAATTTATCAGGGCCGCCAGGCAGGAAAAAGCAAAGGTTTTATTTTTAATGAACAGGTTGACGTCAAAAACCGGATATGGCACCCGGGCCTCCCATTTGAAAAAACCGGCCAGCGCCAGAATACCGGCCAGAATGAACCCGATGCTAGCCGGGGCAGGGATTATCGTAATACCGTACATGATGGCCACAATCGCCAGACCATAGATCACCGATCCGGTTAGATCGAATTTATCACCCGCCGCCCCGGTCCATTCGCCTTTTAATTTCCACACCACCAGCAAAATGATGGACAGTCCCAGCGGAATATTGACTATAAAAATGCTTCGCCAGGCAAAATGCTGGGTCAGCCACCCGCCGAAAAACGGACCACAGGAAAGCCCGATATAAACTGCGGCCACGGCAATTCCCAGCACCTTGCCGCGCTCCTGGGGCGGATAAACCGATGTCAAAATCGCAATGCTGGTGGCAAACACCATGGCCCCGCCGACCCCCTGGAAAATCCGGACAACTATCAGCATGGCCGCGGACGCCGAGAGAGCGGCCAGCAAAGAAGTGATCGTGACAATAATCTGGCCAAGCAGAAAAATCTTTTTGCGGCCGTAAATATCCGCCAGTTTTCCAAACGGCACCAGCGCAACCGCGGCTGCCAGTAGGTATGAAGTTGCCACCCAGCTTAACAACACCGCATTGGTGTTAAATTCCTTGCCGACAGCCGGCAGCGCAATATTGACCGACGAGATCATAAACGGCGTCAGAAAAGAGCTTATGGAGGCAATAATCAGGGCGGATAATTTGGCGGCTTTATCATTCATTTAGATGAAATAATCTCTTTCCAGGCAGATACTTGCAGTGAACTGTTTTTCACAAAATAGAGTCTCAGTCAACAAGGCGTTAACGGTAAACACTAACCAGAATAATAATTAAATCTACCCATTCATAGGGAAGACCCAATTTTGCCCTGAACCAATGTCAGAAATTTTCATATTCCATGAATTTTTTTTATTTTAGCAACCAACAAATCAACGTTAAAGAATTTATATGTATTTCAATTTTTTCCATATTCAAAAATGCAGATAGACAACAACCATTTAATATATTTACTAATTTTATTATACTCAGCCTGTTGACAGAGCCCACAATGTGGTATATGTTAACTTTTAAATCAACCCCAATTTGTGAACTGAATTCAAATTCAAGCCGGCAGCGTGAACTGTTTGAGGAATAAGGGTTGTAATTCAATATTTTAAAAACATATCAGTCCTCGAAGGGACTTCGCGGCATATATACCATCAATAAAAAAAGTAGCTTCTGCCTGTACAAAAGAATCTGAATATCTTTAAGCTCTGTGGTCCTCTGGCTATTATAGAAGCTTTGCACCTAAACCAAAGGGAGGCTGGTTAAAATGAAAAAGGTGTCAGAGCTATGCAAACTGATCCGTTCACAGCTAACCAATTTTTTTAATGGGTATTTGATTATAATAAAAGCCCATACCTGAATATCAGGGTATGGGCTTTTTTGTTTTAGCCTGCCCGCCTGCGTGAGATACAAGATACGTCTTCAAAACTCTATCCGAAGAGGAGGTTCCACGGGGCGGGCGGGTTTTCTGAAACGAGCTTAGGGAAAAGGAAAGTTTAGGAGTGGTATTATGAAATGCCCGAATTGCCAATATGAAAATCGCGAGAGTGCCAAATTCTGCAAAGAATGCGGTACCGATTGAGAACTCGCTTGCCCGGGTTGCGGGACTGTCTATGAAATAGGCACCAAATTCTGTGATGAATGTGGTTATTCCCTGGCTCAAAAATCACAGATCAATAAAACCGAGTATTGAAGAATGTGAAATAGATGGATTTTTGAAAAAGGCAAAGGAAGCAATGGAAGAACTGAAGGATTGAACCAGGGAGGTCAACGAGCAAGCATACGGTAAAATAGTGAGAACTGCCAAGTTTATAGGACCACCGCTTCTATCTGTTCAACATGCTGGAAATGCCGATCTCTGGTTACCAGGGTGCCTCCGGTTTCCATACAGCAGGCAGCGATCCAAACATTATTGATCGGAATCTTGGTGCCTTTTTTAACCAGAGATAAGTAAATAATCCCGTATTTGCGGGCAACATTATGATTGATGACAATGATTTCAATCTGCAATTTGCGAATGAATTCCTGGAGTTTTCTTTCGTTGAACCGCTGACGGCTTCCTTTCATAAAGCCGTAGCTTAGTTCACCCAAAACTATTGATGGAAGAAAGATGTCATCGCCGTGGATGGCTAAAAAATCGACAACAGTGGGAAGCCCTTCGGCGTAATCGCTGTAAATATTCGTATCGAGAACGAGCTTCACTCCCAGTCTCCTTCGTTTATTTTACTGAAGACTTCGACCGCTTGCCTTAATTCATAGGCTTCTTCGTGGGTGAGCCAACCGGCTGATTCGCGAATCAATTGTTCCCGGGTTGTGGTTAAACCCAATTTTTCATCCACGGCTTCGAGGATAATCGCGGTTTTAGTGGTGCCTGATTTTTTGGCTGCTTTTTGAATCATTTTATCTTTCTCAGGCGGAATTCTGAGGCTTATTGGCATGACGAATCCTCCTTGTATCTCAAATATAAAAAATGTATCGCATCCCATGGGTTTTGTCAACTGCACTGCCATCAGGTCCATAAGGAGGCCTCCGGCGGATTAAAACCATGAAACCCATTCTCGTATGCTGAGGCATCTATTTGAAAAACTTGCAATTTTAAATATTGATCTTATTTAGTTCTAATAGCCTAGATCCGAATATACTTTAAATTCCATACCCAGCTTGTCCGGGACTGTAACAAAATTTTAGATACCAAAATAAAAAATACCCCACTCGATTGGTTTCGGATGAACACCCAATAAAAGTATTCGGATTCCTGGGAGTTTGATATATGTCTCGTCCAAATTTTTCAAAGCTGTTCATGTTTCGTGAAACCATTTCCAAAATACCCATGAAAATCTCTTTGCCCCTGATTTTCACGGTACCGGTAATTGTGGTGGTGATTGTTTTATCAGCCATTGCTTATATAGAAGCCAATTCCGCGGTCAACGATTTGATGGCGCAAAATCTGTCCCAAATCCAGGACCACATCGAAGAAAGGCTGGATGATCTCTTAAATTTGCCCGGCCGGATTCAGCGCGTAAATGCCAATCTCATCCGACAGGAGCTCCTCAATCTCAAGCATTTGCGTTCCTGGCGAACGACATTATTTGAGCAGGCCCAGGCCTTCAAGGGACTCAGCAGTATTAAATGGGGCAGTGCCGATGGGCGCAGTGTCGGTATCTCCCATCATCGCGGTATGGAAGGATACGAGTTTAATATCAAAGATGAAGAAACAGGCCCCAATCTTTACGAATACTACTGTGACAACCATGGGCGAATGAATAAATATCCGACGAAGGTTTTCCCCTATGACCCCCGCAACCGTCCCTGGTATAAAGCGGCCATCAGGGCAGACAAATCAACCTGGACGGAACCCTATGCCCGAATGCATAAAGACAGGGCCGATACTACTCTGGCCCTGGGATATGCCCAGCCGTTTCGGGACAGCAATGGACGACTGATTGGCGTCATGAATGCCGAGTTGACCCTGAACGACATCACCCATTTTCTTGAAAACCTCAGTGTCGGCCGAACCGGTAAAGCTTTTTTGCTGGACCAGCAGGGCCGCCTGATTGCCACGTCCTCCGGTGTTCTTCTAACCGATACCAGAAAGTATCCGGTTGCCGCTTCGGCTTCCGCCGACAGACAAATAGCCCGGGCCGCGGCGTTTCTTGAGAAGGAATTTGAATCTTACAGGGCAATTGGTGCGAGGTACCAGCTCAGGTTGAAGATCAATCGTGAGCCCTATTTGCTGATGATCTCGCCGTCGGTGCATGCAACCGGTCTGACCTGGCTGGTTGCCACCCTGGTACCGGAAAACGATTTTCTGGCAAG
>Ga0265303_10002381_pt1 | contig 11620 bp, 9 predicted proteins | sample Helome_2_FD_192494 | JGI IMG/M metagenome (GOLD analysis project Ga0265303, IMG submission 192494) | Marine sediment microbial communities from subtidal zone of North Sea - Hel_20160317 (Illumina Assembly) | ecosystem: Environmental > Aquatic > Marine > Subtidal zone > Sediment ...
ATGCCAGAAAACCAGTTTACGCTACCTGTTCCCGATAGTAACGCCCGCAGCTTAACCACGGGCTGGTTGTTACTTGGACTCTCGGCGCTGGTTATCGGTGGCCTGTATACCATTTTGATCGTGTTGTCGCGCACCCCGTTCTTCCAGGAAATTGTGCCCTGGGTCGATTTCTTCCGCACCGCGCTCGTGGTTCACGTCAATCTCACGGTACTGGTCTGGTTCCTCGCCTTTGCCGGTGTTTTCTGGAGTTACACCAACTCGAAGCGTTGCCTGCGTCTCGGCTGGGCTGCGCTCATTCTGGCCAGCCTCGGAACCCTGGTTATCGTCATCTCCCCGTTTACCGGTGAAAGCCACCCGTTGATGAACAACTACGTGCCGGTGCTACAGAACACCGTATTTTTCGTTGGACTCGGTGTCTTCGGAAGCGGATTCTGCCTGCTGGTAATACGCAGTTGTTTCACTTCATTTGACAGTGACAACCAGACCAGCGGCGAGACCAGCCTGCGCTTCGGCCTGTTTGTCGCAGTGGTAGCGTCACTGTTTGCGCTGGCTGCGCTTCTGTTATCGTACCTTGGAATTGACGAGGGCTTCGAAGGCCTCGCCTACTACGATCGCCTGTTCTGGGGCAGTGGCCATATTATCCAGTTCAGCCATACCCAGCTGATGCTGGTCGCGTGGTTATGGCTGGCCACGGTCAGTGGCGGCTGCCTGCGCATTTCACCGCGCGTGGCGCTGTTTTTGTTCCTGCTCGGTCTGCAACCCGTGCTGGCAGCACCGGTAATATACCTGGCGTTTGACGTCAGCTCGGGTGACCACCTGTTCTGGTTTATCCAGTTGATGAAATACGGCGGCGCGATTGCCGCGGTACCGATCGGCGTGGCAACGACGCTTGCGATCATCGAAAAATGGCGCCCCACCAGGGGATTTGAAATCGAGAGAAACGCGCTGTTGTTTTCGGTGTTACTGTTTGGCGTCGGCGGTTCAATCGGATTCATGATCAGCGGCAGCACTGTCACTGTCCCCGCGCACTACCACGGCTCCATTGTCGGCATAACCATTGCTTTTATGGGCATCAGCTATCACTTGTTGCCACAGCTGGGATTCAGAAAAGTCGAGGGCAGGATCGCCCGCTGGCAGCCAGGAATTTACGGCACCGGGCAGCTACTGCACATCATTGGCCTGGCATGGTCCGGTGGCTATAATGTGGCGCGCAAATCAACCGGCGCCGAGCGCGGCTTCGAACAGATTGCGGGTATGGGGTTGATGGGATTCGGCGGCCTGGTTTCGATCATCGGCGGAATCATGTTCCTGGTGCTGATGTACCTCGCGATGAGACCCGGGAGAAATCTTACTCAGGAACCATAGAAATCTGTATTTGCTGACAAGTGCCAGCCCGCGCCATTAACTATTTTTCCTATCACCGGTAACGAGCTCCACCGCGGCCTCGAGCAGATCCCGCTCGGTGACAATACCCAGTAACTGACCACGAGCGACAACCAGCAAACAACCGCTATCAGTTTCGAGCATTCGCACAAACGCTTCCTGCAGCGGCGCATCTGGTGAAATGGTGAGCGGATCGGGCTGCATCACTGTCGAGACCGGAATCGGCTGATCCGGTGTTCCGGCATCAGCAGAATGCAGGCGCAGCAGTTCACGTGTCGACAGTAAGCCAACCAGTTCGCCAGCGGCACTCTCAACCGGGACATGGCGTACGTGTCGCCACTCCATCGTGCTGGTGGCCAGGTCCACCAGGTCTTCGGGACGTGCGGTGAACAGGTTTGTCGTCATTACATCACCCACCTTTTTGTTATCCTTCATTTCGTCACCTCCAATGCCTGGCACAACCAGCTCCCAGTCGTGCACGGGAATGTCACGACCCTGGCGTTCGCACATTAATTTCACTGCATCTCTACACACGCCCTCACGCTCCTCTACTGGCACATTTTCCAGGCTGTCCAGCAACCACCGGGCACCAGTGCGTCCACTTTTAATGCGAGCTTCGATGACACCGAGGTAGTAGTCGATATCTGCGCTCGGCACCTGAAGTGCTTCTAGCCCGCTACGCGCGATCGGAATCAATTCTTGCAGCAGCAGTTCGCGTGCGCCCAGCCGACGTCCATCGAGCCAACTAAACCGGGCATCGAGCCCATACCGGGCTGCGGAGAATAAATTAAGCCTGGCATCCTCGAAGGCGATACGCCGTGGAATCTTGTCGGCATCTGTCTCGAGTCCCTGCATCAACCCGTAGAAAAGAGCGACGTTGGCAACCTCGTCAACGATTGTCGGTCCGGCCGGTAGCGCTCGATTCTCGATGCGCAGGTGCGGCTTACCATCGGTGATCCCGTAGCAGAGCCGGTTCCAGCGCCACACGGTGCCGTTGTGCAACGACAGTGCACTCAATTCCGGAATGCCTCCCTCGCGTAGTATCTGGAAGGGATCGTCGATTGGATCACTTACCATGATGACATGATGACGCATTGCATTTTCACGAAAGATATCCAGCACCGAGTCACCAATCCAGGCTTCCCCAAATCCGACACGGGTCGGAACATTACGCGCAAGCTCAGGTGTGGTGCGATATTCAAAGGTGCGCTCGAACAACGCCACCCGGGTTTCGTGCCAGACGCGTCGGTTGAGGAGCACCGGAGAATTTGCGGCTACCGCAAGCAACGGCGCGGTGATTAGCTGAGCGAGATTGTACAGCGCCCCTGCCTCGTCGGGCGCCACTTGCAAATGGAACTGAAAACTGGTGTTGGCACCCTCGATGACGGCACAATCGTGGCTCGATTCGAAGTGGTCCACGCCGTCAATCTCGAGCTTGATCGTATCACCGCGCGCCGCCATACAGGTGTCGTTGAGGCACTGATAGCGAACTTCAGGTGTCAGGTTATCGAGCGAGACATGTTCTTCGTTGAGGGTAGGCAGGATTCCGGTAAGGACGATGTGAGCACCAATGTCATTGGCCACACTACTTGCCTGCAACAGCACGTCGTCAAGGCCACGTTTCATGGCCCGCAGAAAATCGCCACCGATCGGTTCTGGATCGAGATTCGCCTCGAGATTGAAACGTGCCAGTTCGGTCGTAAATCGATCGTCGGCAAGACCTTTAAGTAACTGGTCGGAGATGGGCGCTGGATATCCCTCGGCGTCGACGATATACATTTCCTGCTCGACACCCACGCGATGCGTATCACGCTCGATGAGGTCTTGCTCAATCATAACCTCCAGCGCCCGTATGTCATTGAGCATCGCGCGAACAAATCTCCGCGTGCGCTGCTCGTCCGACGTGTCATGCACCCGGTGTTCGCCCATTTGAATAGCTTAACATCTTGATTCAACATGAAATTGAGCCAGATCAACGCGGTATGCCACCCGCACCACCATACTGGACCCGATAAAATCAGGATAATAATCTTTGCGACAGGTACCGAATTCAAACCATGAGTAAGGTCACGATTGCCGCCGGCAGCCAGATAACCGCTGAAGCCGGTGCGAAAGTTGCAGAACAGGGTGGAAACGCAGTCGATGCCGCGATTGCGGCCGCTGTTGTTTCTATCTGCACCGACACCGGGATCATGTCCCCCGGCTGCGGTGGCTTCATCACTATCTGGCCACCCGGCGATGAACCCGTTGTTATTGATGGCTATTCAGAGATGCCCGGCCGGGGGTTAGAAGGTGAACACCTTGGCGATGCCACGCACGAGGTCGTATTCGATTACGGCGGTGAAACTCACCAGCGCGTCGGCTATGGAACGATCGCAACCCCGGGCGGATTTGCAGGGCTGGCGCACGCTTCGCAACGATTCGGACAACTACCCTGGAGCAGCCTGTTTGAGCCGGCTATCGAATGGATAGAACGTGGTTTTCCGCTCACGGGTGGCGCAGCGGAATACCTCGGCTTTACCCATGCCGCGATCTATTCCTGGCACCCGGACAGCTACCGGATATTACACCACGAGGATAGCAGTCCGCTGAGTGAGGGCGACATTGTACGTATCCCTCACCTGGCCAACACCCTGAGGACAATCGCGCGAGACCCGGCTTCTTTCTACGGCGGCGAACTTGGACAGCACATCGCGGACGGCGTAAGAGCGAACGGGGGACTGCTCGGTATCGAGGACTTGCAGGCTTACGAGGCAGTGGAGCGCATACCGGTTAGAGCAACTATCGGCGACTGGGAGGTTGCCACTAATCCGCCTCCGGCGGTCGGTGGGTCTTGCCTGGCCGCCATACTGCTCTTACTCGAACGGCAGGGACCGGGCATCAGCCTGGAAGAGTCGGTAAGGCACATGGTTACTGCTCAGCGCGCAGTACTCGGTTTCCGGGCCGACCACCTCGACGGTGCACATGAAGCTCTGCCAGGCGAGGTGGAAAGACTGCTCGCGCTGGCCGATCTCGCCGATCCCACCTTGCTCAGCGCGCCTTCTACGAGCCACATCTCGGTCGTCGACTCTGACGGACTGGCATGCGCAATCACGGCCTCGGCCGGTTATGGATCAGGCGCCATGATCGAGGGCACCGGTTTCTGGCTCAACAATTCGCTCGGTGAACTCGACCTGCTGACAAAGGGATTGAGCGGCCTGACACCGGGAACCCGACTCGCTTCCAACATGGCACCCAGCATCGCTAAACGGCGCAGTGACGGGGCCGTAGTTGCAATTGGCTCGCCAGGTGCCTCGCGAATAACCACGGCAATCGCCCAGGTGCTGGTGAACTTCGCCGGTAGGAACATGAATCTTCTGGATGCTATCAATTATCCCCGATTACACGTTGAACTGGCGGCGGACCCCGGCACCATTGCTTTTGAGCCCGGCCTGCCGGTTGTATCGATGCAGGGCCTGGAACCAAGGCCATTCAACGAACCATCAATGTATTTCGGCGGCGTACAGGCAGTATTCGGATCACACCAGGATGGCTTGCATGGAATTGCCGATGCCCGCCGGGGTGGCAGTGTCGCCAGCGTGTAGACTAATCGAATCTCATCAAAGCAAAGACTGTAGTGCGAGTCTCCAACGTTTTCAGACCCACCGGGAGGGATTTTCAGTGTCTGCTTTGGAGAAAACAGGGCCTCAAATTGAATTATTCAGAAGCTGAGATCGACCAGATTAGGGGTCAGAGACCAGTCGATACTGTTGAAAATCCCATTGTTGAAGCAGTGACCGTTGACCGCAGTTTTGTCGACTTGAATTAGTTCAGATTTAATCCGCGAACAGGCCTATTGCACCGAAGTGATCAACTCGTACAAGTAAATCGTCATCTGCTCGCTCAGTTTATCCTTCGCCCTTTGCTCCACCATACCTTTGTCCGTTGCAGCGACCTTGAGTGGCCAGCGTTTTTTCGCCAGCGCCTCACCCTGATAAATCAGGCTCAGTTCCGTTGAACCGCGCAGCCAGTACCAGCCCTGCTTCAGTTGTACCGGCTCGGTATCCATTGATCCCATTAGCAGATAAGTCGCATTTTTATCCAGCGTAATCCCCAGTGCGCCGACCGCACTTTCCAGGCTCTGTTGTAGCTGAGGAGAGTCCGCCATGGCATGAAAGTGCAATGTAGCCAGTGCATTGCGCAGCAGTTTTTCCAGGCTGGCCTGGTCATAATACGCCTTGATGCCCTTGCCGCTGACGACACTCAGGTTACGATTCAGGTTGCTACGCTGATTTTCTATTTTTCTGGCCTGCTCCAGCGCCGCCAGTGCCGCAACCGGATTAGGCGCCTGTTGGCGGGCATAATTTACCCGATCTTCAATTTGCCGGTCTGCGCTGCGTACGCCATCACGAAAGCGCCGCTCTGCGGGGGCTTTTTCCAAAACAGCGAGGGCATAGGTTTTCCCCTCTTCTGCTTGCCAGCTTCTCACCAGTTGGGCACCTTCAAGTACCTGCCTGGCCTCGGTAGTAACATAACGCGATGCTGTCTGAATATTACTGACAGCGCGTTCCGACTGATCACCGCTCACCTGTGCTTGTGAAAAATCCAGTGAACGATCCCCTATGGCGACTTCAAATATTTTTGCCAGATTCGCCAGCGCCCGATCATCGGCGATGCTGCGATCATCTGCTTCACCCACGGCACTAAGGTATTGTTGTTGTGGATATTGTTCTGCCGGTTGGTCTATCCAGTCGGGCTGCTTTGAGCTGCAGGCGGCCAATAACATACCTAGAACGAGTGTTGCGGTGATTTTTGTCTTCATCATGTTCCATCCTTAACGTGCCATTTATTTTCACAGTCTCGATTCCTTATCCCTCCGGGTTTTACGGCGGAGCCTGGGTATAGGAAAATATTCTCTGGCTTAGGCCCGGTGCAAATAATACGATTTTTTCACCGGCACTAACAGCCAGCGTGGCTTCCGTAGATCCTTCCTGCAGCGATTTCGCATAATGGGGATAAGGTAGCGAGTACTCTCCCGCGGGCACCGAAAAGCGGGCAAACTGCATGGTCGATGGCAACATATTCCAGCTGCGAGTATCGGCAGTTTCGCTCAAAATAGTGAAGACATTCATGAAAAGACCCAGGAGGTTATCCTGGTCATCGGCACCTTTTACCAGCTGATATTTACTCACCATACGCGCCAGGGTCATGGCATGAATTGCCGCTGCCTCGTCATCCAGGTCTTCTCTTAATAGCGCCTCTATGTCTTCAATAGTCTCAGTGCGATGGTATTGACCGGCTATGTTCAGATCGAAGGAGTTTTCTACATAGTCCGACGACGGGTAGTAAGGCAGGGCTAGCGATACAGCCTGATTCAGGCTGGGCGCCCACACGCTGACGGTATTTCCCCGTTTGCTGGTGACGACACCGTCCCAGTAAATCACGATAATTTCCGCGTTATCTCCGGCAGATGCTTTGTCAGCAGGGGTAAACTGAGGGATAAACTGTTCGCGGTATATAATATTCTCCTGATCCAGTCCCAGGCGCTGACTAAGGCTGAGCAGGCTCTTTTTAAGGGCTGGGGGAGGTGACATATTACGTAGCGCCATTATGTTTGCCGCCTTGCGATAACTGATCATCGCATCATCGAGCTCTCCGCCTAGCTCATATATCAGGCCTGCAATATAGTGTGCACTGGCAAGCTGGCCGATGGGCTTGTCCTCTCTTGCCAGTTCTTTCATCACAACATCCGCCTGTAACACCTCAACTCTGGCGGCATCCAGATTGTCAAGCATCAGGTAGTTGATCGACAACAATACGTGCAGTAGCACCCTCTCGCTGGCACTGCCGTCATAACTACGCAGGGTTTCGTTGACGACGGCCGCACCCAGGTTTTCACTGACACTGGTCGCCTGCAATGCATTAAGAATATTTTTGGCGTCCTGCAGATCGCGGTTAGCACCCTCGAAATCGCCGGTTATACTTTTGAGCAGGCCAGTATTTAACAGGTATTGCCCACGATCCCGCCCTGGAGGGGTAAACAACTGCAGGGAAACAAGGGTAGCCTCGGGTGGTGAAAACTCAAGCTGCTCGGCGAGGGAATTTACTTTCTGTTGATGCACTGCACAGGCCTGTAACAAAACAGGCAGCAGCACAGTCAGTGCGGTCTTCCTTATTGATAACATTCAGTTGGACGGTGAATAGCGAGTGAAGCACGCGACTCACTAATAGCGCACCTTGGCATTTTCCACCAGTTTCTTGATCTTCTTCTGGCCAAGCCATACTTTGCGATTATCGGCCAGGCTGATCATGGTTAAATCAACCTGGTAATAACGTACCTGTTCATCGCCCTCCACATCAACAATGGTATTTATCTGGCCTTTTAACATGAAGTCAGCGCCAGTCTCCTGGCCTGCTTCATTGCGTGTTTCCTCACTGGCGTTCAAATCCTGATCTGTTCTTTCTTCACGAATTTCACCGCGCTCGTCACTGGAGGCAACAAACTCAACCCGACCGGAATTGACCAGTGCCCTTTCCATATCGGCAACAAATGTATTCATATTGATATGCTCGTGACTGAAATTGCGTACGGTTCCGACAATAACCGCCGGGGCACGACCACTTTGACCGGCAAAGTTTGAAGTCCATGGATGTGAGAGCGCATCAGCGATCATCTCCTCCGCTACCAGGCGCGAGTCGGTATCATTCCAGGCACCGCTGAGATCGACTGTTTCATCGACATCAATTCGGGTGACCTTCGTACTGCAGCCTGCCACGAGTAAACTCGTCAATATTACCGCCCAATAGATTCTCATTGTTAGTTAGTCTCCATAAAACGGTCAAAATTAGCATCGGCGTTTTCTTTATAGTGACCCTTAAAGGCATCACTCAAGGAGGACGCCGTTTCCAGAGATTTATTGACGGCATCCATATCAAGTTCCGCGAAGGCATAGACGTCGCCGGTATTTTCATCCTTCCAATGTCCCAGTATACGTGCACCACTTAAAGCCAACTGGGTTGTGCTGCGAATTTCACGCTCAACGTTCAAATCCGCTTCACTACCGGTGCTGGCGGTATAGTCTTTAATGACCGCATCCACATAGGTAGAAAGCACGCGGGCGATTTCAGCACGGGCACGGTTGTCGGCGGTCGCTTTTTGCAGGGAAACATCTCCCATTGCCGGTGCCATACCCATACCGTGGATCAAACGACCATCATCGTCCTTAACCGCCTGGGTGCCTTCGTTGACCCAATCGGGAGCATCGCTGAGACCCATATCACTTTCGATAGTGGTTTTACTGGAACAGGCGCCCAGCAGCAGCGCCAGAAACAATACAATGAAGGTATTTAATAGCTGTGTCATTTATCGTACTCCTTGATAAAGTATAAGAGGATTTATCTGTCTAAGCATACTCTACAGTTTGCCTGCAGGCGACCCTGTAGATGAACTCGAGGTCCACTATTGGATTGGTAGAGCGACCAGCGGTGACCTGAACCTCTCGGGAAAGGTAGCAAAACTCGATGACGAACTTAGACACAAAATTCAGCGACAATAGTAAAAGGCAGAGAATCTAATAAAGCCAGGTAAAACAAAATCTAGCTCCTTTCTTAACCACCTGCACCCCATGCAGACCTGTGAGAATTGGCTGAAATCCGCACTGCGCTTTACTTTCGAGTTCTTTAAATGAAGCTATTATGTCTAACAAAATTGACCCGATCCACTCGGAAGTGCTTGATTAATACCTATCACAAGAAGTGCTGTTAGACAGGTTTCGTGTCAGCTAAATGAAAGACCCCGTAAAACGTTAGAGTTCGAGACACCGGCAGTAATGTTGGTGCACCTCACTTCGGATGGCGTATTAATTAGATGATGTGGGAAAGTATGTTGAAAAACTTACTGCCCAAGAAACTCATAATCGATTGCGCTCATTTTCCAACCGGGTGTCCGTTACTGGCCGAAGATAGCCTCCCGCCAGGGTTTATTCAGCGTCTCCTTTGGAGAAAACAGATGCTTAAAATCACAAAATCAGAGGAGGCCTCGCTTCGTACGCGCAACAAACACTTTAATTTGGCTGTATGCACTGTTAAGTGCGTAAATTAAACACATTCGAAATCTGAAATTTCACCTTCTAACCACCAATTTTTATCTTTAATCCTTATTTCATTTGGCTTCATTGGTTCTACTAATTTACCTTCTGCATCAATATATCGGTAGACATATTCCTCCGTGAAACATAAAGCCTTCATTATTCTTTCCTCATTAAGTCTCGCAATTGTTTTACGAAGGTTTCCATTGTTTCGAATTTGAGTATTCTGCCCTCCGAGGCTTCTCATGTGCACGATAAGAAAAATATTGTATGCAACCTCAAGATTTTGCTCGACGCCTTTTCCATCTCTATACAGCACCCCGATATTTGATAGTCCGTCGGCATTACCAGCTTTGTGTGCTCGGTACCACCAGGCGTTAGCTTTTTTATAATCAACTAGGCCAAGTTTGCCCGAGTAATGGAACTCTCCAATAGTAACCATAGCTTTAGTATCACCTTCGGCAGCAAGAAGCTCGAATTCTTCTGCTGCTTTTTCATATTGCCCTGATTTAAGATATGCGATTGCTTCACTTTTCCCTGCAATTGATAATGAGGGCATGAGAAGTAAGATAAAAAGTAGATATCTCATAAGATTGAATTCACTCCCAGCAGTCTCGATAAAAGGATTTTGAGCTTTCACCAGATATTAGCAGCTGGAACCAAAAACTTTAGAGGTAGAAGCCGTATAACAAGTGTCCGTTATTGGCCGAAGATTGCCTCCTAGTTCAGCCAGTTGAGTGTCTCCTTTGGAGAAAACGGACGCTGAGACTCGATTTTTCAGGGGCAGCTTCCGACCCTAATGCGACCCTCGCGCTCGCTTTAATTAGCAAGAGTCGCGGCAGGCAGTCGTCATGCAAGGTGGCGGAAATTTGCCTAATCGCCGCCCGCCGTGATAAAACCTTATAGCGAAAATATGAGCATCAGTAATTTTCATTAAGAAGTGAAAACAATCAAATGAGGATCAAAACAATGAAGAATAGTCGAAAGTTAAACTGGGCGTTGCTAGGTATTTTTGTTGTCACCCTGGCCGGATGTAAAACCTTGCAGGAAACAGCCATGAGTCAAAAGGTGACCAAACCCGAGGGCGTGACTCTAATGTCAGAACAGGAAATGAGAGACATGCTCGTAGGTAACACCTATGCTGGCGACTCGGTCAGGAATCCCGGTAGCACTTATGTCGAATTTATTCATCCTGATGGCAAAATCAGTGGCCTGTGGAATGGAACAGACAGATATAAGGGGAAATGGGCAATGTCCGGCAATGTCATGTGCGCCAAGTATCAAAATTCAAGTCATTGCAGCACGATGTCGAAATCCGGAGACACTATTTACTGGTATGCGCTGGACGGCACCACTAAAGGCGGCTACGCCAAGGTAACATCTGGGGATTCTCAAAACCTGGGCCAGTAGATTTTCGACCTCGGAAGGGCGGGCAAACTGATTTCGGGATACCTCACGGCTTTAGGAACCCTAACCGTGAGGTATTCCAAATCCCATCTTGGTGAATCATTTGAATCCTGCGAACGGCATAAGCTCGCCTAATTGTGAGCGGCAGCTATTGGCCGATTCGAGAAGCCCAGCAAGCTCAACTGAGCGGCAGCTATGGGGAAAGCTGCCTCTTAGAATCGAAATTTCAGAGACAATTGCCGACCCGTAAGAGACGCTCGTTATCGCATTGAAAAGGTCGGTATTACGCAAAATTAATTTTATACTACCTTACCCTACAGATTCTGAATCCTTTCATGAGTTTCCTCGCGATGCACTTTTGACTCGTCGGGAGCCTCTATCTCTAACCTGGCCATGTTGTCTCCAACAGAAATGACCTTGATATTAATATTGTCGCCGATTTTAAATGATTCACGGTATTTTGGGGTGACATCTTTAGACATCCACGTGCGAAACGACTTAGACTCGTCAATCGTTCCAATACTTAGCTCGACCTCGTAACCCTTAACAGAGACGACAGTGACTTTCATATTGGCACCGATTTGAAATGATTCACCACCTCTGCGGGTGATTAAAAGCATAGTGCTGCTCTTTATCCGTTGATTGAAGTCACCATACTGCGCTTGATTGGCTTGAAGTGCAAAAGCCGAAACTATGTAAGTTCAGAAGCGGACACTCTACAAATCACAATGGGCTTCCGAAAACGACCCAGTGGTTCGGCCCTA
>Ga0265303_10002382_pt1 | contig 11616 bp, 11 predicted proteins | sample Helome_2_FD_192494 | JGI IMG/M metagenome (GOLD analysis project Ga0265303, IMG submission 192494) | Marine sediment microbial communities from subtidal zone of North Sea - Hel_20160317 (Illumina Assembly) | ecosystem: Environmental > Aquatic > Marine > Subtidal zone > Sediment ...
CTGGCGGTATATTATGGCGTTATTTTTTTTGGAAAAATCAGCGGTGTGCAGTTAATTTATGCTAAAAAGACAGGCCTGACTACCCTGTTATCTATAGTTTTTGCAGCACTGAATATTGCGTTGAACATACCGTTAATCAACTATTATGGGGTTCTCGGGGCTGCTTTTGCCACGCTGTTGACAGGTAGCTTGTATACGCTGGCCAGCTATTTCGTGGCCCAGAAATACTGTCATATTGAATGGGAAGGTGGTCGAATTTCTGGTATTGTATTTACCCTGCTGCTGTCGGGATTAATTGTATTGCTGCTGGCAGTTTTCTCTGAAAGTTATGCAACCATGCTTGCAACAAAGACTCTGTTAGCCCTGTTCTACGGGTATCTCGGCTTCAGGTTCGGCTTATTGTCGCGGGTAAATTTAAACAAACTGCTTTCCGGATTAAAAGGTAAGTAAAGCGATGTTCAAATAGGTGCCAATGGATAAAACAGATGAATAATAGAAAAGACCTAAAAACATATTTGAAAAACAATCATCTTGCGCTTGGTTCCTGGATCACCCTCGCTCATCCAGCCATCGCGGAGATCATGGCAAATGCGGGTTTTGACTGGTTGGCTGTTGACCTCGAGCATAGTGTGATCACCATTCGGGAAGCGGAAGAACTTATACGGATCATCGATTTGTCAGGTGTCGCTCCCTTGGTGCGTTTGACGTCCAATAACCCTGATTTGATAAAGCGAGTCATGGATGCAGGTGCCCATGGGGTAATAGTTCCAATGGTGAAATCTCCAGATGAAGCCATGCTAGCGGTAGATTCGGTTAAATACCCTGAATCAGGTAAACGAAGTATCGGCCTTGCCCGGGCTCAGGGATATGGAATTGGTTTTCAGGACTACTTCCAATGGCAGCAAGATAGTTCAGTTGTTATTGTTCAGATTGAGCATATCGAGGCAGTAAATAACCTCGAAAAGATTTTTTCCATCGATGGGGTCGATGGCTACATCGTCGGCCCTTATGATCTTTCGGGTTCGATGGGAATTCCTGGGCAGTTTGAACATCCGGAATTCCTGAAAGCAATGGAACGTATCCGCGCGACTGCAGCTGCAATGGATATGCCTGGCGGTATCCATATTATAGAACCTGATCCTCAGCAGCTGGAGCAACGTATAGAAGAAGGTCATCGCTTTATCGCATACAGCCTTGATGTCCGAATGCTGGATGTTGCTAGTAGAACCGGTCTCCATGCTGTCGAAAAATACAGGGCATAGCCAAATGAAAGCAATTGCAGTAATCCCCGCGCGTATGGGTTCTTCTCGATTTCCGGGTAAGCCGATGGCTGAAATTCATGGTGTTCCGATGGTAGGCCATTGCTACTATCGGACCAGTATGTGCCAGGATTTGCTCGATACCTATGTTGCTACCTGTGACCTGGAGATCTTTGACTACATCACATCGGTCGGAGGCAACGCGGTGATGACCTCAGATATCCATGAACGAGCGACCGATCGCACCGCTGAAGCTATGTTGAAAATAGAGCAAGAGCTAGGTCAAAAGGTGGATGTTGTTGTTATGGTCCAGGGCGATGAACCCATGGTTACCCCTGAAATGATCAGCGAATCGCTGCAGCCATTTTCGAACGATGAATCAGTGAATGTGGTTAATTTAATGGCACATATGGATACCGTGGCGGAGTTCGAAGACCCAAATGAAGTAAAAGTCGTTATTAATAAGAACAATGAAGCCATCTATTTTTCCCGTGAACCGATCCCGTCCCGGAAAAAAGGAACTACGGATGTACCGATGCTAAAGCAGGTCTGTATTATTCCTTTCAAGCGCGAGTATTTACTAAAGTTTAACGAAATGGCAGAGACCGAGCTTGAACGCATCGAGTCAGTCGATATGATGCGGATTATTGAAAATGGCGACAAGGTACATATGGTGATGACGGAGGCCAAATCGCTGAGCGTCGATACCGAGGAAGATCGGCGCAATGCCGAGTCAAAAATGGCTGATGATGAGCTCAGGCTGAAGTACAGCTAGAACTAAAGCATAAGCAAGCGTAAACAACCGACTGAGCTAAGGTGTCAACCGTGCCTAAATGTCGAATCTGCCAAGCAAGCGAAGATTTCCAGTCTGTGCGCGCGCAGCATGTATTCGGTGGTAAAGAGGAGCATAATTTCTGGCAATGCGCTAGTTGTAGTGCGATTTATTTGTATCCTGTTCCCTCGTTGGCGGAAGAAAAGGAGTTTTATTTAAGGGAGTTCGAGGGTTTCATGAGTTCCCGCGTTGGAGATCACCGGGACTGGTCAAACGCGGAAAGACATAAACAAACCAATCAGGATCAGGTTAAACGCCGCCTGCCGTTTCTGGATAAATACCTGGTGCCTGGAATCGATCTGCTTGAAATTGGTTGTTCGAGCGGTTTCATGCTCGATGCCTTTAAGGAAAGGGGAGCTAATTGTGTTGGAGTAGAACCTTCGGGAGAGTTTGGTGAATTTCTGGAGCGCGGTGGTTATCAGGTATATGACGATGTATCTCAGATCAGAGACCAGAAGTTTGATGTCATTACGCATTTTTTTGTTTTCGAGCATATACGGGATCCTTTCAAGTTTCTCAAGGATACGTATGAACTATTGAAAGTCGACGGTGTAATGGTATGTGAAATACCTTGCGCCAACGATCCGCTGACATCGGTTTACGATATAGATGCGTTCGAGAAATTTTACTGGTCGGTGGCACATCACTATTATTTCAATCCCGAGTCACTGTCTTTTATTCTTGACAAACTTGGGTACAAGTACGAGCTGGTTCCCGAGCAGCGCTATGATATTTCCAACCACATGACCTGGATGCTCGATGGAAAACCCGGTGGTCAGGGGCGTTTTACCGAATTGTTTGGAACTGAGCTGGTTGAAGCCTATCGTCAGCGGATGATGCAACAATGGCAATGCGATACTGTTTTCTTGTATGTATGGAAATAATTTGAAATGGCGAATTATTTAGTTACCGGGGCCGCGGGATTCATTGGGGCGGCACTTGCTGGACGTTTAGTCTCGAACGGGCACACAGTTGCCACCATCGATAATCTCAGTACTGGGTTTATCGATAACATTCCTGATGATGTTTCGTTCGTCGAAGGTGATTGTGCAGACCCGGCGGTTTACGAACAGATTCCCCAGTCGCACTATGATGCTATTTTTCATATTGCCGGGCAAAGTTCTGGTGAAGTAAGTTTTGATGACCCGATCTACGATATACGCACCAATGCGGAATCGACACTGTTGTTATTAAAGTTTGCGTTAAAAAATAACTGTAAGCGGTTTATATATGCGAGCACAATGTCGGTTTATGGCGCCAAGCCGGACACGGCAATTAGTGAAGATGAGCGTTGTGTTCCAGAGTCATTTTATGGCGTAGCTAAACTCGCTAGCGAGCATTATATGCGTATTTATCAGCGGTATGGCATAGAGAGTACCGCCATGCGTTTGTTCAATGTTTATGGGCCGGGGCAAAATCTGAAAAATCTAAAACAGGGAATGGTCAGTATTTTTATCGCGCAAATGTTCGACAATGGATTGATTCACGTAAAAGGGTCCGCAGAGCGTTTTCGTGATTTTATTTATATCGATGACGTTGTTGATGCCTTTGTCAATGCTATAGATTGCGTGCCTTCCTATGCCGAGGTAATTAATATCGCGACCGGTATTAAAACATCGGTAGGTGAGTTGCTGGGTATCATGACTGAGAACCATACAGAGAAGGTTGAAGTCAGATTTTCGGGTTCGACCGAGGGTGATATTCACGGTATCCGGGCTGAAATTGGCAAAATGAATAGTATTCTGGGGATTAGTAAAACTACTAGCTTGGAAGATGGTATCCCCAGGATGCTTGATTGGGTTCGGAGCTGTGACAAATGAGCAATGGGATTTTATTAGTAGTTATGATTTTCTCGAGACTGGTGGTAGAAAAGTGATCAAGGTATTGCGAAAAATTATTTCTGCATTTGCTGGAATATTTGGCATCGATATTGTGCTGGCGAGGAAAAGGCATAATACAGATTTTGTGTTTGTCGATCGGAATGCGGTCGAAGCATTTTTCGATAAGGATGAGTACGTTAAATTATACTACGAAGGTCTGTATAAGACCGGCATGGGGGATACCGACAACTATTTCAAACAATGCCGAAGTTACCGCCTGCAGCAAATGCTTGAGCATGTTTTGAAGGCTGGATTGGTAGGAAATGTTGCCGAATGTGGCTGCTGGCGCGGGCATTCCAGTTATATCATTTCGACAATTCTTGCTAGAAATATGTTTGCCGGAAAGTTTAATATTTTCGATTCCTTCGAAGGCGGCTTGTCCGATAAGGACGATCAAGATTCCAATGCGCGAGTTAACCTGTCTGAAAAGGAAATTGCACAGGAAAAACAGAATTTTGCATCAACTGAGATGGATCTGCATCAGGCATTAAAGGATTTCGAGTTTTATAAACTTTATAGAGGATGGATACCTGAAAAATTCAATGAAGTCGAAGATGAAGAGTTCATTTTTGTACATATAGATGTTGATTTGTATCAGCCGATTCTGGACAGCCTTGAATTTTTCTATCCCAGGATGAAAAAAGGTGGGGTTATCATTCTGGATGATTATGGATATACCCAATTTCCGGGAGCTAAAACCAGCGTAGACGAATTTTTAGCAAGAAATAGCTATTCGATGTATCTGGCGGAGCTTACCGGGGGTAGCATTTTAATCAAATGATGCACTATTTCTTGAAAGCTTCTCTAACATATTGAAATGAAAGGATTAAAGAGATCACTCGTGTATTATATTGCAATTAGCGTTGCCAGGGCTTTGCGCAATTATTATCGAAATTACACTGTGTTCAGATGCCACGGCATTGCTCCTAGCCAAAATTCAGTTATTTTCGATCCAGAATCAATATCGATTGGAGAACGTTTTAGTCATGGACTTGGTTGCAGGTTGTACTGCCAGGATCCAGATAATGGTAGCCAGCTAGTTATTGGGCACGATGTTTCTCTAAATGATGGTGTCGTGATAAATGCAGATCACGGCGGTGAAATTGTGATTGGAAATAATGTCTTGATGGGACCGGGGGTCGTTATTAGGGCTGCAAATCATAATTATCTGGAACGTAATGTATTAATACGTCATCAAGGTATAACAGCATCGAAAATTCAAATTGAAGATGACGTATGGCTGGGCGCTGGTGTTATTGTATTATCAGATGTCACAATAGGTCGTGGTGCCGTGGTCGGGGCGGGAAGCGTTGTCACGAAGTCTATTGAGCCATTTGCCATGGCCGTGGGAGTACCCGCAAGAGTTGTCAAATATAGGAACTAGTAGTTCTGAAGTGGAATTAATTCGTAGTTATGAAAGTACTGATAACAACCGTCCCGTTTGGAGACAAGAACAGACTACCTCTCGATTTGCTTGAAAATGCTGGCATAGAAGCCGTGATCAATCCATTGGGCAAGAAGCTGACCGAGCAGGAACTCGCTGATATAGTGACGGATTTTGATGCGGTTATCGCGGGGACCGAGCCTATTACGGATTATGTAATGGAGCAGGCAAGCCGTTTAAGATTCATTTCCAGGGTGGGTATCGGGCTGGATAGTGTGGATCTGTTAGCGGCGGAAAGGCGCGGTATCAAGGTATCGTATACGCCCGATGCTCCTGCACCGGCGGTAGCGGAATTGACCGTTGGATTGATGATTTCCCTGCTACGCTCCGTTCAGCTATCAAATCTCAAGATGCATCAGGGATTATGGAACCGGTATTTCGGCCGTCGAATCTCGGAAATAACCATAGGTGTAATCGGTTTGGGACGAATTGGAAGTCGAGTTCTGAATCATCTATCCAGCTTCGGATGTTCCAGGTTGCTGGTTAATGATATCGATGTCGATTTGAAATTTGATAAAAGCCTCAATCTTGAAAGGGTTAGCAAGGAGGTAATTTATAAAGAAGCAGATGTTATAACCTGCCATGTACCGCTAACCGTTAAAACCAAGAATATGATTTGTCGTGAACAGCTGGAAATGATGAAAACGGATGCTATCGTGATAAATACCGCGCGCGGTGGAATTGTTAACGAATCTGATCTGTATGAAGTGATGCAGGCAGGACACTTGTCCGGTGCCGCAATTGATGTTTTTGAAGAGGAGCCTTACACAGGTAGGCTGGGCCAGGTCGACCGCTGCCTGCTGACCTCCCATATGGGTTCAATGTCGATCGACTGTCGCACGCGTATGGAGATTGAAGCCACGGAAGAGGCAGTTCGCTTTCTCAGTGGGCAGGCACTCGAAGGCGAGGTTCCGGAAGATGAATACGCGGTTCAAAGAGAAGGTTTGTAGAGGTTTGATAAATAATGGATAAAGTAGTTGTTATTGGTGGTAGCGGTTTTATGGGTAGCCACACGGCAGACCTGCTAAGCCAGGAAGGCTACAAGGTAACTATCTATGACAGGTACCCATCTCCCTGGTTGCGTGATGACCAGGAAATGGTCACCGGCGATATTCTCGACAGAGAATCTGTGAATGATGCTGTGCGTGGCGCCAAAGTTGTTTATCACTATGCCGGTATTGCTGATATAGGTGAGGCTGCAGCCAGCCCGTTCGATACGATAAATCTGAATGTGATGGGAACCACTGTTGTTCTGGATGCGGCCGTCAATGCAAACGTAGAGCGTTTCATCTACGCCTCATCGATGTATGTATATAGCCCATATGGCTCTTTGTATCGTGCCAGCAAGCAAGCGGCTGAAACTGTTATAGAGGCTTATTGTGAAAAGTTCGGACTGAGTTACACGTTGCTGCGATATGGATCTCTCTATGGACCCAGAGCACAACAGTGGAATGGATTGCGAAGGTTCGTGAGTCAGGTGGTCAAGGAGGGCAAGCTGCAGCATTTTGGAACGGGCAAGGAGCGGCGAGAATATATTCATGTTCTTGACGCAGCCCGATTGAGTCTCGTTGTACTCGATGAAGCCCATAAAAATTCCGCCATCACAGTGACCGGTTCACAGGTACTTAACTCGTCGGAGTTGATCTCGATGATTTTTGAAATTGTCGGCTGCGAGGAAAACGTTTCCTATGGCAAAAGTAAAAATAATAATGACCATTATGTTATGACGCCTTATCGGTATACCCCAAGAAAGGCTAAAAAACTTGTACCCGAAGAGTTTGTAGATGTTGGCCAGGGCATTCTTGAAATAGTTGAAGAGGTTCACCGGGAGTTGGGAGGCGAAGACCGTACACCAGGCAATGACGCGTGATCGGGTAAATTATGATGACAGCGGGCAAAAGCGTCTGCAGGCTCCCTGGAAGAGGGGGTTTTGATGTATGAGTATTACAGAGGATGCCGTAAAACTCGCGAAATTGTTAGATTCCATGGATATGCTAGTGTTTGATTTTGACGGTGTCCTGGTTGACTCCGTGGAAATCAAGACAGAGGTTTTTGCCAGTCTCTATGAGCCTTTTGGGCCGGAGGTAGTGGCAAAAGTCGTAAGTCATCATCGGGAGCACGGTGGTATGCCACGATTTGAAAAGTTCCGACATTACCATCGGGAGTTTCTCGGTCAGCCAATAGATGAGAATAAAGTATTGGAGTTGGCTGAGGCTTTCGCAGTACGCGTCAAACAGGCAGTTGTTTCTGCACCGGAAATTCCCGGTGCTCTAATGGTGCTTAAGTATTTTTGTGGCCGTGGAAAAATCTGCGCTGTAAATTCGGCGACCCCAGAAGAAGAACTTATCGACATAGTAAGGCAACGATCGTTATCCGATTATTTCGTCAGAGTGTGCGGCGCTCCAACCAGTAAAGCAGCGAATTTGGAAAAAATGCTTAGTGATTTTGCTACACCTGCTGAAAAAGCTGTTTTTTTTGGTGACGCACGCGCTGATCTGGATGCTGCGCTTTCGCATGGAGTCGAGTTTATAGGTGTTGGGAGTAAAATCAGGGGTGAGCTTGCAGGGTTAGATAAAACCTATTCTTCAATTATTGATTTCCAGCAGTTTGAACCAATAGTGCTGGAATAGAGATATGCCTCGGAACTGGCCATAATATGAAGCTGGATTTGAGAGGGAATGACTGGCCTGTTGAAGAGCTAGGGCCCGATGCAATCGAGAATGTATCCTGGCAGGTTCGTTCCGCTTATATCGATTTGATTACACGTCTCGGCAAGGACAGGAAAGGGGATGTGGATTGGTGGGTTTCGTCTCTGGCGTCACGAAACACTTATACCTGCCCTTTGTACTTGCGCTTATGCCAGCTTATGCTGGTAAAAAACCTTTGTGACAATGGGCAGTTACCGACCGACGTTATAACTGATTCATCTGCATTAGCGCATCTATTCAAGCAGTTCCTGGGAGCGTCCGTTAATATCGAATTAACCGCTAACAGCAACAAAGCTAGCAGATTAACTGGTTTTGCTCGGCGCTATGCCGCGGCATTTTATCATGCTGCCTCGCAATACCTGGGCTCGTTACTATGGATTGATAGAACGGAATTGCCGGTCGATGAGATTATCCTGGTGGATATTTTTCTCAGCCCGGCTAATCTTTCGGGCACTAAAATTGAAGATCGATACTACTCGGGAATGATGGAAGCCCTTGATGAGGTTGATCGCAAGAAGTTTTTTTATACACCGATTCATTACAAGGTCAAAAACTATTATCGCTATTTTAAAGACCTGAATAATTGCCGCGCGCAGGTTTTACTGAAAGAAGATGTGCTGAAGTTAAACGACTACGTTTATGCGTTAATGCATCCGTTTCGATTTCGCTGGCCGGATAAAAGCGTAGAATTTATGGGGCTCGATGTAGGATCTGTGGTTCGAGAAGCACTTAATGAAACATTTTCGAATTCAAGTTCGATTGAAGGTTTGTTGCGTTATCGTTTCGCAAGGCGCCTGAAAATATCGGGTTTTAAACCTGGGAAGATTATTGAATGGTTTGAAAATCAGGAAGTTGATCACGGCGCTATAGCCGGCTGGCGTGAGTTTTATCCTGACGTGGAGATTATCGGGTATCAGGGATTTTTAGCCTCTCCTCATTATTTATCGTATTTACCAACCGAACAGGAGCGCCAGTATTCGCTATTGCCAACCAGGGTAGTTGTTATTGGCAAGAATTTAATTGATCGTGCCAAAGAATTTGCTCCGCATTTGAATGTGGTGACAGGGCCGGCATTTCGATTTTCAACAGTATGGAATGAAATGCAGGATAGTAGCGACAAAGCAGCGTTTAGTATTCTGGTGGCTCTACCCATACATTATCTGGAAAGTAGAAATATTATTAGTGTGATTTCGGAGGCTGTCGAGGAATACCGGCATTCAAAACCTGTCAATGTTTTCATTAAACCGCATCCAACATGGAAGCATGCCGATGTATCCCGATTGTTACGGGGTAAGAAAATTAAGTTTGAGCTGTTAAATTCCAGTTTTGATGATGCACTGGCAGCTTCTGATCTGGTCATAAGTTCGGCAAGCAGTGTCTGTGTTTATGCCATAGCTCGCGGTGTTCCATGCCTTATTGTGGGTAATCCCGGGATGCTTTTGCAAAACCCGATTCCCAGGGATGTCGACGAACGACTCTGGAAATCCTGCTATTCATCGCAAGAAATGTCTCGTGAAATTGAATACTATTCGGCTCTCGGTCCTGAAGAGAAAGATGATCTGCATCTAGCATCGAGAAATTTCCGTGCGCTTCAATTTACGCCAGTTACCAGGGAGTTGGTATATGATTTCATCGACCATGGTACATAAAGAATACTTATTTCACCGGGAATCAGATTGTGCCTAAATCGATTTCGGCAGTGATTCCTACGCGTAATCGTCCGGCCGATTTAACCAAGGCAGTTATTTCGATTCTGGAACAGAAGAGGTTGCCCGATGCTTTGATTGTTGTTGACCAAAGCGATGGAAATGAGTCTGTTGATTCGGTTAATCAGCTATTTGAACAGGAGTCGCCGATCGAGCTGATTTATGTGCATGATCCCCGCGTTTCCGGTCTGGTTGAAGCCAAGAAGGTTGCCAGCGAAATTTCGGACCACGATATTATTTGTTTTCTGGAAGATGATGTAGTCCTCGAAGATACCTATCTAGAGAATATTGAACAGGGCTTCTTGAATAATCCAGAAATGTTGGGTTGCAGTGGCGTAATTACCAATCAGCCTTACCAGTCCGGGTTCTATAGACATATGCACGCGTTATTTTTCCGGGGAATTTTTAAAGACCCGCGAGTGCAGATATTCGGTCAGCAAACCAGTGATGCTGATAAAAACGGACTCATACTTTGTGACGTGTTATCGGGTGGGCTTTCGGCATGGCGCAGGGGAGTGTTACAAAGCGTCCCTTTCGATGTCGGCAATGGTTTTTTTATGTTCGAAGATATCGAGTACTCAACCAGAGTAGTGAAAGAGTATGGGCACAAGCTCTATATCAATAAGAACGCTCGCCTCGAGCATCATATGGCGGCGAGAAACCGGGATCCACATGGCTACCGGCAACAACGTAAACTAAAAGAGGCCGTTTTATTTTATAAGAAACGTAAACACTGGCCTGGCGCCAGGATTGGATTATTTTCCAGTATGTTGTGGTGGTTGGCAGAAGCGGTGTACCAATCCGCCAGGGGTCTCAGGTTCGGACCACTCTTCGGGTACTGGCGTGGTGTCTATGAAGGTATCACTAGCAGGCTCGTCTAAGAGTATTTCCAGCTTGATTGCGCATAACGATATCTTTACCAGCCTCGCCACATTTATAGCGCTTCGGCAATGCAGCCCGGAACTGATTTTTCTGGTTTAAAACCCAATACACGTTCAAGTTTCTGATATGGGTAGCTTGTTCTGGAAACAAGGACATCGATTCGTTCCCGGGTTAGTGGAATTGTGGCAATATTTGCTGCTGCCCCTGCAAATATCCTCACGACAGGCTCTGGAAACCTCATCCACGGCGGCCTGACTTTAAGCGCAATCGAGATACTTTTTACCAGCTCCTCCAGCGCACAGTCATTGGAAACATTAAATACTTCCCCCTTAGCGCATTGCTCAAATCCGCAGCGCAGAAGCACCTCTACAACATCGTCCACATGTACATAGGTTGCAATGGCACCCGGCCTGCCTATATAAAAAAACAAACGCCTCCCTATCATAGTTCCCATTGAGCGCAATGACTGGTTGGTCATACCTTTACCAATAACGTTCGATGGCCTGACGATCGAACAGGTCATTAAACCATCCTGGCAAGCCTGCATAATCATTTCATCAGAAATGGATTTGGTAATCTCATATTCACCAACTGGGTTGTGCGTTGTTTTTTCTGTGACGATACGCTCGGAGTTAGCTTTTTCGCGAGGAGGCCCATAGATGCCGACACTGCTAAGCTGAACCCAGTGTATCGTCCGCCCTGTCCTGGATGCCTCATTATGTACAGCTTCCAGCAGTCGCTGAGTGGCGTCAACGTGTAACGGCCTCATCATTTCCGTATTGCGAATTTCACCTGCACAATGAAATATAATCTCGCAATCTTCCACCAATTGGTCGAAAGGGCACAATGCGGAACTCAAGTCGCCCAGTACTTCCTGTACTCCTGCTAGTGCTTTGCTAGCTGGA
>Ga0265303_10002383_pt1 | contig 11612 bp, 12 predicted proteins | sample Helome_2_FD_192494 | JGI IMG/M metagenome (GOLD analysis project Ga0265303, IMG submission 192494) | Marine sediment microbial communities from subtidal zone of North Sea - Hel_20160317 (Illumina Assembly) | ecosystem: Environmental > Aquatic > Marine > Subtidal zone > Sediment ...
TTCGACACCTGGGTGGCAGACGCCCTCGACGGCGGCGACGTGGAGGCTCTCGCCGCATACGATCGAGCACCAGGTATGCCCTACGCGCACCCGACCGTTGAACACTTCACACCGCTGTTCATCACGCTCGGGGCTGCAACAGATCCAGAGCAAGGACCCACCACCGTCATCGACGACTTCCAATTCGGTTTCGCCAAGCGGTCGGTCCAATTCACCTGACCCATCTCGAACCGAGGAACCGTTCGTGTCCCTGGCGTGCCCGAGACCCACCAGGGCTCTCCCTCCCTGTGAACGCGCTCCGGCGCGGGGTCTTACGCGAGCGGAACTGAACCCGCGCCACCGACTTGCGAGGCAGGATGCACTTCGCAGTGGTGGCTATTGATTGCGCATGTGCTGGGCCAGTGAACCGATGCGTTCATCGAGAAATGTACGGACATCGCCCTGCACGTCGTTCATGTCGAGGGATCTCTCCATGCACCCAAGCCAGGCCTCGACCTCGTCGGGACCGATCGCGAACGGCAGGTGCCGCGCCCGCATCCTGGGATGGCCACGTTCTGGTGAGTAGAGGGCAGGTCCACCTGTCCACTCGACGAGGTACGCATACAGCTTGTCGCGAGAGACGCTGTCGTTGGCAGGGAGCATGGCCCGAAGTGTCGGTGCGTCCGCGTCCACCAGGTCGTAGAAGTCGTCGACGATCGAACGAATGACGAATTCGCCGCCGATCGCATCGAACGGCGTCGACTCATCTCCCCAGGGTTGCTCTGGTGGTGACACGTCCCGAGGATACGCTCATCGTCGGGACCGGCTGGGTTCGATGCGCGACCCCTACGCACCAGCGGGCACATCCAGAGGCCATTCGAGGAGTGCCGCCTTCTCAGGCGCTCCTGCACCTGCAGCCCGATAGGTAGCGAGGGCCACGGCATCGTCGGCTTCGGTCAACACCCACATCCCCCTGAACGCCAGACTGTCGGCGACGGAAGCCAGCTCACTGGACAGCGCGGTCCCTATGCCGCAACGTCGAAATCGTTGATCAACGCCGAGTTCATAGAGCAGCAGTTCCGTCGGCTTGTCCGGATGCGCAATCTCAATGCCGGTCACGAACCCTGCAGGCTCGTCATCGACATAGGCGATCAGACAGTGTGTCCCAGGACGTGCCAGGAACGATGTCGCCAATTCGCTGTCAACAGGGGCATCAAAGAGATGCGAAGCGGCGATCAACCGATCCGTGTCGCCGGATGACAACGCTCGAATCTCCATGTGGGGACACTACCTCCAATCCGCTTCCGACGAAGAGGTGTGTGCCGTCGCCACCCGCAGAACCCGTCGCCGCACCTCGGAGCTAGCATCGCCACCGTGGAAGCGCTGCAACACATGGGCTCAGGCAAGGTTCGAGAGATCTACAGGATCGACGACGATCACCTCCTCATCGTCGCCTCCGACCGGATCTCAGCGTTCGATGTCGTCCTCGACCAGGAGATCCCGCACAAGGGACAGGTGCTCACTGGCGTATCACTCCATTGGTTCCATCTGCTCGACACCCCTCATCACCTGGTCTCAGCAGATACCTCGACGATGGACTTCCTCACCCCTGTCCAACAACGCGACTTCGCAGGCAGGGCCATGCTCGTCCGAGCTGCCGAGGTCATCCCGATGGAGTGCGTGATTCGTGGATACCTCTACGGATCGAGTTGGAAGGAATACGAGGGCGGCGGTGGCCCGACAACCGAGCACCTGCCTGAGGGCCTGCAGATGGCGAGCAGGCTGCCGGAACCGATCTTCACGCCCGCAACCAAAGCTGAGAGCGGCCATGACGAGAACCTGACCGAGGCCGAGGCTCGAACGTTCGTCGGTAGTGACCTCTATGACGAGCTGAAGACACGTTCGCTCCAGCTCTATTCGCAAGGCGCTGACCATGCTGCATCGAAGGGGATCATTCTCGCCGACACGAAGTTTGAATTCGGTCGGATCGGGGACGACATCATCCTCATCGACGAGGTTCTGACCCCTGACAGTTCGAGGTACTGGCCAGCAGCATCCTGGGTGGAGGGATCGACGGTGCCGTCGTTCGACAAGCAGCCGGTACGGGACTGGCTCGAGGACCAGGACGGCTGGAACAAGAGCCCGCCTGCGCCGACGATGCCGGGGGAGATTGTCCTCGAGACGTCCGATCGATACATCGAGGCATACGAACTCCTCACAGGCAGACGATTCCTCGACTATCTGGCTGAAATGGGGGCTCAATGACTCGCACCTATCGCGTAACGATCACGCGAAAGCCAGGGCTTTCTGATCCCGAGGGGGCCACCACCTGCAAGGCCTTGAACGACCTCGGCTTCGTGGCCGTCGACGCCGTATCGTTCGGGCGGATCCTCACCATCGACATCAATGCTGCCTCCAACGACGAGGCTCGCGTCGAGCTCGAAGCAATGTGCGCCAAACTGCTGGCAAACCCGGTCATGGAAGACCACACGATCGAGGACATCACGTGACAGTCGCTGTCGTGGTTTTCCCAGGCACCAACTGCGAACACGACATCGTCCACGCACTGGACCTGGCAGGAGCCGACGCCGACCTTGTGTGGCATACCGAGAGCGACCTCTCCGGTGCATCAGGCATCGTTCTCCCTGGCGGCTTCGCACACGGCGACTACTTGCGTACCGGGGCGATTGCCCGGTTCTCGCCCGTGATGGCTGAGGTCGAACGCCTTGCAAGCGGCGGGACCCCGACGATTGGAATCTGTAACGGCTTCCAAATCCTCTGCGAGGCAGGATTGCTCCCTGGAGCACTCGTCGCCAACCAGGACCTGAAGTTCATCTGCAAGCCGGTACATCTCCGAGTGGAATCCACCGACAGCGTCCTCACCAAGGCGGCGAGCGTCGGGCAGGTCCTCCAGATCCCGCTCAACTCCTACGAGGGAAACTACGTCGCAAACGACATCGATGCCATCGAGGGCAAAGGTGATGTGATCCTCCGTTACGCCGAAGCAGACGGAACGGTGGATGCATCATCGAACCCGAACGGATCGACACATTCCATCGCAGGGATCACCAACAGCGCCAGAAACGTGGCCGGTCTCATGCCTCATCCCGAGCGAGCGTCGGAATCGATCCTCGGATCAAGCGATGGCATGGTGCTGATCGAGGGCTTCGTCGCCTCACTTGACGCGGTGAGGGCATGACCGCAGACGCGCCAGCGCACATCCAACTCGGCATGACTGACGTGGAATACGAACACGTGATCGAAATCCTTGGGCGAGAGCCGATGGCCGCAGAGCTCGCGATGTACTCGGTCATGTGGTCCGAGCATTGCTCCTACAAATCGTCCCGCGCTCATTTGGGGCGGTTCTCGTCCGACCAGCCCTGGGTGGTCGTTGGCCCCGGAGAGAACGCAGGCGTCGTGGACCTCGGTGACGGGTGGCTTGCTGCGCTTCGAATCGAGAGCCACAACCATCCGAGCTATGTGGAGCCGTATCAGGGTGCCGCCACCGGTGTGGGTGGCATCCTCCGAGATGTGTTCACCATGGGTGCGAGGCCGATCGCCGTATGGGATCCACTCCGGTTCGGCCCGCTGGACGACCCGCGCAATCGATACCTGCTCGAGGGTGTCGTGTCTGGAATTGCTGGATACGGCAACGCGGTGGGCGTGCCAACCCTGGGAGGGGAAGTCGAGTTCGCTGATTGCTTCGCCAAGAATCCTCTCGTGAACGTGATGGCACTCGGCATCCTCAAGCGGGACCAGTTGGTCCTGTCCGCAGCCTCGGGCGAGGGAAACAAGGCAATCCTGCTGGGCAACGCAACGGGTCGAGATGGTATCGGCGGAGCTTCCATCCTCGCCTCCGCTTCTTTCGAGGAAGGCGACGAGGAGAAGAGGCCGAACGTTCAGGTCGGCGATCCCTTTGAGGAGAAGAAGCTCATCGAGGCGTGTCTCGAACTGTACGAACGCGACCTGGTCGTTGCGATCCAGGATCTCGGGGCTGCCGGCATCTCGTGTGCAACGTCTGAGACGGCTGGAAACGGAGGGATGGGCATGGATGTGGATCTCGACAAGGTCCACGTCCGCGAGCAGGACATGACGCCGGGCGAGATCCTCATGTCGGAATCGCAGGAACGCATGCTCGCCATTGTGACGCCGGAGAACGAAGCTGAGGTGCTGGCCTTGGCGGATCGTTGGGAGATCGAAGCCTCGACCATCGGCATCGTGACCGTGGGTCCCGATCTGGTTGTGTACTCCAGAGGTGAACTTGTCGCGGAGGTTCCTGCCGCATCACTCGCGGACGAAGCACCGATCTACCACCGTCCCTATGCCGAGCCAGACTACGTCGCTGGTGCATGGGCCCGAAGCCCGGAGATCCCGGCCGACCTCGATGCTGGCGAGGCCCTTGGGATACTTCTCGATGACCCTGCGATCGGTGACCGCTCGTGGATCTCGAATCAATACGACCACATGCTGTTCCTGAACACCGTCGTCGAGCCTGGACACGACGGATCGCTACAGCGCATCAAGGGAACACACAAGGCGATGGCCGTCTCGACCGACGGCGACTCGCTGCGCACGTACCTCGATCCGCGACGGGGAGCAGCTCGAGTCGTGTTCGAGTCAGCGCTCAATGTCGCGGTCACCGGTGCCAGGCCGTACGCGTTGGTCGACAACCTCAATTTCGGCAACCCAGAGGTGCCGGGTGTGATGTGGCAGTTCGTCGAATCGGTCGAGGGTATGGCGTGGGCGTGCGAGGAACTCGACGTGCCTGTCGTGGGCGGGAACGTGTCGTTCTACAACCAGACCGACGGCGTGGACATCTATCCGGCGCCCGTGGTTGGAATGATGGGCTTCTGCGATCCAATGCCGGACGCACCACCACGGCTCGACCAGGCAGGGGAAGGGATGTCGATCTTCGTCGTCGGCCCTGACCCCCAGGGCGACTTCGCAGCTTCGGCATACGACAGGATCATCAACGGCAACCTCGGTGGGCGACCGCTCGATGTTGATGGCGACCTGGCGCGCCACGCGGTGTCAGCGGCTGCGACCCTCGCCTACTCGACACCCGTCCTGCATGACGTTTCAACCGGAGGGCTTGCCGTTGCACTTGCCGAGATCGCGATCAAATCTGGCGTTGGATTTCGTATCGAAGGCGTCTCGGGTCCCGACCTCTTTGATGAGACCCCGCTCCGCTTCATCGCCGTCGGCCCAACGGACGAACTCGATACGGGCGAATCCGCGAGGAGGATTGGAACCGTTGGAGGATCGAACCTCGACTTCGGGACGGCAGGGTCGATCCCGCTTGACGAGGCAACAGGCATCTGGCGCAACGCCCTGCCCCGGCGCATGAGCTAGGAGGGAGCCTTGGACGTGGCTGAATTGGTGTTTCTCAGGGCGGTCGATCATGCGGCGATGTTGCGGCGACGCGAGATCTCTGCGGTGGAACTTCTCGATGCACACCTCGATCAGATCGCAAGGACAAACGGTGAGCTGAATGCGATCGTCACCCTCGTTCCCGACATCGCACGGGAACGTGCCGAGCTCGCCGACAGGCGGATCGGCGAGGGTGGGATTGTTCCCCTTCTCACAGGGTTGCCAGTCGCACACAAGGACCTCCACGAAACCGAGGGGATTCGGACCACCTTCGGGTCGCCGGTGTACGACAACTACGTCCCCACCCGAAACGCCCTCATCGTTCAGCGCATGATCGATGCCGGTGCGGTCACGGTCGGCAAGACCAACACACCCCAGCACGGAGCAGGGAGCCAGACCTTCAACGAGGTGTTCGGCACGACGCGCAATCCTTGGAACCCCGACTACACACCAGGTGGGTCATCTGGCGGCGCCGGAGTAGCCGTAGCCGCAGGCATGGTCTCGCTCGCTGATGGCTCAGACCACGGAGCGTCGCTTCGCAACCCTGCATCATTCACCAACACCGTCGGGTTCAGGCCCTCGCCGGGACGGATCCCGACATGGCCGAGCAAGGACGTCTGGTGGAGCCACTCCGTACACGGGCCGATGGCACGAACTGTTGAGGACATCGGCCTCTTCATGGCTGCTGTAGCCGGCCCGGACCCGCGCGTGCCCATCTCGATCGAGGAACCGGGGAACGCCTTTGCCGCCGGGCTCCAGGCAGATTGGTCGGGAGTGCCAATCGCCTGGTCGGACGATCTGGGCGGCCTCCCGATCGATCCACAGGTCACCGCGGCCCTCCAACCAGCCAGAGAGGTCCTCGACACGATCGGCTTTCGCGTCGCCGATGCGTCCCCGAACTTCGCGGGTGCCGAGGAGTCCTTTCAGATCTACCGGGCGTACAACTTTGCACGAGAGTTCGGGGATGTCATCGAGTCCGATCCCGGTTCGTACAAGGACACGATCATCCGGAACACCAAGTACGGCCTCGGCCTGACGGCCTCGGACATTGGCCGAGCAGCCGAAGCCCGCACACGGCTGTTCAAACGGATCAGCACTTTTCTCGACGCGTACCGATTCCTCGCCATTCCCACGTCGGCGGTACCACCGTTCCCGGTATCAGAGGAATATCCAACGCAGATCAACGGCGTTCCCATGGAGAACTACACATCGTGGTTCGCGAGCTGCTACTACATCTCGGCCGTTGGAATGCCAGCCATATCGATTCCGGCAGGGTTCACCGAATCGGGTCTCCCGGTCGGGCTCCAGATCGTCGGTCGTCACCACGCAGATCTCGACGTCCTCAGGGCGGCATTCGCGTTCCAACAGGAAACCATGCTCTGGACACGACACCCGCCGTTCAGCTGATCAATCATCCTCTCGAGGGGGACGATCCTTCGTCTCATCGTGGTCGGCCACCCGCTCAGGTTGACTCTCAGACACGGGCGCGGACTCGGCGCCGGCACTCGGCGCCGCCGAAGGTTTCCCGCCTGTGCCCTCGGGATAGTGGTACGGATCGAGAGCCGTCCCGATCTCCGGAGGAGAATACTTGCGCCGCTTGAACAAGGCCATGGTTCCATCCTCCCACCGCTTGGACCCCGGCGCCACCTCCAATCGGCAGCGCACCATCGCACGGAGGGCTCGGAGCCAGCCGGTGGTAGCCACCCGCACCTCCCACCTCAGCGCCGTGCGAGCGGCATTCCTCTGGAATGCGCCGACAATCATCGCGTGCAAAGACCACGGAACACGAAACCGCCGTGCGTCGTTACCGTTCTGTGACCATGAGTGACTCCACCGTGACCCCAACGTGCTACCGCCACCCGGACCGGGCGACGCGCCTGTCCTGCACGTCGTGCGGCAAACCGATCTGTGTCGAATGCTCCCACGACGCGTCCGTCGGACAGAAGTGCCCAGAGTGCTCAGTTCCCGAAGGTCGCTCCCAGGTGGTTCACGCCAGACGAACCGTCGGGCGGCCAAGCTTCCAGACGTCTCCGGTGTCGTTTGTGATCATGGGCGTGACAATTGCAGTGTTCGTGGCGGGCTATCTGAGCCCGGAACTGGACCAAACCCTGTTCGAGAGGCTCGCCCAGGCCAACTTCCTTGTTGCGACCGGAGAGTGGTACCGCATCTTCACCGCGGCCCTTCTCCACGGCAGCATCATGCACATCTTCTTCAACATGTATGCGTTGTACCTGTTCGGGCCACGCCTCGAGCAGCAGGTCGGTAGCCCTGCATTCCTCTCCCTCTACGTCGCCGCGGCGGGTGCTGGGGGAATGGTCTCGTACGCACTCGGACCGCTCAACCAGGTCTCGATCGGCGCCTCAGGGGCGATCTTCGGATTGTTCGGTGCCTGGATCTTCGTTGCATGGAAGATGAGAGGCACCCCCGGCGGCCGGTCGATGTTCAACCAACTTGGGGTCCTCCTTGCCATCAACCTTGCGCTCCCGCTGCTGGTGAGCGGGATCGACTGGCGCGCCCATCTCGGAGGACTCGGCGCCGGAATCCTCGTTGCATGGCTGTGGTCGCTGCTTGCGGTGGGAAAGCCCAATGCGCGAGTGATCCGCACCGTCATCGCGATCGCCGTTGCCGCAGGCGCCCTTGCAGTCACCATCGTCGTCTGATGCGCCGTCAAACGGCCCGGGTACACTCGTGGCCGTGAGCGACCAGCCAGTCAGCGATCCCATACTCGACCGGCCCGGAGAGGCCTGCGGCGTATTCGGCGTGAGGGGTAGCGACATCGAGGCATCCAGGCTTACGTACTTCGGTCTGTTCGCCCTTCAACACCGTGGGCAGGAAAGTGCTGGGATCTCCGTGAGCGACGGAGAGAACATCATGGTGTACAAGGACATGGGCCTCGTCGCCCAGGTGTTCGACGAGACAGTCCTTGCCGGGTTGGGAGGTGACCTCGCCGTCGGACACACCAGATACTCCACCACCGGATCCAATCGATGGGAGAACAGCCAGCCGGTGTTCCGCCATCTGGGTTCCAACGGCATCGCCCTCGCCCACAACGGCAACCTCACAAACACCGCAACACTCGCCGGTCGCGTCGGACCGGTCGCAGCAACCACGGATTCAGAGTTGATGACCGAGGCGATCGCCCTGGAGATGACCGAGCACAACCTCAACCTCGAGGAGGCACTCGCCACCGCGCTGCCCCTGTTTGAAGGTGCGTTCACCCTCGCGGTCATGGACACCTCGACACTCGTGGGCGTTCGTGACCCACACGGATTCCGACCACTGTGCCTCGGTTCGTTGGACGACACGTGGGTGATTGCATCGGAAACCGCCGCCCTCGACATCCTCGGGGCCACCTTCGTGCGCCAGATTGCACCAGGTGAGATGGTCGTGATCGACGACGAAGGGCCGCACAGCGTGTTCCCGTTCGCCGAAGCGGAGTCTCAGCTGTGCCTCTTCGAGTTCGTGTACTTCGCCAGACCGGACTCGAGGTTGCAGGGCCAAACGGTCCAGAGCACCCGTCAGGAGATGGGCCGCCTCCTTGCGCTCCAGGCCTCGGTTGATGCCGACATCACGGTGCCGGTCCCCGAATCTGGGATCCCGGCAGCGCAGGGTTTCGCCGAGGTCACCGGTGTCCCCTACACCGATGGCCTCGTCAAGAACCGATACGTCGGGCGGACCTTCATCCAACCTGCCCAGGCAATGCGCGAACGCGGCGTTCGGATGAAGCTCAACGCCATGCCAGGCGTCATTTCGGGTAAGCGGGTCGTGCTGGTAGACGATTCGATCGTTCGGGGATCCACCACCCAACAGCTCGTTGCCCTGGTGAGGGAAGCTGGAGCGACCGAAGTGCATCTGCGGATATCCTCGCCGCCGTACCGATGGCCATGCTTCTACGGAATGGATACGGGAGACCGCTCAACCCTCCTCGCGGCAGGTCGGAGTGTCGATGAGATCACCGAACACCTCGGCGTCGATTCGCTTGTGTACCTCGATCTCGCCAACCTGATAGAAGCAACCGGAGCGGACGCAGACTCGTTCTGCACGGCATGCCTCTCCGGCAACTACCCAACCGACGTGCCACTCACAGACAGCAAATTCCTCTTGGAGCAGACAACATGACGAGCTACGAGGACGCAGGCGTGAACCTCGACGCCGCGAACGAACTGATCGACCGCATCGGATGGCGCGTCCAATCAACATGGACCGAGGATGTCGTTGGAGGCTTCGGTGGCTTCGCGGCTGGGATGCAGATCCCCGCTGGTTTCGAAGTCCCGGTACTGATGATGTCGACAGACGGAGTCGGGACCAAGGCTGATATTGCCCGAATCACGGGACTCGTCGAAGGGCTTGGGTATGACCTTGTCGCCATGGTCGCCGACGATCTCGCCGCTGCAGGGGCACAACCCTTTGCCATGACCGACTACATCGCTGTCGGCAAGCTCGACGTCGACCGCGTCGAACTCATCGTCGAATCCATTACGGAAGCATGCGACGAAGCAGACATCGCACTCCTCGGAGGCGAGACTGCCGAACACCCTGGAGTGATGGCTGCCGACCAGTTCGATGTCTCTGCGACAGCCCTCGGGATTGTGGAGATGGGCGAAGAGGTGGACCCAGAGAACGTAACGTCCGGCGACATCATCGTCGGCGTGATGAGCCCCAACCTTCGTTCGAACGGTTTCTCCCTTGTTCGGGCCATCATCGCCAAGTATCTCCCCCTCGACAACGACTTCCCCGACACCACCGTCTCAACCGCCGAAGTGCTCATGGATCCGAGCATCGTCTACTCACCCGCGATCGTGAACATGCTGGCCAGGGTCCAGCCCCACGGCCTTGCTCACATCACCGGAGGCGGCCTGCCGGGCAACGTGATTCGCGTGCTGCCAGAAGGTCATCGAGCCGTGATCGAGCGTTCACGGTGGGACGTACCCCATGTCTTCGATGTGCTCCAGCGCGTTGGCGGTGTCCCGCCCGGTGACATGTTTCGGACATTCAACATGGGGATCGGGTTCGCAGCTGTCGTGGCCGAAGGCGATGTCGATGCCACGCTCAAGGCGTTTGAAACAAGCGAGCTGGAGGCTGGCGTCATCGGCTACATAGCCGACGGCGATCGTGGCGTGGAGATCCGATAGCTCACCTCCACCAACGAGGTACGCTCGTCCGATAGATGGAATCCGCGCTCCTCATCTTCGCTGATAGCCGCAGGAGAATCCGACGGCGTCGAGTTCAAACCGACCGCACGATGGAATCTCCACACCGCGTCCAAGGACGACCGCATGGAGCTCGCCACAACCAAGACGGTTGCCGGATTCCTCAACGGTGACGGAGGCGTCCTGGTCATTGGTGTCGACGACGACGGCAACTCCGTCGGGCTCAAGAGTGACCTTGCTTTGATGAAGGCCCCGGACCATGACCGGCACCAGCTGTGGCTCATCGATCATCTCGAGAACACACTTGGAGAGCCTGCAGTCGCATTCATTGCCATATCTTTCGAGCCGTATCAGTCCGACGATGTCGTGCTGGTCCGAATCGATCCCTCGCACCGCCCGGTCTTCGTGAACGAACCGAAGGGTGAACGGACTGCGGACTTCTACGATCGTATGGGAAACTCAACTCGCAAGCTCCTCACCGATGAGTTTGCGAACTATCAGCAATCGAGGTGGACATGACCGAGGAATCTGCATATCCCATTGACTTCGAGGTTCCTGTCGATGATGAGTACCGCAGTCGCGGCCTCGCAGCGCTAGGCGTGATCCTCTTCGCCAAGACGATCCTGATCATCCCCCACCTCGTCCTTCTCCTTCTGTACTTCTTTGCGATACAGGCGGTGGTGTGGATCGGGTACTGGTACATCCTGATCCAGGGTGGCAAGCCGTTCTGGGTTGAGAACCTCGAGATCATCTTCCTCGCTTGGTCGAGCAGGGTGTTCGCATGGTTCACGAGCACCACCGACGTCTACCCGACATACGGCACCGACGCCAATCACCCGGCCCAGGTGATCGTCCAGGAAGCGCCCGAACCTCAGGACCGATGGTTGGCCCTTGCGGGAATCCTTCTGATTCGCACGCTCCTTGCGATTCCTCACCTCTTCATCCTGGCGTGGCTGACGCTCGGAACCCTGTTCGCTGCCTGGTTCGGGTACGCAGTCATCCTCGTCACCGGACGCTTACCGCTTTCGCTCCACTGGTACTTCGTTGGCTTTCACCGCTGGTGGGCCAGGGCATGGGGTTGGATAGCGGCCCTCACCGACGAGTATCCGCCGT
>Ga0265303_10002384_pt1 | contig 11611 bp, 10 predicted proteins | sample Helome_2_FD_192494 | JGI IMG/M metagenome (GOLD analysis project Ga0265303, IMG submission 192494) | Marine sediment microbial communities from subtidal zone of North Sea - Hel_20160317 (Illumina Assembly) | ecosystem: Environmental > Aquatic > Marine > Subtidal zone > Sediment ...
GGTCCAGACCGGATGGTTTTCATAGGCCTTGAGCGAGTGGCTCAGGTAGCCGACCGAGCCCTGCAGGAAGGCGTCGTACTGTTCCTTCTCCATGAGCCAGCTCATCAGCGCCTTCGTCGCGCTGGGGTACTTGGTGTAGTTGTAGCCCATCATCGGGAAGCAGACGTGAAACTCGGTCGGCTGGCCGACCGGCCCGATCGGGTAGAAGGCGTGGTCCATATCGTTCGCCAGCTCGGTCATGCCTTCGCGCTGGGCGGCGGCATAGATCGAGATGCCGTTGTTGGTCAGCGAGCAGGCGCTTTGCAGGAAGGCCTTGTTGTTGTGGCCGTCGAGCCAGGACGCGGTGCCGGGCAGGAAGCTTGTGGCCAGTTCCTTGACGTACTCCAGGCCGGCGATCGTCTCCGGGCTGTTGACCACAACGTTGTCGTTCTCGTCGACCATGCGGCCGCCGTGGGACCAGAGAATCCAGTGGGCCCAGCAGTTGCCGTCGCCGCTGGCGTTGCCGAGCGCGAAGCCGCCGGGCGTGCCCTGATTCTTGAGCCCTTTCATCAGCTTCAGGAAGTCGTCGGTGTTGTCCGGCACGGTCTCGAAACCGGCTTTCTGCACATGAGACTTGCGGTAGTTCAGGTAGTTGCCGCTGATCGTGACCGGCAGGTTGATCCACTTGCCATCGCGCTTGCCGTAGTGCTCGGCGATCGGATACCAGCCGCCGTATCTCTTGCCCAGATGCTCGCAAACGTCGGTAACGTCGAGCATGGCGTTGGGATAGAGGTGGGCGTCCGCGTGAATACCCCAGATGATGTCGGGGCCGCTGCCGATGTTGGCCGCCACGGCGGCCTTGGGCCGCAGGTCCTCGAAGCCTTCGCTGTCGATGCGTATGGGCACGCCGGTTGCCTTGGTGAAGGCGTCCATCGCGGCCTGGAAGGCCTCGCCCTCGGACTGCACGAAACGTTTCCAGCGCAACACCCGCAGCGTCGCGCCTTTCTCCGGCTTCCAGGGGTTGGCCGCGGCCCAGGCGTGGGCGGCGTCCAGCAGGGCCGGCGAGGCAACCGCAGCGCCAAGAGCAACGGCGGCGCCCGTTTTCAGAACATCTCTTCTGGTAAAATCTCTCATGGTCTCCTCCTTAGAGTATTATTGGTGTTGTTCACCTGAGGCCGTTGTCCCGTTTCGGCTCTTGTCGCTTTTCTTTTTATCATTTCGCTCTGGCTGGGCTCCTAGCTGAGCCTGGTTCCCCTTTCCGTCTCGAAGAGGTGCACGATGTCCAGGTTGGGTTGCAGATTGATCTGCTGCCCGGGCTTGAAATCGTGCCGTTCGTGAAAGGCTGCCTGGATCTCCCTGCCGGCCATGCTGCAGACCACCAGGATTTCCGCGCCGGTCGGCTCTACCACGATGACGTCGGCCACGATGCCCTCACCGTCGCCCGTCAAGGTCCAGTGCTCGGGCCGCATGCCGTAGTGCACGCGGGTGCCTTCAGGGGCGCCCCGGTTCGGACTCAAGGGCAGTGTGGTGCCGTCGTCGGCGACCACGCGGGCCGACCCGTTGTTCAGCTTGACCGTGCCCTCGATCAGGTTCATGGAGGGCGAGCCAATAAATCCCGCCACGAAGATGTTGACCGGGTTGTCGTAAAGCTCGAGCGGCGCGCCGCTTTGTTCGATCTCGCCGTCGCGCATCACGACGATCTGATCGGCCATGGTCATTGCTTCAATCTGATCGTGGGTGACATAGATCGAGGTGCTTTCCAGGCGTTGATGCAGGGCCTTGATCTCGGTGCGCATTTGGACCCGCAGCTTGGCGTCCAGGTTCGACAAGGGTTCGTCGAATAGGAAGACCTGCGGGTCGCGCACGATCGCGCGCCCCATGGCGACCCGCTGGCGCTGGCCGCCGGACAGCTGGCGCGGGAAACGGTCGAGGTATTCGTTCAGATTGAGGACATCCGCCGCCTTGGTGACCAGCTTGTCGATCTCCGCCGGGTCGATCTTGGCCAGCTTCAGGCTGAAGGCCATGTTGTCGTAGACCTTCATGTGCGGATAGAGCGCGTAGTTCTGAAACACCATGGCGATGTCGCGCTGCTTGGGCGGGATACCGTTGACCACGCGGCCGCCAATCGCGATCTCGCCGCCGGTGATCTCCTCAAGCCCGGCGATCATTCGCAGCAGGGTCGACTTGCCGCAGCCCGAAGGCCCGACAAGGACGGTAAAGGACTTGTCGGGCACCTCGATATCGACCCCGTGCAGCACCTCGGTCGTGCCAAAGGACTTGCGTGCCGCGCGGATTTCGACAGATGCCATGTTGCCTCCCCGGCAGGGTTCGGCCTTGGAACCGGCCGGTTTTACCCTCACACGAGCAATAACGTATACATTAATGGGCGATGTTGGTTTCGTCCACTCCGTTTTCCGCCACGCCACTCGGGGGCCATAGATGTGCAAGCCCCGACATGAACCCAACACGGTAGCTTGTGCGCAAAGAGCCGTCCACAAGTTACCTTTGAAGCGGGAAAGGAACGGAGCCGGAGCCGCGGTTGCCTCGGCGCCTGTCCGGCTAAGTCTCAAGATCTGCACTACGGTCTTTTGGTGTGGCGGAATCGCCAAAACCGTGCAGTCGATTTGGCAAGAATGGGGCGTTCGGAGTCGCGAACACCTATGTCTTGTAAGTAAGCTATGGGTAGATCTTGAAGCGATACAAGGAAACTTGGAGTGTTATAGATCTTGTAGCTCGTCTTTTGAAATACTGATCATGATTTGACCGTAGAAATTGTAGATCGTTAACCTCTGCGAAGGCCTTTTTTAAGCCTCCCAGGCCAGACTGTGGCCCAGATTTTTCATAAGAAGGAACTGATAATATGGCCGCGGGTAACAACTCGATTGCACATGTCTGGTTTTCCTTTCAGGGCCGCATCGGTCGGTCGACCTACTGGTTATTCTATTTCCTTCCAATGTTTGTCCTGATGATTGTCACGAATGTCTTGGATCCGGTCCTCGGTACCATTCACATGACGCAATCCGGCCTGCCGATCGGCTTCGTCGGCAGCATCTTCGGCCTGTTTTCGCTTTGGCCGCTGTTTGCCGCGGGCGCGAAACGTTGCCACGACCGGGGACGGTCCGGATGGTTCCAGTTGATCTACCTGATTCCGCTCTTCGGCGGGCTCTTCTTGTTCATCTATCTCGGTTTCCTCAAGGGCACCGACGGTCCCAACCGCTTCGGCCCGGATCCCTTGGGTGATGGTCAGCATGACTTTGCGACCGATGCCATGGCCCACGGCGACATCTGAAACCTTGCGGTCAGGCCGAAGGCCTGCCCGAACCTAGCAATCGGCCGGTATCGACAGCGCTTGCGCTCCCGCGATACCGGCCGTTTCTTTGCCGCTGGCGGCCTTGGCCAGCCGGTCGCAGATTTCCCGCGGTGGCGCTTGGCCTAAGGTCGCGAAATCCCAGATCGCTACAGGCTGACTCCGCCGTCGGCGACGATCGCCGTGCCGGTCGTGTAGGAGGACTCGTCGCCGGCCAGGTGGACCGCGAGGGCGGCGATCTCCTCCGGCGTGCCCAGGCGGCCCAAGGGCTGGCGCGCGATGAAGGCCGTGCGCGCGGCTACGGGATCGTCGAAGGCGTCGATCCGGGCGTCGAGCGAGGGCGACTGCACGGTGCCGGGGCAGATCGCGTTGCAGCGGATGCCTTGCTGGATGAAGTCGATCGCCACCGCCTTGGTCAGGCCGATGACCGCCGCCTTGCTGGTGCCGTAGACGAAACGGTTCGGGATGCCGCGGATCGAGGAGGCGACCGAGGCCATGTTGACGATCGAGCCGCCGCCAGCTGCCAGCATGGCCGGCAGGAAGGCGCGGATCACGCGGTACATGGACTTGATGTTGAGGTCGAAAGAAAAGTCCCAGTCGGCCTCCGCGCAGTCCAGAATCGTGCCGTGATGCACGAAGCCGGCCACGTTGCAGAGCACGTCGAGTGCGCCGCTGTTGGCGGCCAGGGCGGCCACCGCGGCGTCATCCCTGACATCGAGCCGACGGATCGTGATGCCCGGCGTGTCCGACAGTCCGCCAAGCTTGGCCTCGTCGATGTCAGTCGCCAGGACCTCGGCGCCCTCGGCCGCGAAGGCCAGCGCCGTGGCCCGCCCGATACCCTGGGCCGCGGCGGTGACCAGGGCCTTCTTGCCCGCCAGTCTGTCAACCATCTGCGATCCTCCCTTTGTTCAGGCTCCGATTAAGGCTTTGACGGCAAGCGGCTGTCCAGATGATTTTGCCGGTTCCTCGGACTCAAGCCGGTTCGGCGTGGCTCTTGCTCAAATAGCTCGGCAGAACGGTCTCGACCGCGGTCGGCCGGATACCGAGATCATCGAAGGTCCAGGCGTCGGGGGAAACGACGTTGTCCTGTCTGATCAGCGCCAACTGATCGCGCGTGACCGGCGGACTGGGCAGGATCGCCGACAGCGCCGCGACAAGATCCCAGACGGCAAACGGCAGCGGCAGCAGGGGCCGTTCCAGCGCCATTTCCCGCAACAGCAGTTCGACCAGTTCTCTGTATGTAAAGGTTCCCGGGCCGCCGAGTTCGTAGACCCGCCCCCGGCCGGCAGGGGCCGCGAGGACCCGCGCCGCCGCTTCGGCGACATCACCGACGTAGACCGGCTGCAGGCGGGTTTTGCCGCGGCCGAACAGGGGCAGAAGCGGCGAGTGCCGCGCTATGTCCGCCAAGCTGTTGAAGAAGCTGTCGCCGGGCCCGAACAGCACGCTGGGACGCAGAATCGTCGCGCCGTCGAAAGCGGATGCGACCACCTGCTCGCCCTCGGCCCGGGCGCGAACATAGGCCGAGGGGGAAGCGGGATCGGCGCCGATCCCCGAAGTGTGAACCAGTTGCCCGACGCCGGCTCGGGAGGCCTGCCGCGCCAGCTTCTCCGCGCCGCGCACATGGACCGCCTCGAAGGTCTCGGCGCCGCGTTCGAGGTAGAGCCCGACCGCATTGACGACGGCCCGCGCGCCCGCGACGGCGGCGGCGACTGAGGCCTCGTCCCGGATATCGGCGCTCATGGATTGCACCGCGCCGGCGCGATCAAGTCGCTCGAGAACTCCGGCCTTCCCGGGCTGCCGGACCGCGATACGCACCTGGAAGCCATCGGCCACAAGCCGCCCGACGATAGCGCGCCCCAGAAAACCCGATCCGCCGAAGACGGTCACAAGGCCGGGCATCTGTGTCTCCGGGTAAAAAAGGTGTCAGACACCTTTTTCTGATTTGCCGCCGGTCAGTGGCTCTCCCGCGGCACCGGCGCGCCGCTGCCGCCGACCAGGAAGTCCAGGTCGCAGCCCGTGTCCGCCTGGTTGACGTGGCGGTCGTGGAGCTGGGCGTAGCCGCGTCCGGTCGGTTCCTCGGGTGGTGTCCAGGCCGCCTTGCGCTTGGCCAGCTCGGCGTCGCTCACATCCAGGTGCAGGCGTCGCGCGGCGACGTCCAGCTCGATCATGTCGCCGTCCTGGACCAGGGCGAGCGGGCCGCCGACCGCGGCTTCCGGCGCACTGTGCAGCACCACGGTGCCGTAGGCCGTGCCGCTCATGCGCGCGTCGGAGATGCGCACCATGTCGGTCACGCCCTGCTTCAGGATCTTGGCCGGCAGGGCCATGTTGCCGACCTCGGCCATGCCCGGATAGCCCTTGGGCCCGCAGTTCTTCAGCACCATGACTGAGCTCGGGTCGATCTCCAGGTCCGGGTCGTCGACCCGCGCCTTGTAGTGGTCGATGTCCTCGAAGACCACCGCCCGGCCGCGGTGCCGCATCAGCTCCGGCGACGCGGCCGAGGGTTTGAGGACCGCGCCGTCGGGCGCCAGGTTGCCGTGCAGCACGGCGATGCCGCCCTCCGCCTTGAAGGGGCTGTCGTAGCCGTGGATCACCTCGCGGTTCCAGCACTCGGCCTCCCGGCAGTTGTCCCAGATGGTCTGGCCGTTGACCGTCAGGGCGTCCTTGTGCAGCAGGCCGTTCTCGCCTAGTTCGCGCAGCACCACCGGCAAGCCGCCGGCATAGTAGAAGTCCTCCATCAGGTACTGGCCCGAGGGCATGAGATTGACCAGGCAGGGCACCTCGCGGCCGAGCCGGTCCCAGTCGTCGAGCGAAAGCTCGATGCCGAGCCGTCCGGCGACCGCCAGCAGGTGGACCACCGCGTTGGTCGAGCCGCCGATGGCGCCGTTGGTGCGGACCGCGTTCTCGAAGGCTTCCTTGGTCAGCACCTTGGACATGCGGAGGTCCTCCTGGACCATCTCGACGATGCGCCGGCCGACCATATGGGCCAGGACGTTACGCCTCGAATCGGCGGCCGGGATGGCGGCGTTGGACGGCAGGCCGATGCCGAGGGATTCGACCATGCTGGCCATGGTCGAGGCGGTGCCCATGGTCATGCAGTGGCCGATCGAGCGCGACATGCAGGACTCCGCGTCCATGAAATCGGCCAGGGTCATCTCGCCGGCCTTGACCATGGCGTCGAACTTCCAGACGTCCGTGCCGGAGCCGATCTCCTTGCCGCGGAAACGGCCGTTCAGCATCGGCCCGCCCGACAGCGCGATGGTCGGGATATCGCAGGAGGCCGCGCCCATCAGCAGCGCCGGCGTGGTCTTGTCGCAGCCGACCAGCAGCACCACGCCGTCCAGCGGGTTGGCGCGGATCGATTCCTCCACATCCATGGAGGCCAGGTTGCGGAACATCATGGTGGTCGGGCGCATCAGGGTTTCACCCAGGGACATGACCGGAAACTCCAGCGGAAAGCCGCCCATCTCGTAGACTCCGCGCTTGACCCGCTCGGAAAGATCGCGGAAGTGGGCGTTGCAGGGCGTCAGTTCCGACCAGGTGTTGCAGATGCCGATCACCGGCCGGCCGTCGAACAGGTGGTGCGGCAGCCCCTGGTTCTTCATCCAGCTGCGGCGGTGAAAGCCGTCCTTGTCGATCTTGGCGAACCATTCGGCGCTACGGCGTTTGGTCTTGTCGTTCGGCATGTCCTGCTGCTCCTGCCCTTGCGTTGTTTCGGGAGTTTAGTGCGCCCGCATCGCTCAGCACAATGGGCGGGCGCAGCGGGGGCTTGTTCGGCGCGCGGGCCGGGCGCAAACTGGCCGCCGGTCAGGGCAGAGGAGGAGTCGGGCGATGTACCGCTCGCTAATCGTCGTGGACGATTTCTACGACGACGTAGAGGAAGTGCGCCGCGAGGCCTTGGGATACAGCTACCTCGAGCCCCAGGGCATGCGTACCTTTCCGGGGCGCAACTCCCAGCAGAAGCTGCTGCTCGACAGCTTCGACTACATCGCCTCGCGGCTGACCGGCGAAGCGCTCACCGGGCCGCTTCACCCGCAGTCGTCGCACGGTCGTTTCCGCATCACCCTGGCCGGCGAGGAAAGCCGCTACCTGGTGCATGTGGACCCGACCCAACTCAGCTGGGCCGGCGTGATCTACCTCAACCGGCCGGAACACTGCCAAGGCGGCACCATGTTCTACCGCCACCGCGCGCTGGGCAGCGACCGGGCGCCGATCACACCCGAGGAACTGCAAGCCGCCAATCTGGAGAGCGTCGGCGCGCTGCTGCAGCGCGACGGCAACGATCCCGAAAGCTGGCAGCATTTGATGACCGTGCCCATGCGCTTCAACCGCCTGATCCTCTACCGGCCCTGGCTCTGGCACTCGGCCGGCGAAAGCTTCGGCGGCGGCCTGGAGGACGGCCGCCTGGTCCAGCTCATGCAGTTCGTCCCCGCGACCCAGCCCTAGGCGCCCGCGCTCAGTCGAGATAGTCCTCGATGTAGGCCTGCACGATCTCGTCCAAACTCTCTTCTCTCGGCAGGCCCAGGGCGGTGGCGCGTTCGTGGCTGGCGTCGAGCGGCCAGGTGGCGACGATTTCCTCGATGAAGGGATCGGGCTCGACGGTGATCTTGCCCAGGGGCCGGTCGCTGGCGACCCGGTCCAGGGCCTTGATCATCTCGGCGACGGTGACGGTCAGGCTGGGCAGGCTGAGCGCGCGGTCGTCGCCCAGGGCGGCGCCGTCCAACTCGTGCAGCTTGATGAAGCCCTCGACGATCGAGCGGTAGCCGAGCACCGGCATGACGGTCTCCGGCTGCACGGGCAGGGCGCAGGGCACGCCGTTCAGCGGCTCGCGGAACAGGCCGGAGACGAAGCTGGAGGCCGCGGCGTTGGGCTTGCCGGGGCGGATGATCACGGTCGGCAGGCGGGCCGAGCGGCCGTCGAGGAAGCCCTTGCGGGTGTAGTCGTTGACCAGCAACTCGCAGATCGCCTTGGTGACGCCATAGGTGGTCTGCGGTTTCTGCTTGACCGTGTCGCCCACGACTTTCGGCATTCCGGAGCCGCCGAACACCGCGATCGAGGAGGCGAAAACCAGGCGCGGCAGGCCATTGCGCGCCCGGCAGGCCTCCATCACGTTCAGGCCGCCGTCCAGGTTGACCCGGATCGCCAGGTCGAAGTCCTTCTCGCCACCGCCCGAAACCACCGAGGCCAGGTGGAAGACCGAGATATCGTCCCGGTCGACCAGATGAAAGATCTCGTCGCGGTTCGAGATTTCGCCGAGCAGCACCGTCACCCGGCCGTCCAGCGTATCGGGCAGGGCAGGCGGCGGGTTCATGTCGAACAGCACCAGATCGTCGATCGGCTCCGGCCCGCCCGACGGCCCGGTCAACTCGCCCAACTCGAGCAGCCGTTGGGCCAGACGCAGCCCGATGAAGCCGCAGCCCCCGGTGATCACCACTTTCATTGCAGGTTCCCCTTCCTTTGGCCGCTGATCACTCGAGCGTCAGCGACATCAGCTCCATGACCCAACTACCTTCACTTGTCATCACCGGGCTTGACCCGGTGATTCAGGTTCTTGCCTCGGTCGAGGGTCTCCTGGATTGCCGGATCAAGTCCGGCAATGACAAGTGGGATTGGCATGCACGGCGTTTCCTCATGCTTGTACCTCTATGCCGTCTTGACCTCCCAACAGTCCGCGTGCGTTCAGGTTTTCCATCAGGGCCGCGACGCCGAAATCCCACGGCGGGATCTCGGTGCTGAGCGCGACGCTGTTAATCAGGGCGCCCAGTTTAGCGCTGAAGATGGTCACCCGGTCGCCCTTCTTGTGGGTGAAGCCCTCGCCGGGACGATCGCGGTCCTTGGTCGGCGCGAACATGGTGCCGGTGAAGAGCAGCAGCCCGTCCGGGTACTGGTGCGCCGCCCCGATGGTTTGGCTGACGAGATCCAGCGGGTCGCGGCTGATCTCGGCCATGGAACTGACTGCCTCGAGGGCGAATCCGTCCTCGCCCTCGATCGTCAGGCCCACCTCGGCGCGGCGTACATCGTCGATGCCGAAGCTCTCGTCGAACAGGCGGATGAACGGGCCCAGCGCGCAGGAGCCGTTGTTGTCCTTCGACTTGCCCAGCAGCAGGGCGCTGCGCCCCTCGAAGTCGCGCAGATTGACGTCGTTGCCGAGGGTCGCGCCGACGGTCTCGCCGCGTGCGTTGACCACGAGCACCATTTCCGGCTCCGGGTTGTTCCAACTCGAGCCGGGATGCAGGCCGATCTCGGCGCCAAGTCCGACGGCCGACATGGGTTGGCTCTTGGTGAAAACCTCGGCGTCCGGGCCGATGCCGACCTCCAGGTACTGCGACCATAGGCCGCGCTCGATCAGCACGGCTTTCAGTTTCTCCGCCGCCGCCGAGCCGGGCACGACCGCGGCCAGATCGCTGCCGATCTCGCCAACGATGGACTCGCGCGCCGCCTCGGCCGCGGCCGGGTCGCCCTTGACCTGTTCCTCGATCACCCGTTCCAGCATGGATTTAACGAAGGTCACGCCGCAGGCCTTCAGCGCCTGCAGGTCCGAGGGCGCGAGGAACGCCGGCTTCGCGGGATCGCGGTTGGCCGCCGCGCTGTTGGCCAGGATCGCTTCGATACCGCCGAGCGGGCGGCCTCGCCCTGCCGCTTCCCGTGCGGCGACGGCCGGGTCCTTGGCGTTCAACAACTGCGCGCTGGTCGGGTAGTCCGCCGTGATGTCCCGCACCTCGTCGTCGCAGAGCACCACGACGGACGGACCGGCGACCGGGCCGGTCCGCCAGACCCGGCCGATCAAAAGGCCGTCGGTACCGTCGTCCGGCAGGCAGGTCGTTGAATCGAGGCGCAGGGGCATTGACGGGGCCTTTGCATTGCATTCGTGGCGGCGGGTATCTTCCCCGGCGCGGCTTGGTTCCGCAAGGTTGCGATGCTATTGATCTGGTGTTGTTCGGGACCGTCGCATGGAGCTGGTGGTCGGCAACGCCAAGGGGAGGGGATCTTTGAAACCGGAAATCGTCGTACTTCGTCCCTATGTGCCGGCGGTCATGGCGGCGCTCGAGGAAGAGTTTGTCCTCCACAACATGTGGCAGGCAAAGGACAGTGCGGCCCTTTTGGCCGAGGCCCAAGCGGCGCGGGGGATCGCGACCATGGGCGATGTCGGCGCCGACGCAACCTTGATGGACGCGCTGCCCAACCTGGAGATCGTCGCCTGCATGGGCGTCGGCGTCGATGCCATCGACCTCGCCCACGCCCGGGAGAAGGGCGTGGCCGTCACCTATACGCCCGATGTGCTGAACGACGAGGTCGCCAATACGGCGATCGCCCTGCTGCTGGCGGTCACCCGCAAAATCTGTGTCGGCGATCGCTACGTGCGCGAGGGCCGCTGGCTCGAGACGCCCATGGCCTTGACCGTCAGCGTGGTCGGCAAGCGCTGCGGCATCCTCGGCCTGGGCCGGATCGGCAAGGCCATCGCCAAGCGGGCTGAAACGCTCGGCTGCGAGATCGCCTACCACGGCCGCCACGAGCAGGCGGACCTGTCCTACCGCTATTACGCGGATTTGGTCGAGATGGCGCGGGATTGCGACTTCGTGATCGCCATCTGCCCGGGCGGCGCGGCGACCCGCGGCATTGTCGACCGCGCGGTGCTCGACGCCTTGGGCTCCGAGGGGGTCTTCGTCAACGTGGCGCGCGGCTCCGTGGTTGATGAACCTGCCCTGGTGGCCGCACTTGCCGAGGGTTGCCTGGGCGCGGCCGGCCTCGACGTCTTCGCCGAAGAGCCTCTGGTGCCCGAGGCTTTGTGGACCATGGACAACGTGGTTCTTCAGCCGCACGTGGGCAGTGCCACGGTCGAAACCCGCCATGCCATGTGCAGCCTGGTGCTGGAAAACCTGCGTGCCCACTTCGCCGGCCAGTCGCTGCTGACGCCGGTGGCTTAACGAACCTATGGATAGACAATTTTAAGTCGTACTAAGCGATAGAAAAACATCCTATGGCATAACACCGGCCGCTCGTCGTCCGCTTCAAAGTGAGGCTGGAGGTGGGTTGCCCCAAGAATGTCCCATCGATGACACGAAACAGATCATCCAATTTGTGGCCGATTTGGTGTAAAAAGGACGTCACGCAAGAAATTAACAGAACCGGATTTATGTCATGCGTAATAAAAAATCATTGGGCCTCGAAATTCCTTTGCGTTTGATTTATACCGGCTATCTTTTCGCGATAGCCGTCTTCTTGATTTCCATGAGTGAATCTTTGCCCATTTAGTCGCTGGAACGCTGATTTGAGCCTTACTGACCGGTGACCGGCGGATCGACCGTTGGTCGCTCGCCGTGCGATAGC
>Ga0265303_10002385_pt1 | contig 11611 bp, 3 predicted proteins | sample Helome_2_FD_192494 | JGI IMG/M metagenome (GOLD analysis project Ga0265303, IMG submission 192494) | Marine sediment microbial communities from subtidal zone of North Sea - Hel_20160317 (Illumina Assembly) | ecosystem: Environmental > Aquatic > Marine > Subtidal zone > Sediment ...
GATTTGGTTCCTGATAATAATGAGGGGAACGATTTTAATTTTGATGGCATACCGGATCAGAACTTTACTGGAATAGATACCGATGGTGATGGCTTAGACGATGGCTACGAGGGTAGTGATGTAAATGATGGCTTTGTAGTAAATAACGAAATAACAGATCCGGCAACTGATTTACCGGATACAGATGGCACGGAGGATGTAAACTACCGCGACCTGGATGATGATGGTGATGGTTTGGACACCCCTGATGAGGATGCCAATGAGGATGGCGACCCTACCAATGACGATACCAGTGGGAATGGAACCCCTGATTATTTGGATCCGGATACCACAAATACTGATCCTGATACGGACGGAGATGGTGTTACTGATGATGATGAAGTTACAGATGAAACCGATCCAACGGACCCCTGTGATTTTATTCTGGCAAGTCAAACCGTTACGCCAAGCGATGAGTGGAACAATCTGGATTGCGACGGTGACGGTGTAACTAATAGTGATGAAATTACCGATACAACAGACCCATTGGATTCTTGCGATTTTGTGCTCTCAAGCCAAACAGTAGCGACTTCTGATGAATGGGAAAACCTGGATTGCGACGGCGATGGTGTAACAAATGTTGACGAAATTATTGATTCAACAGATCCATTAGACCCTTGTGAACTTCTACTGGCAAGTCAAACAGTGACTCCCTCAGAAGAATGGAATCTTCTGGATTGCGATAATGATGGAAATTCGAACGGAACTGATCCTAATCCACTAACGGCTACAGCAGTGGATGACTCCGGAACAACACCTCCGTTAACAGAGATAGTGATCAATATCTTAGAGAACGATGATTACCTTCCTAATAATGACCCGAATAATCTCGGAATTACATCTATTACAAGAATAGGAGGAGACGCAACCGGAATAGTTTCTTTTGATCCGGAAACAGGTGAACTATCTTATACTCCATCCGAATCAGAAAACAATGTAAATGTTACGATTATCTATGAAGTATGTAATACGATTCCGGAGCCGGACGTATGTGCTTCGGCAACAGTTACCATATTTGTATCAGATAATCCTATAGATGCCGTTGATGATGATTTTAGCGAATTATTAGCAGATGGATCTACTGGAGGAGTTGTAGCAGGAGGTAACATTTTTGATAATGATACCTTAAACGGAGAAGCGCTAGATCCGGCCGATGTAACATTAACATCTACGCCCACGGGCCCATTGACTATAAATCCTGATGGAACCGTTAGCGTGGCACCAGATACTGCTCCGGGCATATATACGATAGAATATACAATATGTGAGATTGCAAATGCAATAAATTGTGATACTGCAACAGTAACGGTAAAAGTAATTATCGTTACAATAGATGCGGTGGACGATGATTATAGTGATATTTTTATAGACGGTAAAGACGGTGGGATACTACCAGATAGCAATGTACTGGATAACGATACATTGAATGGTCTTACAGTTAATCCAGACGATGTAACAATTACCTCAACACCAACAGGCCCTTTGACAGTTAATGTTGATGGCACAATAAGCGTTGCTCCGGATACTCCTACAGGATCATACAGTACTGAATATACCATATGTGAGAATGAAAACCCAACTAATTGCGACATAGCCACAGTTGTGGTATTGGTTTCAGAAACTATAGCAACTGCCATTGAAGTCAATCAATTAGTGACACCAAATAATGATGGTAAAAATGATTTCTTATTTATTAACGGCGTAGAAAATGCATTAAATAATTCTCTGAAAATATTTAACAGATGGGGCATTGCCGTTTACGAAGGTAGTAACTACAATAATCAAAATAATGTTTTTGATGTCAGGTCGAGAGGCAGATCAACGATAAGTACAGAAGATTATCTTCCTTCTGGTGTATATTTCTATATATTTGAATATCAAAAAGACCAGGAAAATATTTCCGCTAGTGGTTATCTCTACATAAGTAAATAATACATGGCAAAGTATATGATATTTAACAAGCATTACATTGTTTCTCTGATACTGATTTTTACTACAATAGGAGGCTTGTTAGCACAGCAAGATGCACAATACACACAATATATGTATAACACAATGAGCGTTAATCCTGCCTATGCCGGTTCAAGAGGAGAACTTAGTATTGCGGGTTTGTACAGATCTCAGTGGATAGGCCTCGATGGAGGTCCGGAAACATTTACATTAAATCTTCATTCGCCTATAAGGAATAGTAAATTAGGCTATGGAGTATCTATTATAAATGATAATATAGGTGATGGCGTAGTTCAGGAAACTTATTTGGATGGGGTAATCTCGTATACCATTGATGTATCGTTCGAAGGTAAATTATCTTTCGGTCTTAACTTTGGGGGTAGTTTGTTAAACCTGGATTTTGCAGGGTTGAATAATTTTGATGAAGAACCTATTGCAGGGGATAATATAGATAATAAGTTCTCACCTAATTTTGGTTTGGGAGTATATTATCATACCAATAAATTTTACCTGGGAGTATCAGCACCAAGGTTAATAGCCTCAGATTATTTTGATAATTCTCAACGAGATCCCAATAGTGTACAATTCCTTTCCAGGGAAAAAATCAATTTTTATTTAATCACTGGAGTTGTTCTTGATTTAAATAGTCAACTTAAGTTTAAACCAGCCTTACTTACTAAAGCAGTAGGTGGAGCGCCTCTGCAAATAGATCTTTCTGCAAGTTTTTTATTGAATGAGAAGTTCTCTTTTGGTGTGGCTTACAGATGGGACGCGGCGTTTAGTGCATTAATAGGATTTCAATTGTCAGATCAGTTAATGCTTGGCCTTGCGTATGATAGGGAAACTACTGATTTGGGAAGTACCCAATTTAATGATGGGTCTTTTGAAATATTCCTAAGATTCGAATTGGTTAAATCTTATCAACGTTTAGTATCACCCCGATTCTTTTAAAATGTAATTAAATGACAAAAAAAATACTCTTAACTTCAATCCTGACAGTATTTCTGCTGGCCATGACATTTGCTCAGGAAAGACGGTTAGTCAAGGGTAATAAGAAGTATGCCGAATATTCATTTAGTCCTGCGATTGATATTTATAAAAAAGTAATCGATAAAGGATATGTAACTAGTGAACTATTAGAAAAATTAGGGAATTCATATTATTTTAATGCGAATTATGAAGAGGCAGAAAAAGTCTATAAACAACTTATTGAAACCTATGGAACCGAAGTAGGTCCGGAATATTTTTTTAGATATGGCCAAACACTCAAAACACTTGGTGATTATAAGAATTCAGATTCTATCCTTGCCCGTTTCGCAGATATGACCTCAAATGATTTACGTTCAAAAATACTTAAAACGGCAAAAGATTATAGGGAAGAGATTGCCAAAAATTCCGGCCGTTATGATATCGAACTTTTTGAGTACAATTCCAAATATTCAGATTTTGCACCTGCATTTTATAAAGAGGGTTTGATCTTTTCTTCAGACCGGGACACCGGAAACCTGGCCAGATACAGACATACATGGAATTCCAAAGATTTTCTGGATATATACAAGGTGAATGCAGACAGTAGTTCGAGTAACCAGGTAGTAAAGATGAACATGATAAACTCTAGACTTCATGAATCTACTTCTATGGCTACAAAGGATGGTTATACCATTTATTTTACACGAAATAACTTTGTTGATGGTAAATCTACAAAAGATGAAGAAGGTGTAGTAAGACTAAAGATTTTCAGGATAAACTGGAAGGATGGCGAATGGTCTAACCTTGAAGAATTACCCTTTAACAGCGATAGTTATTCGGTTGCGCACCCGGCTTTAAGCCCTGACGAAAAAACACTTTATTTTGCTTCAGATATGCCTGATTCAAAGGGAGCATCCGATATTTATAAGGTTTCAATAAATAGGGATGGTACCTTTGGCTCGCCAATTAATTTAGGAGCTCCCATAAATACAGAATCAAGAGAAACCTTCCCGTTTGTTAGCAGTGAAAATATCCTTTATTTCTCATCAGATGGTCATCCGGGTCTGGGAGGTTTGGATATTTTTGCAACTAAAATCGATTTTGAGGATTATTCAAATCCAGTACTAAATGTGGGGGAACCTGCGAATAGTATATGGGATGATTTTTCCTATATAATAAATGAGGAAAACAAAAGGGGTTATTTTGCATCGAACCGCGCCGATGGAATGGGAGCAGATGATATTTATGGTTTCCTGGAAACCAGGCGTTTAATTTTTGAATGTCTCCAACCTATAACTGGTACTGTTCGGGATAAAATTTCCAATGAAGTACTCGTAGGGGCCACAGTAAAAGTGATAAATGAGGACAATGAAGAAGTCTTGTCTGCAATAACAGATAATAAAGGAAATTACACCCTAAGTTGTGATTGCAATCAGGGAAATTTTGTCAGAGCACAGACCCAGGGGTATATTCCGGCAGAGGAATATCTGGCAATATCTGATGGTAAACCTATAATAATTGACTTCTATTTGGAGCGAGAAATAGTAGATGCAGGTTTTGGTGACGATTTAGCTATACTGCTGCAGCTGAGTACTATATATTTCGATTTCGGCAAATATAATATTAGGCGCGATGCGGAAATAGAAATTCAAAAAGTAATCGCTGCCATGGAAAAATATCCGAGCCTTAAAATAAAAGCGAATTCTCATACAGATAGCAGAGGTCCTGATTCATTTAATCTTTGGCTATCTCAAAAAAGGGCAGAGTCTACAGTGAATTATATGATATCGCAAGGTATCAATTCAGAGCGTCTTGAAGGTGAGGGATATGGAGAAACCCGCCTGGTAAATGAGTGTGATGATGGTGTAAAATGCTCCAGCGAAAAACACCAGTTGAATCGAAGGTCGGAGTTCATTATACTCGAATAATTTCATTGTATAAAGTAAGATTATAAGGCAGCTACTTTTGGTAGCTGCTTTATTATTTTGTAGGATTCAAAATCATAAATAATAGGGCTTCATCGTTGAACAACACCCGTAAAAATTCCGGAATTCACTAAAGTTATTTGCCCTAAACTTCGATATCCCGGCTTTTCACCCGACGAATTAGTACTTATACAACAAATTTTTAATAGAAAGGATAATCAAAGGTATTTTTGAAACTTATTGCCATACCTACTTAAAATATGAAGTATAACCCTCTGCTATTAGCTTTGATCCTTCTGGCCCTATTCGGTTCAGTAGTGCAAGCTTATGGACAGGGAACATTCCTCGATAATTTCAATACTACATCATATTCCAACAATAATGGAACGGCGAATTTTGCTACTAACTGGGTAGAAACTAATGAGGGAACGAGCCCCACCTCAGGTAGAATTAGGATAGTATCAAATCAATTACGGTTTAATAATCTGGATGGTAGAAGTATCGCCCGAACCCTCGACCTATCTACGAGTACGGCAGCAACACTTACTTTAGATTTCGATGCTACCAGTAGAAATAATGAAGGTTTGCGAGTTCAGCTATGGAATAACAACACCTCCCTTTACGAAACGGTTGCTACAATTAATACTTCCGTAAGTGGTTCTATATCGCATTCTTTGACTGCCGATCAAATGTCGGCTGCATCTGCTATAAGATTTGTTGGTGTTGACAACAATTGGAGTAACGGTGAAATTATTTTTATTGATAATGTACAGTTTGTCGCAACCTCCTCACCTTTTATTTCTATAGATGACGTATCGGTTAATGAAAATGCAGGAACAGCTACTTTTACGGCCACTCATTTAGGTCTTCCTGCGGGGGGACCTTTTACAGTGAATTTTCAAACTGTTGACGGTACTGCTACCGCAGGAAGCGATTATGTGGCTATAGCCGGAGGCATATTAAGCTTTAACGGCATAGTAGGTGATACCGAAACCATTGTAGTATCAATAACTGATGACACCTTCTTTGAATCTGCAGAAACATTTACCATTCAATTAACAGGAACCTCCGACCTCTCTGTTGATATAACCGATACGGGTACGGGGACAATAAATGATAATGAAGTAGTTTTGGGAAATACACCTTTAGCCTTATTTCGAGAGTTTGATGGTTACATGGACTATACATCCACTGCAGGTACCCTGAGAACACAACCAAATACAGTAAATCCTTGTTCTATTACTACTACCTCTTCTAACACATTAAGTTCACCAGTACCCGCAGGAGCAACGATTGATGCCGCATATCTTTATTGGTCTCATTCCGGAGCTACTATGGATTCTCAGGTAACTTTTGAAGGTACAACAGTAGATGCTGAAGTAGCCTATACAACATCTATTATAGGGCTTTCGTTTTATGGCATGTTTAGTGATGTCACCGGGCTTGTATCAGCTATTCCGAATCCATCTACGAATGTCTATGATTTTTCAGGCCTGACAATAGACAATACTGGTTCTTATTGTGGCAGCAGTGTTGTTTTAGGAGGTTGGTCATTGATGATTTTTTATTCAGATACAAGTCTCCCGGCTTCAACAATCAACTTATATCAGGGTTTTGACGGCAATCAGAATTCCTCATCAACATTTTCATTAAGCGGGTTTTATGCCATTGGTTCTGTAGGTTCAAAAACAACGGCCTTATCGTGGGAAGGAGATCAGACCCTGGCGAACAATGAATCCCTGCAATTTACAACGCCTTTGTCCGGAACCAACCTTCTGGTAGGAGACGGAGATAATGATGGTATTTCTGCAAACAATCCTTTTAATTCAACGCATTTTGATAATACCGTATTACCGAACCTTAATAACACCGCTTCCCATGGTGTAGACCTGGATACCTATGACGTATCGGCCTTTATCCTCCCGGGGGAAACCAGTGCAACAACCCAGGTTAATGTAGGGCAGGACTATGTGATAATGAACGCGGTAGTTCTAAAAGTACCTTCCAACCTTATTACCGGCCGAGTGTTTGAAGACGTGAATTATGGCGGAAGTGCAGGTAGAAATTATGCTGCTGCTTCTGGCGTAGGAGTTTCCGGTGCTACGGTAGAACTTTGGGATAGTGGTGGTACCCTAATTGATACCCAAACAACGGATGCCAGCGGGATATATGTATTTGCCGGAATGATAAACGGTACTTACAGTGTCAGGGTTGTAAATGGAAGTATTAATTCTACAAGGCCGGGTGGCAGTGGATGTGGCAGTTGTATACCCGTCCAGACCTTTAAAACAGAATATATAGCCAGTGTACTGGTGGAAAGGCCTAATGAAGTGGGAGGTTCAAATCCTTCTGCTGCAGATACGGGTGCAGGTGTTTTGGCAGGTGCACAAACCTTGGCTTCCGTAACAATATTTAATGAGGGGGTTGCTGGATTGGATTTTGGTTTTAATTTTAACACAATTGTAAATACTAATGAGGATGTACAAGGATCCCTGGAACAATTTATAGTAAATAGTAATAATCTGGACGAAACCGGACTGGATATTGAAGCAAATGCCATTTTTGATCCCGCTGCAGGGGAAGATACTTCAGTATTTATGATCCCACCAACAGGAGATGCACTGGGAAGAACGGCAGATACCAATTATGCCAGTGGCATTTTTGATATTTTTATAACAGATGGGGCTCAGCTTTCTATTATCAACGGCGACAATACGATCATAGACGGTAGAACTCAAACGGCCTATTCCGGGGATACTAATTCCGGAACTATTGGAGCCGGAGGCACCAATGTTGGGGTTTCTGCCACTTCACTTCCAAATTTTAATTTGCCGGAAATACAGGTTCATGGAGATAAGAAAGACGTGTTTAGACCAGAGGGGGTAAATAACACTATCCGTAATTTGTCTATTTATGCAAATGAAAAAGCAGGAATACTGGTAGATGCAGGTTCTGTATTTATTTATGAGAATCTAATAGGCGTAAATGCCATAGGTGTGAAATCAGGAAATATTGAGTATCCCGCTGAAATAACAAATGGTCAGGCAACAATTGCCCGAAATTACATAAGTGGTGGCCATTTAGCTGGAATACATATTGATGGTGGAACATCGACAATTATTGAGTACAATCACATTTATCAAAATGGGGGCACGGATTCATGTGATGACAATATTTTAATAGAGGATGGCTCTGGAATCAGCATTAGATACAATCTTATCAATGAATCTGCGGGTGTAGGAATAGAAGCGGAAGATTATGCAAGTGGCCTACTTATAACCGAGAATACAATAACCAATAATGGTATCAATGGGGTAACCTGCGGAGGAATTAATCACGATGCAGGTATTCGATTACAAGCAGATGATGCAACCGTTTCTTTGAATGTAATCCATAGTAATCAGGGACCGGGAGTAGTAGTGGCAGACAAAACCGGGATAACAATCTCACAGAACTCTATCTACAATAACGGCCAACGGGCAGATGCCCTTGGGATAGACCTTGATGATACTAATAAAATGGGTGATGGAGTTACCTTGAATGATAATGGGGACGGTGACAACGGACCGAATAACCTGCTGAACTTCCCCATAATATCTGCAACATATATTTCGGGAACTAACCTGGTGGTCAAAGGATGGGCAAGACCTGGGGCAACAATTGAATTTTTTCTAACCGATATTAATGAGGGTACTGCTACTTTGGGCGACAACCAGCTTGGTATGAGTACAGATTACGGGGAAGGCCAGACCTATCTGGCTACAGCTGTTGAAGGCAGTGGCGCCGATTCGGATGGTGGTTCATCTTCCTATACAGATGCAGATGGTAATACGGATAACACGAACCAATTTGAATTTAGCATTCCAATACCCCCGGCCACTTCGGTAGGGGAAAATATTACAGCTACAGCCACGTTGAGCAATAGTACTTCTGAGTTTTCTCCGATGAGCGTTCTGAAAGTACAAACCATTATTACCAATAGAAGAATTACCTATAGGGTAAACAGAAACTAGATATGAATGATCTAGATTATTTATTTCTCACATTAATATTCTGTAATACAACCCTTTAGCTTTATTCACATGAGCCTTGAAGGCTGTTAAAAAATCTCCTACCACATGATCTCCTACTCAAATGACCTATAATCTGGCTTTCACAACAAATTTTTCACTACAAAATTTAATTACACCAAATTTGATAAGATGTTACAATAAGTGCCACTGGTTGTGCATTTATTTAAGTTTCATGAAATGGCTGAGACCAAAACTTTTCTGAGTCTGAAAGTTGGACATATACTCTTGTTGGGGTTAGCGTTCTTTTTTTCTGTGGCGGGAAGTTCACAAACAACCATCTGGGCTGAGGATTTCAACTCCTACCCCAATGGAACTATAGCTGGCACCGGGACAGGGACTTCTCCAGTTAACTGGAATTCGCAGTTTGGTGCAGCAGTATCCGGCGGTCTTATTCTGGCAAGTAACACCAATACTGTTGGCGGTTCTACATTGGCAAACCCCCTAATTTGGGTTACAAATCCTATCGATATAAATACCTATATCAACGTATCATTCAGCATTGATGTGGGGGCTTTCAACGTAGGCAATTTCGAAGATAGTGGGGGAGCTCAGGATAATTTCACCCTGGAATACAGAGTTGATGGCGGGGGCTGGGTGACAGTAGTGAGCGCATCAGGTTCTGCAGCACAACCAATAAATCCTAATTATACAATTTCAGGACTGTCTGGTTCTACTTTGGAGATCAGGGCTAATTTCCATAATACTGCAGGCAATGAAAATTATACTTTAGACAATGTTCTGGTTCAGGGAACAGGAGCAAGTTTACCTCCGGGCGTTGTAAACAAGCAGCTCTATCTTTCTGATCCTGCTCAGGCCCTGGACAGAATAGATCCCGTTGCAACAGGGGATACCTCCACTGCAAGTTCCCCGGTAATAATACCAGGTGCTTCAATAACTACAGACTTGATAGCCATAAAGGATACCGGTATCAAGTTGAAAAAAGATGATGAAAACTACGGTACTTGCGATGAAATTGTAATTGATCGTGAAACCACCGATATACAAAGGGCGTTATTTGAGTTCGACCTTTCCTCCATCCCATCAGGCGCACTTATTTTGTCTGCAGAACTCAGATTGAACTGTACAGATGGTGCCAATATGGATGTTAGTGTATTTCAAATAGGTAATTCGGATTCCTGGGATGAGGGCTCTGAATGTGGGGATGATGGAGAATCCAATTGGGAAAAAAGGACAGCTACTGAAGACTGGAGTGAAACTGGTGCCATAGGCCCTGGTTCGGATGATGGTACTCCATTATCAACAATAAATGTAGATTCTGAAGGCATTCAAATTTGGCCATTAACTTGCCTGGTTAGTGATTGGGTTTCGGGTGCAGAAGTAAATAATGGTATTGCTCTTGGAGTTTATTCATCAGGAGGAGGAATGGGCAATAGAGAAGCTACTTATGACAGCAGGGAAACCACTTCGGGAACGCCACCAACACTACGTGTTTCTTATATTTCAGGAGGAATCTCATTTAATCAAACCCCTGCTTTTTGCAGCCCCTTTACAATTAAAGCGGGTCAGCCCATAACCATAACCAATTATGTAAGTGTTACTAGTGGCAGTATGCCTGCAAATCCCAACATAACAGCTGCATTATTGACTAATTGTACAAACACAATCGCCACCCTTCCTAATCCTTCGTATAACGCCGCTAGCGGTCTCCTGACCTGGACTGGAATATTAGGAGCAGATTCTATAATACCTGCAGGAGAAGCAATTAATCTCTTTGTATCCTCAGCTGAGGCTGGAGTCGGTTTTTCTATAGATTATGATAGCCAAACAAAACCATCAAAAATAGAATTACCCACTTCATCATATATAGATATAGTTTCTAACAATGTTTATGATGCACCTTATCCTGGTGGGAATATCATAACAAATGCCTACCCAGGGAATGTTGTTTATAATCGTGTAGTAGTTACAGATCCTTTTGGTTCAGTTGATATTACCTCTGTAAATATTAACATTCCTTCGCCAGGAGGGCTAGTTTCCGCTACAGAGGTAGCGAATACAGCTTGTACTAAAACCTATGAATACGCTTGGGACACCACTGGGTTTGCTGGAGATTATGATATAGATTCTACTGCTGAAGAAGGGTATGAAAATACAGTTACAGATGTTGAAAACCTAAGTTTTACCGTTAGTTTCGACAGTGATGGTGATGGTATTTCTGATCAGATCGATGTGGATGATGATAATGACGGTATTCCTGATTTCGATGAATTAAATACAGTAGCCAGTAACTCTCAGCCACCATGCGGGGGTGAAACCGTCTTGGATTTTAGTACACCGCCTACGCTGGTAAGTGGTACAGCCTTATCTCAGGGAGCCGTGTATAGATTTCCCAATATAACGGCAGGTACAGATGCCCTGGTTACCATTGAGGAAATCTATAATGCCTCTGTGCCCAATATAGATAATAATAGCTCGGATCCAGCATCCTTTAAACCTCAGACGGCATTTAACCTTCCCAATATAGGTGATCAGGCCTATGTTAGGTACAAATTTAATTTTGTTACCTCCGGTGGATCTACCCCTGTAGTCATCCCCAAATTTTTCATGAATTTCAACGATATCGACGGAGGTGCAAACTATGGGGAACAAAATTGGGCCGATAATCCTGCAACTTATACCACGTCTAACCCAACA
>Ga0265303_10002386_pt1 | contig 11610 bp, 9 predicted proteins | sample Helome_2_FD_192494 | JGI IMG/M metagenome (GOLD analysis project Ga0265303, IMG submission 192494) | Marine sediment microbial communities from subtidal zone of North Sea - Hel_20160317 (Illumina Assembly) | ecosystem: Environmental > Aquatic > Marine > Subtidal zone > Sediment ...
CGGGAACGCGAATTGTTCGCGGACAGCGTGTGTCCCAGCAGGTGTATCAAGTGGCGTAGGAGCGCGGGAACGCGCGAATTGTTCGCGGACAACGCTCGCTCCTGCAAGCGCATCTGTTGGCGCAGGCGCGATTCAATACGCCGGGGCAAATATACGTTTATCTAGCGCGTCGTGCGCGGTGGCAGGCCGGTGTGTTGGGTGTGGATCTTCTTGCCGCGGGTGCGTTTCTGGTGTGCGGCGGCAGAATGTTTGCGCCGCGGCGCCCGGTAGGCTTCGGTCTCTTCGGGCTGCGCCTTCGGGATGAGTTGATGCTCGCCGTCGCCAATCAGGTCGGTGCGTCCCATCTTTATCAGCGTCTCACGCAACAGCGGCCAGTTGGACGGGTCGTGGTAGCGCAGCAACGCCTTGTGCAGCCTGCGCTGCTGTGGATCCTTGACGCTGTCGACTTCCCCGCTTTTATAACTGATCTTCTTCAGGGGGTTCTTGCCCGTGTGATACATGGCCGTCGCCGTGGCCATCGGCGACGGGTAGAACGCCTGCACCTGGTCGGCGCGGAAACCATTGCGTTTCAGCCAGAGTGCCAGGTTAAGCATGTCCGCGTCGGTGGTGCCGGGGTGTGCGGCGATGAAATACGGGATCAGGTACTGCTCCTTGCCGGCCTCGCGGGAAAACTTTTCAAACAGTTCCCTGAAACGATCATAGCTGCCGATGCCCGGCTTCATCATCTTCGACAAGGGGCCATCCTCGGTGTGTTCCGGCGCGATCTTGAGATAGCCGCCGACGTGGTGGGTGACCAGCTCCCTGACATATTCCGGGTCCTCGACCGCCAGGTCATAGCGCAGGCCGGATGCGATCAATACCTTCTTCACGCCCGGCAGCCTGCGCGCCTCGCGATACAACCGTGTCAGCGCCGAGTGGTCGGTATCGAGGTTCGGGCAGATGCCGGGATATACACAACTGGGCTTCCTGCAGGCGGCCTCGATCTCGCGGGTCCGGCAGGCGATACGGTACATGTTGGCGGTCGGCCCACCGAGGTCGGATATCACGCCGGTAAAACCCGGCACCTTGTCGCGGATCGCCTCGATCTCGTTGAGAATCGACTCCTGTGAACGGTTCTGGATGATACGGCCCTCGTGCTCGGTGATGGAACAAAAGGTGCAACCGCCGAAACAGCCGCGCATGATGTTGACCGAGAAGCGGATCATTTCATACGCCGGAATCTTTCTGTTTTCATACGCCGGGTGCGGCACGCGCGCATACGGCAGGCCGAACACGTAGTCCATTTCCGCCGTGGTCAACGGAACGGGCGGCGGGTTCAGCCACAGGTCACGTCCGGCATGGCTCTGCACCAGCGCCCGCGCATTGCCCGGATTGGTCTCGAGATGCAGCACGCGACTGGTATGCGCGTACAGTGCCTTGTCGTTGCGCACCTTCTCGAAGGACGGCAGGCGGATGACGGTTTTGTCGCGCATGAGCTTCGGCACAGAGAACTCGACGATCTGCGCACCGTTTTCATCGATACCGAATTGCTGCGCGTTGCGCCGCTGCCGTTCGCAGTCACTGATATCCGCCGTGTTGATGTAGGGATTGACGATCCGGTCGATGCGGCCGGGCCGGTCAATGCGGGTGGAATCGACCTCGGTGAAGCCTGCCGGTGAGTCTGCCCGTATAAATGCCGTGCCGCGCACGTCGGTAATTGACTCGATCGCTTCGCCCTGCGACAGGCGGTGCGCGATCTCGGCGATGGCCCGCTCGGCATTGCCGTAACAGAGGATATCGGCCTGCGCATCGAACAGGATGGAACGGCGCACGGCATCCTGCCAGTAGTCATAGTGGGCAATGCGCCGCAGCGAGGCCTCGATACCGCCAAGCACGATCGGCACATCCGGATACGCCGCGCGACAGCGCTGCGCATACACCAGCGAACAGCGGTCCGGGCGCGCGCCGCCCTGCCCGCCCGGTGTGTAGGCATCGTCCGAGCGCGGCTTGCGGTCGGCCGTGTAGCGATTGATCATCGAGTCCATGTTGCCGGCGGTCACACCGAAACACAGGTTTGGCTGGCCGAGCGCCGTGAAGGCCTCGTTCGACTGCCAGTCGGGCTGCGCGATGATGCCGACCCGGAAGCCCTGCGCCTCCAGCAACCGGCCAATGACCGCCATGCCGAAGGACGGCTGGTCGACATAGGCATCGCCGGTGACGAGGATGATGTCGCAGGAATCCCAGCCAAGCGCGTCCATCTCCGCCCGTGACATGGGCAGAAACTCGCTGCTGCCGTAACACTCGGCCCAGTACTTCGAGTAGTCGTACAGGGCGGTAGCGGCCGTGGGGACTGTGATCGCGGACATGCGGGAATCCTGGTCAGGTTTTCTATTTTACCTGAAATCAGTGAGTTAGTCCCTCCTCAACACGGCTGCAGCGGCGCCGGCGTCGCGGGCACAGCCGTTATGGCGCCCGGGGCATTCCGCAATTCACCGGCACCAATCCGGATTCAATCAAGATTTGCGCCCCATGGTCGATGCTTCACGGTAGATAGCAGGCAATACGTTCATTCCCGCCTGTGTTTATCCGTGAAAGGGATTTCATGTATAGCAATCCGCAAGATACGCAATCCACGCTGCGCCTGATCCTGGCCGGTCTTGGCACCTTTATCCTTTATGTGCTGTCAGCCGAGCTGGGCCTGCAACTGGCCATCGTGCACGACAACGTCACGGCCATCTGGCCGCCCAGCGGCATTGCCCTGGCAGCACTGCTGATATTCGGTATGCGTCTCTGGCCTGCCATTGCGGCCGGCGCCTTCGCAGTCGACCTAATTGCCGGCCTGCCGCTGGCACCTGCCCTGGGTATTGCCACCGGCAATACCCTGGCGGCGGTGGCCGGGGCACTGCTGGTAAAGAAACTGGTACGGGATGAACACCCGCTGGATACCCTGCGAGGCGTGCTGGTACTGATCATCGGCGGCGGACTGGCCGCGACCATGATCAGCGCGACGGTCGGTACCACGACGCTGCTGGATGCCGGACTGGCCTCCAGGCCGGAATATTCCGCCATCTGGCTGACCTGGTGGCTGGGCGATACCGGCGGTGTCATGCTGTTCACGCCCCTGCTGCTGGCGTGGCAATCACGCCCGCGGCTCGACTGGTCAGCCCAGCGCACACTCGAAGCGGTATTCCTGCTGCTATCCACTCTGCTGGTCACACAACTGGTATTCGGCCGCAGCTCGCCGCTGGCCGTCAACCACTACCCGCTTGCCTTTCTGCCACTGACCACCCTTATCTGGGCCGCGGTGCGTTTCGGCAAGCATGGTGTCACTCTCGGCCTGTTCCTGGTCGCGGCCAGTGCCGTGACAGGAACGGTTGGCGGCAGCGGGCCCTTCGTACGTGCGGACATCAATGAATCCCTGTTGCTGATGCAGGCATTCATGGGCGTGGCCTCGATTGCCGCATTGCTGCTGACGGCAAGCCTCAGTGAGCGCCAGCAGACCCAGCTGCAGCTTGACCGGTATCACCGGGTACAGGCCAGTAATCTTGGCCATATCCTGGAGACGTCTCTCAACGAAATTTATATGTTCGAGCCGCAGTCACTCGGGTTCCTGAATGTCAACCTGGGCGCGCGTGACAATCTCGGCTACTCGATGGAAGAACTGCGACAGCTGACAGCAGTTGATATCAAGCCGCAATATACGGAAAAGCAGTTTCGTCAAATGATCGAACCGCTGCTGAACGGCACTGAACAACTCCTGCAGTTCGAAACTGTACACCAGCGCAAGGACGGCACAAGTTACCCGGTTGAGGTAAACCTGCAACTCTCCAGGTCCGGCACCGACCCGGTATTCGTTGCCATCATTCTTGATATTACCGAACGGCATCACTCCCAGCAGCGCCTCGACCACATGGCGCACCATGATGCACTGACCAACCTGCCAAACCGGTTCCTGTTCAGCGACCGGCTGACACACGCCCTGCAGCATTGCGAGCGTGACGGTCGCTCGCTTGCACTGATGTTCCTCGATCTCGACGGCTTCAAGAAAATCAATGATTCACTCGGCCACCCGACCGGTGATGACCTGCTGCAGCAGGTTGCGGAGCGCCTGCTGGCGGCTGCACGCAAGGGAGACACGGTCGCGCGCCTGGGAGGTGATGAATTCACCATCGTCCTGGAAGACCTCGATGATACGAAGATTGTGCCGGAAATCGCACGGCGGATCCTGGAATCCATGGCCAGGCCATTCGATGTTTCGGGACGCGAGGTGTTCCTGGGTGCGAGTATCGGTATCAGCATGTACCCCCAGGATGGCCACGATGTCACTGCCTTGATGAAATACGCCGATGTAGCGATGTTCCAGGCCAAGAAAGACGGCGGCAACAAGCACCAGTTCTACCTGGCCGACATGACGGTTGCCGCCAACCAGCGCCTGGCGCTCGAAACGGATATGCGCCACAGCCTGGAAAACGACGACTTTACAGTGCACTACCAGCCACAGGTGTCACTCGAAAACGATTGCATCGTGGGTGTGGAAGCACTGGTCCGCTGGCAACATCCGCAACATGGCATGCTGCCGCCGAATATGTTCATACCGGTTGCCGAGGAATCCGGGCTGATCGAGGCGCTGGGTGAATGGGTCATGCGCGTTGCCTGCAAACAGGTCAGGGAATGGCAGGAAACCACGGGCGTACTGATTCCCGTCGCGGTCAACCTGTCAGGCCATCAGATCCGCGACACGCTGGCGCAGACAGTCGAAAACATACTCCAGGAAACCGGCCTCGAGCCGCGCTATCTGGAACTGGAAATCACCGAGAGTTGCATCATGAGCCACACGGACGAAACCATCGATTGTTTGCACCGGCTGCGTCAACTCGGGGTGCAGCTGGCCATCGATGACTTCGGCACCGGCTATTCGTCGATGAGCCAGCTGAAACGGCTGCCCATCGACAAACTCAAGATAGACCGGTCCTTTGTGCGCGATGTGCCGCAAGACAGCAACGACATGGAAATAATCAAGGCCATCATTGCGCTTGGACATGCGCTCGACATGACTGTCATTGCCGAAGGAGTCGAGACTGCCGAGCAGCGCACCTTCCTGGCGAGACATGACTGTGATGTTATGCAGGGCTACCTGTTCAGCCGGCCAAAGCCGGCCGGGGAAATCGAACCGTTATTGTTATCTGAATCCTGCCTGACTGTCGCCAAATAGACCGGCACCACATCCGCCGCCCCTTGCCGGGGCGGGAAGACCTGTTGAACAACGAGACCCGGCCAGACCGGGCGTTCAGCGCGACGCGTGCTGCGTCAGGCTCTCCAGGTAGGCCAGCTGATCGTCGAGTTCGTAATGCAGCACGGCCAGCTCGTCCTCGATGGCGTCTCTGTCCTTCTCGAGTTCACTGAGATCGTACAGGATCATGACGCGCTGATTGGCGCTCAGGCCCTCCGACACCAGGTCGGCAAGCTTGTACTGTTTCTCATTCTCGAGGTCGCTCAGGTCATGCTCGAGCTGCTGCATACGCCCGCGGGTACGCTTGACGATGGAGCGGGCGATGTAGATTTCACGGCCCTCGTTATAGGCCGCACGGAAATCGGGCTCCATGCCGGCTGGACATACCGTGGCGTAGCCCTTGCCGGCATGACCCAGGCGGTAACCGTTGTCTGCCTTGCAGTACTCCTGCAGTCCCTCGGCGCGCCCGGCCTGGTAGGCATCGAGATCCGGAACCACGGCATATTCTGCACAGTCCTTGCGATAGGTGCCGACTGCCGAGGCGGACTTGCCGGCCACGCCGTCCTGGTAACCGATCAGGCGCCAGTCGGCGACCATGCATTCTTCCTTGTTGAGGGTGGCACAGCCCTGAACCAGCAGGGCAACAGCCAGCAATGCACTTGTGCGGAGGGCTGAACGCAGCCGGAAATAGCGATGGTTACAGTTGTTCATGTCGGCACCTGCCTGTCAGTTGGACCTCCAAGCGTGGCATAGCAGTAATGCCACCGGTTTACAGGTTAGCGGCCGGCCGGATTTGATTCCTTAATCTATATATCGCGGATGTGACCCACCCAGCAGTGCTTTCGTGACGGCCTGCTTCTCGGGCAGGCCCGCTCCTACTGTTCACATGGCAGTGCGGGATATACTCCCGCGATGAACTGGCTCGGACTTACCCTGTTGTCGGCCTTCGCACTCGCCACCGCGGATGCACTGTCGAAGCGCTACCTCGCTTACTACCGTGCGGGCGACCTGGTGCTGGTCCGTTTCGGGGTCGCCGCCGTGCTGTTGCTGCCGGTACTGCTGTGGCAGCCCTGGCCGGCGCTGTCGCCGGTCTTCTGGGGCTGGATCGTGGTGCTGATGCCGCTGGAGATCGTGGCCATGTGGCTGTACATGCGTGCGATCCGGGAGTCGCCGCTGTCACTGACCCTGCCCTACCTGGCATTTACGCCGGTGTTCAATATCCTCACCGGCTATCTGTTTCTCGGCGAGCAGGTCAGCCGCGCCGGCATGGCCGGCATCGTGCTGGTGGTGTGCGGCGCGTGGCTCCTGAACCTGCATACCGCGACCAATGGCGGCAGGCTGGACGCACTCGCGCCCTTCAGGGCCATCGTGCGCGAACGCGGCTCGCGTCTGATGCTGATCACGGCCGCCATCTACAGCCTGACCTCGGTGATCAGCAAGGTGGCCCTGCTGCACGTCACGCCAGCCTTCTTCGGCCCGTTTTATTTCGTCACACTGGGCCTGTGCACCGCGCTGGTATTCGCCTCGCGGGATATCTCCAGCTGGAAGGCGCTTGGACGCCACCCGTGGGCACATCTCGGGATCGGCGCCTGCATGGCAGTGATGGTGGTGACGCATTTTTACGCCATTGCGCACATCGAGGTGGCCTATATGATCGCAGTGAAGCGCACCAGCATGCTGTTCGGCATACTCTACGGGGCCTGGCTGTTTCGTGAACAGGGCCTGACCCGCAACCTGGCTGCCGGCATGCTGATGGTGGCCGGCGTGTACCTGGTTGCCGCTGCTGGCGACGGTTGAGCACCGCCGGGCTGGCCATACAGAAAAGCCCGCTGCCCCAGTCGCTTAAGTAATCGGACAACCCGGCCGACAGTCTGTGAAGGACCAGATTTCGATGGCAACCGACACGGTAAACCGCGATGAAAAGTGAAAAACGTACAGGTGAACAGGCGCACATTGACGCACTCCGCGAGCAGCTCAATGCGGAACAGCGCATGACGCTAAGCGAGCTCGAATTGCTCGGCTGGTCGCTGAAATTCGTGCGCCGGCCGCTGTTCCAGGACCCGGTACCGGTGGTCATCAGCAATGACAAGGAGGAAATCGGCCTGCTCGACGCGGATGGCAAGATCGTCATCGACAACACCGAGAATTATCGCGAGCAAAGTGGTGATGCGGACATGGGAGCCGCCGTGGAAGTCATGGAAATTACCGTCGAGGAGGTGGAACTGGCCACACCACCAGACTGGATGGAAAAGCGCACGGGCGAGTCAGCGGTACCGGACAATCTCGAGGACTACCTGAACGGGGAGCAGATCAAGGCGCTGCGCCAGATCGAGAATTTCGGCTGGGAACTGAAGTTCGTGCGCCGGCCGCTGTTCCAGGAGCCGATCGCTGTGATCATCAATACGGACGGTGACCGGGTCGGCACCCTGGAGGCCGATGGCCGCATCGACCTGCAGCAGAACTTCGAGCTGCGCCAGGGCACTATGGATCCCGACGACGACAACACGACCAGGCAAGACGAGAAAAAGAAACAGACCAGCTGATCGTAGGGTGCGTTTCACGCACCGGCAACCGATCGCAGGGTGCGTTTCACGCACCGGTAACGGTGCACAGAGTGCACCCTACCCAATCAGATGCATCGCGCGGGCAAGCCTGCTCCTATGATCCTTTTCCCAATAACTGACCGCAGGGTGCGTTTCACGCACCGGTAACGGTGCACAGAGTGCACCCTACCCAATCAGATGCATCGTGCAGGCAAGCCTGCTCCTACGATCCTTTTCCCAATAACGATTCGATCAGGGTGGTGACGTCGGGGTGATTGAATTCCCGGCCGCCGATCGCCCGGTAGATAATTCGCCCTTGCGGGTCGATGATGAACGAAGTCGGCAGGCCACGCACACCGTAACGTTCCGAGACCTCGCTTTTCGGATCGAACAGGATCGGGAACGAGGGAAACACGTCCAGCTCCCCCATGTAGGAAAACACGTGGTCCGGGTTCTCCCACTGGTTCACGGCCAGCACGCGGAACGACCTCTCCCGGTACTGCTGGTAGAGCGACTCCAGCGAAGGCATTTCCTTGCGGCACGGCGGGCACCATGTCGCCCAGAAATTCACCAGCACGTAATTGCCGCGCAGGTCACTCAGCGTATGTGTGGTCTCATCCATATCGCTCAGGGTGAAGTCCGGCGCCTCGACCGGGTCGACCGCGGTCAAGGTAGTGCTCAGCGTGGGGATTTCCTCCGCGGCCGGCAACGGCATGGCCAGCCAGCCCAGGCAGAGCAGCAGCGCGCTAGTTATCGAGCGTGGCAGGCGCACAGGCCATATCCCTGATGATGCGTTCATGTGTCCGATCTCCCTGCTGCCAGCTGTAGTGCAAGTCAAACTGCGTTCCAGGCGGCAGTTTGACCGTGGTAAATCCCTGCCCCCAGTCGCCCACCGCATAGGTCTGCGCCTCGTACAGGAGCGTCCAGCGAAACGCGATCCCCTGCTCGCGCCATTCCTCCACCCAGGCGGATTTGGGCCGCGCAGGGTGCTCGACGCCGTCCGCGGTGACGTAGCGCCAGGTGCGCATATCGTAGGACAGCGGCTCGTCCGCCTGGTTGCGGATGATGGTACCGAAGACGCAGTAAGCGCTGACCGCCTCGACCACCTCCGCCGGCAGACCCTTGGCGCCGAATACGGCACGCACGAAATCCGGCAACAGCGGCACAAGTTCGAGACTGAAGTCCTGGTCCCGGGTCTTCCAGGACTGCAGACCGCTTTCCGGATTGACGGTGACCTCGACATTATTACGGCCGCAGGCAGGCAGCAACGTAACCATGATCAGGATTGTCAGCAGACGGCGCATGGATAAATTGTCGTGCAAATCCATCGCGCCTGCAATTGATGTTTCAGCGAATTAACTATTCTGTCATCCCCGCGCACGACTGCAGGGAGGAAGTGAGACTTTTATTACGGGCATAGCCCGCAGGCATGGCCCGGGTCGAGAGGCTGGCCTGGGCCATGCAGGAGGTACGAGTCCATGGAAGAGGTGAGATCGGGGACCGATCGAGAAGCTGGCCTGGGCCATGGACGAGGCAGGGCGAAGCAGGATGCCAGAGCCGAGGGCACCAACCGTAGGCGCTTAAGGCGATGCATGGAGTAATTGCCGAGGCGGGAATCCAGCCTCGTGTCATCCCCCGCGCAGGCGGAAATCCAGCCTCGTGTCATCCCCGCGCAGGCGGGGATCCAGCCCGCAAACAACCACTGCATGGATTATTTAATCAAGGAGTGAATCAGTACACTGCTCTTATACTTGTTATAGCTTTCATTAACGATTCCATGTTTAACGCTGGATCCCCGCCTGCGCGGGGATGACGGTGACTTGTTTGACTGCAGGCATGTACGGACATAGTTCATTCCTGCATCGGCAGGATCACCGGGATACCGCCTGCGCGGGGATGACGGTGACTTGTTTGACTGCAGGCATGTGCAAACATAGTTCATCCCTGCATCGGCAGGATCACCGGGATACCGCCTGCGCGGGGATGACAGTAGAGTGGATGCCGGACAGTGCACAGCAGACGCGTGCTGCGTCTGTAATATATTTGAAGAATGGTTGGATCTGTCTTGAAAAAACTTCTCTCCTCCCGGGGGAGATTGGGGATTGGGAGGAGAGAAGGACGAGCAATCAGTAGGAGGCAACCGCCGGGCTGCGCGTCCACGAACCGTCCGGCTGCAGGCAGGCGGCGCCGTAGGCATCAACCGCGCGACCGCCGACGATCACGGTCGTCTGGTATTCGCGCTCCTGCAGGCAGGTGGAATTGCTGCTGCCCTGATAGGAATTAGGCTGATAGTAGCTGTCGGCATCGTTACTCTGACTTTCATTCAGCGCGTAGCCGAGGATCCCGCCGACCACCAGGCCGATCAGCAGTTTTTCATCATCGTCGTCATCGTCGTCATAGTACCCGCCGTAACCGCCATAGCCGTAGTTGTGGCCGCCGTAATACTTGCCGTAGTTCTTGTAGTGATGCTTGTTATGCCCTTTGTAATAACGTTTGTAGTGGCGCTTGGCATGATGCCTGTTGTGCCCCTTGTAATGACGATCGTGGTCGCGCTTGTAGTGACGCTTCGCATGTCGCTTTTGATGCTTGTCATGGCGTTTGTGTTGCTTGTAATCACGCTTGTGCTGCCGGGACTTGTGACCATCGTGCTGGCTATGGCCCTGACGGTGGCCGCGATTATCGCGATCCGCCAGCGCGGTGCCCGGCAGTCCCAGGGTGAAGCCCAGAACGGCTACGATCAATGCACTGGTAATGGTTTTCGCGTTCATAAGATACTCCTTTTGCTCGATTTTTGTGCCTCGATGACAGTTAACGGGGCACCCTCCAAAAGGGTGACAACCCGGTGCGATTATTTTTGCTTATGGCAGTCGCACGGCAGTTTTGAGGCATTGGATAAAGCAGCTGGAGCGGCCCTGGCCGTGAACAGGTTGTTCATACCGGCAAGCCTGTCAGGTCGGCTGGTGGTGTCAGTATCAGCCGGTGTGCGGTTACTTACTCAGGCCACCTGCACGGGGATGGCGTTGCGCGTGTCCTTGATCCGGTTGTTGCTGTCGAGATAAACCAGCGTCGGCTTGTAAATGGCAGCCTCCTGTTGTGACAGGATGGCGTAGGTACAGATGATGATACGATCGCCCGGGCTGGCCTTGTGCGCGGCCGCGCCGTTTACGGAAATGATGCCGCTGTGATCCTCGGCGCGTATTGCATAGGTCGTGAAACGCTCGCCATTGGCCAGGTTGTAGATCTGGATCTGTTCGTATTCCTGGATGTTTGCGGCGGCCAGCAGCATGCCGTCGATTGCACAGGACCCTTCATAGTCGAGCTCCGAGTGCGTGACATTGGCGTGGTGTAGCTTGGATTTGAGCAAGGTGATCTGCATAAGCCCTGGCAGTTTCCTTAAGCTGTTGCGAACGCAGGGAATTATGCTTTCTCTGTCGCTTAACTGCAAGGTTTCGGTGTAGTATTTGTGTGAAATAATGTCTCTAAGATATTGATATCCCGATGTTGTCAATCAGGCGCGTCGTACCCAGACGGGCCGCGGCGAGCGCCCGCAGCACCCGCTCACCGGGTGCCGGCACAGCCAGGTCGGCCGCACGCCGGATGCTGACATAATCCGCTGCGAAGCCGGCCTCCTCCAGCTGTTGTCGCGCCGCCGCCTCCACGCCGGTGTAGTCGGCCTCGCCGGACTCGACCAGCGTTTTCACGTCGAGCAGTGTCTGGTACAACTGCGCGGCAACGGCCCGCTCGTTCGCGCCGAGATAACTGTTGCGTGAACTCATGGCCAGCCCGTCCGCCTCGCGGACGGTCGCCACTGCCTCGATATCCACCGGCATGCACAGGTCGGCGACCATTTGCCGGATG
>Ga0265303_10002387_pt1 | contig 11608 bp, 9 predicted proteins | sample Helome_2_FD_192494 | JGI IMG/M metagenome (GOLD analysis project Ga0265303, IMG submission 192494) | Marine sediment microbial communities from subtidal zone of North Sea - Hel_20160317 (Illumina Assembly) | ecosystem: Environmental > Aquatic > Marine > Subtidal zone > Sediment ...
CAGCGAGGTCGACAGCAAGACCGTCTTCGGGATGGTCGACATCCTACGCGGGTTCTTCGAGCAAAACGATGCCTTGGTCTTGCAGGGCATCGAGGAGATCGGTTTCGTGGCAGAGGGCGGTGATCGCGCGCTGCTCGAGCAGACGGTGAAGACCTACTTCCAGAAGCTCCTCAAGCTCGAAGCGCGCACACCGGGGGCGCTCATGAATGCGAGGTCGACGGAGCTCGAAGCCCTGGCCGACCCCGAAGTCGAGCGTCGCGAGCTTCGGACCCTGATGCGCTCGTTTCACTACCCGGACGGTTGGTTTTACGTGGAGCGGGCCGCGGTGATGATGTTCTGGCTGGCGGGCCAAATCGCGCCCGACCTCGATCAGTTCAAGGTCGGGTTCCCCTACGTGGTGCCGTTGCTGAGCCAGCGCATCGCATCGACTCGTCCTGCTTCGCCCTCCGATGGTGGATCGCAACCGGTGGCAAGTGGCTGAGATGAGCCGCATTGTCGGGATCGACCCAGGCTCGGCGCGCATCGGCATCGCCATCTCGGACGAGCGGGGCTCGATCGCCTTTCCCCGCGAAACCATCCAGGCACGGGGTGGCTACCAAGACGCCGCACGAAGGGTGCGGGAGGCGCTTTCGGACGACGAGATTTCCTTGGCTGTCGTCGGGCTCCCGCTGCGGCTCGACGGCAGCGAAGGGGAGGCGGCCCGGCGGGCGAGGGCCTTCGGCGAAATCCTCGGCGAGGCGCTCGGCGTGGAGGTGGTATTTTGGGACGAGCGCTTGACCACCGTGGCGGCGGAGCGTTCGCTGCGTGACATGGGCCGTCGGGGCGCCAAGAGCCGCGACGTCGTCGATCAATCTGCCGCCACCATCTTGCTACAAGGGTATCTAGACGCCAATTGAGGACTGAGCGTGGAACGACCGGAACAGCCCATCAAGGTCGAGAGCGATGTTGCAGCAACCATCGCTCGCGCCCTGAGTATCGTGACCCTGATCGCCGTGCTCGCCTTGCTTGGCCTGCTGGGTTGGCTGTTCGTCGTCTATCCGGACAGCAGGGGTCCGTCGGGGTACGTCGAGGAAGTCGTGATCGACGTTTCCGAAGGGATGACCCTTCGAAAGCTCGCCGATCAGTTGGAGAGCGAAGGCGTCATCAACAAGCCCGGGGTCTGGTCGCTCTACATGCGCATGCGCGGCCTCGACCGGCACCTTCGACAAGGCAAAGTTCGATTTAGGGTGCCGATGACGCCCGAAGAGGTTGCGCGCTACGCGACGACGCGCCTCGGCCGCATCCAGATTCGGATTTTGATCCCCGAAGGCTTTTCCAGGTTCGAAATCGCGGAGCGGCTCGAAGAATACGGGGTCTGCGATGCGGAGGATTTCCTCGATGCAACCGAGGACGCTGCGATTCTCGCTAGCTATGGCGTCGAGGCCAACGACGCGGAAGGGTATCTCTTTCCCGATACGTACGAGTTCGACGACCAGACCAAACCCAGGCGAGTCGTCGAGCGGATGTTGGCGAACTGGACTCGGCGGAACGAGGAGATCGAAGAGAAGTACGCGGCGGAGCTCGCCAAGCTCAAGGGCTGGACGACGCACGACATCGTGACCTTGGCGTCGATCGTCGAAAAGGAAGCGGCTGTGCCGGCAGAACGCCCCAGGATCGCGGGCGTGTTCTGGAACCGACTCAACTCCAAGCGATTTCTTCCGCGTCGCAGGCTGCAGGCCGATCCGACCGTTCAATACGGCTGCATGGCCGTTCCCGACGCTGCGCCGTCCTGTTCGGGCTTCGACGGCCGAATTACCCGGGCGATGTTGGATGACGCCGACAACCCATACAACACCTATCGGCACTCCGGGCTGCCGCCCGGGCCGATCAGCAATCCGGGAGCGGCTTCCTTGGCGGCGGTCATCGACCCCGAAAAGCACGACTACTTCTACTTCGTTGCGCGTGGCGGCGGGGAGCACCACTTCAGCAAGACGCTGCGTCAGCACAACATTGCAGTCCGGCGCAACGGTCAACGATGACTCGGCGCCGGCGCCCGAAGAGCCCTCTGTTTGCAGAAGAGGACCCGCAGCTCGGGCTTTTTGAACGCGCCGACGAAGAAGCCGCGGAGTTGACCGAAGACACGCACGGCGAGCTCGAGTCGATTCGGGACCGGCTTCCGCCGAGGCTTCGCCTGGGCACCTCGAGCTGGACCTTCCCCGGATGGGCGGGGCTCGTCTACCGGCAGCGCTATGCCGATCAACGTGCCTTCCTTCGGGATTCGCTCGGAGAGTATGCGCAACACCCGCTGATGCGCACCGTCGGCGTCGATCGCGGCTACTACACCCCGGTCGCTGAACAAGAGCTGGCCGCCTACTCGAAGCAGCTCCCCGATGACTTCCGTGCCGCGATCAAAGTGTGGCAGCGCGTCACGATGCCCGGGTTTCCGAGGCACCCCCGTTACGGTGCCGATGCGGGAAAAGAGAACCCCAGTTTTCTCGACCCGGAGCTCTTCGCCCAGGCCGTCCACGAACCGGCTCGCGCAGGATTCAGCCGGCACATGGGCCCGTGGATCGTCGAGATTGCACCGTCTCCATCGCCGCTCGATCCGAACTGGTTTTGCGAACGGCTCGATGCTTTTCTCGGGGCTGCTCCCCGCGACTTCCCGTTTGCCGTCGAGCTTCGCAATCGCAAGCTCCTGACGACCGAGTACGCCAAGACGCTTCAGAAGCACGGTGCCAGCCACGTGTTCAACTACTGGTCCCGGATGCCGCGCATCGCAGATCAAATGCGCATGGACGGCTTGCTCCAAGCCACCCCCCTGGTCGTTCGGTTGCTGCTTCCTCCCGGGCAGCGCTACGCCGACCTCAAAGAGGCCTACGCCCCGTTCGACCGCCTGGTCGAGCCTCAGCCCGAGATGCGGCAGGACGTCGTCACACTGGTCCGCGCGGCACTCGAGCGCGACATCGAGTGCTACGTGATCGTAAACAACAAAGCGGAAGGATCCTCGCCATTGACGGTGAGGGCCCTGGCCGAGCTGCTCGTCGACTAGCTTGCTCCCCGGGGGAGCGAGGCTATGTTCCTCGCCATGAGCGCGCCCAAGGCAGAAAACCTCACCTGGCACATCGGCGAGGTCGACAAGGAGGCCCGCGCGGCGGCGCACGGGCATCGCGGTGCCGTCCTTTGGTTCACCGGTCTTTCGGGTTCCGGCAAGAGCACCATCGGGCATCGGGTCGAGCGGATGCTGATCGAGCGCGGCGCATTTGCTTACGTGCTCGACGGCGACAACATTCGCCATGCGCTCAACAGCGACCTCGGCTTCGCTCCAGAGGACCGGGTGGAGAACATTCGACGCATCGGAGAGGTCGCGCGGCTTTTCGCAGACGCCGGTGGCCTCGTCCTTTCGGCTTTCATCTCGCCATACCGCAAAGACCGCGACCGCGTGCGCGGGCTGATGGGCCCCGGCGAGTTCATCGAGGTGTTCGTCGACACCCCACTCGAGATTTGCGAAGCGCGCGACCCCAAGGGCCTCTACAAAAAAGCACGCGCGGGCGAGATTTCGAATTTCACGGGGCTCGATGCTCCGTACGAGGCGCCGACGAGCCCGGAGGTCCACCTCGAGACCGCGAATCTCAGCGTGGACGAAGCCGCAGGTCTCGTGATTCGCTATCTCGAAGAACAACACATTCTAGGAGAATCCTGATGCCTTCTCGCGAAGAGATGTGGGAGCAAGTCCCCGAAGAAGTCGACCTGGTGGTCATTGGCGGCGGCATTACAGGCGCCGGGATCGTCCGAGATGCGGCGCGGCGAGGCCTGCGCGTGGCCTTGTTCGAGCAAAACGACATCGCATACGGGACGAGCTCCCGGTCGAGCAAGCTCATCCACGGCGGCCTCCGCTACCTCGAGAGCTACGAGTTCAGTCTCGTATTCGAGTCGGTGAGCGAGCGCCGCGTCGTGATGGACCTGGCGCCGCACCTCGTGAACCCGCTCGCGTTTCTGTTTCCCGTTTATCAGGGCGCGCGCAAGAGCCTGCGCATGATCAGCGCCGGCATGTGGCTTTACGACGGCCTCGCCCTGTTTCGCTCTCCGAGGCGGCACAAAACCTTGAAACCCAGTGAAGTTGCCGCAGAGGAGCCGCTGCTCAAGCAGGAGGACCTCCAAGGCGCCCCGGTGTACTACGACTGTTCCACCGACGACGCGCGGCTCACGCTCGAAACGATCATCGATGCAACCCGAAACGGCGGTACCGTGGTGAACTGGGCCCGCGTCGAAGCGCTGACCAAAGGCGATCAAGGCCGCATCTCGGGCGTGGTCGTGAAGAACCAACGGGACAATAGCCTTCGGGAAGTGAAGGCGCACACCGTCATCAACGCAACCGGGCCGTGGACCGATGAGGTCCTGGGGATGAGCGGCCCGCGAAAGGGCAAGGTGTTGCGGCCGACCAAGGGCATCCACATCGTCGTCGAGCGGGAGAAGCTGCCGGTCGAGCATGCGGTCGTGCTTTTCCACCCCACCGACAAGCGTGTTCTGTTCGCGCTGCCCTGGGGCGAGCGGACCTACGTGGGTACGACCGACACCGACTACGATGGAGCGCCAGGCGAAGAGGCGGCAACGCTAGAAGACGTCGACTATCTGATCGCTGCGTCGAACTATTATTTCCCCACCAAGCAGATCAGTCGAGACGACGTGATCTCCACCTGGGCAGGGCTGCGCCCACTCATCGCCCCGGAGCCCGAAGTGGGCGAGATGTCGGAGTCCCAGGTCAGCCGGGAGCATCAGATTTTGATCGGCGAGGACGGCCTCATCACGATTGCGGGCGGGAAGCTCACGACGTACCGGAAAATGGCTAAAGAGTGTGTGGATGTCGCCGTCAATCTGCTCAAGCTCTCCGACAAGCTTCCCGCGGACATTCAATCGGGTCAAACCTTCAAGTTCCCTCTTCCTGGCGCCGTCGGTTGGCCAGAAGACGACGACCACGCACGGGTTGCGGCGGATCTCGCCGGGCAGTGCGACAGCGGCCTGTCGGAGGAAGTCGGTCGCCATTTGGTCGACACCTACGGCATGCGTGCGCTCGAGCTCGCCAAGCTCTGCGAGGCCGATCCTTCTCTGGCGGAGCCGATTGTGCCGGGACGCGCGGAGATCATGGCGCAGGTCGATTTCGGCGTTCGAGAAGAGCTGGCCGCCAGCGTGAGCGACGTGATGATTCGGCGAACGCAGATCTTCTTCCGGGACTTGCAGCAAGGGCTGGGTTCGGTCGAAAAGGTTGCAGCGCGAATGGCACAGCTGATCGGCTGGTCCGACGAGGAGCGGCAGAAGTCGATCGACGGCTACAAGGCCGAGGTGGCGCTGTCGCAGCGATGGAGAGAAGAGCTCTAAGGCGCCAGCTGCGGGAGCTTGAGCTTCAGAGTGAGCGCGCCGGGCTCGACGCGAATGGACTCGAGCTCGAGCATGTCGAAGACCATCGCCGCGGTTTGGTTGGAAGCGAAACGACGGACGGCCGGCACGCTTCGAAGATCCACGCGCAGGCGGCCGGCGGTTTCGCGCTCGACGATTGCGCCACCGACGTCGATCGAATCGGGCGACGCGATCATCGGCCAGGTGGCTCGGGCGATGCAGGCCGCCAGGGCGCCGACCACCGATGTGTCGTGGGCATCCGGGGGCTCGACGTCGAAGGAAATCTCCTTTGCGCCTCGTGGCGCAAACCGGACGGCATGCGGCGCTAGGCTGAATTGGACCTCCTTGCCGCTGGTCATCGACGCATCGACGAACATCTTCCCGGAGCGACAGGAAACCATCGCCGAATCGACTCCGTCCGCATGCGCCGCTGCCGCGGTCAGCGTCTCGTCGCTCAGCTGCCATCGCTGTTGGGTCAGGCGCTCGAGAATCTGTTTGGTCGCAGCGGCGAGCTTCGTGCCGGTGAGTCGGTCGACAGCCCGATCGGCAGCGACCCGAACCCAACTTCGCAGTATGTCGAATCGATCGGTCATTCTGCAGCCTGCAAGCTGGGTTTGCTCCGAAGGGCCTCCAGCTGCAAGGGCGCGACGCGCCCCGCGCTCCGTGTCGCGAAGAACCCGGTGCGGACGACCCGAGGGGCCAGCTCATCGATGCCCGTCAGCGCTTCGAGCGCTTCGCCTGGCCGGGGCGTGGTCTTTCCGCCTAGCCGAAGCGTGATGGTGATGGGCAGCAGCGCGCCTTCGAAGCCAGCCCGCCGCAGCGCGTCCGCGCCTTCGCCGACGCGGAGGTCGACCAGTGCGGCGCCAACGTCGACTCGCTTTTTGAGACCTTTGATCTCCCGGTCGATGTAGAGCTCGGTGGGCCGTTTGCTAAGCATCGCTTTCAAGATGGCTTCATCTCCGATGCCGAGGCTCGCGAGCTCCTGCTTGGACAATGCGACCACGTAGTCGGTCTCTTCGATTACGCGGTTGAGCGCAGCGTCGTGCGGCCCGAGAACCCGGTGCTCGAAAAACTCGATGCCGTCGATCGCAGCCTCGTTGAGCCGCTCGCAGAGGAGCTCGAGGTCCGGGTCCTCGGCAGCGCGAAGCCGGACATCGACGTGCTCGCAAAGGCTAGCTGTTCCGACGGGCAGCGCGGGGCCAAAGGTGAGCCGCGGAAGCGGACGGAAGCCCTCGCTATAGTAGAGGGGAAGCCCCACCCGCCGCAGCATTCGCGGAAAGGCCCGGACGAGATCGAGGTGGGACGTATAGGCCGTCCGGCCGAGCTTTCGGTAACCCAGCCGGATGCGCATCGCCGGACCCTGATCGACGCCATGGAACGGTCGCCGGTCGGCCGTGTCCTCTTCGGCTTCATCGCTTGGCGCTGGCGCTTGGACCGGCTCGAGGGCGTCCATGCTCTTCAAGTACTCAACCCGCTCGTCTTTCATCTGAGTGAGATCGCAGGCAATGCCGCAGTCGTAGCAAACCAAACGACGCATCTCGGCTTCGGCGTCCTGGACGTTGCTGTGGTGAACGAAGCTGCCGACCGTCTTGCCACAGGGCGGGCTCAATCGATTGCGCAGGGCTTTGCGGTACTCCCGCGCGAGGAACCCTTGCTCGAGCCCGACGTCGATGTGCGACCAGGCCAGTTTCGCGGACACCGGGATCGTACCGAGAAACCAGTTGGGATCGATGCCGGTGTCTTCAAGAGACGTCGTCCATGCTTCGAGGTCGAGCATCTCGTCCCAAGAATCGAAGCGTGCGCCTCTCCTGTACGCGCCCTGAATCACGTCGGCCAAGCGGCGGTCGCCACGCGCCAACATTCCTTCGAGCCAGGACCCATCTGACTTGTGCATCTTCAGCTGCACGCGCGTGCTTGCGGCCTCGTAGCGAAGCATGGATTGCTTCCGCAAGATTTCTTCGTGCGAGTCCATAGCGCACCACTGAAAGGGTGTGTGCGGTTTGGGGACGTGTGTCGAGACGCTGACGGTCACACGCGCGCGCTTGTTGCGCTGAACCCGCCGGGCTACGTCGAGGGCCCGGGCGCCGGTTCGCACGATGTCTCGCACGTCCTCATCCTCTTCGCTGGGCAGTCCGATCATGAAGTAGAGCTTCATTTTGTTCCAGCCCCGCGAGAACACGCGCTCGGCGGTCTCCATGAGTTGCGCGTCGGTGACGTTCTTGTTCACAACGTCACGCATCCGCTGGCTGCCCGCCTCGGGCGCGAATGTCAGGCCCCCTGCACGCTGTCGCTTCATGTCGTCGAGCACGTTCTCGCTGAGCCCGTACGCGCGAAGCGACGAGACGCTGAGAGACACTTGATATGGTGCGAGCGCCTCGATGGATTCGTGGACGAGGGGGGCAATCGCGCTGTAGTCCGCAGTCGAAAGGGAGGTCAGGGAGGCTTCGTCGTAGCCGGCTTCAGCAACCGACCGAACCATGGCATCGATGATGGCTTTGGGTTTCCGTTCTCGGACCGGGCGGTAGATCATGCCGGCCTGGCAGAACCGGCAGCCTTCGGTGCAACCGCGGGCGACCTCGATCGACGCGCGGTCGAAGACCGTCTGGCAGTTGGCGATCGGACCGTCCACTGGGAAGGGATAGTCGTTGAGGTCCTCGACAATCGAACGGCGGACCGGGTAGGGCGCCTCCGGATGCTCGGGCTCGACGACATGGACCTTCGTTTCGTCGAACGGCACGCTCTTGTAGAGCGAAGGCACGTAAAATCCTCCGAGCTTGGCGACGTGGAGCAGGCGTGCGGCCCGGGGAAGCCCGTCGCGCTTCATCTGGGCCCATGCGTGCATGAGCTCGGGCAGCTTGGCCTCGCCATCGCCGATGAGAAAGGCATCGATGAAAGGCGCCATCGGTTCGGCGTGTGTCGCGGTCGGGCCACCGGCGACGACGAGCGGGTCTTGTTCCGTACGCTCGTCGGTCCGCAGCGGGATCTTCCCGAGGTCCAGCATCTGCAGGATGTTGGTGTAAGTCAGCTCGTACTGAAGCGAGAAGCCCACGATGTCGAAATCGCGAAGCCGACGCGCGCTCTCGAGCGAGCAGAGGGCTTGGCCGTGTGAACGCAGCTCCTGCTCCATGTCGCCCCAAACCGCATAGGCGCGCTCTGCCAAGAGCTCCGGCCGCCGATTCACGATGTCATAGAGGATTTTGTAACCGAGGTGACTCATCCCGATCTCATAGAGATCGGGGAATGCCAGACAGATGCTGCAGCTCGCCTCTTCCCAGGCTTTGTGTGTGATTCCCTGCTCTCCGCCCAGATATTGGGCTGGCTTATTCACGCGATCGATGAATGGGGCGTAGGGGTGATCGTGCATGAGGGCCGGCTGGGGATCGGGCCTAGTTTGACCTGCTCCGGACAGTTTGCCACGCTCGCACCATGGCCCGGAAGCCGCAACCCAATCTGTCGATGCAGCTGCGCCGGGCGCCTACGCGCTACGAGCCCACAAAGCGAATCGCGGTGGGAGGCATGGCGGAGGTCTGGCGGGCCAATGCGCTCTTCGCGGACGGGGGCGAGCACCCGGTCGCGATCAAGCGCGTCCTTCCCTCGATTGCGGACCCCTTGTTCCGAACGATGTTCCTGGACGAGGCTCGCCTCGGGATGCTCTTGCGCCATCCCAACATCGTGCGCGTGTACGACGCGCGCGACATCGAGGGGACCTACATCATGGTCATGGAGCTCGTCGACGGTGAGTCACTGCGTTCGCTGACGCGCGCCGCACACAGGGACACGCTTTCGATGGGTGTGCCGCTCGCCGTGTACATCATCCAAGAGGTCGCCAAGGCGCTTGCTTACGCGCATCGTGCCCGAGACGCGAGCGGGCGTGGGCTCGGGATTGTGCACCGTGATGTGTCTCCGCAGAACGTGCTCCTGGGCGCAAACGGGACGGTGAAGCTCACCGACTTCGGGCTCGCGGATGCGACGGTCCACGAGCATGTTCGCGGGGACGACATGGTCGGCGGCAAGCTCGGTTACTTGCCCCCTGAAGTCATTCGGCGCGAGAGTAGCGATCACCGCGCCGATTTGTTCGCGCTCGGCGCGGTGTTCTGGGAGATGTTGGCGGCCCGCTCCTTGTTCGTCGGGCCGAGCGATCGCGAAACGATTCGGGCCATTGCCCGCTGCAAGGTGCCGGCGCTTGCTGGCTCGATGCCGGGCGGTGAAGAGGCCGACGCGATCGTCCGAAAGCTGGTCACCAAGAATCCGGACGACCGCCTCAACGACGCTGCGGTCCTTGCATCGCAGCTCAGGCAGATCGTCGCCCGGAACGATTGGAACGTGGGTCCCGCAGACGTTGCAGCGGCGGTGTTGCAGCATCGCGCCGAGAGAAGCCGGCGGACTCAAGTGCCGCCGGTCACGACGCTGCTTGCCGACGAGCTTGCCAAGTTCGCCGAGGCCACCGCGGACGCACCGTTCGACATGGGCGCGATGCCGCTCGACCCGTCGCGTTTCTGACGCGGCAAGCCCTAGGGTTGCAGTGGACGAGGGCCGCCAGGAGTGACCGCGAACAAAGAAGCAGAAACCGGATGCGGCGCGCGCTGGGCGGCGTCTTGGGCCCGCTTCGAAAGCTCTGAAAGCGCGGGCCTGCGTGCGAGGAGCAGCACGTCGCGGTGCGGGGCTGCCGCCAACCAGCCTTCCGGGCTCAGTCGTTCGAGACGCGCCGCGAGATCGGGCAGAAGCAGGCGTGCACCGTCCAGGCCGTCACTTTGACGCACGCGCAGGATGCGATCGCTGACCGGTTCGAGGCGCAGGGCGTGCGACTTGGCGGCGAGGTTTTCGATCGACCGCTGTCGAATCACCTCCCGATCGCGTTCCCAGCCGTCGACTTCGGAGCAGCGCAGATAGCGCGCGCGCGTTCCGTATCGAAGCTGAAGCGCGAGAAGCACGTCGTGCCCGATGGCTTGGAGATACAAATCCTGCTCGGGTGGCAAGGAGTCCACGAACTTCTGAGAGACCAGACGCGGCAGCAATCGCGGTGCGGCTTCGCTCCAAGGCGTGGCTTCTCGAGCCTCGGCGCCCGGAAGCATGCTGATGATGCGTCGCGCGGCTTCCGTGGCGGCGTCGTCTTCTTGGTCGCGCGCGACCCGCTCGAGCCGCGCCAGGTCGACGCTGGCACCGTTGTCGAGGTCGACCGTCAGCTCGAATTGCGATTCGATGGCAAGGTCGGGGCGTGCACGGCTCAGCTCTTCCGCAAAGACCCTGACGACGCGGGAGACAGGACCGTCGGCTCTGGCCTCGCGCTCTGCCACCGAGAGGTATTCGGACAGGCATTTGCGGGGGTCGTCGGCATCCAGGGCCTCTTGAATCGCGCCAAACGGGTCGAACCAGCCAAAGCGCCCCAGCTGCACCCGATGGCAGCCATCCCGCTCCTGGGTGCTCCCGCCCAGGTGGTCGATCAGCAAAACGCCAAGAAACGCGCCCGCACCCTCGACAAAGCGATCGTCTTCGGCCCCATCGCTGTCGCGATCGACGAAATCCTCGAGCAGATCGGCGAGCCAGCGGACGCCTGACGGCCCTTTCCCCGGTAAGGGAGGGAGCTGTGAGAGCAGGAAATCCCTTGCTGCAGGCACCAGACGCCCCCCGACGTCCTCCAGAGCATTGAGCCAATCTGCTCCCACCAGCTACCCCAGATTGAAGTTAACATGACTCGGCTTGCGCGCATAGACGGCAGGCGGAATGAAAGAGCCGATGAAGGAACGCGCCAAAGAGCTCGCGTTGGACCAGCTCGTCAAAGTTCTCGATCGCGTACCCTTGGTCTCGAGCGTCAAAAACGATCTGCTTGGGCTTCGCTCGCTCCTCTACCTGCGACGACCGCCTCGCATCGTGGCGCTCGGGCTTGGCAGCAGCGGGCGATCGTCCCTATTACGATCGCTCATCGAACGGCGGCCGGTGCGCGAGCCCTTGGACACCGATCATGGGCACTGGGTTCACCTCGAGCACGAAGGCGCGAAGATTCACTGGCTCGAGATCGACGTAGACGATCCCGCCGCACGATCGCAATGGAAGAGCGCGCTCGACAAGGACATCCCAGACCTGGTGTTTCTGACGTTCGAGCCTCGCAACGTGCAGGACGCGAAACGGATCGTCGAACGCGCGAAGAGCCTACTTCCCGACCTGCCCGAAGGGACAGCGGCGTTGCGCGTGTTTCCGTTGCTGACGCATTCGGATTTAATCGGACGCGGAGGTGTCGAGG
>Ga0265303_10002388_pt1 | contig 11607 bp, 9 predicted proteins | sample Helome_2_FD_192494 | JGI IMG/M metagenome (GOLD analysis project Ga0265303, IMG submission 192494) | Marine sediment microbial communities from subtidal zone of North Sea - Hel_20160317 (Illumina Assembly) | ecosystem: Environmental > Aquatic > Marine > Subtidal zone > Sediment ...
TTTTCTTTATTTGGGCACCCCTGTTCCGAGCCCTGAATATCTTGAAAGACATCACGCTGTGGACAGTCAATGACATGTCGGATGGTGAAGCCATTCTGACCAGCATTACACTTGCATCTGTGGTACTGGCGCTGTTGATTGGCATTTTTACTGTTATTGCCGCGCGAAACCTGCCGCCATTACTGACGCTGATACTTAGAAGCCAGAATAACATCTCACAGGGGACGAGGTACGCGGTGGTCAAGTTGCTGGGTTACCTGATAGTCACCGTTGGTATCCTGGCTTTCCTTTCCACACTCGGGTTGAGGTGGGACCGTTTGCAGTGGCTGGTTGCAGCACTTGGCGTGGGTATTGGTTTCGGCTTGCAGGAGATCATTGCCAACTTCATCAGTGGTCTGATTATCTTGTTTGAACGGCCTATCCGGGTTGGAGATGTGATCTCCGTGGGTGAGAGTTCCGGGCAGGTGATCCGTATCAGAATTCGAGCAACTACCATTCGCGATTTCGATGGGAAAGAGCTACTGGTTCCGAACAAGGAGTTTGTTACCGGTCGCCTTTTGAACTGGACTTTGAGTGACACCAGTATTCGTATGACGCTCGATGTGGGTATTGCCTATGGAAGTGACGTGCGTAAGGCTGTTGCCATCTTGCAGGACGTATTGGACAGCCATGAGTTAATTGCTGATGATCCTGAGCCCGACGTGATTTTCAACGAGTTTGGTGACAACGCCCTGAATTTAACTGCACGGTATTTCTTCACTGATGTGCAACAACGCGGGTTTTTGCTCAGTGATCTGCACCTGAAAATCAATGACGCTTTTGCGGAGGCTGGCATTGTCATTGCTTTTCCGCAGATTGATGTGCATTTCGACCAGGAAAATAAAACCGGAGCCTTACCAGGTAAGCCACAAACCACTTGAAAGCCGGGTCAATGTGCCCGGCAGAGATCTGAATCAATTTGGCTTAGTTGGGCTCCTGTTTCTCACCCAGTCTAAGGGTGCAAGTCTTTTACATAGGGTCGCAATTCCTGGCGCGCCACCACCATGCTATGAACTTCATCCGGTCCATCAGCCAGCCTTAATGTCCGTGCAGCCATATACATGCTGGCCAGCGGGAAGTCCTGTGACAGGCCATGGGCGCCATGCATCTGGATGGCGTCATCGATGATGTCGAGGGTGATTTTTGGTACGCCGGCGCTACGCGCCTCCACCGGACCCAAAAAGGCTGCGCCCTTTTGGGCCGCTTAACTAAAACGTTATGTATATTAGTGATTGCAAAAGGCACACAATGTACATATATTTAAGGCATGCGTCACTTTGTATGGAATTCTGAAAAGAACGCCCAGTTGATACAGGAAAGAGGGATATCATTTGAACGTGTGATTTTTCACATAGGCACTATCGGTTGTTCAGGCAGCGCGCGTTTGCGTCTTGGAATTGCGTAGTGGCCTAATAAATCTCGCATACCTGGAAAAATATACGATCCGAGAAGTTAACTTGTCAGTACCCTCTGGGGCAATTATACGCAGCGATTCTGTGTGCCCGCAGGATTTTACGATTCGGTAAATTAATCCGGGTTGGGTTAATATCTTGTTATAGTGCAAACAAAAACGGATAAGTATTGAGGAATATAAAGAGTAGCACGCTGTCTTGTCAGCGGCCGGCCATTCATTGGTTCAAACCGGTCAGCTGATGGATCTCACAACCGTTGTTGTCATTGGTGCCCTGTTTCTAGGCTACTCATTGGTGTCAGGAAAGCTGGAAGGCAGTCTGATTACTGCGCCCTTGGTGTTCGCAGCATTCGGGTTCTTCGCGGTGAGTGTTGGAGTCGTGAGTGTCGATGTTGAACATTCGGCGATACACATTATTGCCGAGCTCACTCTGATCCTCGTTTTGTTTGCAGACGCCGCAAGAATTGATCTCAAACGGGTTCGAGAAGACCACAACTTGCCAATGCGGATGTTGCTGGCGGGACTGCCCCTCGCGATTGCGGCGGGGACGTTCTTTGCCGTGTTGCTGTTTCCGGCGTTCTCAATCTGGGAGGCAGCATTGCTGGCCGCGCTGCTCGCGCCGACCGATGCCGCTCTGGGCCAGGCGGTTGTCTCCGCCAAAGCAGTTCCAATACGAATTCGGCAGTCAATCAACATCGAGAGTGGCCTCAACGATGGCATCGCGTTGCCGGCGGTACTTCTGCTCGCCGCGTTGGCCGGTGCCGGGCACGAAGCGGCGGGCGCAGGACACTGGGTCCAGTTTGGCCTCATGCAAGTAACGCTCGGGCCGTTGGCGGGAATCGCTATCGGCTATATTGGTGCGAAAATCATAGACGGTGCGGCCGAGCGCGGCTGGTCGACGACAGCCTTCCAGGGAATCGGCATATTGTCATTGTCGATCCTGTCCTATGCCCTGGCCGAGATGATCGGCGGCAACGGTTTCATTTCGGCATTCGTCGGCGGGTTGGTATTTGGCAATGTCCTCAGGCATCCCTGCACCTACATGTTTGAATTCATGGAAAGCGAAGGCCAGTTGTTGATGCTTGGCACATTCCTGATATTCGGTATCGCGCTGCTGCCCGAGGGCCTGCATCACATTGACACCATGATCGTTGCCTACGCGTTACTGAGTCTGACCGTCATCCGAATGCTGCCCATCGCAATATCCTTGTTAGGGTCAGGCATCCGGCTTCCAACCTATCTATTTCTTGGCTGGTTCGGTCCGCGCGGACTGGCATCGATACTGTTCGTCTTGCTGATTCTCGATGAGGCCGTCATTCCGCACCAGGAAGAAATTCTCGCCGTAACCGTGGTTACGGTTGCGCTGAGTATTGTTTTGCACGGTATTACGGCATCTCCGTTTGCTGCGGCTTATGGCAAGCTTGCGGCCCGAATGGGCGAATGCGAAGAGAGTAAGGAAGTATCCAACCTGCCGTTACGCGACGGCGTGTCAAGCGATTCAGGAGAGTCGAAGTAATGAAGTCACTAGCGATAGCCCAGTTCGACGAACTCGAAGACCGCAAACCGGCGCATGCCCAGGTCGCCGGTGTCGATCTCGTTGTGGTCCGGTTCGACGACCAGGTCAGCGTTCTCTACGGTCGTTGCCTGCACCGCGGCGCACTCATGTCTGACGGTCTCGTCGATGACAACGACAATCTTATCTGTGGCGTGCATGGCTGGGACTACCGTGTCGATTCCGGTATCAGTGAGTACAACAACAGCGAAGTCCTGAAGAAATTCACGGCCACGGTCGAGGGTGGCCAGGTTTGCATTGACCAGGAAGAGATTGAGCAATGGGCCGAAGCCAACCCGCAGCCCTATAAGAGAGATTCTTACCAGGGTGCGTATCAAGATCCGACCGGTACCTCCGATGAGCCGCACGTTAAATTCATACGGCAGCTCGCGAGTGACGGACTGTCAAAGACTGGCCACCATGGGCCGTCGTCTGCGATGGGTGTGCCGCGGGGCGGACTGCCAAGCTGGGACGACCTGCAATTCGTAGTTGCTCAGTTGCACAAGTTGCCGTTGCTGGATGACGAAGATGTGGCTACCGATATTGTTATTGGGCCCAATGCGAAAACGCCCTTGCATCTCGACATTCCGCTGTTTGTCTCGGACATGAGTTTCGGCGCGTTGTCCGAGGAGGCGAAAGTGGCGCTGGCGAAAGGTGCAGAGCTTGCCGGCACCGGTATTTGCTCAGGCGAGGGTGGCATGCTGCCCGAAGAGCAGGCCGCGAATTCGCGCTACTTTTACGAACTGGCGTCAGCGCGATTTGGTTTCTCCTGGGACAAGGTACAGAAAACCCAGGCCTTTCACTTCAAGGGTGGGCAGGGCGCCAAAACCGGAACGGGTGGGCACCTGCCGGGCAACAAGGTACAAGGCAAGATTGCCGAGGTTCGGGAATTGCAGGAAGGACATGCCGCGATCTCACCGGCGCGTTTCCCGGACTGGGAGTCCCTGGACAACTTCCGCGACTTCGCGGCTGAGGTGCGCGAAAAAACCGGCGGCATTCCGATCGGCTTCAAACTTTCGGCGCAACACATTGAGAAGGACATCGATGCAGCGCTCGATATCGGTGTCGACTACATCATCCTGGACGGACGCGGCGGCGGCACCGGAGCGGCGCCGTTGATTTTTCGAGACAACATCTCAGTGCCGACGATGCCAGCGCTCGCTCGTGCGCGTCGACACCTGGATGGTTGCGACGTCGACGGCGTCACGTTGATCGCGACGGGTGGTTTGCGAACACCCGCTGACTTCGCCAAAGCCATGGCATTAGGCGCGGATGGCATTGCCGTTTCAAATTCGGCAATCCAGGCGATCGGCTGCCTCGGTATGCGGGCGTGTCACACGAACAATTGTCCGGTCGGCATCGCGACGCAGAAACAGCATCTGCGTGATCGTTTGCCTGTCGACATCGCGGCCGAAAGACTCGCGCGCTTCTTCGGCGCATCTGTCGACCTGATGAAGGTCGTGGCTCGCGCAGCGGGGCACCGGCATTTGTCTGAGTTCAACATCGACGACCTGACGTCCTTCAAGAAAGACATGTGCGAACTGACCGGCGTTGCCTATGGCGGCATCTCCTAATATCTGGAAACGCAAATATGACTGAACGACATTTTCCGCAGCTGGATAGAGCCGCGATCGCGCCCACGCAACAAGCTCTGCATGAGTACGCCAAGATCATTGGCAGCGTTGCCGCTGCTAATCGCGCCAAGCGCAAACACTGGTGGCACATCAGCCTGCGGCCATCATTGCGCGGCCTGACCACCGGCGTCGTTTATGCCGCAACCGATGTGGAACTGGAGCTGGATTTCGTCGGCTGCCAGCTAACAATCACAACGCCGGATGGCAAACATGCCCATGCGCTGTCCGGGCAGGCACCCGCCGACGTTGCGGCCTGGGTGGACAGCACACTCGGTACACACGGAATCAAATCGACGCTAGCCGGCGATGAGCGAGTGACAGAGGGTTTCAACGGCTTCTCCGCCGATGCAGCGAAGCAAATGCAGTGGGTCTTCGCATCAGTGTCGGCATGCATGGAGAACCTGCGCGCAGGTATTCGTGAAGAAACGAGCCCCATCCAGCTTTGGCCGCACCATTTCGACCTGTCCATGATTTGGCTGCCGGGCAACGAGATACCGGGCCAGGACCCTGCGGACGAGGAGTATTCGGACAAGCAAATGAATTTCGGTTTCTTGTTTGGTGATGAGGGAATCAAGGAACCGTATTTCTATATCACGGCGTACCCTGTGCCCGACGCAATGCCGTCTGTCACATTGCCCGGTGATACAGCGTGGCAGTCGGAGCCGTTTCCCGGCGTTGTGATTCTCTATCGTGACCTCGTCGCAATGGATGATCCCGCGGGCCACCTTGCGCAAACCTGGAATGCACTGTACGACGCCGGCCGGGAACACCTGGCAAACGACAACTAGGGAGGATGGCAATGAGCGACAAGCAACTCGAATGGTACAGGGTCGCTGACCTGGACGAGCTGCCCGAAGGCAGAGTCAAGACGGTCACGGCCGGCGTTCATTCCATGGCACTGACCAATATTGATGGTGAGTACACGGCGATGGATAACCGCTGCCCGCACCAGGGTGGCCCGTTGGGTGAAGGCTCAATTGAGCACGGCGCGGACGGCGAGTGCTGGTTGCGTTGTCCCTGGCACGGCTGGGACTTCGACCCGAAAACGGGCAGGCCGCCTGGTGGGCATGAAGACAGTGGCCAGGCGCTTTTCCCGATTGACGTACGCGACGACGGTATCTACATCGGTATCGAGGCGGACCCGCCACACGAAACAACGGTCACCGACCTCATGGCAGAGACGATGACGAACTGGGGCGTGATGAGCGTCTTCGGTATGGTGGGCCACTCCAATCTCGGGCTGGCCGACGCGCTCCGTCTGCAGGAGAAAGCCGGCCGACTGAATTACTACGGTATTCGCCATGAAGGCGCAGCCGCTTTCGCGTGTTCGGGCTACGCCAAGCTGACCGGACAGCCTGCCGCTTGTCTCGCAATCGCGGGGCCGGGTGCCACCAACCTGATGACCGGGCTGTGGGATGCGAAAGTAGACAGGGCGCCCGTGCTCGCATTGACCGGACAGGTTGATGTGCAGGTATTGGGACCGGGCGCGTTCCAGGAGATCGACCTGCACTCCGCGTTCGCACCGGTCGCCAAGTTCAGCCAGACGGTTCTGCACACGTCGAAACATTCAGAACTCATGACGCTTGCCTGCAAGAACGCCATCGTCGAGCGTGACGTTGCGCACCTGATCTTTCCTGACGATGTGCAGACACTGGCGGCTTCCCCGGGCGCCAGCGCATCGGCGCCGGACGGTCGCATAGCCACGCACCGCATCGCGCCGGATTCGGAGGCGCTGGATTCGGCCATGAAACTGATTGGCGAGTCGCAACGCCCGATTATTATCGTCGGTTACGGGGCCCGCGAATCCATGGATGAGATTGCAGCGCTTGCCGAAAAACTCCATGCGCCCGTCCTCACAACATTTAAGGCAAAAGGACAGATCAGTGATCATCATCCGCTTGCTGCCGGCGTCCTTGGTCGTTCCGGTACCCCGGTTGCGAGCTGGTTCATGAACGAGTGCGACTTGATAATAGCGCTCGGTTCTTCATTCTCGAACCACACAGGCATCACACCCAAACGACCGATCATCCAGGTCGACTTCGACCGTATGGCACTCGGCAAATTTCATGGCGTTACGGTGCCTGTCTGGGGGGAGATTGGTGTCACCGCGAGTCAAATCGCGAATGATCTGCCCGCGTCACACACGAGCGTCGACCAAAGGCCTGAGATTGCAGAGCGCTGGGCAATCTGGCGCCGCGAGAAGGAGAACCGCTTGTCGGATGACCTCGGGCAAGGCATCGCTTCGGCGAGTATTTTCGCAGCCCTGAGCGACGCGGCACCTGACGACGCGATCATCGCAGTCGATGTCGGCAACAATACCTATTCCTTTGGCCGATATTTCGAATGCAAAGAGCAACGAGTGCTGATGTCCGGGTATCTCGGTTCAATCGGTTTTTCGTTTCCGGCCGCGATGGGCGCGTGGGCAGCGACGCAGGACAAGGACGAGTATAAAGGCCGCAAAGTCATTTCTGTCAGCGGTGATGGTGGCTTCGGTCAGTATCTTGCAGACTTCACAACTGCCGTGAAGTACAACATGAACATCACGCACGTGTTGCTGAATAACTCGCAGCTTGGAAAGATTTCCAAGGAGCAACGAGGTGGCGAGTGGCCGGTTTGGCAAACAAGCCTGCATAATCCGAGCTTTGCGGCATTCGCCAACCTCTGTGGCGGCAAGGGAATACCCGTGAAGTCGACGGACAAGATCAAGCCGGCGCTCGAGGAGGCCTTGGCCCATGACGGTCCGACCCTGGTCGAGATCATTACGGACGCCGACCTGATCTGATGGGTGCCGCGCTGTCAGTTTTCGTCATCCTGAGCGTGTCGATCTTCGTCATCAGGCTGGCATCCGTCGCGCTTCGCATCACCGGAATTTCTGACGAGTCAGCGCGCTTTCAGGCACTGTCGGCCTTCTCGGGCACGGGATTCACGACGCGAGAAGCGGAAACGATCATCAACTACCCGGTCCGCCGCAAGATAATCAGCCTCATGATGGTCATAGGGAACATCGGTCTCGTATCGGTGTTTGCCACCGTCGTCGTCTCGCTTGTGCAGACGGACGGCAACACGGAAGCGATAGTTCGGCAGGTGTTCTGGCTGGCGCTGGGCCTGGGATTAATCTGGTTCATTGTGCTGAACAAGACCGCTGATCGCATATTGTGTGCTCTGATTGCAAATTTACTTGCGACGACCACGATGCTCGGCAAGCGCCCGTATCAAAAACTGCTGCAGATCAGCGAAGGGTTTAGCGTGTGCGAACATCCTATACCTGACGAGTGGGCTGTCGACGACATGACGAAGCTGGAGAGTGTGCTGAAGGATTCGGGCCTCGTTTTGCTTCGTGCGAAAGCGAAAGATGGCGAGTCCTATGCGAGTGTTGCGGAGTACCTCGAGAACATGGGCAGCCTCGTATTGTTCGGTTCCGACGACGGGCACGATCAGCTTGCACACAGGGTGGAGACAACAGCATGACTAGATCGAAAGCCGTCGCGACCGGCATTGTTGGCTTGATCGCAGCGTTGCTGACAGGTGCCGGCGAATTCATTCTTCACTATGACGCGCTGGCTCGCTTTGGCAGTGAGAACCTGTACTTCCTGGGCATTAGCGCCGAACGTACAACCCTCGGTCATTTCGTTGCCGTGCTCGGCGCGCCGCTTTACCTCGTTGGCTGTTGGCACATCTACCTGATGCTGAAGCCCGCGAACAAGACATGGGCGTTCGTGTCATTCCTTGTCATGGCCTATGGCTTCCTGGTCGGAATTGTATGGATCGGATCGCGAGCGAGCATCAGTGCTTTGATCAATGCGCCCGCTTCGCCGGAAGTGGGGCAGCTTATTGGGCTTTACGATTTGCGCTATGAAACCCTGCTGCAAGTGACTCGCCTTGCCGTCCTGCTTCTATCTGTCGTGTTCATCTGGCTTACGCTCAGCGGGCGAAGCCACTATCCGAAATGGATGGCAGTTCTCAATCCAATATTGTTGATCGTCGGCAGCTTCCTGGTCTATCTCGTCATGCCGCCAGTTGGCAAATACATGATGCCGATCGCACTTAACATCGCATTCGGTGTGTTCTTCCTCGTATCGACACGAATCGCCGCAAAGAAAGGACTTTGAATTAATGAAGATCTTGAAAAGAACAATTGGAACCCTGATCGCGCTCGTCGCGATGATGTTTGTGGCATTGACCGTGATGAGCACAAAGGACAGGGCGATTGACTATGACGTGTCGACAGACGGCGTCGAGATACCCAAGTTTACAGCGATGGATATTCCGTTTGACCAGAACAACTTCTTTGAGACTGCGCATCCGTTCGCCGCGGGAGCGATTATAGATATCGACAACGATGGTGTTGAAGAAGTTTTCTTAGGCGGCGGGCCGGGGCAGCAAGATGGGTTGGTTCGCTATGCCGATGGCGCGTTCACACAAATAACCGACGTGGCCGGTATCAAGAAGTCGATGGACGCCGCAAGTTTTGGCGCGTCGGTCATTGATACAAATGCCGATGGCAACGATGACCTTATAGTTAGTCGAAGCGATGGTGTTTGGCTGCATATGAATAGCGGCGGGTCTTTTTCAACTGAAAAGCTTCCCCTGGGCATTCCTGACGACACAACACCGATGTCGGTCGGCATCGCCGACCTCAATCGCGACGGGCACTTCGATCTGTTTGTTGCCGGTTACATTCGACTGGACCTGGTCGAGGGACAAAACATATTCAACAAAGAGGGCTATGGTGGTAGCAGTCGTCTGTTCATGAATCGCGGCGACAATACGTTTGACGACGTGACGGACAGCGCGGGTCTGACGTATAGGCACAATACGTTCATGGGTATTTTTGTGGATGTGGACGACGACGGCAATGAAGATTTGGTTGTCGCACACGATACGGGCCAAGTCCGTACATGGCGAAATAATGGTGATGGTACGTTCGAGAATCGTCACAACCCCAACAGTGATTTCTATAGCTATCCTATGGGTATAGCGGTTGGCGACTACAACGCCGACGGCCGCGTTGACTTTGCTTTTTCCAATGTCGGGTCGACGCCACCGGACTTCATGATTCGTGGCGACTTGACGGATCAACAGGAGAGCAATTGGAAATGGCTACTTTTTGAAAATCAGGGTGATTTTCAGTTCCGCGGTGCAGCGGTGGACGCCAAAGTGGCAGACTACGAGTTTTCCTGGGGCATGGCGTTCGAAGATCTGAACCTCGATGGTCGAGACGACCTGATCGTTTCCGAAAATTACATCGGACTGCCACCCCACAAAGTGCCTTTCCTTCGTCTCCCGGGCCGACTCTTGATACAGAATACGGATGGTGAGTTCGCTGCCGTCGGTAAAGAGGCTGGGGTTGTTAACAAGCGCTATTCGATTTCGCCGCTCACTGCAGATTTCAACGGCGATGGCTATCCGGACATTGTTCATGTGAATCTCGCCGGCCGGTCTCAAGCCTTTATCAGTCAAGGCGGTGATGCGAGCTTCCTGAAGGTCAAGATGCCGAACCATGTGTCATCAATCGCAGCGACGGTGGAAGTCACGCTTGCCGACGGTCGAAATCTTGTCAAACCGTTTGTGTCCGGCGAAGGGCTATGTTCGGACCCATCGCACATTATGGTGTTTGGTTTGCGCGATCAGCATGCAGTAAGCGTCGTCGTTTCTTACATCGACGGAACACAGGAACGAACCAGCGGCGTTTTTCGGAATCAAGTGGTCGAGTTTTTGAACGCAGACAATTGACGGGACAGTAATGATGAAAACTAGCAAGATCGAAGCTTGGATATGACCAAGAAAACATCGTTGGCGAGGCTGGTCACGGCATTTGCACTCGCGTCTGCAATACCGGTGACAGTGTGGCCACTGGCAGGCTTGGCACTGGCATCGAGTCGATCGGGCAGCGATCTCGATTTTTCTACCGTCGCCATTGCTATACCGCTTATTTTCGGTGCGTACAACGCCGCTACGGTGGCATTCCGAGTTCGCAGAACGCGGATGGCAATGCTGCTCGCCGGCGCGGCGCTCGGACTGGTGATGATCAGCATTGGTCTTTATCTGGGCATTCCTCAACGCGTCTACGGGTTTGATGATCAATCGCAGTGGTTGGTGCTGATTGGTGGCCCGGTTTTCTATGGCCTGGTATGGGCATTCGCCGTATTGCCGCTGGAGCGTATGGTGCTGTCGTGCGACAAAGATGCCAGGGGTTAGCGATTGTGTTGCGACTGTTCTTAACAGTCTTAGGTAGCGCACTGGCGCTGGCTGAGCTGGCGAAATGAGTGCTGCGTCGCCGCGCCGCTCCCGATCATGAGCGCCGCATCCTTTGTGAGTCGTGCCGTATTATTCACTTTCGCGGTCATCGGCGTTGCCGGTGCTGCGCCTATTGCGTGGCAGCAATTTACGGGTGTAAAGGCCTGTCCAGCGATCGTGACTGTACCAGCATGCAACGTCGTGCTGCTCGGTTATGTGCTCATGGCGATTTCGGCCTTCTTAATGTCGAGAGCGCGGACAATTACCTTTTTCACCGCTTGGGCACCGCTGTTTCTACTTGCACTGATTGGTTCTGGGTTGGAGCTGGTCAGTCAGGACACATGCCCGCGCACATCCGGTGGCGTACCCATGTGCTTCCTTTCTCTAGGGCTATTAACTTTGCTCGTCTTGATCTTTCTGAGTATAAGTAGAATAAACACCCTTTTCCATGAAACACCCGTCTACTAAACTGTCTCTCCACAACTGTTTTTCAGCAATTTCGGTGCAAAATCTCTCCACATTCCGCCAAGCGCTCGCCTGAAGCCCCGATCTCCAATCAGTTCAGGCCCACTACCTGATTTGCACGTGAAGCTAACCATGCCGTTCATATATCAGAACAACCAACCTTATAACATCGCGCTCAAATCAAGCTCCGGCGGCGCACGGCAGGGCGGTAGTTGCCCCCCTCCCGTGGTGTTCATCCCCAGGTCATGGCTACACGGCGTTCGAAGGGT
>Ga0265303_10002390_pt1 | contig 11603 bp, 15 predicted proteins | sample Helome_2_FD_192494 | JGI IMG/M metagenome (GOLD analysis project Ga0265303, IMG submission 192494) | Marine sediment microbial communities from subtidal zone of North Sea - Hel_20160317 (Illumina Assembly) | ecosystem: Environmental > Aquatic > Marine > Subtidal zone > Sediment ...
CCTCATGGTAAGAGCCGACGCGAACAAATCCAAGCGATTCGTGTAGCCCATTCGATTCCGGATTGGGCTGCGCGATGCCACTATATGCACGGTGCACAGAATCATCGTCCTGCAGCTGTCGCAGCAGTTCTGTATAGAGCTTTCGACCGAAGCCTTTGCCGGTTTGCTGCGGGTCCAGGTAGATCGTCGTCTCTACGGATGTGTTGTAGGCCGGCCTTGGTTTGAAACGAGTACTCGACGCGTAACCAATGACGGCATCATCAGACACCCCCGCGAGCAAACGGTAGGGGCCCGCCTCGGCGAATTGTGTGAACCACTGCGTCCTCGCACCGACGGCAAAAGGTTCGGTATCGAAAGTGACGTGCGTGTTGGTCACATAATGATTGTAGATTTCGACCAGGCGATTGAGGTCGGCCGGCTCTGCGGGTCGGACTTCGAGCGCCACTTATTGTCGCCCCGGCGTAGCTGTGCGCTGATCGACGCGCGTGATGGCGACGAACCGGTCGCCGGCCGCCGAGAAAACCCCCACGATTTCAAGTAGTTCCGTGATCTTCATCCTCTATCCTTCAATAATCGACGTTGTGGGTTTGTATACGGCGGCATGCGGTATATACTGCGCCCAGCTTGAATCTACGCCAACTATTTATGTATTTCGTTTCGATGTTCCATTTTTTTGTAGCTCGTCCTGTTTTCATAAGTAATAGCAGCAATTCAGCACGGCGGTCCCGCAAGGGACCATATTTACAGATGTTTGACAGGAGTTAGCTATGTCTACAGTTACCGGAACCGTCAAGTGGTTCAACGATTCGAAGGGCTTCGGCTTTATTGAGCAGGAAAACGGCCCCGACGTATTTGCGCATTTCAGCGCGATCCAGGGCGACGGCTTCAAGACGCTCGCTGAAGGCCAGAAAGTCGAGTTCACCATCACGCAGGGTCAGAAGGGCCCGCAGGCGGAGAACATCGTACCGGTCTGAGTACCTGATATAGAGTACGGAAAGGGCGCGGCCTCAGGGCCGCGCCCTTTTTTATTGGGATTCGCGTTCGCCGTAAGCGCTCGCGCGCGCACGTTTGAACTCCTGTTCGAGCGCATGACGTTTTTTCAGGGCCGCCAGAAGTTCCGGATGTTCAATTGCCAGTGCCCGCATTTTTTCCCGCAGTATCGTCTGATGCTTCACGCCTCTGGGCATCTTGCCAATAGTCAGACTGCCGAGTTCTTCGTCTTCGGTCGCCTGACTGAGCGCGTCGCGGTACATTCTTGCGAGACACACACGCTTTGGAATCTGGCTGCCGATTCGCGTCTCTTTCTTGCAGATGATGTCGTAGCCGTCGTCTTCGTTGAGATCATTGAATAACGCGTAGACCTGATCTTCCGCCAGCGTGACTTTGGCGCGCATGACGCCAAGAGACTGTTCGCCGACTACCGTAATCTCGTCGATCGCTGCGTCGAGCTCGGCTGATTGCGCGTCAGCTTCCTGAGCGAATCCCCGCACTGGCATAAGCGCTGCCGTCACCAGTAGCAGTGTCAGTAGAATCCTCATAACGCAGGTTTATTTTAGCAGGCCCGCAATTTTTCCGTGAGGCCGCGCAGCCGTTCTCTGTAAGCCTCGCCCTGCTCGGACGTGTAGCCACTTCGCATTTGAGCGTCGATGGCATCGATCTGATCGCGATACTTTTTCTTGCAACGCTCGACCGACTCTTTGTCGATTGTGCCCGTCGCCGGACGCTGTGGGGCCCTGGCACTCGTCGACTCGGTCAACGTTCGCTCGTTGAGCGCCGACATCGTGGTTGCAACCTGGGCGGGCTGCCCTTCGGTCGTTTCCTCGACGGCCTCAGCATTACAACCACCGAGCGTCTCAGTGAACGACAGCGGCAACACCTCACAACTCACATCGCCGAAACTTCTGGCTTTGCATTTTGCCTGGCTGAGGCCTGCGATCCTCTCAGCGGAAACTTCGTCGTTCGTCCGAAACGAATACACGTAATTGATGACGCCGATCGACCCCTTGGACAGGGAGTCGAGGCCACCGTAGCGATTGAATATCTCATCAGACGGCACACCACTTTGCATGGTTCTTGCCGTTGCGAATGCGAATTTGTTGGCGTAGCTACAGTTGATTTCGCTCGTGTCGCCGGCCGAGGTCTTGACGGTAACCGGAGGCTCTGTAGAACACGGTGTTTGCGAGAAAGTCAGCGTACCGTCCGGCTCTTTGCACTTGAATATTTCCGCGTGAGCCTCGGCAGCGAAGACGCATGTTGCGAACAGCACTGCCACAATAGTCGATCGCATTTAGATTTCCTGATCGAGAGATTGGGCAGAGCTTAGCGCAGCCTGCATGCGTACGTCCTGTAGCACATCACAGATCGGGTAATTTTGGTCAATCGCCCTTAACTTTTCTCATATTGGGCCGATATCCATTAGTAGGAGATTGCCGCTTTCTGGACGAGCGAACGGGCGCCGATGAGTCAAGCCACCAAGAAATTATCGGAAGATACAGCCGCACAGGGTGGCTGCAGTGAGGATCGTCTACGCTCCATCATCACGGCGTGCCCGGATATACCGGAGCCGGTCAGAGAGGCGCGTTTCACGCGTGTCGATGAGCGCGTGATCGACGAGTCTTTACTTCGCTTTCTTTCCGAGCACGGCATATCAGGCGTTGATGATGATGTGCAGGCGGCGAGAATCAAGCGGCGCGTGGAAGCACTGTCACCCTATCTCGGTAAGACGCTCGCGTGCGTTCTGATCATGTTGCCCGGCGTGAGATACACGATCGAGGTCGATTGCTGCGCAGGTCGCGTTGTGCATTGGGAGTGGCAACCCGGCTAAGGCGCATTGGCGACCTCGCCAGCGTGCTATCCTGTTCCTCCGCTCCACCTTTGACCTTGTGCCCCGTCTCGGTCCAGCCGATGCTCCGATCTCTTATTTCCCGTTTGTCGCCGTCACTGATGCAACGCATCGAACGCGAGTCCCGAACCTGGCTCATCCAGTGCCGGAAATGTCGTCATGAAGTCTCCGTCTGGGACGCCGGCGGCATGCGTTACAAGGCTCTCGGCCCGGTCTGGCGGCTCGGTCGCTGCGCCAACTGCCAGCGGGCAGGCATGATGAAGATTTATCGCGAGCCCGATGGCGATACCTTGTGATGCCGAGCTCCGGCAGAGCAATTCTGTGTCTTGCGTTCCTTCTGGCACAGGCGAGTGCATGTGCAGAAGCGCCTGCAACCTGTCCGCCAACCGAGGGAATCGCATTGCAGGTGCTTGGCTCGGGCGGGCCCATCGCTGACGATGCCCGCGCCTCGTCAGCGTATTTGCTCTGGGTTGACGGCAAAGCACGTGTGCTTATCGATGCCGGTGGCGGCAGCTTTCTTCGTTTCGCTGAGGCAGGCGCCAGGTTTGCGGACCTCGATTTTGTCGGCCTCAGCCACTTCCATACCGATCATTCGGCCGACTTTCCGGCCTTGCTGAAGTCAGGATATTTTTCTGGACGAACGCGGGCGCTGCCACTGGCCGGACCGAGCGGTAACTCGCGTTTCCCGGGCCTCAATGACTACCTTTCCAGCATGCTGGACAGCGATACCGGCACCTACGCTTATCTGAGCGGCTACCTCGACGGCTCGGGCCGACTGGTGAAGCTGGAGCCCGTCGAGGTGGATATCGACGCCGCAGAACCCTCCCTGGTTCTGAGCGATACCGATAGCGATCTACACGTTCATGCACTGGGGGTCCCCCACGGCATCGTCCCGGCGATAGCTTTTCGCATCACGACTCGAGATCACAGTTTCGTCTTCTCCAGCGATCAGAACATGAGCCGGCCCGGCTACGCCGATTTCGCCAGCGGTGCCACAGCGCTCGTCGTGCACCTGCCGATTCCCGAGGACGCTGGCGATGCCGCCAGAAACCTGCATGCTGTACCGAGCAAAATCGCGGAGACGGCAAAAGCGGCGAAACCGCAGACCCTCGTCGTGAGCCACTTTATGGCCAGAAGCCTGCGGGACCCGGCACAGGGCGCAGATGTATTGCAGAAGCACTACTCGGGTGAGATCGTTCTGGCTGAGGACCTGAGCTGTATTGCGCCATGACGCGATATCGCAGTTCGGCTAGAATTCTGCCCAACTTCTAAAAAGGAACAGAGATGACCGACAGAGTCGCTTCCTTCGCCACCGTAGACCCGTTTGCCGGCATGACAGGACAGTCACCAGCTCAGCTACAGAACCTTGTCGGCGGCGAGTGGGTATCGGATTCGAAGACAATGACCATCGTCGACCCGCTAAACGGTGAGCGCTTTGTCGAGATGCCCGATACGCAGGATATTGCGCCGTTCGTCGATGGCCTCAGGAGCTGTCCGAAGACCGGATTGCACAATCCACTCAAGAACGTCGAGCGCTATGTCGAATTGGGCAGTGTCTGTGCAAGAGCCGCCGCACTGCTCGCCGAGCAGGACGTCGCAGACTACTTCGCGAAGCTCATCCAGCGCGTGATGCCGAAGAGCTGGAATCAATGCATGGCCGAGGTCACTGTCACACGTGCGTTCCTGCAAAACTTTGCCGGCGACGGCGTGCGATTTCTGGCGCGCGGTTTTTCGAATCCGGGCGACCGTACCGGACAGGAATCGCGCGGCTATCGCTGGCCCTACGGTCCGGTTGTGGTCGTTGCGCCGTTCAATTTCCCGCTCGAGATACCGGCGCTGCAGGTCATGGGTGCATTGTTCATGGGCAATCGGCCGCTGCTGAAGTCCGCGACAACGGTCGATGTCGTCATCGAACAGTTCGTGCGTTTCCTGATCCACTGTGGGCTGAACCCGAGAGACCTGGACTTTATCCATTGCGGTGGCAGAACGATGGGCAAGCTCATCGAGGCCGCGAATGATGACATCCGCCTCGTTCAGTTCACCGGGTCGAGCCAGGTTGCAGAAGCGACATCGGTTTCCGTCAATGGCGCCGTTCGTATCGAAGACGCCGGATTCGACTGGAAGGTCATTGGCCCCGACTTCGACGAATCCTTGGTCGACTACGTCGCGTGGCAGGCGGACGAGGATGCCTACAACGCCTCGGGCCAGAAATGCTCTGCGCAGAGTATTCTGTTCGTTCACGACAACTGGGCCGACGCGCTACTGCCAAAACTGGAGCCGCTGGCCGCAAGGCGCAGCCTCGACGATCTGACCATCGGGCCCGTGCTGACCTGGAACAACACAGAGATCAAGGCGCACATCGACGCTGCGCTCGAAGTGCCGGGCGCCGAGTTGATGTTCGGTGGCGCACCGCTGGAAGGTCACAGTATTCCGGATTGCTATGGCGCGTACGAAGCAACCGCTGTTCGCGTTCCGATCAAGACTCTCTGCGGCGAGCACTTTGGCCTGCTCACAACGGAGCTGTTCGGCCCGTTCCAGATTGTCACGACTTACGGTGACGATGACCTGCCCGATGTTCTGGGGCTTCTCGAGCGGATGTCACACCATTTGACTGCCGCTGTTGTTAGCGGCGACCCAGTATTCCAGAACAAGGTACTGGGAGCGACCGTCAACGGCACGACTTACTTTGGTCTGCGCGCACGCACGACAGGCGCACCACAGAACCACTGGTTTGGCCCTGCAGGCGATCCGCGAGGCGCCGGTATCGGCACCCCCGAGGCTATCAAGCATACCTGGAGCTGCCACCGAGAGATCATCATGGATCAGGGCGCATTGCCCGGGGACTGGGAAACGCCGTCGAGCCTGTAAACGCCCCGACTAGTTGCGGTGTCATGGCGATCGAACGTTAACCGACGATGGACTGCTTCGTGAAAACAGCACTTTTGGCGACCCTGTGCGTTGGTGTCCTTGCTGGCTGCATGGATACGACCGAAAGCTCAACGGAACAGCCGGCGACGTATGCGAGTGCGGCCGACATCGGCAGTTTCTGCGACCGCCTTCCACGCGCCGCCTATGCAGGCCTGAAAAAACATGAGACCAGCAACGACTGGTTCGAGGTTTACGAGGTTGAGCCTGACATCTGGGCCATCTACGAGCCTTATCAGTGGCAGGAGGTTATTTCGTATTTGATCGTCGGTTCCGAAGCTTCCGTGTTGTTCGACACGGGCAATGGCATCGGAGATATAAGAGCAATCGTCGATCAGCTTACTGACAAGCCGGTTCGGGTAATCAATTCGCACAGCCATTTCGACCATATCGGCGGCAACTATCAGTTTGATGAAATCCTGTCTGTGTCCACGCCTTTTACGCTGGAGAGGTCCAACGGCATTCGCAGTGACGCGCTCTTGATGGAAGTATCGCCGGAGGCCTTGTGCAAGAGCTTACCAGCAGGAGTTTTACAACAAGACCACCACACCAGGGCCTTCTCCATTACCCGGACCATCGAGGACGGCGATACGATCGATATTGGCGGGCGGTCGCTGGAGGTGGTGCATGTACCAGGGCATACGGATGACGCCATCGCATTGCTGGACAGGAACGCCGGTTACCTGTGGTCGGGCGACAGCTTTTACGAAGGCCCGATCTGGCTGTTCTTTCCGGAAACGGATCTCGTCGCCTACAGGGATTCTGTCGCGAAACTCGCCGCGTTGGCGCCAGGCCTCAAGGCCGTGTTTCCTGCACACAACACGCCAAAGGCAGACCCGACGCTACTGCTCCGACTGCGTGAAAATCTTGAGCTGGCGCTCGCGAGCGACATCGACCCGGTCCGTGTTTCCGACGGGAATGTGGAGTTTCGCTTTGACGGGTTTAGTCTCTTGATGAGAGAGGATTACCACAGCATTCCTGCTGAAGTGCCATAGCAAGCGGTCTTTGCTACGCCGGGCACGCTTTGTCTCGCCGGGTCCAACCGCATCGAAATGCTACCTTAGTTTCTGCTCCCCACCTAGACCGTAGTTACCGAATATCGCTACGTAGAGCCGCGACTACTTGGTGCTCGCTGATTACCGGACGATTTCGAGAACGAAGCCTTTAAATCTGTCCAAATCTTCGCACTGGAGCACTTGAAACATGAAGACCATCACCCGCACTTTGGCCGTAGCTGTCGCTGCTGCCGCGATTTCCGCTGGCCACACACCCGCCGTCTCCGCCCATGAGGCCGGGGATATGCTGCTAAGGGTCGGCCTTGGAACCGTTGATCCAAAATCCAGTAACGGCGACATTGCGTCCGTCGACAGCGGTTCAGCCGTTGTTATCAACGGCAGCTATTTCTTCTCGCCAAATCTCGCCTTCGAGATACTGGCCGCCACGCCATTTTCGCACGACATCGAGCTCGAGGCCGACGGCACCAAAGTAGGGAAGACCAAGCACCTTCCTCCGACGTTCAGCCTGCAGTATCACTTCGACACGCAAGGCTCGTTCAAGCCCTACATCGGTGCCGGCCTGAACTACACGGTGTTTTTCGATGAGAGTACGACCGGGCCATTGGCCGGGTCGGAACTGACTCTTGATGACTCGTTTGGTTTGGCGGCGCAGCTGGGTGCCGACTTTAATGTGTCGGACAATATGTTCATTAACCTTGATTTACGCTGGATGGATATCAGCACCGATGCTGAGCTTGACGGCGCCGCACTTGAGGAAGTAGAGATCGATCCGATCGTCTACAGCCTGAACCTGGGTTGGAAATTCTAGGGTTTGCATCCCATTCGACGGGGCACCTCTGCATGCAGAGGTGCCCTGTTCGGTTCAGGCGCCGCCCTTCGGTGACTGATTCGAAACAGGCAGCTTCGGCTCAGCCCACCGAGTAACGAAGTACAAAAGCCCGCACACACCAGCCCCATAAATCAACATCATCGACAATAACGAACCGAACTCGTAGGCGAGATGTCCGGAAAAGGCGAGATGCAGCACTGCGTGTACGATCAAAAAACCGCTTGCGACATCCCTCGCTATCGAACGCGTTTTGGGATTGAGGCTCGCAATGCAGGCGATCACGACAGCGAATATCGGGATGTGAGCGACAACGAACGCTGCTTCTCCGACCGAGTCGGTGAGACTTCTTAACAAGGGCAAGACCCGCCATTCGTGATTCGGCATCGCGTCCAGTTCGTGTGTGAATAACAGGGCCAGCCCCAGATAGAACGTAATGCTCTTCATCTGCCAGTTGAACAATCAGTTTGTTGGGATTCAGTTCGCATGCAAGGCTGCTGCGGGCCAGTAGGGCATAACTATCGCGAATCTTTGTGTACTACGGTGCATTGTTGGAACGCAAGAAAGTCAATCTTCCGGAAACTCTGCCTGGTGCCACTCGAGATACTCGTTAACATGCTTGGCGACGGCATCGTCCGTTATACCGTGATCTTTCAAGATTGTAAGCCTGACAGCAAGCGCGTCCGCCATAAATTCATTAAGCCTGCGCGTACACTCCTGGTTACCGTCTACGATGCACTCCCGCTGTGACTTGACTGCGACCAGATTCATTACTGAGGCCATAACTTCGGAAGCGTGTAAGCCTTGCAGGTACCCCCAATAGCTCGAACCGTATAGAGCGGCCGCCAGTCCAAATACAATAATTATCCGCCAGGTAATCGTGCGCGCAGGTCGAGTTGTCATCTGACTATGATCCGTTTGAGTTCAGGTGGCAGTCAGGATAATCATGAGTGATTGATAATCCGTCTTGGAACGCTAGCGGAAATTGTAGCGTAAAACAGGCTACAGGCTACGTGCTGCATCGACCGGCGTATCTATTACACCTATGTGACCTATATCTGTTCCATCAACCCTGGTGAACTGAAAAAAATAGATTTTGGATCCCTGTCGATCAGGTACCGCCTGACGGTGATTCCAGTCCCCGGTTGTTATTTGTTCCGCCGGTCCACCGGATGCGGGCACTCGCCACAAATACATACGTGGGACTGGCTGCGGCCTGACAGAGCTAAAATAGACCCAGCGGCTATCGTGGGACCATATCGGGTAGACATCGTAACTTGGGTCCTTCGTAAGATTTCGCTCATTCGACCCGTCGACATCGGCGATGACAATCTCCGAGTTTCTTATACGTTCGCCGTCGTCTCCTTTGTCCCAGAAGACCCGCCGATACAGCAATGTCGATCCGTCGGACGACAAAGATGGGTATGAACACTCGCTTCGACACCATGTGTGCCGCATCAGGTCGGAACCGTCGGGCCGGATGCTGAAAATATCGACAACGTCCTCACCAGTTCGAGGTGCTTCCGGTTCGGACGCGACTCGTTCCGAGTTAAAGAAGATTCGACTGCCATCCGGGCTCCATCGGGGGTGGCCGTCTCTTGCCGGATGCGTCGTCAGGCGGCGGCGGTCAGTGCCGTCGACGTTAATGACGAAGATGTCATCTTCGCCGCCAGCATTTGCCGCGAAAACAATCTGGTCGCCTTGCGGAGACCAATCAGCGTAGCGTGGCTCGTCGCCGCTATCCAGGAAAACGGCGACATCTTTTCCGGTTACAGTGCTTGCGTATAATGCGCGGCGGCCCGACCGATCCGATTGAAATATGAGCCTGTTACCGTCAGGTGAAACGGTGGGGTTTCGATCTGTATTCGCTGTTACCCACGTAGCCAGTGTTGGGTCGTGTTGTGCGCAGACAGGAGCACAGACTGATATCGCAATGGTGATGCCCAACCATCCCGAGTTTCTTATTGCCATTCGCTGCGCCGCTCAGACCGAGAGCCGGTAGGTTGGCATATTCCTTTCTATTTCGAAACCTGGCCGATTGACCATTGCGACAAACCGATCAATATCCGCGATGAGCAGGGCCAGGTATTGGCAAAAACGACGCGGTAGAATGACAGCCAATGACATGAAAACCTTATCGACTGCGATTTTGTTGTGTTTGTGCCTGACGTGTGGTTGCTCATTCGACCGTACGTTTTTTCCCATTGATACAAGAACTGACGAAAACCTCGGCGGCAATCAGGAAACAGTGGTGCTCAAGGCTGCGGACGGAAGGAGTATTCAGCATGTCATGGTGAAGCCCCGGTTAACACCCAAAGCCACAATTTTCGTATTTCATGGTAGCGGCTCAAAAGTCTCGAACTGGTTGAGCCTGCTTCAGCCACTGGTCGACGATCGGTACCAGCTTTTTCTGATGGAATACCGGGGTTTCGGAGCCTCTGAAGGAGAACCCGGCCATGACGCTGTCGCCTCGGATGCAAACAGGGCGTTTCGGTACCTCGCGGCCCGCGAAGATGTTAAGGACAAGCCAATATTGCTTCTGGGCCAATCATACGGCGCCCAACTTGCCATCAACGTGGCAACCCGCTTTGAGGACGATGTAAGCCTGCTGGTTACGGAAGGTGCGTTCACTTCATTTAGAGATATTGCGATCCACACAACTCCGTGGATCGGAAAACCGTTCACGTGGGCCGTTTTCGTGAACCCCTATAGTTCGGTGGAATTGATCAGGAACGCCTCAACGCCGAAACTGATCATTCATAGCCAGGAAGATGACGTTGTGCCCTTCTTTATGGGTGAACAACTTTATGATGCCGCGAGCAGCAAGAAAACTTTCTGGAAGATTCGAGGCAAACACACAGATGCTCTGGTAGATTATCCACGGGAGTTCGTTTCACGGCTGAACGAAATGGCGGAGCTTCCGAAGCTGAGCCCCGACTACGAAGAACGTCAATAACCTGAATAATGAAAACAGGAATAAAACCTTTCTTGCTTGCCGGCACCCATCTCCTGGCTGTTGTTGTTGGTGTTGCGCTTGGCATCTACCTGCTTCCGATATTGACAGCGCCAGAGAGTCCCGCCGACGAGCTGGTCCAGGCCACAGCCGACGTCGCTCAATTCGAAGGAGAGGTCCGTCGCGACCTGGAAGACAGCGATGCCTTGCACTGGGGTGAGGGAACCCTGTTCATCGGGCCCGACAGCATCGCTTTCGAGGGTCGCCTGGCCCCCGGTCCCGACTACCGTTTGTACTTGTCGCCGAAATTCGTGGAGACGGAAGCCGCTTTCGAAGCACTCAAGCCCGAGATGGTTCAGGTGGGCTTTGTTCGAACGTTCGAGAACTTCATGCTCGCTGTCCCGGAGTCGGTCGATCCGGCGAAGTTCAAGGCCGCGATCGTCTGGTGTGAGTCTTTCGGTCAATTCATTACCGCTGCCTCATACCAGTAGAGCGCTTCAGCGAAAGCGGCCACCCGGATGATAGACTGATTCTTTTTTGAGCGCAGGTGACTCAGGAATGAAGTTGACAAAAAGACACCGGATCGTCGGCGCTCTATGCGCATGCATGTTGGGCCTAGTGGCCACAAGTTGTGCCACAAATACGTACAACAGTACCGGCGAATGGCAGCAACCCCGCACTCGAGACGTCCCGTTCCAGACCGTGCTCGTCGTCACGATAGTACCGGACACCAATGCGCGCCGTACGTTTGAGCAGACGGTCGCTCGGGAAATATCAGACGGCAGCGCGAGGGGTATCGCGGCATACACGTCCGGCGGACAGAAGGCGCCCGACCTCACCAGGGACACGGTGATTGCGATGGCGGAGAGCTCCGGCGCCGATTCTGTTCTCGTCACTGTGATTCGGGACCAGGCATCGCAGGTCGATATAGGTCAGGAGGAGGCTTATGTCCACCTGGGCCCGACGACAAAAGTGGTCCAGAGCAAGGACTCATCTTTTACCAGAGCCCTGACCACCAACTACGCCATCGAAGTGGTGCCT
>Ga0265303_10002391_pt1 | contig 11602 bp, 6 predicted proteins | sample Helome_2_FD_192494 | JGI IMG/M metagenome (GOLD analysis project Ga0265303, IMG submission 192494) | Marine sediment microbial communities from subtidal zone of North Sea - Hel_20160317 (Illumina Assembly) | ecosystem: Environmental > Aquatic > Marine > Subtidal zone > Sediment ...
TGTCATTCGCTGTTCTAGCGACATCATGTAGTGACGTGAAGGACTTTGTCTTGAGCCTATTGCCTGAATTGGGCACGATGGGTTCTAAATGGGGGGGAGTTGGGGTGACCCGCTCCTCTACCAGCTACCTGTTACATCCGAATTATATCCCGGGAATGTCATCGCTTTATGCGACAGCACTGAAAGCTTAAGTGCTAACCGGCGACAACTTCATGATGTACAAATCCAGAACATACCAACCAAACAGATTTTGGTCATGAGATGCGCCCCAGAGACTATTAGTCGGCGGGTCTTCAGGCGAAAATTTTCGTAACTGATTGATTTCAAGGGGAAGGGCGGTGGGCCCGACTGGACTCGAAGCGGCGACCAACGAAATTCCAGCCGGTAACTCGCGGGAAATCAGCCCCTTCTGGCGGTTACCAGGAATATCGGGTAATCCTTTTCTTCCCCATTGATGGTGTGTGCAGTAAAAAAATCGACCTGCTCGAATCCCTGGCTCTCCAGTATTGTGCGTAATTCGGCCCGGTCAAAACCGAAATGAAATACACCCTCGGTGTCCGCAGGGTGGAAACTACCATCTTCCTTGTCGAGATCGGCCAAAGCGACTATTCCTGAGTCATTTAAATGTTCGCTAAATATCTGAATTAGTCTGGAAGTATCTTCTACATGATGCATGGTCATGGCACTTACGATCAGATCAAATCGTAGGTCAAGCGGGTTCTCTAACAGGTCCTGGCAAACAGTTTCCACTTTCTCTTTCAGTTCCGGTTTGGAGTCAAGCTTGTCCAGCATTGCCCGCGAGGTGTCTGCCGCGACGATTCGGTTTACTCGTGGCGCAATTTGGGCAGTAACCAGTCCAGTACCAGCGCCAAAATCCAGCACGGTCATCTGCTCATTCAGAAGAACATGTTCCAACATCGAGGAGCCAATGGCGGATGCAAGTTTGCTTCTCCTGTCATTCGCATCCCAGTCTTTTGCTTTGGCTTCAAAAAGATCTGTCATGCATTTTTTCTCCTGGATTTCGTTTGATTGTAAAATCAACTGCTGAAAAAGTCTGGGGCTCGCTTTCTGTTTCGCTAATGTGCCAATAATCGACCTGTGGGCTATTAGCCCCCGGGTCTCACCGCGATAGCATGTGGAATTTTATAGAAAGGATAAGGGGTAATAAAGGCGGGTTAAGATAAAGGACGGGATAAAGGGGACGGAGTGATCAAAAAAAATCCCTCCGTCCCCTTTATCTTCTTTATCACTTTATTAGTGAAAATTGCTCGCCGACACCTGATTTGGATGGACTCGGATAAGAGCTGATAGGCACCTGTATTAACCACGACCTTTTAGACCAGTCGGGGTTAAAACCGCTATCGCTCAATTGGTTTGAACGGTCACATCTACCGAGCAGTAATCGGTTCCCTGTTCGCAGACTTTGAATACCGCCTGGTTTTTGAAGCGAAAGGTCCTGGTTCCGCTGGGGTCACCGGTACGGCGCAGTCTGCCATTTTTATAGATATCGACATCGGTTCTCGACCCGGACCAGGTCAGTTTCGCTTTTTGCCTGGTTCCCGTACCGGATACGGTGACATCGAGATCGATCTGGTCAACTATGATTTCTGTCGATACGGTATATATGCCGCCTGCGCTATCGGTGACGCTTGCGCTTATGCTATGGGTGCCCAGGGAAAGATTAGTAGCCAACAAACCACCGCTACCCAGGTTACCATCCAGATTTGAAGACCACTGGATAATACCACTGATGTCACCATCTTCCGCGTCGTCCGCGGTAGCGCCCAGTTTTACCGCTTCCTGTAACATGAACAGGCTCCCGCTCGCGGGCGATATCAACTCGATTTGTGGCAGGCCATTAATGATCACGGTGATAGTGCGCGTGTCCGTGGCGCCGTCACTGTCGGTTATGCTGGCGGTAATCCTGTGTTCGCCAACAACGAGTATCGAATTGATTTGCATTCCGTTACCAATGCTTCCCTCGAGGTCCGAGCTCCACTGTATAAGATCACCCAGGTCGCCGTCTTCCGGGTCGTTTGCCGAGGCGGCCAGGCCAACCGTATCGCCTTGCTGAAAAATACTGCCGTCCGCAGGCGCTAGCAGGGCGAGGTACGGAAATTCATTGATTCGCAGGCTGACTGTCGTGACGGTGGTGGCGCCGGAGCCGTCGGTTACGCTGGCGCTGATCGTGTGATCGCCGGGGCCGAGCGGGACTGGAATGCTCGCGCCAACACCGATTGCACCGTCGAGACTCGACTGCCACTGGATTACGGGGCTGATATCACCTTCCTCTGTATCCATCGCCGTGCCGCTCAGGACTACGCTATCGCCCGCCTGGAAAACCGCGCCATCCTGAACCGAATCAATCGTCACGGTGGGAGCGGTATTGGCCTCTATCGAAATCGTCACGGAATGCGACGCGGCGTTGCCATCGCTGTCGACAACGCTTGCGGTGATGACATGATCGCCTGCACTTAGCGCCAGATCAAACATATGGCCGGTACCGATTGGACCTGTCAGATCGGAAGACCACTGGATTTGCCCACTCAGGTCTGCATCTTCAAAATCACCGGCGACGGCCATGAAAGTGATTTGATCCGTCGAATAATAATTTGCACCCTGCGCCGGTGACAGGATGTTAACCGATGGCAGCAAGCCGACAATGCAGCTCGCGGGTCTGAGTAATACCTCTGCCGTTAAGCGAAGTTCCAGTTCGTCCAGTTCGGCACATTGAGTATTATTATTACCGCGCAGATCCAGTAAACTCAGATTGACAAGGTCGCCTAGTGGCAATACATACTCCAGATCGTTGTTACTGAGATCGAGTTCGGTTAACTGCAGCAATAACGTGAACACAAAGCTGTCGATAATCTGATTTCCCGACACATTCAGCACCTGCAATGCAGGCAACTCAAGGATCCGAAAAAAATCGGTAATCCCGGTATTGCTGATGTCCAGTTCCACCAGGTTGAGGCCGACCTCATTGCCCGGGCCGAAAAGTGACAGCTGATTCAGATCGCCGATTGGCACGCCGCCGAGACCGAGATGGGTCAACCCCGGGTTGTCGTTGATTACCTGGTTTACGGTTGCCAGATCGACACCGGGCACGTTGGGGTCTGACGGCTGGTTGCCGGAAAGGTAAAGCTCGCGCAGATTGTCCAGGTCATAAAGCGCGAAGACATCCCACAGCTGGTTATTGCTCAGGTCCAGTATTTCTATCGGCATCAGCTGGCCGAAATAAATCGTTTGCAGCTGGTTTCCTGACGCCCTCAAAACCCGCAGATCGGGGTAGCGGCTCAATACACCCAGGTCAAGCAAGCCCGTATTGCTGACGTCCAGATCCTGCAGGTTGTATTCGCCCTGCGGGCCCACTTGTGGCAACCAGTTCAAATCCGGCATGGCGATACCGGCGACGCCGAGGTGCGTCAGGCCGGAATTACCCTGCACGATTGCCTGTACCTGGGCTAATTGCAGGGCATTATTACCGGAAAGGTTTAATCGGCGGAGATCATGCAAGGCTAGCAATTGAGAGGCTTCCCATAACTGGTTATCGCTCAGATCCAGTTGCTCGAGGCGGGTTAACAATTCAATACCAACCATATACTCCAGGCCATTACCGCCAGCCCTGAGGACACGTAAATTGGGGTATTCGTGAACGTCGGTTAAACCCGGATAATTACTAAAGGTGTTACTGATATCGAGCTCGAGCAAATCAAACTCGCCCTGAGGCCCGGGAGCAGGCAACCAGGCCGCGCTACCGAAAGTGATTCCGGCAACGGAAATATGCGTTAGCCCCGGATTGGCATTAACGAATGCCTGCACTTCGGCGGGAAGCAGCCCGCTGTTACCCGACAGGTCGAGTTGTCGAAGTGAAGCAAGCGGGAACATCGGATAGATATCCTGCAGGTTATTGCTACTGAGGTCGAGCACTTCAAGCTGCAACAACTGCTGGATTCCCACCACGGAAGACAATCGATTGCCGGCGGCCTTGAGTACGCGCAGCTTGAAGTAGGACTCCAGCGGCATCAGATCGTCGTAACTGCCGGTGTTGCTGATGTCCAGTTCAATCAGGTCAAACGCGCCATTGGACACTCCCGGCAGCCAGCTGATATCGGACAGTTGAATATCGGCGAGGCCAAGATGCGTGAGACCGAAATTGCTGTAAACGACATTTTGCACGTCGGCCGATTGCAGTCTGTGGTTGCCTGACAGGTTTAACTGGCGCAAGGAATTCAGGTTTTGCAGGGTAACGATGTCATACAGGCGGTTATGGCTCAGGTCCAAAACCTCCAGTTGGGTAAGGCTATACAGAAAATGGGTGGCATCGAGCTGGTTTCCCGATGCTCTGAGCGCGCGCAGATTCAGCGCTGTGGCGATCGGGTCCGCGTTGTCGATACCGGTATTGCTGATATCCAGCTCGACCAGTTTAATGCTGGCGGTGCTGTAGGAACTAAACGTAGCCAACTGATCCAGCCTGCCAATAGGCACGCCGCCCAGGCCCAGGTGGGTGATGTCCGGATTGTTGCCAATAACCTGATTTAGCGTGACCAGATCGATTCCCGGGGAATAGATATCTGACGACTGGTTATCGGACAGGTATAGTTCGCGCAGCCTGGTGAGTGACTGCAGCGCAACGATATCCCATAGTTGGTTACTGCTCAGGTCGAGTACTTCCAGCTGGCTGAGCTGTCCGACAGGGTAAGCGATACGTAAATGGTTACCCGCCGCTTTGAGCACGCGCAAATTGGGATACCGATCCAGGATGCCCAGGTCGAAATAATCACCGGTGTTGCTGATATCCAGCTCCAGCAAATCGTGTTCTCCCTGGGGTCCCACCGGCGGCAGCCATTGAAGATCATTCAGCTTTATTTCCGCTATGCCTATATGGGTCAGGCCCGGGTTATTCTGAATCACCGCTTGCACTTCGTTGAACGGTAATCTGGTGTTACCCGACAGATTTAATTGCGAGAGACTGGCGCCAAACTGCAGCTCGAAAAGATTCGATAACTGGTTGTCGCTCACATCCAACACCTGGAGTTGGGGCAACAGGGGGCCTCCCCACATGCCTCGCAATTTATTGCCGCTCGCCTTGAGCACCTTTAACCCGGGATATTGGCTTACCTGTTCCAGATCAACCAGGTTGCCAATCCCGCTGATATCCAGTTCCTGTATATTAAACTCACCCTGCGGGCCGGGCGCCGGCAGCCAGTTCAAATCTCCCAACGAAATTCCGGAAACGCCGAGGTGCGTAAGAGCGGGATTGGATTGGATAACCGAGGTGACATTGGACGCTTGTAACCTGTTATTCCCGGACAGATTCAATTGTGTCAGGTTGTTAAGAAAATCCAGCGCATATATGAAGGGCAGTTTATTGTCACTCAGATCCAGCACTTCCAGCTGCATCAAGTTGCCAAGCGGCCATAAATCCTCCAATCCGTTTCCAGCTGCTCTCAGCAGGCGCAAGTTTGGGTACTGCACAAGTTGGTTCAGGTGAACGAAATTTCCGCTATGGCTGATATCCAGCTCCACCAGGTCAAACTGACCCGGCAGCCAGTCCAGGTTGGGTAACCGAATTTCCGCCAGGGAAAGATGGGTCAACCCCGGATTATTTAAAACGACGGCCCGCACCTGGTCTTCCAGCAGTTGGCGGTTGCCCGACAGGTTTAATTGTTTGAGCGATTGTATGAATCGCAATTGGTAAACATCGAATAATGGGTTATGGCTCAGGTCCAGTACTTCGAGCTGGGGCAGCTGATCGATGCCGATGGTAGATTGCAGTTGGTTGCCGGAGGCGTTGAGTACGCGCAAAAAAGGTGCGCGCGAGACGGCATAGGCATCCGCAACCCCGGTATTACTGATATCGAGATCGATCAGTTTTTGACTGAATATCTGGGAGAGGTCGAAAGTGGCCAGCTGATCCAGGTAATCGATTGGCATGCCGCCCACTCCCAGGTGAGTCAGTTCGATATTGTTCTGGATGACCGGATTAACCGTAACCAGGCTGACGCCGGGCGCGTTCGTATCGGAGGGCCGGTTTCCCGATAAATAAAGTTCGCGCAAGTTGAACAATGAATTGAGTGGATTAATATCCTGCAGTCGATTGTGACTCAGGTTGAGCACTTCCAGCTGGGTTAGCTGATCGATCGGATAGGCGAACTCAATTTGATTGTGACTCAGGTTCAGATCGAGCAGGTTGGTAAAAAATTCCAGTCCGGCCAAATCCCGGATACCGCGGCTCGGGCAGGATAACGACTTTACCTCTTCGGTTGAAGTCCATTCATTGGCCATAGCCTGTTCATCGAAACAGGCCTGAAATTGAGGGTCACCCAATAACGGCGTGCCCGCAGGCGGTAACGGAAAAGCCGATACCGACATACTGGTGAAGGTGAACGCGATCAGGAAAATGGCTCGAATCACGTTTGAGAAGAAGCAGTTTGGAGTTTTCATTGCATTGGTCCCTGTTTATTTTATTTGTCCCGAAGCGCCCGTTCGACGGTTAGCGCATATTAACCACGGTATGCGTACCAGGTGTCAGAGAGAAATTATTTCGAAAATACGGCCGGTCTAATATAAACAGGAAAAGCGATATCGTTCCTATGAAGCAAATTTCTCGGGGCGTTCAATTCGATCATGTTCGATACCATTCTTTCGTTTACTGTTATTACGTAAATCGAGTGTAGTTTATAACCAGCATCTATCCAGTCCTGAACTCAGAGTTTTGTCTGGGCGGTTATCGATGAAGATGTTATTCGATACGCGCCACGCCGGGACAGAAAGCTGAAGAGCAAGTCCGAGGGGTAAATAGATGCCAGAGAGCAATTGTTTATAATATTTAGAGACAATTGCTCGCTGGTACGGGGTTTGTCCTGTTTCGCAAAGCTCTCCTGGTAACTCGAAAGCTGGATAAGCCAGGGTCCGGTGTCTATACTGCCGCAATTTCCCGATAAGGTTTCGAACGAAACGTCAGGGATTTCCAACAAACATGAAAAAATTTAAAGTTTGCATGTTGGGCGCGTACGCGGTCGGGAAGACATCGCTTGTCCGGCAGTATGTCTACAGTATCTTCAGCGGGAAGTACCAGACCACGATCGGCGTCAAGCTCGACAGGAAAACTTTACAGATCGATGACCAGGTGATCGATCTGATCCTGTGGGATCTTGCGGGCGAAGAGGAATCAATTAACGTGCGAAGCTCTTACCTGCGCGGTTCGGCCGGCGCAATGCTGGTCGCGGACGGCACCCGTGGCGAAACCCTGGACGTCGCCTTCGATCTAAAGCGAAAACTCAACGTCGAGGTCGGCGATGTTCCGATCGTGTTGCTTGTGAACAAGTCGGATCTGGCAGACAGTTGGGACATCGATCGCACCCGCTTAGCCGAATTAAAGGCGGACGGTTGGTTCGTATTCGAAACCAGCGCCAAAGACGGAACAAGCGTCAATCGCGCCTACCAGGCCCTGGCGCAGGAGCTCTGCAGCGGAGCAGCTCCATGAATTCGTCGCTTCCGCAACTGCTGATCGAGAAAATCCAGCAGCTTGCGCTCGATGCCGACAGTTTTGCTTTTCTCTCGATAGACCTGCAGGGTGTGTTACTCGACAAAGGCGGTGAGCTGACTTCGTTCGATCTGCCGGACTGGCGGATTGGTGAGAGCATCCTCGACAAGGCGCTGTTTTTGCATGGTTACCTGCCGCTAACGGCAGATTACGAAAGCATCGTCAGTTACCAGCTCAGCGACCGCTGCATCATCGATATATACCTGATTAACGACGAGGAGGGAATCCTGATCTTGTTGATCGACCGCAGCATGGATATTGAAGAAGAAGCTCGGGCACGGCAACAAAGGAACGAAGCCAGGCTTCGCCAAAGATACGACAAGCCGCCTGACTGAGACTTACGGCATTGGCGGTGCCAGGCCGCCTTTTGCAGTTGATGCGTATGACGATATTGAAGAAGCCGATTAAATAAATTTGTCCCGGTTAGTCCCTGGATGACTACGAAATTTCCCGGGACCACGTTTGGAAAAGAAACTTAAATCAGCTGAGGATGAAAAATTTTCCTGTGATGGTGACCTTGGTCACCTGGAGTTCTGTCAATAGCTGTACGCAGGTAACTCTGACAACCCAATTTTTAGATAGGTATTTATTAAAAACCCGTAAAGCAGCCTTTAAAATTCCATTCCATGACTTGCGCATTGTGCCCTTTGCTGCCGTTAGGCATTAAAAAGTGTTCGACTCCTCGTGCCGACACCTCTATTGACACGCTGCGCTTCACTCATAGACAGCCACTGGATCTCCAAGACTCTCGAAATCGGGCTCTACACCAAGTCCAGGCGCATCGGAACAAAATAATCGCCCATCTGATGTCGGCGGCGCAGGGGTTCCAGTCGACTCTGCATTGTAGGTATGCAAATCTGCAGTATTGAATAATAGCTCCGCAGGTGTGGATGCTGCAAAATGTGACACAGCCGCAGATACAATCTCAGCGCCCCACATGTCTTCACAAACTACTTTTATCCCATGATAGACAAAGTAGTCTCGGATTCGGCGAGCTTTGGTTAATCCTCCAAGTCGCGATATCTTCACACAGGCTACATCAGCGATCAGATCTTGTGTCATTCGCTCTGCTATTGATTGATCGGTCACCGATTCGTCGAGCTTCATCGATAAGTTCGTGCGTGCACGCACGTGTAAACATTCCTCGTAGGTGAGGCATGGTTGTTCGATCATGACATTAAGATCGTCAACAGCTCTCACCACTTGCAATGCATCATGAAGAGTCCACCTGCCATTTGCATCGGCATACACGAATTCCCCTGGTTTGGCGGCATTTGCTGCCGTGCGGATAAGCTCAATGTCGCTTTCTGGATTGATACCAACCCTGAGTTTAAAGAATTTGTAACCAGCAGCTCTGTACTCCTCAATCTCGGCCAGTATTTTCTCCTGCGTCTGTTCCATAACACAACGATACAGTGGGGCTCCATCGCACAACTTCCCACCCAGCAGCATATAAACAGGTACCCCGGCACTTTTACCGAAGATATCCCAGCAAGCAACGTCGACGGGACTCTTTGCGTAGGGGTGACCTTCAATCGCTGAATCCATAACCTGTTCGATTTTGTTGAACTGACGCGGGTCATTACCTAACAATACCTTTGCAAGCCCTTCCATAGCGGGGAGCCCTCCGAGACTGCTGTTTCCCCAGGGGCATGACTCGCCGCATCCACTGATTCCGGCGTCTGTGTCAATAACCACAACTATGCTGTTGAAAAGATCATCCGAGAGTTGTCCGCGATCTGCAGAGCGGTCACCTACCTCAAGTTTTCCCGAAATGTACGGTACGGATTTCTTAAAGACACTAATTTTTGTGATCTTCATAACTTTCTCTAATTATGAAACGAAACATGAACTGTACAGGTTAAACCCTACTTTAAGTCAAGGGATGGCCTGAAATTATTTAATCTAAAAGAAAACGAGAAAAAAGGAGGAAGTGTTTCATGTTGAGCTTAAACACGAGAACCCAAAACAGGTCGTAAGCACTAGTTGTCGTGATTCAAATGAATGACTCCAATGTGCCGTTTACCGCAAGTCATTCTTAACAGCGGGATCGACCGTTTTTGGATCTGTAAAAAATTGACTATTCTAATCGGGTCAGCTCAGAAATGGCTGGGCCCTGGAAATAGGGCGACAGTCAACCTTAAGGTACCACGTCCTTTGACGCTTATCATTAATCGCATTCGCCATAAACAAATGTTATTACCCAACAAGCCGCAATCGGATTTTCAATTGGCACAGTAATATGCAACGACATAGACTAGCCTGCTATGGGCGTGGCTATATCGTCTATCCGTTTTCTGAAACATAAATAAAAAGGAGAAGATTCATGTATCAGAGCATAAAATCAGTTATTTTCGCTGCCATTCTTGTTGTTTTCCCAGCCCTCGCTACAGTCGCGTCAGCCGACAACGATTGGAAAAAGGGTTCCCGAAGCGTTCAGCTCGGTCCCAGGCCGTTCTACCTGGTCGATCAAATGAGTGACAGCAAGCTCAAACGTAAACTTGCGCGCTGCGCCGCCAAAATAAAGAAATATAAACATCATGATTTCTCTATTGGGCACCGCGGCGCGGCACTACAATTCCCGGAGCATACCAAAGAGTCTTACGAAGCGGCCTATCGGATGGGCGCCGGTATTCTAGAGTGCGATGTGACCTTTACCAGCGATGGCGAACTGGTTTGCCGCCACGCCCAATGCGATTTGCACACCACGACCAACATCCTCGCAACACCTCTCGCAGAAAAGTGCAGCACGCCGTTCACTCCGGCGATGTTTGATGCGGACGGAAACCTGGTAGTACCTGCGACTGCCCGCTGCTGCTCGAGCGCGCTCACGTTAAGGCAGTTCAAGTCACTTGAGGGCAAGATGGACGCTCGCGATCAGCGCGCGACTACCGTCGAGGAATTTCTCGGCGGCACGGCGGATTTCCGCACCGATCTTTATGCCACCGGCGGCAGCTTGCTCAGTCATGCAGAGAGTATCAAGCTCTTCAAAAAACTGGGAGCTAAGTTCACCCCTGAACTCAAAGGGGTAACTGACGGATTCGGCGCATCCGGGCTCACTCAGGAATCCTATGCCAGGAAAATGATTCAGGAATACATCGATGCCGGCATCAAGCCTCGCCGGGTATGGGCCCAGTCCTTTGCTATCGATGACGTGAAACAGTGGATCGCTGAGTTTCCGCGCTTTGGAAGGCAGGCGGTATTCCTGGATGGTCGCAATCCATCCGAAATGGTCGACGATCCTCCCCCGGAATCCGAGTTTCGCAAATTGAAGAGTTCGGGTGTCAATATCGTGGCCCCACCCATGCCGACGCTGCTGACGACCGACGGCGATGACATAGTGCCGTCCGGTTATGCAATAAACGCCAGGCGGGCCGGGCTTAAGATTATTTCATGGACCAGCGAGCGATCAGGTCGCATCGTAGACGGGGTGCCGGAAGGCGGCAACTTCTATTACCAAACAACCCTGGACGCGATCGACAACGATGGCGACATCTTGCGTACCATCGACGTACTGGCCCGGGACGTTGGCATCATCGGCCTGTTCTCGGATTGGCCCGCCACCACGACATTTTATGCAAATTGTCTGCTTAATGATGGCAAGGACCATGACGATGACGATGACTAGAGTCAGGGAATCGGTAAGCTGAAGACATCTTCGAAGCCGGCCATGCCAGCGTGAGGGAAGGTATAACTGTTGTCCCGTGTTATGACCACGGGACAACAGCAAATTTGTTTCCGCAGGGCGTCAAACTCGCGCCGGGCGAATTTGTCGAACTGGGGCTGCGACCCGAGTTCTCATCTGATCCCCACAGGAACCATCCATAAAAAAACCCGCTTTGCGGAGCTTTATTATAAATGGCGCGCCAACAGGGATGGATATGGGCACTGGGAACATAGGATAAATCTCCTAGCCTGGCGTTTAAAGCGGACATTAAAAACTTTCTGATCAATGGCTAGTTGGTGTTGTGATCTCAACCGGTCGACGCAACACATGCGTTAAATCTCTCTGCCGGTGTTTCGTACTCTAAAGTTTTGCGGGGTCGTTCATTG
>Ga0265303_10002392_pt1 | contig 11598 bp, 8 predicted proteins | sample Helome_2_FD_192494 | JGI IMG/M metagenome (GOLD analysis project Ga0265303, IMG submission 192494) | Marine sediment microbial communities from subtidal zone of North Sea - Hel_20160317 (Illumina Assembly) | ecosystem: Environmental > Aquatic > Marine > Subtidal zone > Sediment ...
CAAATTGATGATTGGAAAACTAGCTGCCATGGGAATAATTGCTGGAAGCCCTGCTATTTTTGGAGCCTGGATTGGTGGATTTGTTTATTCACCATTCACATCGGTAATTTTTCTGGGGATTGGTGCTGGTGCTATTTTTCAGGTTATACTAGTTATTCTAAAGTGGATTTATGATGAAAATGACCAAAAACTATCTACCTTGGCTGTTGTTTCAGGATTTGCAGTAGGAATGTTAGTGATGTATCTGACTAGCATCTTGGTCTAATTTGGTTCTGGATGAATAGTAATTACAGAATTTTTAATTTCTATTCTAATTAGATGTTCAATTTCTGATGTTAAATCATGAACTTTTTCAATTGACAAATCTTTGTTAAATGAACAATCAATGTCAATTTTGAGAATATTCTCAAATTTCAAAGAAACAATTCTACCGATTTTTTTAATGTCTGGGTATTTTTCCAATATGGTTTTTATTTTTTCTTCAGTTTCAACATCTTCAATATTGATATTTTCTGGGACTGTTACAAATGGTTCTAGATGAATGGTAGCATGTTCAATTTCTGGAATTTCTTCTTGAATTTTTTGTTCAATTATTTCTGAAATTTTATGAGCTGAGGATAAATTGATTCCTCTTTCTACCATCACATGTAAATTAGAATATGTTTTGCCTTTTGTTTTATGTGTAGTAACATTATGAACTCCTTTAACACCTCCTACATTTTTTGCAATGTCTGAGATTTTTGCATCTAGTGGAACATCTTTCCAATTTGGTTCAAAATGAATTGTTGGTGACGCATTTGGGATTTTATTTTTTATGTTTCTTTCAACACTGTCACTAATTTCATGGGCTTTGTCAAAACTAGTATCTCCCCTTAGAGAGATTGTTACATCGGCAAAAATTGTATCCCCTGATCTTCTCATAAGAATTGATCCTGTATCAACTACACCATCTGTTGACATTGAAATTTCTCTGACCTTTTTTACGAGTTCTGGAGATATCACATCAGTTAAATCTAATGCTGTTTTGTATACTAATTTCACACTTAGTACTGCTAATAAAATTCCTAGAATTAATGCTGCAACAAAATCCCCAAAATACAAACCATATGATACTAAAACAATTCCTACAATTGCAACTAATGTGGAGCCGAGATCCATGAATGCATGGTAAAAATCTGCTTTCAAAGTAGCACCACCAATTTTTTTAATAGATCTTCTCAATAGAATAATTCTGAAAAAATCTACTCCAATTGTGTATAATCCACCAATTATTGCAAATAATCCTGGTAAGACACTTGGAGGAGGACTTTGTAATCTATTGATTGACTCGTAAATGAAAAAACAAGCAATTAGAAAAATTGCTATTCCTCCAATTAGACCTCCGAGTGATTCAATTTTCCCATGACCATAGGTATGTTCTGCATCTGGTGGTTTGATTGCCCACCTAGCAGCTAAAAGTAAAACCAAAGTTACTACACTATCTAACAATGCATGAATACTGTCAGTAATTAGTGCCAAACTGTTGGAGATTAATCCAAAAATTAACTCAACTAGAAATGCTGAAAATATGGCTAAAAGTGAAATCTGTAAAACTTTGGTTCTCTGAACAAACATTTCCTTCTTTTTGATAATATTATCACGTATTACCGTTTTCTACGAAGCAATCATACGACAATGTTATTTGTGAGAAAATCTGGTTTTAGAACCATGTTGGATGGGAAATTTCTCAGTTTAGTGGCAACTTTCTCAGTATTACTATTTTTTCCTATAATTGATGCTGAAGCGTCAAGTAATACTAACTTGTTTGTATCTGCTGAAAATTCACAATTTGATAATCTATTTGCAGGTTCAATGGTTGTTGAAGTTGTAATTAATGATCTTAATTTGAAGGACACAGATGAAGGGGAAGGAGAACCAGACGTAACGATTAATGGTAAATCCTTGCGAATGGTTCAGGCAACTGATGGAAATTGGTATGCATATTTTGCAAATATCAATCAAGCAAAATCTGCTGACGCTACTGTTGGATTGGCAGGAAAAGGATTAGATTTTGGCGAATTTTGTAGTAGGGATACTTCATCATCCGTAATTGGAATTTCTCTTTCTGAAACTGATGGATTTGCAATCCCTAGATCTACTGTTGGTTCAACTAATGGTGATGTATCTTTTTCTGCATGTACTGGATCTCCATCTGGAACAAATATCAACAATGTAGTTCGAAATGCAAAATCTATCAACACAAATTCTAATGTATCTCCAGGTCAAATAGGATTAGACCCTGATGCTTGGCCTCTAATTCAATTATTTTCATTTGACAATGTAAATATCCAATACAATCCTGGTGGACCATCACAGCAAGTTTCTCTGGAATATGATGAAATTCAAAATATTTCTATGGTTCTTGATAGGGATCTATATCCAAATAATTCGGAAGTTTTTCTAACTGTAAATGATTTTCAATTAAATCAGGATCCAACAGATGAAGATTCTTGGACATTTGATATTGGTTCAACACCTTCTACATTTTATCAAGCATATGACAATGCTGGTGTGAGTTCAGCAAATGGTGGAATTGGTTTAGTTGATTTAGTTCCACATCTCTCAAGCATTGGTTTTGAGGATAATGGACAACTTTCAGTAAATTTGGGCCCTATTCTTGAATTACAATCAAATGATGAACAACCCAGTACAAGTGTATTTGATGGAACTACAACATATTCAGAAATCTTAACTCTTGTTGAAGTTGGTCCAAATTCTGGTATTTTTGATAATGCTGATGATAATGATCAATCTACTTTGGGAATTTTAGATGATGCTCCTAGAGGCCAATCAGGTTCAATATCATATAATGACAAATCTGTTTCTATTGTTACTGGTTCTTCATCAGCTTCTGTATCTTTGGTTGAACCTACTCTTAAAATTGGAGATGGTTCTCAATCTCTAAAACCTGGAATTAAATTTCCGGTGGTTTTGATTGATCCTGATTTGAATGTCAATTCTGGTGCTCGTAATGATCTGGATGCATTTAATCCGACAGCAATTATCCCTTCTCTAACTATTGGAAATCCTGTAACTCTAGAGAATGCTAATGATGTTAAATTCCATTTATCATCTCCTTCTTTTGTTGGAGGTAAAGATTCTGATTCGTCTGTGCCTGATTCTAATTCTAACAGGCTCATAATTGATTCACCAACTGCTGATAATGGCTCATATGAAATGATTTCAATAAATTTGGGTATTTCAGCTTCCACACTTTCTTCTACTTTACTTGATATTTCTAAATCTGATACAGATGGGACAAATTGGATAAATTATGATTTAAGATCCTTTGAAAATGATTTAGAAATTTCTGACTTTAGTGATACTTCATTTGCTCTCTATTTTGGAAGTCTGGGAGCTTCTAAAATTACAATAATAGAAGCAGGTGACATCTCATCATCACAGGGATTTGTCCAAATTGATGATTTGAAAGTTGCAAACATTTCTGATGAAAGTGGTATTGTATTTTTGGTAATTGATTTTGATACCAATGGTTCAGGTGATACATTAGTAATTTCTAGTGAAATTACTGAACAACCAATAATGATTGATTTCTTTTCATTTGGAATTGTAAATTCAAATGATGTGAACAATTCCATTTATCGTTTTGAATTGGAAGAGACATCAGATAACTCCTCTACATTTGATGGAACAATGGAATATTCGGTTGCAAATACGTTAAACATTTTAGATCCTGCATTCATACAAACTATTCAACCAATTGATGATCAAATCAAATTCATTATTACTGATAGATTAGTAGATGATGAAGGAATATCCATATCCTATTCTGATCTTGATGTAACTGGCGTATTTACAACAACATCTACAAAATCTGACATTAACACAAGTTCTGGTGTTTTATCTTCAAATTCTAAATCATATCGTTTCGGTCAACCTGTAACAATAACTTTGAATGATCCTGATCTTAATCTAAAAAATGATTTAGTTGATATTTATTTTACAGTCAATGATCCTAATTCAGAAAATGTTGATACTGTAGGAAAAGATGGAATTATTTTACTTGAGGTTTTGATTAAAGACATTCGTTACGAGCGTTGTACAATTGATGGAATTGAATATGGTGGTTTGGGGGCTAGTGGTTTTTCACTTGTAGAAACTGGATCCAATACCGGAATTTTTGAGGGTGTATTCAAAATGCCATCAAAAATATGTAACAAGTCTGGAACTGAATTAATCTCTTCAGCTGGAGGAAGTCTTGATGCAAAATATTATGATTCTAGAGACGGTTTTGGAAATGCAAATACATTCAGTCTTTTGAGAAATACATCTACATCGTTTTACACAGCACCACAACTTAGTGAATATGAAATTGTAAAACCTGTGACAGATAATATTGAAGAAATTGTTCTTTCAGGAAGTTTGGATAATCATAGAAGAGGAATTCCAATATCTGTTCTCATTACGACTCCTGATGGTAACACTCAAAATTTTGCTGCCTTGGTATCTAGCAGTGGAAATTATCGATCTGTAATTAGCATTAATGAAAATTCTATGGTGGGAGTTTATGACATTGAACTGTCTCATAATGGTGAATATGTAAAAACAATTTCATTTGTAGTTTCTGAACAAGAAATTCCTCAATGGATTAAAAATAATGCAAAATGGTGGTCTTCTAATACTGTTTCTGATTCTGAATTTATTTCTGGACTTGAATTTCTGATCCAAGAGGGACTGATCACAATCTATCCTGGTTCATCCATTGTAGTTTCTGAACAAGAAATTCCTGATTGGATTAAAAATAATGCAAAATGGTGGGCAAATGATCAAATCTCTGATGATGACTTTGTAAAATCAATTCAATACTTGGTCAAAAAAGGTATCATAAGAATATAATCTGGTCAATTTTTCTTTCATTGAAAACATAAATAGCACAAACCAATGAATCAAATTGAAAATGAGGCTAACTGGATTCTTAGCATTTGTATTATTATCTATTTCAATTCTATCTTATGGCATGAGCGATGTTGCTTTTGCAACAAGTGATCCTAATCCTGCATTACCTGTATCTACTGATATAGACATTGCATCCAATGGTGCATCTGTAACAATTTCTGGAAATGTCAAAGACTATGATTCTTCATCTGGAAAAGGACTTACTTTCATCATTACTTCACCTGACAATAATATTGTAGGAATTGGTCAAATGACACCTGCTTCTGATGGATCATTTACAAAAACTGTCATTGCTGGTGGTCCGTTATGGAAAACAAATGGAGATTATAATGTTGAATTTCATTATGGGGCAGATTCTTCTAAAGTTTCAGTAAATTATGTTGGTGGAGAACAAGTAATCAGTGGTCAACCAGAACCAACACCTGAGCCAGAACCAGAACCAACACCTGAGCCAGAACCAGAACCAACACCTGAGCCAGAACCAGAACCAACACCTGAGCCAGAACCAACATGTGGAGCCGGAACTCAATTGGTAAATGGAATCTGTCAAGTAGTAAAAACTGACGAACCAAAAGATGGTGGCGGTTGTTTAATTGCAACAGCAGCATATGGCTCTGAGTTAGCACCACAAGTTCAATTCCTTAGAGAAATTAGAGATAACACTGTAATGAGTACATCATCTGGTGCGGCATTCATGTCTGGATTTAACCAATTATACTATTCATTCTCACCAACAATTGCTGATATGGAAAGAGAAAATCCAATGTTCCAAGAAGCAGTTAGAGCATTTATCACTCCAATGGTTTCAACATTATCTATTATGACATTGGCTGATGATGGTTCAGAAGTTGAAGTCTTAGGACTAGGAATTTCTGTAATTGCTTTGAACTTGGGAATGTATATTGCAGCCCCTGCATTAATTGGATTCAAAGTTAACCGAATTATCCAATCTAGAAAATAACACCATTTCACTCTAGGTTATTATAGTTAAACCTCACTTGGTATTTCATGCATATTGAATATGAAGAATTTGAATCAATAGAAGATTTTCTAATGTATATGGCATCCGCAGCACCGCCAATGAAAAACACCTTACCGATTAATTCTTACAAAGGGCATGTCATGTCTTTTATTCCATTAAGTCCTGCAACTGGGGAAACATATCTTATGCTTTATGCAAAAGGCTCACTTGAACCGGGAATTTATGAATTTGATGTTGCATCAAAATCTTTCAAAAAAGTTGAAGCTGTAGAGAGAGCAGACAAAGTTTACTTTATTTGTCTAACCCCAATAAGAAACACTATAGCTGATATTGCTATTGAAAATCTATAATTTCTTTGTTTGAATTTTAGGAGCAGTTACAGATCTGCTTCTTGCATATTTGTCAATGATTTCATCTGGAGTTCTTCCATTGAAAAGATCTTTACACAATCCTCGCAAATATCTCATAATAGCCCAAGTACCTGCCTTGAGAATTCCATACATGAAAACCTTCATTGGTCCACCATATGTCTTATTTCTAAGAATAATGGGGATAATGTCATTGATGACTCGTAAGTTATTTTCCCAACATTTCCAAAATAGTGTAAATTGTGCTTCATTCAAGTTTCCAAAGTGCATAGAATTCTTTTCACTAAAGTCTTGGTAAAGTAATGGTGCTACTAATCCTCTAAAATTCATTTCTCTAAAGTCACTCATCATGTCGATAGTATATTGAACATCATCTGGAGTTTCATCAGGCCAACCAATAATGATTGTGGCAGCTGGGAACCAATGGTTCTCATTTAGAATTTTTGCCCCTTCTCTTACAACACTTCCCCATTCTTCAGGAGCAAATGGTTTTGTTTTAACTCCGAGGTGTTTTTTTACCATTGCTGGTGACACTGTTTCAATTCCGAGATTAGTTGCAAGCCATCTTCCTGTTTTATCTTGCTCATTAACATGGGAAATTTGCTGCATCAATATAGGATCTGCTGCAACAGCTGAAAATGTCATATGTGTGGTTCCGATAAAGTTTGCACCTAATCCTTTGAGTCCTTTCCACAAATCGACAATCGCATCTCTATTTGGAACAAAGTCTCGATTGTCACATCCATAGAGTAACATCTCATCAGAATGCAACCAAACAGAATCAAATCCGTAATCTAAGTTAGTTTTAGCTTCATGTTGTAATCTCTCTAATGGAAGATCTTTCTTTGATCTTTTGTTTACATCACAAAAGTCGCATCCTCTTCCACAACCCCTCATTGCTTCAATCAATGAATTAATTGTTGGACCTTCAATGACTGGAATATTTTCAAGATTTCTTACAAAACAATGCATTAGTTCTGGAGCATCATTTTTTTCCAAATCTTGGAATAAATCCACTGCTAATTCATCTGCTTCTCCAACAACAACTGTATCAATTCCATGTATTTTCATTCTTTCTGATTTAGCTAATTCCCATGCACCATTTCCTCCAACTACTACTTTGAAATCATATTTCTTTTTTAACTGAATTATGTCGGCACACATTTTTTTGAATTTCATTGCAACATAGGATAATTTTTCTGGAGACATGGTTGTAGTAACTGGTGCCATTCCTAACGGATCCATTACGTTAATTCCAACAACTTTGGTATCTGGACCAATTGATTTACTAAGCATTTCTGGATGTGCCATGAACACATCTTCTCTTTTGTATCCTCCTTGAATCAAGGAACTTTCAATTCTTCTTAATCCAACTTGAGCAACTTTCACCTCTCCTGTAATTGGGTCTGTTTCAACTGAAGGACAAAATACTTTATCAAAAACCCATTCAGGTAGAACCTCATATGGTCCACATGCAATAAATCCATAAAGAAAATTTCCTCTATAATTTGTCATTAAACTACGATCAGCAGTAAGTACAACACGTTTGCCAGCCAATTATCCATCTTCTTTTTGATTGTTATATATCATTTACGAGGATGATCAGTCTGAAATTCTAATCTGAATAATCTTTTCTAATTGCTCTATTTGCAATATTTGCTGCAATCCCTCCAGCTGCAATCCCATTATCAATATTTACAACTGATAACCCCAAGGAGCAGCTTTGAAGCATTGATGCAAGGGCTGCTATCCCCTTCTCTCCATATCCATAACCTACAGATGTGGGAACTCCTATGATTGGAATATCTACTAGTGTGGATACTAGCGTAGCTAATGCCCCTTCCATTCCTGCTGCAACTATGATACAATCCACATCTTCATTTATCATTTTTTTCAAAATTGGGAAAACTCTCTGAATTCCTGCAACTCCTACATCATAACTTGTAATACATTTACAATTCATTGCTTCACACATCAATCTTGATTCTTCTGCAACTCCAATATCTGATGTACCTGCAGTCATAATTCCCACTTTTCCACCCTGAGATTTTATTGGTTTTTTAAATAATAACAATGATGATGAATTTTTTCCAGTTTTAATTTTTACTTTTAATCTTTTGGCAAAAGATACAATTTTTGGATAATCTTCTTTCTTGATTCTTGATATTATTACTGAATTGGTTTTTTCTAAAACTTTTTTTGTGATTTTTTTAATTTCATCTAATTCTTTAGTTTCTGCAAAAATTACTTCTGGAATCCCTCTTCTCTTTCTTCGATTTATATCAATTTTAGCAAAGCCTTCTACTTCTTCAATTGAATATAATGACAAAAGTTTTTTTGCATTATTTACAGAAATTTTTCCTTTTTTTAATGACTCTAAAATTTCATGAATTTCCATTGATGAATTTAATTACTTAGTATAAAAAAATGCTTAGATCTCAATACCTGAAATGGCACTCTTTACGCTTTCTACTGCTTTATCAAAGACTTGTTTTTCTTCATCATTTAGGTCCAATTCAATAATTTTCTCTACACCTTTCTTTCCAATAATTGCTGGAACTCCTATTGTTACATCTGAATGACCATATTCTCCATCAAGATATGTTGCAACTGGAATGACTTGTTTTCTATCTCTTACAACTGATTCTAGAATCGCAGAAATTGCATTACCTGGAGCATGAACTGTAGCACCTTTTAATTCAATTACTTTTGCTGCCACTTGTTTTGTATTTAGAACCAATTCATCCAATTTTTCTTTTGGAAGAAAAGATGATAACGGAATTCCTGATACAGATGAAAATCTTGGCAATGGTAACATGTTTTCTCCGTGTTCGCCAATTACTAATGCTCTGATTGAATCACGTGAATGCCCAGTTGCTTCATGAATAAACTGTCTAAATCTTGACAAGTCTAACATTCCGCCCATACCAAATACTCTACTTCTATCAAATCCTGAAACCTTGTAAGTAATGTAAGCCATAGGATCTAATGGATTAGTAACTGGAATAATCATAGAGTCATCTGCATATTTTTTTACATTTTCAACAACACTTTTTACGATTGATGCATTAATTTTCAAAAGATCCATTCTTGTCATTCCTGGTTTTCTTCCAGAACCTGCTACAACAACAACAGCTTTTGATCCCTTCATATCTGCAAAATTATTTGAACCTTTTACCTCAACATCAATTCCTTGTTCAGATAGCATGTGATTGATATCCATTGCTTCTCCTTGAGGAAGTCCTTCTGCAACATCAAGCAATAATATTTGATCATCTAATCGCTTTAAAGCTGAGAATAACGCTGCATCTCCACCCACTTTACCTGAACCAATTATAGTAATCATGAAAATCTGTGTTGATTTTGAATAATTAAATCTAATGAAATTCACGAAATATTAGTCGAATTTATAAGCATTTTTGATAATTTTTAATCATGGTTCTTGTTATTGATCCCCAAATTGCTGGGATATCTGGAGATATGCTTCTTTGTTCTTTAGTGGATCTTGGTGCTGATAAAAATAAGATTATTTCGGGAATTAAACAATCTGAAAAATTTCTTTCTAATTCTTCAATAAAAAAAATTGATTTTGAAAAAATCCAAAAACATGGAGTTGAATCACTTCATTTGGTTTTAGAAATAGATGAAGATACACATGAAAGAAAAGGCTCTGAAATTAAAAGTGCTATTGTTAAATCTGCTCAAGAGATCAAATTGTCACCAAAAGCAGCATCTTTTGCAGAATCATGTATTGATACTTTAATTTCTTCAGAATCTAAAATTCATGGAATTCCTAAAGATTCTGTTCACTTTCACGAGGCATCCAGTATTGACACTTTAGTTGATATTATTGGAATTACAATTGCATTGGAAGATTTAGGATTGTTTGATGAAAAAATCCTTTGCTTACCTGTTGCAGTTGGGGGTGGCACTGTGACCTTTTCACATGGCACTATGTCCAATCCTGCAAGTGCTATTCTTGAGATCTTTAAAAATTCAAATCTTGAAATTAAAGGAAATGATGCAAATGAAGAACTTACAACTCCTACTGGAGCCTGTATTTTAGTAAATTTGGTAGATGAATCTGCAAAATATTATCCTCAATTAAAATTAGAATCAATTGGATATGGTGCAGGCCAAAAAGATTTTGAAACTTTTTCAAATGTTCTAAAAATTGTAAGGGGGACTAGTAATAATTTGGAAATGGATTCTGTAAAAATCCTCGAAACAAATGTTGATGATGTTTCAGGTGAGATTTTGGGAAATTTGATTGAAAAAATTATGGACAAAGGAGCTCGAGATGTTTCAATTTATCACGGAATCACAAAGAAAGGTAGGCCTACAAACCTTGTTTCTGTAATTTGTACTGATGATACTGTTGATGAAATTATTGATTCATTGGTATTAGAAACTGGAACTTTGGGAATCCGAATTTCAGATTCTAATAGATTTATTGTTCCTAGAACAAATCATGATGTTGCTATTTCGTTAAATGATCAATCTTTTCAAGTCCATTACAAAAAATCATCATTTAAAGGAAAAATTGATTTTAAAATAGAGTTTGATGATTTGAAAAAAATCTCTAATATCCTTGATAAATCAATTAAAGAAACAGAAGTACTATTGAGAAAAGAAATTGAAAAATTGGAGATATCTGATGCCAAAACTTGATGATCTTGTAAACTGGTTTGAGGACAAAAATAAAGTAATGATTGCACTATCTGGGGGTGTTGATAGTGCACTTGTTGCATATGCTGCATTTCAAAAACTTGGAAATTCTGCAATTGCAGTAACAGCTGATTACAAGACTTTGTCTGCAGAGGAACTTGATACTGCTAAACATGTTTGCTCTGAAATTGGTATTAAACAACTTTTTTTGGATTATAGTGAACTTGAGAATGAGAATTTTACAAAAAATGATTCTGATAGATGCTTTCATTGTAGGATGGAATTGGGCGACCATTTGATTAAATTGGCAAAAGAGCATAATGTAGAAATTATTGTGGATGGGACAAATCTTGATGATTTAGGTGATTATAGACCTGGAATTGAGGCATTAAAACAGAATGGAATTAGAAGTCCACTTGTCGAAACTAATTTTTCAAAATCACAAATTCGAGAATCTGCTAAAATGATTGGATTGTCTGTATTTGACAAGCCATCTAACTCTTGTTTAGCCTCAAGAATTCCTTGGGGTCAAAGAGTGACTGCTGAAAAATTAACTCGAATAGAAATTGGTGAAACTATTGTTAAACAACTCACTAATGTAAAACAGATCCGAGTTCGTGATAT
>Ga0265303_10002393_pt1 | contig 11597 bp, 9 predicted proteins | sample Helome_2_FD_192494 | JGI IMG/M metagenome (GOLD analysis project Ga0265303, IMG submission 192494) | Marine sediment microbial communities from subtidal zone of North Sea - Hel_20160317 (Illumina Assembly) | ecosystem: Environmental > Aquatic > Marine > Subtidal zone > Sediment ...
CGCTATTGTGATTCCCGCGGCGGCAGTGGTTAAAAGGCCGGCGGGTTACGTTGTTTACAGCGTTGAGTCACCGCAAAGCACCCAGGTAAACCAAAGGCTGGTGCGGCCGGGTGTCAGCACAGGCGATGTAGTTGAAATAAGCGAAGGGTTGGCGCCAGGAACGCTGGTGGTGGTGGAAGGTGCGCATTATCTCAGTGACGGGGCACGCGTGTTGGCACAGGAGACGACAGGTGAGTGATACATCACCTCCTGCAGGCGGCACAGATGCGATCACATCTGTAGGTAAGAGTCTGCCGGAATTCGCCATCAACCGGCATATCTTTGCCTACATGTTGTCCGGGATTCTGTTGCTGTTTGGCATTATCAGTTTCGACCGAATTGGAGTTGATCGCTTTCCGGAGATCGAGTTTCCGATGATTTCCATCAGAACGATACTGCCCGGCGCGAGCCCGGAAATCATAGATTCCAGCATTACCAATGTCATCGAAACAAAGGTCAACAGTGTTCCCGGAATCGAACACATCCGGTCCACTTCGGCTCCGGGCGTATCGGTGATTATTGTACGCTTCGGCCTCAACAAGGAAGTGGACATCGCATTTAACGAGGTCCAGGCAAAAGTTAACCAGGTGTTGCCGGAGTTGCCGCGGCAGACCGATCCGCCGGTTGTCGCCAAGGTTGAATTCGGATCTTTGCCCGTTATGTGGCTGGCATTAACCGGCGATCGGACCTTGCAACAGCTTAATCAATATGCAAGAACTATAATTAAGAAACGACTAGAAACCATTGATGGTATTGGAGAAATAAGGCTAGGAGGTGAGCGAAAAAGAACGATAAGGGTGAACCTGGATCCGGACCGGATGGCGGCGTTTGGGATAGCCGTTAACGATGTTGTGGGCGCTTTTGCAACGGAACATGTGCGCCTTCAAGGTGGTTTCCTGGTGGGTGGTGAGCAGGAAGAACTGGTCCAGCTGGATATCGAATACCATTCTCCTGGGGAACTGGAGGCGCTGATCGTGGCCTATCCCGAGGGCGCACCGGTACGTCTGGCAGATATTGCTGAGGTAGTGGACGGACTGGCAGATCATCGGCAATTCGCCAGCTTCAATGGCCGCCCGACCGTGGGGCTTGGGATTGTGAAAGTTCAAAACTCCAACACCGTGGCCATCGTGGATGAAGTCAAGCGCAGGCTGGATGAAGAAATTCTGCCCGGTTTACCGCCGGGGATGCAGTTGGAGGTGGCTTTCAGTGATGCCGAACTGATTGAAGACATTGTCTCTGCGCTGGAGGAACACATCCTGTTGGGCACGCTGCTCACTGCGCTGGTCGTATTTCTTTTTCTGAAAAACCTGTCTTCGACGCTGATCATTGCAGCGGCAATCCCGGTGTCGCTGCTGGGCGCTGTGGCCGTTATGTATTTCTCCGGTTTTACGTTCAATACGATGACCTTGCTGGGATTGCTTTTATTGATTGGCATCGTTGTGGACGACGCCATCGTCGTTCTCGAGAACATTTATCGCCAGCATGAACTTGGCAACGATGACCCGGTTGATGCAGCCAGCAGGGGCAGTCGCCAGGTGGTGTTCGCTGTCCTTGCCGCCACCCTGACACTGGTGGCCATATTCGCCCCGGTAGTTTTCATGGAAGGCATCATTGGCAGCTTTTTCGAATCTTTCGCGGTGGTGGTAACCGTTGGTGTTTTGGTGTCGCTGTTTGTATCGCTGACCCTGACGCCGGCCCTGTGTTCCAGGCACCTGGGATTTTCGCAGCAACATGGCCGTGTCTACCGGGTTATCGAAGCGAAGTTCCAGGCTATGGACCATGCCTATCGACGCTTGATTGACGTCAGCCTGGCGCATCGCTGGACGGTAGTAGCCGCTGCAGGCTTTACTGTGCTTGCCAGTGGTTTTATTTTCGGACAGATCGACAAGGGTTTTATGCCGGTGGAAGATGAAGGACGATTCATCGTCGCCATCAAAGCACCCCTGGGCTCCAGTATCGAGTACACGGAGTCAAGAATTCGGCGGATTGAGGCAATCTTTGACCAATACCCCGAGATCAACGGCTCTTTCGCAACGATCGGTGAGGACCAGGCCCGGCAGGTAAGCCGGGCGACTATCATCGTAAAAATGGCCAGCTGGGGAGACCGGGAAGTATCACAAGCGGAAATGATGGACACGTTGCGGCAGCGCTTCAAAGAAATTCCGGGCGTCGAAGTATTTGTGACCGAGATGCCCATTGTGGGAGGCCAGCGTGGTGACCCGCTTCAGTTTGTACTGCGGGGACCTGAACTTGAAAGAGTGGCCATACTGGCCAATAAGCTCAAACAGCAACTCGACCAGGTGCCTGGTATGGGGCGGCTGGATGTAGAATTGCAACTTGATCTTCCGCAACTTGAGATGGTTCTCTCGCGGGAGAGAATTCATAGTCTGGGCATAACCTCCCGCGATGTAGCCATGGCGGTAAACGTCATGTCCGGAGGCTATGACATTGCCCGCTATAACGATGAGCCTGGCGATGGTGAACGGTATGATATCCGGCTCAAGGCCGGGGCCAGCAAGGCGCCTGACCTGAGCAGGATTTATATTCGGTCGAGGACCGGGGAACTGGTTCGACTGGATAACCTGGCCAGTCTGGAATCCAGCCTGGGGCCGGCCGTGGTTTCTCGCTACGACCTGCAATATTCAGCTACTTTTCTGGGAACGCCCACGATTGCAGAGGCAACTGCAATTACGAAGGTCCGTGAAATCTCTGAAAATCTTCTGCCGGCAGGGTACCGTGTTTTGATGACCGGGCGCTCTGAGGAATTCGGGAAAACAGTCAATTACATGCTGTTTGCTTTTGTCACTGCGATGATCCTGGTTTACATGGTGCTTGCCAGCCAGTTCAATTCATTTATCCAGCCGATCATCATCATGGTGGCGCAACCACTGGCCATTATCGGCGGAGTTGGGGCGCTTTGGCTGACCGGCCATTCACTAAACATATATTCGATGATTGGCCTGGTCCTGCTGGTCGGGCTGGTGGCGAAGAATTCCATCCTGCTGGTTGATCTGACCAACAGCATGCGGGCGCAGGGAATGGGGATTGACGAAGCCATCAAGACGGCTTGTCCTATCCGGATGCGGCCGGTGTTGATGACCTCTGCAACTATCGTTCTGGCCCTGCTGCCCGCAGCCACGGGTCTCGGCGCCGGGTCCAGCACAAACGGGCCATTGGCGGTCGCGGTGATTGGCGGGTTGATCAGTTCCACTCTGCTGACACTGGTGGTGGTGCCCTCTGTCTATTCGCTGGTTGAGCATCCGCTAGAGAGATTCCGGCGGTGATCGCGTTGGTGTAAGCTGAATCCCTGAAGTTTTGACCCATAAAGCGGAGGTTTGAATGGCGGGACTGTACTTCGAGGAATTCCGGGTTGGGCAGGTATTTGACCACGCCATCCGGCGTACGCTGACGGAGACCGACAACGTGCTCTTCAGCACGATGACGCACAACCCGGCGCCACTTCACCTGGATGAGGAATATTGCCGGGAGCATACGGAGTTTGGACAGCGCATTGTTAACAGTTGCCTCACGCTTAGCCTGATGGTGGGGATTTCGGTTAATGACACGACACTCGGCACTACGGTGGCTAACCTGGGCTGGGATGAAGTCCGGTTTCCAAAACCTTTGTTTCATGGCGATACGCTGCACGTTCAGACCGAGGTTCTGGAGCTGCGAGAAAGCCGTTCCCGCCCTGAAAATGGCATCGTCATTTTCGAACACCGTGCCTTCAACCAGAATGACGAATTGGTTGGAACCTGCAGGCGGTCGGCGTTGATGCTGCGGCAACCAGCGCAATGAACAGGCTGCGTTCGTGGCTGTTCGTGCCCGGTGACAGCGAGAAGAAACTGGCCAAAAGCGAGGGAATTCCGGCGGATGTATTGATCCTGGACCTGGAAGACTCGGTGACCCGGTCCAACAAAATCCGCGCCAGAGGATTGGTATGCGAGTATCTCTCGCAACGCAGCGCCGAAAGTTCTTCCCAGGTTTGGGTGCGCATGAATTCCATTGACCATGCAGAAGCGGGGGCTGATCTTTCCGCTGTGATTCCTGCGGGACCGGATGGAATCGTTCTGCCTAAAACCCGTTCACCGGATGATGTTGAACTGCTGGGCCGACACATTGGCAATTACGAGGCGGAACATGAAATCAAGGTGGGCTCAATCCGGATACTTCCGGTGGCCACTGAAACACCGCTATCTGTATTCACGCTTGGCGACTACGTGAAATGTGGTCCGCGCCTGGCGGGTCTGACCTGGGGTGCCGAAGACCTGAGTGCCGCGCTCGGCGCCATCAGCAGTCGTGATGAAAACGGGAACTGGACGCAGCCCTACCGCCTGGTCAGAAGTCTTTGCCTGTTTGCGGCGCACGCTGCCGGAGTTGACGCCATCGATACGCTGCATGCGGATTTCCGCGATCAGGAGGGTCTGGAGACGTCCTGCACCGAGGCCAGGCGTGATGGCTTCAGCGGCAAGCTGGCTATTCATCCGGAACAGGTCGAAGTCATTAACCACGCTTTTACACCCAGCGAAGATGAAATCGAGCGGGCGAGGAAGATCGTGGCATTATTTGACGCCAACCCTGATGCCGGAACCCTGGCCCTTGACGGAGCGATGCTGGATTTACCCCACCTGCTGCAGGCCAGGAAGATACTGTTGCTGGCGGAAGGAGAATAACCGTGACGCCCGACTCGTTTCTAGAGTTGTTTGGCCGGGAGCAGGCCAGTGCCATTTTGCGAACTGACAACCAGGAGAAAGCGGCCCTGGCCATGGAGGCCGCCGTTCGCGGTGGGTTCAAAGTTATCGAATTCACGCTGACTGTCCCCGGCGTCTACGAATTGGTGCAGGATTTTTCCAGGCGTGAGGGCCTGGTGGTTGGAACCGGCACAGTCATGGATGAGGCGGAAGCGCAAAAATCCGTAGAGGCGGGAGCCCGCTTCCTGGTTTCACCCGTGGTGGATGAATGGGTCATTTCTGCCGCCAGCGAGTTGGGTGTGGCCAGCATGCCGGGCACTCATACGCCAACAGAGATGCTCCGTGCTCACCGCGCCGGTGCGCAGTTGTGCAAACTTTTTCCAGCACCTGCCGGTGGGCCGGGTTGGGTCAAGTCGGTGTTGGGCCCCATGCCGTATCTGAAAATCGTACCTACCAATGGAGTTGATGAATTCAATATTGCCCAGTGGCAAGCTGCCGGGGTATTTGCGATGGGATTTGTTGCGCCACTGTTTGTCCCGGAAGATATCGCTGCCGGCCGTTGGGATGTCATTGAAGCAAGGGCTGCGCGTTGTATCTCAGCAGTGCAGGCAGGCTGAGTTTTTTATAACCAGCCCAGCCAGACACCAAATACCATCACCATGATCGCAACGATCACCCACATCGTAGCGACCACCCTTGACTGGCGCCGGATATCATCCAGGTCATATACCCAGAACGCGACCAGGAAGAACCACAGATAGCCCACTGCATAGATCAGCCAGGGAGCCGTCGCACTCCACCACGGCCAGTCCCATGTGAGTGCATCGATGCTGTTCAGCAAGATTTCTACCAGCACGCAGATTGCTGAGCCCGCAAGGGCAATAAACCACCGATTGGGAATGCCGAGTATTTTTGCTGCCGGGTCCGGCAGCAGCATTTTCGACCATGCGATCCCTGCAATCGCAAACATGAACATGATTTCGATGTTCAGGCCGATCAGCACGAGGTAGGCCGTATCGCCGGGGGTTGCCCAAAGCGGGGCGTAGCCGTTCAGATGGAAGAACACGGAGTTCAGGATTTCGTTGATGGAATCCGCCCCCCAGTAAGCCAGCCCGGCGAACACCGTGTTCCAGTTCTTATTGTGCATCTCCAGGCTGTATATGTAAGTCACAATGGCGAGCAGGGGAATGACATACCACTGGAAATGGGAGGGATCCCGCAATAACTCCTGGGCTTGTTGTGCGAATTCGGTAGGCATCTGCCGATTATATCGCAGCACACCAATCGACTGGCTCTTGACAAATTAGATTTACGTTAACGTAAACGTAAGCTATAATCCCACGACCCCGCAGGGACAAATGGGATGATCAATACCTACAGTATCAGTGAGCTTGCCGGCGAATTTGACGTAACAACCCGTACGATACGGTTTTACGAGGAAAAGGGGTTGCTGAATCCAAAGCGCGAAGGAACCCGCCGGATCTACAATCCGGCTGACCGCACCAAACTTCGGTTGATCCTGCGCGGCAAGCGCCTGGGTCTGAGCCTGGACGAGAGCGCGGAAATTATCCTGATGTACGGAACACCGGGCAGTAATCAAAAGCAACTGGAAAAGCTGATCGCGACATACGCGGAAAAGCGCGTCGAACTGGAACGTCAGCAGGCTGATCTGAACGCCATGTTGAAAGAACTGGCAGAAGCCGAAGACAAGTGCAGGGTCGCCCTGGCGGAATGCCTTAACGGAGAAAATAATTTATGAATACCCATTTTCCTTCACTGGATTTTGATCTGGGTGAAGAAATCGAAATGCTGCGGGAAGCCGTTTACCAGTTCGCCCGCTCCGAGATTGCGCCGCACGCCGCGCGAATTGACAAGGATAATCTGTTTCCCCATGAACTGTGGCGCAAGCTGGGTGATATGGGTTTGCTCGGGATTACGGTTGAAGAAGCGTACGGCGGGACCGAAATGGGCTACCTCGCGCACTGCGTTGCGGTTGAAGAAATCAGCCGCGCCTCTGCCTCGGTCGGCCTGTCTTATGCGGCGCATTCAAATCTGTGCGTGAACCAGATACGAAAAAATGGCAGCGAGGATCAAAAACACAGGTATTTGCCCAAGCTGTGCAGCGGTGAGCATGTCGGTGCGTTGGCGATGTCGGAAGCAAATTCCGGATCGGACGTAGTCAGCATGGGCTTGCGCGCAGATCGTGATGGAGACCATTTCGTACTCAACGGCAGCAAGATGTGGATCACCAATGGACCTGAAGCAAATGTATACGTGATATACGCCAAGACCGATATCAACGCCGGGTCCGGCGGCATAACCGCTTTCATTGTCGAACGCGATTTACCCGGTTTTTCGCGCGGCGCGAAGCTCGACAAACTGGGGATGCGGGGCTCCAATACCTGCGAACTGTTTTTTGAAGATTGCCGTGTGCCGGCAGAGAATATCCTGGGACGCGAAAGTGGCGGCGTGCGAGTTTTGATGTCCGGACTGGATTACGAAAGGACGGTTCTGGCGGCCGGGCCTGTGGGCATCATGCAAAACTGCCTGGATGTGGTGGAGCCTTACCTGCATGAACGTAAACAGTTTGGCCGCAGCATCGGTGAATTCCAGTTGATGCAGGGCAAAGTGGCCGATATGTATACCACGCTCAGCGCTTCACGCGCGTACGTTTATGCCGTGGCTACCAACTGTGATCGAGGCAAGGAAAAGCGTAAGGATGCGGCAGGCGCGATTTTATTCACTTCTGAACGTGCCACGCAAATGGCGCTGGAAGCCATTCAGTGCCTCGGTGGAAATGGGTATATCAATGATTATCCGGCCGGGCGCTTATTACGTGACGCCAAGCTGTATGAGATCGGTGCCGGGACGTCCGAGATCAGGCGGATGTTGATCGGACGTGAGTTGTTTGCGGAAACAGCGCCATGAGCACGATTGAAACCCGGGTAAATACCCGTTCCGAAGAGTTTCTCGCCAACGCTTCGAATATGCGGGCCCTGGTTGAGGATCTGGAGGCCCAGGTCTCCCGGATTGGTAAAGGCGGGGGAGAAAAATATCAGCAACGGCACGAGTCCAGGGGCAAGCTGCTGGTGCGCGATCGTATAGACGCACTGATCGACCCCGGTTCAGCCTTTCTTGAGCTGTCTCAGCTGGCGGCCCAGGACGTTTACAGCGAACCGGTGGCCGCGGCCGGAATCATCACGGGTATCGGCAGGGTTGCAGGACAGGAATGCATGATTGTCGCCAACGATGCCACGGTCAAAGGCGGAACCTATTATCCGTTAACGGTGAAAAAACACCTTCGGGCGCAAACGATTGCGCAGCAGAATCAGTTGCCCTGTATTTACCTCGTTGACTCGGGTGGAGCTTACCTGCCGATGCAGGACGAGGTGTTTCCGGATCGTGAACACTTTGGCCGTATTTTTTACAACCAGGCCAATATGTCCGCACAGAATATTCCCCAGATCGCCATCGTGATGGGGTCGTGCACGGCCGGAGGAGCCTATGTGCCGGCAATGGCCGACGAGTCAATCATCGTGAAAAAGCAAGGCACTATTTTTCTCGGTGGACCGCCGCTGGTGAGGGCTGCGACCGGCGAAATCGTGTCCGCGGAAGAGCTCGGCGGGGCAGATGTACATACACGCGAATCCGGCGTAGCCGATCATTTTGCACAGAATGATCACCATGCGCTGAAGCTCGCACGCAGGGCGGTCAGCCGGCTGAACCGCGTAAAGAACGTCGGACTCGACCTGGTAGAGGCGAAAGAACCCCTGTACGACCCGCAGGAGATACACGGGATCGTATCCAGCGATGCGCGACGTCCATTTGATGTCAGGGAAATCATCGCGCGCATCGTCGATGGCTCGGTATTCGATGAATTCAAAGCACGTTTCGGCACGACGTTGATATGTGGTTTTGCCAGGCTATTTGGCTACCCGGTTGGGGTAGTGGCCAACAATGGCATCCTGTTTGGTGAATCAGCTCAGAAAGGCGCGCATTTTGTCGAGTTATGTGGTCAGCGCAAGATCCCGTTGGTGTTTTTGCAGAACATCACAGGCTTCATGGTGGGCAAGCAGTATGAGTCAGAGGGAATCGCCAAGCACGGGGCCAAGATGGTCACGGCGGTTTCATCTGTGCAGGTGCCCAAGTTCACCGTGATCATAGGCAACTCATACGGCGCTGGAAACTATGGCATGTGTGGGCGGGCCTATGAACCACGCTTCCTGTTTACCTGGCCCAATGCCCGGATATCCGTCATGGGGGGTGAGCAGGCTGCGGGTGTGCTGGCGCAGGTCAAACGCGATCAGAAAGAAAGAGCTGGCGAAACCTGGTCGGATCAGGAAGAGGCCGAGTTCAAACAACCCATTCTTGACCGTTATGAGGAACAGGGTCATCCCTATTACGCTTCGGCTCGATTATGGGACGATGGTGTGATTGATCCGGCGCAGACCCGGCAGGTGCTGGGTCTTGCGATTTCGGCTGCCCTCAACAGGCCGGTTGATGAAACACGCTTTGGCGTGTTCCGCATGTAAAGGAGGTCCGGCGCATGTTCAACAAAATCCTGGTGGCAAATCGCGGTGAAATCGCTTGCCGGATCATCCGCACGGCGAGGCGCATGGGCATCGCGACAGTTGCGGTGTATTCCGATGCAGACGGTAACGCCTTGCACGTGTCGATGGCTGACGAGGCGGTACATATAGGACCTGCGCCCCCGCGTGAGTCCTATCTGCGAATTGACAAAATTCTGGACGCCTGCAGGGTAACCGGTGCTGAAGCGGTTCATCCCGGCTACGGCTTCCTGTCTGAGAATGCGGATTTTGCTCGCAGTTGCTCTGATAACGGCATTGTTTTTATCGGGCCACCGGTTGCCGCGATCGAGGCAATGGGGTCCAAGTCGGCCGCCAAGAACATCATGGGGTCAGCGGGTGTCCCGCTGGTACCCGGTTTTCACGAGCCAGACCCGTCAGATGAAAGACTCACGCAGGCCGCAGAAGAAATAGGCTACCCGGTGTTGTTGAAGGCTGTGGCTGGTGGCGGCGGCAAGGGCATGCGGATGGTCAGCGCGGCTGAAGATTTCCGCGCCGCGCTGGCAGCCGCAAAGCGCGAGGCGGCTTCCAGTTTCGGCAACGACGAAATGCTGGTGGAGAAGTACCTGCCGGCGCCTCGTCACGTCGAAGTGCAGGTCTTCTGTGACCGCGCAGGCGCCGCCGTATACCTGTTTGAAAGGGATTGCTCGATTCAGCGTCGCCACCAGAAGGTGATCGAAGAAGCACCGGCACCCGGCATTTCCCAGGAGTTACGCGAAAAAATGGGAGAAGCCGCTTTGAGCGCGGCACGGGCGATCCACTATGAAGGCGCCGGAACGGTTGAGTTTCTACTCGATGGGGACGGCTCTTTCTACTTCATGGAAATGAATACGCGGCTGCAGGTCGAGCACCCGGTGACCGAAATGATCACCCGGCAGGACCTGGTGGCCTGGCAGCTGAGGGTAGCGGCGGGTGAGGCACTGCCGCTGCGCCAGGATGAATTGCAGATTCACGGGCATGCATTCGAGGCGCGAATCTATGCCGAAGACCCTGATCACGATTTTCTCCCGGCAACAGGAACCCTGAGTTACCTGCAACCGCCGGAAGAAAGCAAAAACGTGCGGATTGACACTGGCGTATTGCAGGGAGATGAAGTCAGCGTGTTCTACGATCCCATGATCGCCAAACTGGTTGTCTGGGATGAAAACCGTGACCGTGCACTGGCCCGATTAACCAGGGCGCTCACCGATTATCGCATCAGTGGCGTGAGTAATAACATATCTTTTCTGTATAACCTCACGCTTAGCCAGCCGTTCCAAAAAGCCGAGCTGGATACGCATTTCATCGAAAATCATCGCAGCCTTTTGTTCCATTCTTCAGATCAGGACCGGGTACAGGATCTGCCATTGGCTTCGCTGTACCTGTTGCTCCGGATGGAGGCAGTTACCCGCAGCCGTGCCGGCCGGGGCGATCCGTGGTCGCCGTGGAATTCATCAAATGCCTGGCGTCTCAACGAGCCGTCAATCCACACAGGCTTTATTGTTCTGAATGGAACAGAGTACAGTGTGCCGGTGCAGGAAATAGGGTGCGGCAAGCAAAGACGGTTCCGCATCACAGTGGGTGACAAGTCAGTGCTCGCTACAGGCGAGTTGAACGGCAACACCCTGTATGCAGATATTGACGGCTACCGCCAGCGTGTGGAAGTCGTGCCGCACGATGGCATGTATACTTTATTCGGTCAAAACGGTGCCATGCAGTTTGCACTGGCACAGCCTGATGTCGGGCAGGACGATGGACATGCGGCGGCTGATGTATTTTCAGCACCGATGCACGGCGTGGTGGTAAAGCTACTGGTTGAAGCCGGTTCGGCTGTCAGCAAGGGGCAACCATTGATTATCATGGAGGCCATGAAGATGGAGCACAGTATTTGTGCGCCAACGGATGGCATGGTCCGGGAATTTTACTTCCAGGCAGGTGACCAGGTCAGTGGTGGCGAAGAATTACTTAACTTTGAGGTTGAAACATGACGACAGTATTGATTACCGGAGCGAACCGCGGTATCGGGCTTGAAATGGCCAGGCAGTATGCGCAGCGGGGCGAGGACGTGATTGCCGTTTGCCGTGCATCGAGTCCTCAATTAAGTGAGCTGGGTGTGCGTATCATCGATGGCATTGATGTGACATCGGACGCTTCAGTGGCGGAATTGTCCCGCAAGCTGGATGGCAGGCCAGTTGACCGGCTGGTGAACAACGCCGGTATTCTCGAGAAGAATGCGCTGGATGATTTTGACTCAGGATCCATAGAGAGGCAGTTCCGGGTGAATGCCATAGCACCGCTCCGG
>Ga0265303_10002394_pt1 | contig 11597 bp, 11 predicted proteins | sample Helome_2_FD_192494 | JGI IMG/M metagenome (GOLD analysis project Ga0265303, IMG submission 192494) | Marine sediment microbial communities from subtidal zone of North Sea - Hel_20160317 (Illumina Assembly) | ecosystem: Environmental > Aquatic > Marine > Subtidal zone > Sediment ...
AAATCGAACACTTCTTCGAGCACTACAAGGATCTCGAACCCGGCAAGTGGGTAAAACTGGGCGACTGGCACAACGCGGCAGTCGCGCGCCGGCTGATCACCGAGGCCATTGAGCGAGCTGGCGAGAAACCCCGGGGCGCCCGGCAATAGCGCCACCAACTGCTCGCCTCGCGCTCGTCAAAGCGCCGGCAAGACCCGTTCGCCGATCAGCCGGATCGCGTCGGCCGGATCGTCATGTACGCGCAAGGCAATCTCCGTCAGGCCCGCACTCGCAAAAGCCCGCAGGGTTTCCACCGCGCTGTCGATGGCATCCAGCCCACCCACGAAAGAAATGTTGTCGATCATTTTGCGGACCAGCGCGTCGGGCACATTCTCGATAACGCCGCTGCGATTCATGAACGCGTCCATGAACTCCTTGAAGTGCTCGCGCATCAGCTGGATTTCTTCCGGTTCGAGGAAAGGCTCGAAGTACTGCTCGCCCAGGTAGCCGCGCAGGATCAGCTCGCGCCGCGCTTCTCGATATGATTCGTCGGCATCGGTTTTGATGTGCCAGGCCCAGAAGTTGCTGAATCGGAAATCTGCCGGTGAGCGGCCAAATTCGCGCAGCTCCTGGTGACACGCATCCACAAAACTCTTCATCAGCGGCACGCAGAAGTCGCTGGTAATCAGGCCATCGGCGAGCTCCGCCGACATGCGCCGGCTTTGTGGATGGTTGGAGCCGAAATAGATCAGCGGCGGCTCGTCCGTCGCCCATTCTGGTCGATAACCGTAGACCTTGTGGATCTTGCCTTTGAAGTTCAGCGTTGTATCCGGCGACACGGCCTTGAGTATCTGCAGACATTCGCGCGCCGAGCCGATCATATGCTCACGCTCCATGCCCAATGCCTGCAAGACGGCGCCACCACCGCCCACCATGATCATCGCGCGGCCGTGGCTCAGCTCGTTCAGCGAAAACAGCAGGTTGGCCATTTTCAGCGGGTGCAGTTCGGCAGGACTGACGGCCATCGGCCCCATCCGGATCCGCGAAGACCGGTCTGCCAGTAGCGACAGCGTGAAGAACGCATCGCGCGACCAGCCGTAGTTACTCGACCAGACGCCACGGATCCCATAGCTTTCCGCCAGCAGGCCGAGTTCCGCCGCTGCCGTCGGCGATGCAAACTCGTTCAGGATGATGTCGATGTCCACTGCGCGTTTCCTCCGGGTACCCACCGAATCCTCGGCATTCACCGCCACCAGCGCAAGCCGGCACGGGCGCCGACGCCACGCGCGGCGGGCATCACTCGCCCCACGTATACACATAACCTATTCTGGCCGCCTGCGGCTGACCCGGCGCATCCGCGCCGCGGCCGCAGGTAACGGGAGCCGATGACTACACGCAACACTGAACCGTCGCATGCCCGCTGAAGCCAACGCAGGCGATTCCGCTGCCGCGTCGGGTCCCCGCGAGCCGCCCACGCGTTGGCGGGACAAGCTGCGCTACCTGGGCCCGGGCATGATCGTTGCCGCGGGGCTGGTCGGGTCCGGTGAACTGATCGCCACTACCAAGGCCGGCGCGCAGGCCGGCATCAGTCTGCTCTGGATCATCGTGCTGGGTTGTGTAATCAAGGTATTTACCCAGATCGAGCTGGGCCGCTACACCGTCAGCAGCAACGAAACCACGCTGGCGGCGCTGAACCGCATTCCGGGGCCACGGCTGCGGGCCAACTGGATCATCTGGCTGTGGCTCGTGATGATGGTCGCGACCTACGGACTCCTGGGCGGCATCCTGGGTGGGGTGGGCCAGTCCCTGGCGATGACAATCCCCATTACCGGCGACTACGCGCTGGCCATGCAGGCGCCCGAGAATACTGCCAGCGCGCTGGAAGCCGCCGCGATAGACCACCGCCTGTGGGCAATCCTGGTGGCATTTGCAACGGCGATGCTGCTGTTTTTCGGCCGTTACGCATTGCTGGAGACCATCTGCGTCGGCCTGGTGTTCTGCTTCACGCTGATCACCGTCGGCAACGTTGTCGCCCTGCAGACCACAGAGTTTGCGATTCCGCTGGAAGGGATTCTCGATGGCCTGCTTTTCGGTTTGCCCGAGCGCCCGGAGGCCTGGCTCACGGCGCTGGCGGCGTTCGGCATCATCGGGATCGGCGGCACCGACATGGTCGTGTATCCCTACTGGTGCCTGGAACGGGGCTACGGCCGCTTCATCGGCAATCCGGCGGCGGGGACCCACTGGGTGTCGCGCGCCCAGGGCTGGATTCACGTGATGAAGATCGACGCGTTCGCATCGATGTGCGTGTATACGCTGGCTACGGTCGCGTTCTACTACATCGGCGCCGCCGTGCTGCATCGGCAGGGCAGCGATCCAGACGGCATGCGCATGGTCAGCAGTCTCGCCAGCGCCTACGTGCCGGTATTCGGCACCTACGCAAAATTCCTGTTCCTGGCCGGCGCCCTCGCCGTGCTCTACTCATCTTTCCTGGTCGCGAATGCCGGCGCCGCGCGGCTGTTTGCCGACTGCCTGATCGTGCTGAAACTCCTCGACGATGAGCCCGCAATCCGGCAACGCTGCGTGGCGATTTTGTCCGTCGCGCTGCCCCTGCTCTGCCTGCTGATCTTCCTGACGGGATGGAACCCGGTGCGCCTGGTGATCGTCGGCGGTCTCGTGCAGTCCCTGGTGCTGCCGGCGCTGGGCTTCAGTGCGCTGTACCTGCGCTTCCGCCTGACCGACGCGCGTTTGCAGCCGGGCCGCCTGTGGGACGCCGCCCTGCTATTGTCGTGCCTGAGCCTGCTGACAGTGGGCATTTTCAGTCTCACACAGATCCTGGGCGGCTGATCGCGGCCGCCGGAGCAATACCTGGAGCCGCAATGCCAGACGACCCACAACTCGCCGCCGACAAAGCTGCAGTCGCCGACCTCGTAACACGCATCTTCGCGTCCTATCAGCAGTTCGATCCGGCACTCGTGGAACAATGCGATGCGCCCGAGTGCACGATCTGGGATCTTTTCGAGCCGCAACTTGTCCACGGTGGCAGCGCGGCAAGGGCGAAATTTCGCAAGAAAGATATGTCTGATTCAGAGCGACGCGGGCTCTTGAGCATCGATATCGAGGCGCCCATCGTCGACGTCTGGGGCGATTTCGCCGTGGCGCGGTATTACCTCGACTACGAATTCCAGCCACCGGGGGCCCTCAGCGGCCGGGTGCGCATCACCACCGTGGCGCGCCGCATTGACGGCGAATGGCGGCGCGTGCATCACCACGAAGGCATCGTGCCCACTGGTCGTCCGCCGCTGACGGCAGACTGAGGGCAACCGCCCCGGCCTTCAGCTGTGTTCCTGCAGCGTATCGCGATTCGCGGCCATGAACTCGTCCACGGCCCGGCCGTAATCGTCAAGACACCGCTTGCAGACCGGGTGGCTCTGCATGGCTTGCCACCAGTCCGCCAACCGGCCGGGCGCTGCGGTCGGGTCGGCAATGCTGTCGAAAGCCGGAAACACCACGTTTTTCAGCAGCTGCATGTAGGTGCCGAGGGCACAGTCGCCCAGTGTCGGCACGCTGCCGGCACAGAACGGCCCTGGCCCCATGAAGTGCTCGAGAGACGTGAAGGCCTTGGCGAGGCCGGCGCCGATTTCGTCCACCGCGGTCTGCTCACGGCGCGCAGGATCCAGGTGCGGGAGCAGCGGCTGGAAACGAGGCGAGATGTACAGGTCCGTAATTCGGGCCACCAGCCGGCTGGTCATCCGGTCCAGCGGCTCGGCGGGCAGCCCGGGTGGATCCGGGTAAGCGTCTTCCAGGTACTCGCAGATCACGTCGGACTCCGGAATCAGCCGCCCGTCGTCCAGCTCCAGGCCAGGGACTTTGCCGATGGGGTTAAGCGCGTGGTACTCGACACTGCGCGGGTTGTCCCCAGGCACGGGCGGGCGCTGCAGCGGAATGTTCTTGAGCCTGGCGAACAGAATCACTCGCGTGACGTAGGGTGACGCGAGAGCGCCGTACAGTTGCATGCTGGTCTCCACTGGTTCCGGGCTATGTGGCTCCAATTATCCGCCTGGCGGATCGGCGGCGTCATCCGCCGGACAGGCCCTGGACCGATCCTACGCGCTCCTGATTTTGATGCGAAACTAACCCCAACGGCTCGCCAGTGCGGCGCGCCCTTAATCCTTGGATTTGAATCACGAGATCGGGAGTTTTGAGAATGAACAGAGTTTTACTGACCATGGCCGCCATGGCGGTCTGCACGATGCTCACCGCGCCGGTTTTTGGCGGTGCGCACTATGGCCCCGACGGCCTGAAACCGGACACGTTCGGCAACCGCAGCGGGTTCAAGGGACACGAAGAGGCCCTGGGCGCCGCGGTGATCGTGGCTATCAAGGAAGCCAGCCCGACCCCGGGCGATCCGCGCCACGATTTCTCCGGTCGGGAAATGGAAGTCGGGTTGGCAGTCGAGCCGCTGATCAAGGCGCTGAACAACCGCAAGCCCTATCAGCACGAGCAGAACGATGCGCTGATCAAGATGACGCTTACCGCGATGCAATTCGCGAAAGACAATGACCTGATAGACGAGTGGATCAATGCCCAGGTCATGACGCAGATGCCGATGATCAGTCGGGTCGGCAAACTGATCGACCAGAACGGCGACCTCGAACTGGGCATGCTGGCACTGACCGAGCGCACGGCCTGTTTTTACCAGCTGGTAATAGACTACGAACGCGAGGGGACCGAGATGCGCTGGCGCTCACCTTACTGGAACGTGCTTGCGCAAACCCGGCGGCTCGGCCAGCACGATATGACAGAAGAATGGATCCACGAGAACTACACGGTGCCGATGATGCAGCTGCAGGCCGAGGGCATGGGCCTGGTGGCCGAGATCTCGGACTGGCAGGACGACGGCTGGATTACGATGCGGATGGTGAAAGCGGCGGCCGTCGCGGCCAATTGATAGCTGCCCCCCTTGTAGGAGCGGCTTTAGCCGCGATCAGCGGTTGGTGGCCGGGTTCGGTAATTCAAAGGAATCGCGGCTAAAGCCGCTCCTACCAGCCGCTCCTACCAGCCGCTCCTTCGAGCTGCTCCCACCGGGCCTGGGGTGAGGCTCAGCTGGCGGCGCGCGCGGCCGCCCGGGCCTGCATGGGCTCGGCGTGGCGGCGAATGATCTCCAGCCCCGTGGCCTCGCACGGCGGCAACTCGGCGTCCGACGTGCCGATGGGCTCCGCGCGGGGCCCCCAGCGCACCAGGGCAGCGCCACGGCTCAGGCCGGCGCCGAACGCAGTAAACAGCACCAGGTCGCCCGCACCAATGCGCTTGCGTTCCATTGCTTCTGCCAATGCGATGGGGATCGACGCAGCCGACGTATTGCCAAAGCGGTCGACATTCACATAGACGCGTTCGGGATCGATGCCCAGTTTATGGCCGGCCGCGTCGATGATGCGCCGGTTGGCCTGGTGCGGAATCATGAGTTGCACGTCGTCGATGGTATAGCCCGCGTGCGCCAGAACTGACAGGCCCGACTGGGTCATACCCTTGACTGCCCGGCGGAAGATTTCCCGGCCGTCGAACTGCACGGTGATATCGAGCATGTCGTGCTTGATACGGTCCATGGTGGTGCCGAAGTTCGGCACCATCAACGCGTCAGCCGCGGCCCCATCGTTACCCATTTCTGCCCACAGCACGCCCTCGTCGGGACCGCCGGCCTCCATGACGACAGCGCCGGATCCGTCGCCGAACAGCACCGCCGTGTCGCGCAAGGTCCAGTCCAGGTACCAGGTCAGTCGCTCGGCGGCGATCAGCAGTACGCACTTGCAGACCCCGGAGGTAATCAAACCGTTCGCGACGGCGAGCCCGTAGACAAAGCCGCTGCACCCCACGTTCAGATCCATCGCAGCGACATCCTTGATGCCCATGCGCTTCTGCACGACGGACGCCGTACTCGGGACCAGCAGTTCCGGGCTGACGCTGGCGAAGATCAGCGCGTCAACGTCATTAGGCTCACGCCCCGCTGCGGCCAGCGCGCGGTGGGCAGCCACTACGCCGAGTTCGCCGCTGCCGACGTGAGACACGTGCCGCTCGCTGATCCCGGTGCGTTCGACGATCCATTCGTCACTGGTATCCATGATCTCGGCCAGATCATGATTGGTGGCGACGGCCGGCGGCACACAGTTACCCCAGCCGGTGATAATTGCAGGCATAGCTCAACCCCCGGTTGAGCTTGAGCTTAGCATCTTAGGATTCGATTCGCCGACGGTAAACCAGTGCCTGGACACCGGCGCCACGAGCTGGACACAAGTGGCAAACTGCATCGCCTGTTGTCAGTTTCAGGCAACGTTGCTCAGCGGCCGGAGCCAGGCATCAGGCGTGTCGACGTGGCGTCAAACCTGCCCCGTCAGTTCGGCCTTCTTGTGCTGCGGGGTGCGTATTACCAGCAGGGCCGCAACGGCAATTGCACCGGTGATGAGCCCCATCTCCAGCGCAAACTCCAATGGTTTCTCCCAGAACTCGGTGTACAGGTGCCAGCGCCCGGCGATCTCGACGCTGTTCCACGCGATGATGGCCGTGGGGATCCCGTAGCGAATTGCAGTCGTCACTTTCCAGAAACGCACCAGGCGCTGTAACAGGTAGATCGCCCAGACCGTATTGGCAAAGAACAACCCGTACGTCACCGGATGTCGATCGCCCAGGATCGATTCATCGTAGATAAACAGCAACGCAACGTAGCAAAACCAGACGACGTAGATGGTCTCAAGACATGTGATCGCGGCGAAATTGCGCTGATAGCCGCGGCTCGGCTTGCCGGTACGCATCTTCAGGTTGCGCTGCATCCAGACGAACATGTTGCACTTCGTTTCCGGATTCAGCACGAAGAAACACATGGTGGCCAGCAGTACGCCAACAGACGACATCATCACGAGGTACTCGGCCTTCGTGGCGATCTCGCCGGGCACGTATTGATCCATCAGGTCGGGCACGCCGAGAAAGTTCGCATTCCAGACAAAGGCAAACTCCACCCAGCCGGTCCAAAGCAAGGTACCGGCCCAGAATCCCATCCACGTGGCTGCGACCTCGCCGCAGTACTTCATGCCATACCACAGCATCAGGGCGCCCACGGCGCCGAGAGCGAACGCGGACTGGTAGACGTATTCCTCGCCGAACACGTTCTCCATCATGATCATCACGGTGTGGCCGATCCCCTGCACCACGAAGACGATGGTGAAGGCCACCAGGCCAACGAACGGGGGCCGGTAAAACAATTGAAGGAGACGGTTCTGTGGCGCTGGCCGCGCGGCTTCCGTACTCATACTGCCCTCTCCTGCACTCTCAGGTGCTGTTCTTGGCTGCTGTCTCGCAGCATACTCTGGTCTGGAGCCGGTCCCGTCTCATCGCCTGATATGACGAACTCCTGGCACCGCGGCGCCTATTGCCACGCCATGCCAGGCTCCCCGGATCCCAGCGTCTATTGTATGCAGCCGCCGATGCGTAATGTGTCAACCCGTGGTAAACAGCAGGCATTATTCCGTTAATAGCCACCCCTGCGAAGATGACTGACAAAGCGCCCCAAATTCTGCTGGTCGATGACGACCGCCAACTGGCGTCGATGCTCCGGGAATTCCTGGAGCTGCAGGGTTTTCGGGTCGACGTGCTGCACGATGGCCAGGCCGCCCTCGATAGCCTCGGCAAAGACCTGCCCGACCTGATGGTGCTTGACGTGATGCTGCCGGGTATCAACGGCTTCGACGTGCTGCGTCAGCTGCGCGAGCAGCACCAGCTGCCCGTGATCATGCTGACGGCGCGGGGCGAAGAATCCGAACGCATACTCGGCCTGCTGGGTGGCGCCGACGACTACTTGCCCAAACCCTGCAATCCACTGGAACTGACGGCCCGGATCCAGGCAGTACTGAAGCGCTCCATGCAACCGGCGCCGGCAGTAGCGGAAGAGCAAGTGCTGGAGGCAGGCCCCCTGCGCCTGGACTGCAGCCGCCGGGCGCTGACCGCCGCAGGCAAACCTGTGCCGCTCACCGCCGGCGAAATGCGGGTGCTGGAACAACTGATGCGCCACCCGGGACAAGTCATGTCCCGCGGTCAGCTTACCCAACTGGCGCTGGACCGACCGCTTGAAGCCTACGACCGCAGCATCGACACTTTGATCAGCAAACTGCGCAAGAAACTGGCGGCGGAAGGCATTCCCCGCGAAGCCATTCGCGGCCTGCGTGGCCATGGTTACGTCATCGACGACGCCCTCGGCCAGGACGACTGACCGGTGCAGATTCCGGTTTCGCGGCTCTACCTGCGAATGGTCGTGTATATCGGCGCGGCGCTAATCGCCTTCAGCCTGATCGGCGCCGTCAGCGTGTTCATGATCGCATCTTACGAACTCCGCGACTATATCGCTGCCCGGCAGAGCCCGCTGGCACGCGAGGCTGCCGAAGCACTCGCCGCTGGTGGCCAACCCACCCTGCAACGGTGGCTGGAAGATCATGCGGCGACGGAGCCCGACATTTCCATCTACATCCTCAACGCGGGCGGCAAAGATCTGCTGGCGCGGCCGCTGCCGACAGAGTTTGCCGCCTTCGTCCAGGAGTCTGTCGTCCCCGACCCGCAGGATGATCCAAACGACAACTACCTGGAGCTGCGGCTCACGCCGCGGCTCGTTGCCCCCGATGGTGAAGTGCTGAGTTTCCTGGTGCTGCCGAAGAGCATTACCTTGTGGGGCAGCGCTGCCACCCGGCTCAGCCTGGTCGCCGTCGCGTTGCTGGTGGCTGGCGTTGTCGCGCTGGTGATCGCCCGCGCCATTGGCCGGCCCATCCGCGAATTACAGCACGCCGTTCGCGAGCTCGCTTTAGGCCAGGTGCATGCCCGCGTCCCGACAAGCGTTGCCCATCGCACCGACGAGCTCGGCAGCCTGGCGGCGGATTTCAACGCGATGGCCGACCGGCTGGAGCAGCTGCTCGCCGCGCGCGAACAGCTGCTGCAGGAAATGTCCCACGAACTGCGCTCGCCGCTGGCACGGTTGCAGGCAGCACTGGCCCTGGCCAGTCACCGGCAGTCGCTGACGGCCGCGGAGCGCGAACAGATAGACGCGGAAATTGGTCGCATGAACGACACGATAGGCGCCATGCTGAAATTTTCGCGACTGGATGCGGTGGGCACATCATCGCCGCGGCTGATCCGGCTCGGCAAAATGCTGACGGAGCTAGTGAATACCGAAGAGGTTGAAGCGGCGGCGAAAGGCTGCCGGCTGCAGCTCAATACGGAAAGGCGAATGACCCTGGTCGGTGATCCCGAACTGCTGCGCAGCGGCTTCGAAAACATACTGCGCAATGCGATCCGCCACACCAGACCGAACAGCAATGTCGAGATCCGCGCGCGGCGCACGGCACACGGCTTCGAAGTGGAAATCGGCGATCATGGGCCGGGCGTGGCCGAAGAGTACCTGGAACGGATCTTCGAACCGTTCTTTCGCGCGCCGGAAACCGCAGATCACTCGTCAGGCAGCGGGCTGGGACTCGCCATCGCGAAACGTGTATTCGAGGCCCACGACGGTCAGGTCGTAGCCGCCGCACGGCCAGGCGGCGGGCTGATCATAACCGTCAGGTTGAACGAAGCTGACATGAGCTGACCGCGCAGTCCGGCTTCGGCATCAAACAGTGTCGAGCGACTAGCGAAACAGGCCGATGTGATCGGCGATAAACTCTTCCAGCGATCGCGGCGGGCGCCCGAGCAGCTCGGCCACGGTGGGCGTCGTATGGTCGATGATGCCGCGCTGTATCGCTTCAAATTCCTTGCACACGGCCAGGACGCGCCATTCGGGCAGCCCAACGGACCGCAGCCGTTCCGCAAACTTCTCCAGCGGCGGGTCAATGTGCCGCACTTCGCGGCCCAGCACCTTGGTGAAGCGCGCAGCGCAGTCGTCCAGTGTCAGCAACTCGGGTCCGGTCAGGTCGTAGCTCTTGCCGGTGTGACCCCCTGTCGTCAGCACCAGCTCGATCACCTCGGCCACGTCGCGCAGGTCAGTGGTTGCGACGGTACCCTGCCCCGTTGGCATGACCAGCTCGCCGCGCTCGCGAATTCCCGGCGCGGAACTCACGAAGATCTGCATGAAGAAACTGGGGCGTATCAGCGTCCAGTTGATGCCCGACTGCCGAATGTGGTTTTCCACCGCCACGTGCATCTGCGTGATCGGGTTCTTGTTCTCCGGTACGGACTCGATAGAGGACAGGTAGACGAGGTGCTTCACGCCCGCTTCGACCGCCAGGTCCGTGAACTGCGTCTCCATCGCCTGCTGCTGTTCGCCGTTCGGCATGATCAGCACGGCCTTGTCGACGCCGGCGAGGGCCCTGCGCACCGACACGTCGTCGGCCAGGTCCCCCACCACGACTTCGGCGCCCAGCGCGGCGAGGGGCTCACCTTTCTCTGCACTTCTTACCAGGGCCCTAAACGGCACCTTGGTCGCAGACAACCGCCGGGCCACTTCGGTACCGGTCTTGCCGGAAGCCCCTGTCAACAGGATCACGCGATGCACCTCATCTAATTAAGCCGACTCAACCTAGGGGGGATCCATCTCGTAGCAGTCAGGCTCACCCTTCTTGCCACCGCCGTCCGCCGGACAATTAATACCCTCCAGCGCGACCCACAGCGGCGTGCCGGCCACGATCAGCGTGTGCACCGACTTGTAACCCTCGATGTCCGCCACGCTCAGATCGTGCAACGGACCGAAAATCACCTCCAGCTCGCCTTTCTTGATGGCCTTATCGCACATGGTGAGATCGTTGATGTACTTGGTCTTGACCGTGTGCTCGGGCAAGTAGGCCTTGGCCGTCTGGGTGGCCAGCGGCCCGGCGCAGACTTTCACGTTCGGCCGTGCAATCAGGTCATTCAGGTTCTTGATCTCAGCCACGAGCGGAGACTTTTCGGGAATGTGAATGAACTGGCTCGATGCGGACATCGTGCAGCTGAAGCGTCGCGAGGTTCGCCGCCGCAGGCCCTGCGTCCTGCCGCCCACCGCATTCAGCTGGGAAATGAAATCGATCTTGTTGTCGACCAGAATTGAAGTGGCGGGCAACCGGCCCGGCGGCAGCACCACGCTCTCGACCTCCAGTTCTACCCCGTATTGCTTCTCGATCTCTTCGATCACCATGTCCTGGTAAGCCTGGCTGATCGGCGAGAAGTACCACGAGGTATTCGCCGGCGTCTCGGGCACACCTTGCACCAACTGCCGGATCACGCCGGTGTCCAGGATGTCCTTGAACATGCCCACCGGCTTTTCGGGCCACGGCGCGAGGTCGGGCAGCGGCAGACAGTCCACCAGCCGCACCATGTAGCTGCCGGCTGCGCCGGGCTGGTTGGGCGGATTCTTCGCGATGACTTCCTGGTCACGCCCGCTCGCGATGATGCGAATCCATGCCGCATCGAAGGCGCGCACCAGCTGTTCGCGGCCCTTGCGAATTTCTTCTGCCGACCAGTCCCCTGACCTGGCCGGCAGCTCGTCGACCTTGGAAACGCCGGCGCCACCGTGGGCACCCGCGAAAACCTCGACAGCAGCCAGCAAAGCCAGCGCGGCAAAGCCGCCAACGAGCCGGGTCAGGTGATTCATACGCTACACTCCATCGCTGCTACCAGGG
>Ga0265303_10002395_pt1:0-2500 | contig 11596 bp, 5 predicted proteins | sample Helome_2_FD_192494 | JGI IMG/M metagenome (GOLD analysis project Ga0265303, IMG submission 192494) | Marine sediment microbial communities from subtidal zone of North Sea - Hel_20160317 (Illumina Assembly) | ecosystem: Environmental > Aquatic > Marine > Subtidal zone > Sediment ...
ATTACGAAGCGATCCCGTTTCGGGCTGCTGGCCGTTGCGGCGATCACGCTCGCCGGCTGCGGCAGCTCCGGCTCCGATACGCCCGACGAAGGCATGGGCGTCTTGAACCTCAGTATCAGCGACGGCGGCATCGAGGCCACAAAGGTCTGCATCAAGTTCGACGGCGTCCAGCTGAAGAAGGCCGACGAGGGCGAGCCGATCTCGATCGATTTCAACGATCCGGGTTTCGACGGTCCGCAGACCGTCAACCTGCTCGCCAACCAGGGGGCGAATTCGCAGCAAATCACTAGCGCGCAGGTGCCCGCCGGGAATTACCAGTGGATTCGGCTGATAGTCGACGCCAGCAGCGGTAATGATGCAGGCTCGGCGGATTCCAGTCCCTATTCCGATGAGTGCCTGGCCGACGACGGCTCGTATGTCCTTACGGAATCTGGCCTCTATAGCCTGTTCATCCCGAGTGGTGAACAGTCCGGCCTGAAGCTCATCAAGGATATAACGATCCCCGTCAATTCCTCGGGTAACTACACGGCCGAGTGGGATCTCGGCAAGTCCTTCATCGCACCACCGGGACTCGCGCCCGATGTCCTTATGAAGCCCGTCGTCAAGCTCGTCCGGAACAACGAAGTCGGCACGCTCAATGGCACGGTCGCCGACGAACTCGTTGATCCCGCGCTGGCCGACCCCGCGGTCTGCGACCTGGAATCGGACATCGCACCGTCGGTCTATGTCTACGACAACGACGGGAATCGGGAGAATCCGGTTAATGGAGACGACGGATTGATAGAACCAGTCGCTACCGGCCTTGTAGATCAGGAGATGCAAGGCATGCCTTACACCTACGAGATCGGCTTCCTGCTGACGGGCAACTACGAAGTCGCATTCACCTGCGACGGAGAGACGTTCATACCCGAGCTTGGCAAAGAGGCGAACATCGCCATCGGTGCGGTCGAGGAAGTCAACTTCGACAGCGATGACCTTCCTCCGACACCCGAGTAAGGAACGACAGCGCACACTCCGAGAAGCAAAAGGCCGACCCTTATCGGCTCTGGCAAACAGGGGACAGTGACCCTAACTTGTAGGAGTTAGGGTCACTGTCCCCTTTTTGATTCCGTGTAGGACGTCGTTCTGTAGCGCTGAAACTCGAGTCGCTCCGACCAGTAATCGTCCGCCAAGCCGCATTTCGCTTTGAGCGCCGTAAGAAACTGGCGCGGATCCGGGAGCATGTCCCAGACTTTTGGAAGAAACGTAGCGCGGCGCCCCTCTGCAGCGATGACGAGTCCGTCCATGCCCGGCGTCAACCGTTCCAGCAAATCCGCCTCATCGGTCACGGGCATCGATTCCAGTGTCGACAGCACGGAGACTTCCAGCCTGATGACACCGAGCTCGTCCTCGCCAACAGGGTCGAAACGGGGGTCCCGGAACGCCGCCTGGAACGCCGAACGCGTCACGTCTTTCGCAAGCGGGTGCACGGCTTCGAGTGTGCCGCTGCAGCCACGCAGCTCACCTTCAAAGCGCAATGTCGTGAACGTCGCACCCGGTTCCGTCAGCGCCTGAGGCAACTCGTCGCAATTGATCGGTAAGGGCTCCCTGTGGATGAAGCCGTATTCGATCGAACCACGCGCAAGACGCAAAAGCTCCGCGCCTGGCAGTTCCTGTCGATCACGCAAGTGCATAACCATGTTTGTTTACTGGGAATTGAACGCAATATCTCAAGCTAGCAAGAAACCATGGTCAATACCAAGTGCTGGCGCCGCGAGGCCGACGGGCGCTTGCGGTGTCCAGACTGGCTCAGACGGAGTACTATTACTTCACGGCGACATGCAGCGTTTGGGTCTCTCCAGAGGCGAAATTCAGTGTGATGTCCACCTGTTTGCCAGCAGCCAGTGTTTCGGTCGGGCTATGCATCATCAGGTGCTTACCACCGGGCGCCAGTTCGACGCGCCCATTCGCCGGAATAAGCAGATTCTGGATTTCGCGCATCTTCATCAGGCCATGCTCAGTCGCCATCTCATGAATCTCGACACGCTCGAACGCATCACTTTCGACGCTGACGAGCGTCAGATCCGCAGGTCCGCTATTCACGAACGTCATGTAGCCTGCATTCGTGCTCGCCGGCGGCATCGCTTCCCTTACCCAGGCGTTCGACACGGCCACGATGTTGCCATGCGAGCGAGAATCGGTTATCCACCTGCTCTCGTTCTCGATGTAGACGATGATGTCCATGACCTCCTGCTCGTTGAGGCGCATGTTGGGCATCGGCACGTAGTTGTACTGCGCGACCAGTGACATGGCGATCGGATCTTTCTTGCGCAGCATCTTGTCAGGCGCACGCACCCAGCTCACCAGCCAGCTCATTTCCCGGCGCTCTGTGACGCCGAGCAGGTCCGGGCCGAGCGCATCTGCAGTTTGCACGCCCGTAATCGTGTGGCACGTGGCACAACGCGTGCGAAACAGGCGCTCGCCCGTCGGAATATTGCGGAGTTCCGGCGCATTGGCGTAA
>Ga0265303_10002395_pt1:7500-11596 | contig 11596 bp, 5 predicted proteins | sample Helome_2_FD_192494 | JGI IMG/M metagenome (GOLD analysis project Ga0265303, IMG submission 192494) | Marine sediment microbial communities from subtidal zone of North Sea - Hel_20160317 (Illumina Assembly) | ecosystem: Environmental > Aquatic > Marine > Subtidal zone > Sediment ...
TTTCGGTCGCTGGCAGCACATCCGAGTGGCTGAGGCCGGCTTTGTCCGATCACCTGATGCGTGCAGTCTCGCGCATCGAGGGCGTTACGGTCGTCAGCTCGAACGCGGACCCGGATGACATCGACATACAGTCACACGGCGAGGACCTCAACGTTGAGGCGCTATTGCTAACTCGCCTGGAACCGACCTCTACCGGTTCGGCGCTCAGCGCCCGGCTGGTCGCAGTAAGCGATGGCACACTGCTCTGGAGTGCAACTGTCGAGTCGCAATACGAGTTCAGCAGTGGCAACCAGGTGCCGGAGCTCGCGCGACGGCTGGCCGTTCGCCTTCGGCCTGCACTGCAACTCGGTGAAAAGCGATCCACGGTAGACCAGCGTGCCTATTCGTATTACCTGCAGGGCCGTTACTACTGGTCACGGCGATCCGAGATCGGCCTCGAAGCGGCTATAGCCGCGTTCAACGCGGCGTTGGCCATCGAACGTGACTACGCCGACGCACTACTCGGATCCGCCGAATCCTGGCTCCTGCTGCCGCTTTACGGGGCGATGGCACCGGACGAGGCTATTCCAAAAGCACGGGACCTCGCCGAACGAGCCCTCGAACTTGACCCGGTCAGCGGTCGGGCGCGGGGCGTCCTCGGCGTGATCGCAATGCAGTACGACTGGGACTGGTCGAGAGCCGAGACGCTCTTGCGTGAAGCCGTTGCATTGAATCCTAATGACGCCACCGCTCAGCAGTGGTTTGGCGAATTGTTCTGTTACACCGGGCGTTTCCAGGAATGCGCACGGCAATTACAGATTGCCTACGAACTCGACCCCCTTTCACCCGTTTTGCAGATGCAACAGGGGTCACCGGCATTGTACTCGGGTGACTACGAAGCCGCAGTCTCGAAGTACGGGGAAGCGACCCGCAATACCCCGGAATTTGCCTTGGGCCGGTATGCACTGGGTCTGGCCTATGCCGGCCTCTCGGACTGGCCACAGGCAATCGCTGCTTATCGCGCATCTCAACCGGATCTCGGCCTCGAGATCGTCGGAGGACCGCTCGTTTACGCGCTCAGCAAGGACGGTGCAAACCAGGAGGCACGACGGCTGCTCCAGGAACTCGAAACACTCGCGGCGTCGCGATACGTGCCACCAAGCAAGCTGGCCATCGCTTACCTCGGCCTTGGGGACAGGCAGCGCGCACTTTCAGAACTCCGGCGCGCTGTTGAAATGCACGATGATCGACTCGTCTACTTCGTCAGCGAGGTGCACTATCGCGACTTGATCGACGAAGAAGGCTTCCGGGATATCGCCAGGCAAATCGGCTTTTGAGCGCTGTCGAATCAGGCGAAGATCGGCAGCACCTGTTGCCCAAACGGGAACGCCGAGGTCACCGACGGGCTCTGGTCGATGCCAGCCACACCGCGCAGCGCCTGGTGTATGTACTCAGGCGACAGCTCAATGCCTCCGTTGTCCAGTGCCAGCGTCGACGGGTTGATGCGCCTCGACACCTGGTTGTTATCGGTTGCCCCGACGACCCGGTTGCCGTTGATGAACTGTGACGCCGCCCAGACCATGACGCTGGTGTGCGACCAGTGGTCTTTGCCATTGTCGCTGTTGTACTTGTTGGTGCGAGCGAAGTCCGAGGCCATCACGATGATCAGGTTGTCCCCAATGCCGCGTGCATTTGCATCCGAGATGATGTTGTCGACCGCCGCAAGGTAGTCCATCAGGCGCGGATAATGGCGCGCGTCGTGGTCATCGTGGGTATCGAATCCGCCCATGTCGATGTGCGCCGTCGCTGCTGCGCCGGATTCGAAGGCGGCAAACGCCGTCTGCGCTTCGTTGAAAAGGCTGCGAGCCTGGCTGCGCGAGTTGACGTAGCTGCTGGGCGATGACGCGTTCTCGAGTTCGATGACGAAGTCGCGCAGCGATGCCACGTCGCGGTTGCGGGCCGCATCGTGCTCGGCGAGAGCATTCTGCAGGCGCAGTAGTCGCTGCTCGGCAAGCTGTCGCTGGCGCCGCGCTACCGCAGCCGTGTCGATGAGCGTACGTGCGGAACCGGAATGGTACTGATTCGACTGGAACACGTTCGTACGATTGGGATAGGCGATCTCACGCACGGCATTGAGGTCGCCGCCGCTCATCAGTGTCCGCGGCACCAGCCCGTTAGTCTTGGTCGACACGTCACTACGGCTGGCCACGAACGGCAACGAATAGTCCGGTGCCGTTTCAGATGCGATCAGCGGCGCGAGGGCAGGATAGTTGAGCGCACGCGACCCTGTCCAGCTGGCCGTGCGCCCCACCGTGTGAGAGTTGGTGCCATAGTCGATGCCGTTGACGACCACGAGACGCTGGAAGTGCGCATCGAAAAAGTCGCTGTTCCTGAAAAGCGTGGTGTCGTTGGCGAACGAGTCCGGTGGCGGCGCGTAACGAATGTTGCCTGCCTGCCCGATGTCCGCGGCGTCGTAGTTGTTGATATCGCCATTCGGACCGAGGCCGGAGCCTTTCGGATCACAGAAGCTCGTCGGGTCCCACCCGCCGCTCGCCTCGATGAAGAGCCAGTAAGGACCACCCGCCTGCTGGGCCAAGGCCATCTTGGCGCCGCCGCACATCAGCATGCCGCCCGCGGTTGCCGTCAATTGAAGAAAGTCACGTCGTTTCATGTCAGTATCTCCAGCAAGCGCTTATTCGTAGAGGAATCGGTAGTCCGACAGCATGTAAGTCACGACTGCCATCCACGGCAGCACCGTGCCGTTGGAGTCGCTGCTGCTGCCGCCACCGCGACACTGGCTCGGGATTGCCGTCTCGCCCAGCGCTCGCACGTCGAGGAACAGTTGATAGGTCGCATCGACTTCCGCGTCGTTCACCGCGAATTCCTCGCCCAGCAGGTACTTGTGCAGGTGCACGATGTTCTGCCGTATCGCGGTTTCTCCCGGCCCTGTATCCGGCGTGTCGTTTTGATCGGCGACCGGGAAGAGCGGGCCTGTGTTGTACAGATCATCAGCAACGCGTTCGCAGGCGACCTGGTTCGCGATGCGCTCCTGCGCTCCGTCCATCAGTGACGTCGGCGTCGTAGTCCTGACGGTCACCTGGTCGGAGTCGATGCCACCATAAAGCAGGTAGTGACGACCGCTGAGTCCGCTGTTGGAGTTCGGTCCGCGCCAGCTGTAGCCGTTGCCGGCAACCGCGCGGACGCGGCGATCCAGCTCTTCCGGCGTGAGTAGCCGTCCCGGTCCGACGTCGGCGTAGCTCGCCGGGCTTTCTGCCGGGTCAAGGTTGCGAGCACGGAAGTAGTCACTCAACACGATGTCCTTCACCAGCGCCTTGAAATCGAAGTTGCTGGCAACGAAGCGGTTCTTTGTGTCGTTGATGAAGGCCGTTGTCGCCGCCGTCGTTGCCTCGATGCCCGTCAGACCCCTGAGCACCGTCCGCACGGTACGATCGGCGAATCGATCGTCGGCGGCCAGTCGTTGCGCCAGCCAGATCAGGGGCTGGAACTCCTCGCTGCTCGGCAACACATCAGCCGGATCCAGCGTATAACCGGCGGGCACCATGCGCGGCACGCCATTCGTCGTGCGCGTGTGCTGGTACGTGTTGCCGCGATCGTACTCGCCGTCGTTATCTCGCTTCGTCAGGAGTCCCGCGATCGGGTCCATGACGTCGTGACACACGGTGCACTGCGGGTCCTCGTACGTCGGCACGCTGCCTGTGACGTTTTCAAGATCGAGCCCGTCACGCGACGCAAGACCTTCGATGTCGATACCAAGGAAGTAGTCGAACACGAAGCGCGCGCGTTTGCGGTTGACGTTGGTGTTCGTCGACGGGTACCGCGCCAGGAACGAGTGCGTGGCAATGACGCCCGCCAGCGGTACCTGGTCACCGCTCTGCTGCGTAACGCTGAACACCGGACGGAAGTCGTCCACGTCATGGTTCGCCTGTACGCCGTCGGAATTGAACGGGAAGCTCGGGTCGCCCGCGTTCACGCCGAGTATCACGGCGGAATACGGGTTGACCATCATGTAGTTCGCCGTGAGGATCTCGGTGAACGGCCGGTCGTTTCGTATGACGTTGAGAATCAGCTCGACGGGCGCGCGTGCGAAACCATAGTT
>Ga0265303_10002400_pt1 | contig 11579 bp, 12 predicted proteins | sample Helome_2_FD_192494 | JGI IMG/M metagenome (GOLD analysis project Ga0265303, IMG submission 192494) | Marine sediment microbial communities from subtidal zone of North Sea - Hel_20160317 (Illumina Assembly) | ecosystem: Environmental > Aquatic > Marine > Subtidal zone > Sediment ...
GACCTGCTCGATTTCGTCCAGTGCCGCGCCCGCATTCTCGGCCAGCAATGCACCGCCAACCACGTCTGTCGTACTGCGTTCCATCGAAACCACGGCCTCGTTGGTATCGGCCTGAATGGTTCTTACGAGCACTTCAATCTGCTTGGTCGCATTGGTCGAGCGCTCGGCGAGCCGCTGCACCTCGTCGGCAACCACGGCAAATCCACGCCCCGCCTCTCCGGCCATTGATGCCTGGATCGAAGCGTTGAGCGCGAGAATGTTGGTCTGCTCGGCAATGTCATTAATCAATTCGATGATGTTGCCAATTTCCTGCGAACTTTCACCAAGACGCTTGATCCGCTTGGAGGTCTCCTGGATCGTTTCGCGAATGGTGTTCATACCGTCAATCGTGCGTCGCACAGCCTCCCCGCCCTTGTGCGCCACCTCTACCGAATGTCGTGCCACATCTGAAGATCGTTCGGCGTTGCCGGAAACTTCTTCGATCGACGCCGCCATCGAAACGATGGATTCAGTCGCAGCGTTGATTTCCTTGGCCTGGTGGTCCGCAGCCTTGGCAAGGTGCGCAGCCGTGTTCTCGGTTTGCTTGGTCGCCGTATCGACCATGAGCGCCGTGTCGTTGACCGTTGCAACGAGTTTGCGCAGCTCTTCGATCGCGAAGTTGAAGGAGTCGGCGATCGTGCCCGTGATGTCTTCGGTTACGGTTGCCTCAACGGTCAGGTCACCGTCGGCCAGGCTGCCCATTTCGTCGAGCAGACGCAGAATCGCCTGCTGATTGCGTTCGTTCTGCTCGGCCTGCTCCTTGGCCGTTCTCTCGAACACCGATGCCTTGGAATGCAGGAACAGCAGCACCCCAATGAGCACCAGGGCCAGCCCGATTGCCGCAATCGGAATCCACATCAGGTTGAGGATCGGTGGCAATGCGCCGGCCGTCGAACCGAATGCCGAACCCAGCAGGTTGCTCGCCGCTGCCGACAGGTCTGCCTGGGCGGCCGGCAAATCCGCGACCAATGCCAGGTTGCTCGAGAGCGCGGCCGACTGCTCTTCGAGGTTGGAGAGATTGCCGACGATGGGCACGAGCGCCACTTCGCGGCCTTCGTCATTCAATGCGCGCACGTCGAGGTCGCTCGCTTCGCCCGACAGCGCGTTGACGACATTTCGCAGGAACGCCACATCTTCAGTGATCATGGCGGCGTCGCCCGTACCGGGCCCATCCGATGCTGTCGCCTGAATGCGGGCCGCGCGCTGCTGAAACTCCTGGATAACAGCCGTAGAGCCTGACCGGTCCAGCAATTCGTTTGATTGTTCGAGAATCGCAGTCGCATCGGTGCCAATCTGCATTGCCGCCGCCTGCACGGCTTCGATTTCGTTTCGTTTGGCGAGGATTGCGGCTGCACGCGACTCGAGCTGCTGCCAGTCAGCGGAGCTACCTGGAGCGCCGGCACGCCGCAGTGACGCAATGTTCTTAATGCTGTTGTCGAGCTTATCGAGCGCATCGATGTCACCCGAGAGCACGTCGGCGGCCTGCGAAGGCACCGCCTGTGACAATGCAGCCAACTCAGCCGTGCTCGAACCGCCGCTCATTGCCTGCAGGTAGACCAGCGCCGAAGCGGCTACCAGGAACAAGGCGACCAGCGCCGAGACGATTTTGAATGCAGAAGCATTTTCAGTTTTGTTGGCCATGGTATTTCGGACCCTTTACTCCGCAGCTGCCTGCAGAAACATTTTACTTTCGACCAGATCGGATAGGTTAAAGACGGGCCAGGCTTCATCGCCCCGCTGATAGGTTCCGCCCAGGAAACTGTCGCAACGCACGATCGTTTTCGCTTTGCCGTCGCCGTACTCGTGCTCCATAAAGCGACGAAAGCCGAGGACTTCGTCAACAACGAGCCCCGCCGGCACCTCTCGATGATTGACCGAGATTACGCGTGTCATTCGCCGCAACGACGTGCGGCCGCTGCCGAGCAACAGCTTTATGTCGATGAGTGGCAGCAGGTGACCGCGCAGGTTTGCGATGCCCAGCAACCACCGATTGGCGCCCGGCACACGCGTCATGCCCTCGGGCAACATCAGCACCTCGCGCACCTCATCACGATGGGCGACGAACTGCTCTTCACCGATGCGAAATGCCACGCCGACCCACTCGGCCGGTGTCGCCCCCGCACCATGCCCCGCATGGGCCGCGCGGCTGCGCTGCTCCATTTCATGCAGCAGAGCGAAGGGCTCTCCTACCAGCGCTGCGAGGTCAGCGGTATCGCTCATTCAGTCCGCCATCACCGAGTTGATCAATCCGACGAGCTCTTTTTCGGCCACGGGTTTGACGAGGTATTCGACTGCCCCCTGGCGCATGCCCCAGATCTTGTCGGTTTCCTGATCCTTGGTCGTGATCATGATGATGGGTATATCGGACGTCTTGGGATCCTTGGTCAGACGCCGGGTTGCCTGAAAACCGTTCATGCCCGGCATGACGACGTCCATGAGAATACAATCGGGTCGCGACGTGGCGGCCGCTTTGATCCCTTCTTCGCCGCTGTCGGCTACGAGCGTTTCGTAACCTGCCTTTTCGAGCATGTTCTGAAACAGGTGCAGCTCAGTCGGTGAATCGTCAATGATAAGAACAACTGCCATCCTAAAAGTCCTTAGTTGATCTGGTTGGAGATAGCACCAAGCAATTCGTCTTTCGTGAACGGCTTGGTCAGATACTGTTCCGAGCCCACAATACGACCGCGTGCGCGGTCGAACAGGCCGTCCTTGGAGGACAGCATGATGACGGGCGTCTCCCTGAACATCTTGTTGTGCTTGATTAGTGAACACGTCTCGTAGCCATCGAGACGCGGCATCATGATGTCGACAAATATGAGGTCGGGCTGATGGTCAGCTATCTTGGAAAGCGCATCGAAACCGTCGATCGCTGTGAAAACCTGGTAACCCTCTTTGGACAGAAGGGTTTCGGCCGTGCGACGAATCGTTTTGCTATCGTCCACGACAAGGATTTTGAGACCGCTTAGTGAGCGGGATGCGTTGCTTGCCACCGAATTACCCCACGCTGAAAACCGACTTTTACCATATTGACATAACTCCTGCTACGGCGCTTGCCGGGTTGGTCAAAATCACCAGATTTCGGGCGCTTACGGCGATTTTCGCTGTATAGTTGTGCGCGTCCGTCCAAATCCCCCGAAGTAGACCTGAAGATGGCCGCAAACACCCTGAAAATCGGTGTCGTCATGGATCCGATTGACGCGATCACGCCGAAAAAAGACAGTTCCTTCGCTATGCTGCTCGAAGCCGAGCGCCGTTCCGCCGAAATTCATTATTTCGAGCAGAAGGATCTCAGGTTGTTGTCGGGCAAAGCCATGGGCCGGTCCACACTTTTGCATGTCAGTGACGATTACGATGACTACTGGTTCGAGCTGGGCGCCGAGCAGGACATAGAGCTGGGTGGGCTCGACGCGATCCTGATGCGCAAGGACCCGCCTTTCGACATGGAATATGTCTATACGACCTACATTCTCGACCGCGCGAAGCTCGACGGCGCGCTGATCGTCAACGATCCGCAGGCGCTCAGAAACATGAATGAGAAGGCCTATACCGCGTGGTTCCCGGAGTGCACGCCACTGACGCTGATCACTCGCTCAATGAACGAAACAAAGGCCTTCCTGAGCGAACACGGTCGCATCGTCGTGAAACCGCTCGAAGGCATGGGTGGTCGCTCGATTTTTGTCGTTAATGACGGCGACAAGAATGCCAACGTGATCTTCGAGACGCTGACCGATTATGGCAAGCAGTTTGCAATGGCCCAGGTCTACATCCCGGAGATCAAGCTCGGCGACAAGCGCATCCTGCTTATCGACGGCGAAGCCGTGCCGCATGCGCTCGCCCGCGTGCCTTCCGATGACGACAACCGCGGCAACATCGTGGCGGGCGCAGACGCCAGGGGGCAGCCCCTGTCCGAGCGCGACCTTCAGATCTGCGAGCACGTTGGACCGGTCTTGCGCGACGCGGGTGTGCTTTTCGCCGGGATCGACGTCATAGGCGACTACCTGACCGAGGTCAATGTGACGAGCCCGACCGGCATTCGTGAGCTCGACCGGCAATTCGACATCAATATCGCCGGCCTCCTGTTCGATGCCATAGAGAACAAACTCGCATAAGCACTGTTGCGGGCGGTGACCTGGGTCTCATTTCCCGCGCGGCTGAGCGTTTACACTGACAGTGAACGCTCAGTCCCTTGTTTATGTAAACAAAAAAGCGGAATATTCGCGCGCGTATGGCAAATATCGCCCTGAACCAGGATCCCCTCGACGAACTCCGTCTGTTACCGCCGGAGGTGCCTGACCGCCTGCCGGCCATGCTGTTCCTGGCTGCGCTTATCCACGGCATCCTGATCATCGGCGTGACGTTCAACCCGGCGCTGACCGACCAGTTCGCCGATGCCATTTCGCTCGAGGTCACGATCGTGGCCGACCCGGACCAGCAGATCGACGCTCCCGACAATGCAGCCTACCTGGCCCAGGCGAGTCAGCAGGGCGGCGGTAATACGGCTGACCAGGTGCGCCCGGCCGCGCCCTTGCAGAGCGCCATGCCCGTGGACAACCCCGGTCACGAAGACGGCACGGCGCTTGTCGATGCTATGGCGCATGAACGTGCTGCGGACGATGTCGTCGCATCGCGAAACGACAGTGATCGGTCCGTGACGATCGATCCGCGCACCGAGCCGCGCACAGTAAACAGTCGCGCGATCGCGATGGAGGCCGGCAACGAAGTGACACTACCGTTGCCACAGGACGAAGCCGCATCGATGCTGATTCACGACGACGAGCCGCGTGAGCTGATTGTCAGCGCCGACACTCGCGAATCGGTCGTCGCCGTCTACCTCGACAACTGGAAGCGACGCGTCGAGGCCGTCGGTGCCGCTTACCTGCCGGAACTCGGTGATATCGGAGGAATCTCGGGCAGTCCAACACTAATGGTAGCCATCGAGGCGTCAGGCGACCTCAGCGACGCCGTTATCCGCAAAACCAGCGGCTCGACCGTTCTCGATCTCGCCGCACTCGATATCCTGCAACGCGCGTCACCGTTTAACCCGTTCCCGCCGGAGATCGCCGCCGAATACGACACGGTGCGATTCGAGTACAAGTGGCTGTTCGCCGAACAGCTGATTTCGACGGCGGCAATTTCCGACTGATTGACGGCTTGTACCAATCCTCGCTTGCGCCGATACTGACCGTATGGGACCTGACAGCTCTCTGACGAATCAACTACTTATCGCAATGCCGGGCATGCTGGATCCGAATTTCAGTACGACGGTTACGCTGATCTGTGAACATAATGACGACGGCGCCCTCGGCATCATCATCAACCGGCCGCTGACGCTCAAACTCAGCGGCCTGTTCGAGCAGCTTTCGGTCGACGATCCTGACCCGGTAGCAGCCGGCGACGCTGTGATGTCAGGCGGCCCGGTGGGTACGGAGCGCGGATTCGTCCTGCACGGCCCGATGCACAGCTACGAAAACACGTTGCCGGTCTCCGACGAAATTCGGCTGACGCTGTCGCGCGACGTGATCGATGCGTTGGCCAGCGGCGCGGGTCCCGACAAATCGCTTGTCGCGCTCGGGTACGCCGGGTGGGATGCCGGGCAGCTAGAGGACGAAATGCTGGCCAACTCCTGGCTCAGTGTGCCGGCCACACCCGAACTTGTTTTCGACACGCCTTTTGCCGATCGCTGGAATTCCGCGGCGCAGACACTGGGCATCGATATTTCGCGCATGTCACCGGATGCGGGCCACGCTTGACGGCCCCGAGGACCATTCTCTCTTTCGATTTCGGCCTGCGGCGCATTGGCGTCGCGGTCGGGCAGGACGTTACGGAGTCCGCAAGCCCGTTGGGCGTCGTCGCAAATCGTGACAACGTCATCGATCACGACCGCATCGCCGTACTCATTGAGGAATGGCGCCCGACGGTCCTGGTCGTCGGCATGCCGGCGCACGCCGATGGCACGCCCAGCGATATGCAGAGCCATGTCAGGGCGTTTATCGACGAACTCGAACGCTATGGCCTGCCCGTGGAAACAGTAGATGAACGCTACACCTCGATCGAGGCTGAGCGCGTGCTCAAGAAAGCTCGGGCCGCGGGTACGAGAGGACGAATCTCGAAAGAGATGATCGACAGCGCTGCGGCTGTATTTATCGCTGAAAGATACCTCTCATGCGGGTAGAATTGCGCCTCGATGAATGCCATCGAAGCAAAAGCCGACCTCCAGGACGAAGCCTCTTTGCAACTGGATGCCAACGGTAACCTCCGCCACCTCCTGACGCTCAAGGGCCTCGACAAGGGCCTGCTGACCGACATGCTCGACGATGCCGAGGGCTACCTGACGACAGCGGGCAGCCTGCCCGCGCGTAGCCGCGCGCTTGCGGGTCGCACCGTCGCCAACCTGTTTTTCGAGCCGAGCACTCGCACGCGCGCTTCTTTCGATCTGGCGGGCAAGCGCCTGGGTGCCGATGTACTCAATCTCGACGTCAACACGTCGTCGCGCAAGAAAGGCGAGAGCATCCTCGACACGATCTACACGCTCGAGGCCATGCAGGTCGACGTGATGGTAGTACGTGACGCGAGCGCCGGAGTGCCCGCGTATATCGCGCGCCACGTCCTCGACCACGTCAGTATCCTCAATGCCGGCGAGTCGGACGTTTCACACCCGACGCAAGGCCTGCTCGACGTGCTGACGATTCGCCAGCACAAGGGCCCTATCGAAAATCTCGCCGTCGCGATCGTGGGTGATATCCGCCACTCGCGAGTTGCGATGTCGGCTTCGCAGGCGCTGACGACCCTGGGCGTCGGTGAATTGCGGTTGATCTCTCCGAGCGTGCTTGCGCCCGATCTGGAATCGGTTCCGGGCGCACTGATCTGCGACGACCTCAGGGAAGGGATACGGAATGCCGACGTCGTCATGGCGCTCCGGATCCAGCGCGAACGCATAGGCAATCTTGACGGAATCCCCGGAATCGACGAGTACTTTGCCAACTTCGGCGTCAGTCACGAGAGCATGATGCATGCGAAGCCCGATGCAATCGTGATGCACCCGGGACCGATGAACCGTGGCATCGAAATCGAAGGCTCGCTGGCCGACGGGCCGCGGTCTGTCATCACCGAGCAGGTGACCAACGGCGTCGCCGTTCGCATGGCGGTACTCGACCGCGTCGGCAAGACGATGGCGGCACGTTGACGACGGCGGCACAACAGAACGCTCAACGCAATCGAGGAACAATCTTCGTTGAGGACGGCGAAGTCCTCAGCGTCGAGGCGTTTCCGGGCGAGCAGTTCGTCATGCGCATTCGCGTCCCGAAGTGCGCGGCAGCAGCAGCGCCTGGCAGCTTTGTACATATCAGATGCGACGAAACGCTGCCCATGCGCCGACCATTGTCGATCATGCGCGCCAACGACGACTGGATAGAGATTCTCTACAAGACGCATGGTCACGGTCTCGAACTGCTCGCCCGGAAGGCGCCCGGCGAAACGGTCAGCTCAATGGGACCGATCGGCCAGCCGTTCAGGCGATCACCCGAGCGGCCCAACACACTATTGATCGGCGGTGGCGTTGGCATTCCGCCGATGGTTTTTGTCGCGGACTGGCTGCGCCAGGATGCGCGTGAGTGGCACCCGCTCGCCATACTCGGTTCCGAGCTGCCGTTCCCGTTTGACATCGTGCCATCGAAGTTCGAGACGCCCTGGCTCGAGGATTGCGTAAGCAGCACCATGCCCCTGCTCGAGAGCTGGGACGTACCGACGCGACTTGCGACGCTATCCGGATTCGATGGTTGCTTCGATGGCTACGTGACCGATCTCGCGGACCGCTGGCTGAGCACCCTGTCAGACGCCGAACTCGCACAGACCGAGTTATTCGCATGCGGCCCGACGCCGATGCTCAAGGCGGTTGCGGATCTCGCCGCGCGCTATTCACTGCCATGCCAGGTTTCGCTAGAGGAATTCATGGCCTGCGCCGTCGGCGGTTGCGCCGGCTGCGCCGTGCGTATCAAGACCCCCGAAGGCGACGCGATGAAGCGTGTCTGCGTGGATGGCCCCGTGTTCGATGCCGACACAGTCGTGTGGCAATAGACAAGAATCGGGTGACTACCCGCCGAAGTTGACCTTGGCCTCGAGATTGGCGCGCGAATCGGCGTGTGACATCGCCTCTTCCATCGTGATCGTGCCATCCTTATAGAGCTGCAGCAGCGCGTCGTCGAAATTGACCATGCCCTGCTCCGAGCTGTCGCGATGCGCTTCCTTGATGGCCGTGATATCACCCTTGAGGACCAGGTCCTTGATGTGTGGCGTATTGAGCAATAGCTCAACAGCGGCAACACGCTTGCCATTGCGTGCACGCACGAGACGCTGCGAGAGGATAGCGCGCAGGTAATGCGCGAGGTCCATGAATACCTGCGAATGTTGTTCCTGCGGGAACAGGTTGATGATGCGGTCCAGCGTCTCAGCCGCGTTATTCGAGTGCACGGTCGCGAGCACGAGGTGGCCTGTACCCGCCATGTCGAGCGCCGCACGCATCGAGTCGAGGTCACGAATCTCGCCAATCTGGATAACGTCCGGCGCGGCACGCACCGCACTCTTCAGCGCGCGTTGATAAGACGCGGTATCGAGCCCCACTTCGCGCTGGTTCACGATTGACTGCTTGTTCGGATGCAGGAACTCGATCGGGTCTTCAATCGTGATGATGTGCGATGAGGTTTTCTCATTACGATGGTTGATCATCGCCGCCAGCGTCGTCGACTTGCCCGCGCCAGTCGCGCCGACCATGAGAATCAGGCCGCGGCGCAGCATAACAAGGTCCTTTAGCTGGTCCGGCATGCCGAGCTCGTTGAGTGTCGGCAATTCGCTGGTGATGTAACGCAGCACCATGGCCACGCTGCCACGCTGGTGGAAGACATTGACGCGAAAACGACCGAGACCATCCTCCGACAAGGCGAAGTCGATCTCGAGATCGCGGTTGAACTGCTCCAGCTGGTCTTCGGTCATGAGCTCGAATGCTGCCTGCTTGACCATCTTGGGCGTCATCTCGAGCTTGTTGACGGGCATGATCTTGCCCTCAATCTTGATCTTCGCCGGCGTAAACGGCGCGAAGAAAAGGTCTGACGCCTTCTTCTCGACCATGAGTTTGAAAAGCGGTTTAACGTTCATGTGATCGCGGTCCCTGTCCCGCTCAGAATGTCTGAGCCGTGTCTTCTTCCATGATGCGCAGGCTTTCGGACTGCTGGTCCGCGATCGACGAGTCGCGCTTGCTCTCCAGCTTGATCCTGAGCCTGAGTTCGTTCTTCGAATCGGCGTTGCGCATGGCCTCTTCGTAGGAGATCGTGCTTTCCTCGTACAGTGCGAACAGCGACTGGTCGAAGGTCTGCATTCCGAGGCGAGTCGACTTGGACATGATCTCCTTGATCTGGCCTACCTGGCCCTTGAATATCAAATCCTGTACGAGTGGCGTATTCAACATGATTTCCATCGACGCAATGCGGCCGATCCCGCCTTCACGCGGGATCAGGCGCTGTGCGATAAAGGCCTTGGTATTCAGGGACAGGTCCATCAGGAGTTGCTGGCGCCGCTCCTCGGGAAAGAAGTTGATAATTCGGTCCATCGCCTGGTTCGCGGAGTTGGCGTGCAGCGTTGCCAGGCACAGGTGGCCCGTTTCAGCGAACTGGATGCCGTACTGCATCGTTTCCTTGTCACGAATCTCACCGATCAGGATTACATCGGGTGCCTGGCGCAGCGTGTTCTTGAGCGCCGCGTGCCAGGAGTCGGTGTCGATACCGACCTCGCGCTGCGTGATAACACAGCCCTGGTGCGGATGAACGTACTCGATCGGATCCTCGATCGAGATGATGTGGCCGCGCGAGTTTTCGTTGCGATGACCGATCATGGCCGCGAGCGTCGTCGACTTGCCCGAACCCGTGCCGCCAACGACGATGCACAGGCCGCGCTTGTTCATGACCACGTCCTTGAGGATCGGCGGAAGCTCGAGGTCGCCCAACGTCGGAATCTCGGTCGTAATCGTTCGCAGTACGGCTCCGATCATGCCCTGCTGGATGAACGCACTAACGCGGAAGCGGCCGATGCCCTGCGGCGCGATGGCGAAATTACATTCCTTGGTCGCGTCGAATTCCTTGATCTGCTTGTCGTTCATGATCGAACGCACCATCATCGCGGCCTGGTCGGATGACAACGGAGTGTCGGTGGCCTTGTGAATTGTGCCGTCGACCTTGATCGCGGGCGGGAAGTTGGCCGTGATGAACAGATCCGAACCCTCACGCTCCACCATTTTGCGCAGCAGGTTCTGTGTCAGTCGTACCGCTTGTTCGCGTTCCATCGTCTAGTCTCCCAACGAACTGGCGCCGCCAGCCTTAGAAATTTTCCTTGTTGGCTGCCCGGAAACGGGCTTCTTCCTTGTTGATCAGCCCTTTCGTCAACAATTCCTGCAGGTTCTGGTCCAGCGTGTGCATGCCTGCGCCCTGGCCCGTCTGAATGGCCGAGTACATCTGCGCAATTTTGCCTTCACGAATCAGGTTTCGAATCGCCGGCGTGCCAATCATGATCTCGTGGGCGGCAACTCGTCCGCCGCCAACCTTCTTCAACAGCGTCTGCGAAACGACAGCGCGCAGGGACTCGGAGAGCATCGCCCTTACCATCTCTTTTTCGGCGGCCGGGAATACGTCGACAACACGATCGATCGTCTTCGCCGCCGAGCTCGTGTGCAGGGTCCCGAAGACCAGGTGGCCGGTCTCGGCAGCCGTCAGCGCCAGGCGAATCGTCTCGAGGTCGCGAAGCTCGCCGACGAGAATGACGTCGGGGTCCTCACGCAGTGCCGAGCGCAGTGCTTCGTTGAAGCCCAGCGTGTCGCGATGAACCTCTCGCTGGTTGATGAGCGATTTCTTCGATTCGTGGACGAACTCGATCGGGTCCTCAATGGTCAGGATGTGATCGGGCTTGTTTTCGTTGATGTAGTCGACCATCGCCGCGAGCGTCGTTGATTTACCCGAACCCGTTGGCCCCGTCACGAGCACAATACCGCGCGGGTGCATCGACACATCTTTGAATATCGGCGGCGCGCCCAGATCATCCAGAGTCAGGATGTCGGAGGGAATGGTGCGAAAAACCGCGGCCGAACCGCGATTCTGGTTAAAGGCGTTAACGCGAAATCGGGCGAGCTTCGGGATTTCGAAAGAAAAGTCGGTCTCGAGAAACTCTTCGTAGTCCTTGCGCTGCTTGTCATTCATGATGTCGTACACCATGCTATTGACGTCCTTGTGGGTGAGCGCCGGCATGTTGACGCGCTTGATGTCACCATCAACGCGAATCATGGGCGGCACACCACCCGACAAGTGCAGGTCAGATGCGTTGTTCTTTACCGTGAACGACAGTAGCTGGGCAACGTCGACGGCCATATTTCTCCCTCATTGCAGAGTCCCGGACTTACCATAACCCGGAACGAATTGAGCCTAGTATAGCGAAGCACCCGGACCAAAACGTGATTAGAGTCACGAAAAACTTGGCGTTAATCAGCGATTTGCTGGCGTCCGCAG
>Ga0265303_10002401_pt1 | contig 11579 bp, 9 predicted proteins | sample Helome_2_FD_192494 | JGI IMG/M metagenome (GOLD analysis project Ga0265303, IMG submission 192494) | Marine sediment microbial communities from subtidal zone of North Sea - Hel_20160317 (Illumina Assembly) | ecosystem: Environmental > Aquatic > Marine > Subtidal zone > Sediment ...
CAATGAAATAATCATTTACTGCCAGTGAAAGGGTCACTGGCATGCCCTGACCACCGAACTCCGGGTCATCGGAAAGGGCAACCCATTCACCCTCTTTAAAGAGCTCCCAGGCCTTGTGGAAGGACGTTGGCACTGATACATTGCCGCTTTCAAAGCGGGCGCCTTCACGGTCACCGTCATCCCGGATCGGCAAGAGTTCCTTGACCGCTAGATTGCGGGCCTCGGATATGATCAAATCGATGGTTTTTTTATTAAATTCTGCATACTTCTCATGTTTGCTCAGGGTCTCAGCCTGAAGCTTTTCATGCAGAACAAATTCCACATCTCTACGATCTGCAATAAATTGTGCCATTTTTTTATCTCCCCGTTTGTAATTCATTCATCGGTCGCATTTATAGATCCGATGAAATCTAACTGCTTGCATTACCCCTCTGTCCGATACCCTTTATAAACAGCTCAATCAGTGGATCGGCCATCGAAACCAGATCATATTCCCCATCAGAGTGCAGCCAGGTATTGATGACTTCATCCACCGCCCCGATGATAAAGCGTTTGACCAGACCGACATAAAGGTCCCTGCGAATCGTACCTTCCTGCTGCCCCTGCTCGACGATCTCGGAGATGAGATCCCGATACATCTGTGACATTTCCCTAATTTGCGCTTCCGCCAGGCGGCTGTTCTGATGGGTTTCAACCTGGTAGACCACCGCCCCGTCTCTGTCGCGCTGAAATTCGGCCAGGTGGCGGCGTACCACGTTGCGCAATTTATCCAGGCTGGTTTGGGCCCGATCGACCTCCTCCCGGAAGGATTCAAATACCTGTTTGGCCCGATAACTGAAAAATTGAACCAGGATGTCGTCTTTATTTTTAAAATACAGGTAGATGGTGCCGTCGGCGACCCCGGCTTCTTTGGCAATCTCGGCTACCGTCGACTGATGAAATCCCTGTCTGGCAAAAACCTTAACGGCCGCCTCAAGGATCTGATGGTATTTATGATTTTTTTCGACCCGGTTCGTCGCTGTCCTCACGGCACTTTCCTTTCAAATCAAAAAATGAATGAATACTCATTCATTTTTATCAAACCCTGATCGCCCTTGTCAAGCAAAATTTTAAAAATGTCTTGATAAATTTTTATATTAATTCCAGAACTCTAATGTTTAGACCGGATAAATGAGTAGGAAGGATGAAAGCAGTGCTGGGGATGGATATCAAATGAGTATGTATTCATTCGGTGCGGTTTATTTTCGATTATCATAAGATATCCAAAAAATTATAAAGTTACGATTCATAGCCGCTATCGCCACTTCTAAAATCTTGGATATTGCTTAATGTAATATAAATAGTGGGACTGATGCATTGCATTTGCTAATCTTAGGTTTTAATTTCTAATAGATCTCACCTCCTCTAACTGAATGATAACGGAGATGATTTATTGGAGCTGTAAGAATGTTCCCATTCCATTCCAGATCCATAGTAACACCTGTTGGCCGACAAATTGAAAATTATGTCAAAGGCTGGAACCAATCGATGAAACGATCGTCCTTGAAATGAAGTATATTTTCCATCAGTTCCATTACTTTTTGGGTTACCGGCCCGGGTGCCTGAAGTTCGTGATTCTCGAAGCGGTTTACCGGTGAAACCTTTATACCGGTATGGGCGGTGAAAATCTCCTCGGCCGCGTAAATTTCGTCGGCGGTGATGGGATTTTCCATAACCGGGATCCCAATTTGCGGTACCGCCTGAAGAATGGACATCCGCGTTATACTCGAGAGGACCCGCCCTAAGGGGGGGGTTTTTAAAACACCATCTTTTACGATAAAAACCGACTCGATCGACCCTTCAGCCAAAAAACCATCCGTTCCCAACATAATTCCGATATTGTAGCCACGGCTATTGGCATCTTTGCGTGCCAGATAGCCGTTTAAATAATTAGAGCAGGCCTTCGCTGCAACAGGTACCGTTTCCGGATGGATTTTGCGCCATTTTGAAACGCAAGCTGATATTGGTTTTGAATCATCCAATCCTAACTCCGGGCTCTCTGGAATGGTGAAAATGGCAACATCCAACGGGGCGTCCAACACCAGCTGAATAACGGCTTCTTCACCCCAATATGCCAAAATTTTTACGATTCCACGCCCAATTTGGTTTTCCTGAACGGTTTTTTTAACGGCTTCAATGAGCGTTTCGGCAGAAAATGCCAGCTCCATTCCAAGCAACTCGGCACTTTTATTCAGCCGTATTAAATGCTCGTTCATTCTAAATGCCATCGTCCCCCGGTGTCCAATGTGAGTTCCGAAAACTTCAAAAATTGCCGAAGCCCGCGAAAAACCATGTGATAAAAGTGGTACCGTGGCTTCCTGCCAGGGAATCAGGTCTCCGTTTAACCAGACTTTAGAATCGTGATTCATAAGAAATTCCTCGTAATGATGGATAGCTGAGCGAGCCTATTCATTTTTCCCAGATCTATCGTACCGGCCGATCGCTATCCGATCCGATCAGCCGGGGGTGCGTCTTCAAATAGTAATGGACAAATCATGCAAAAAATAAGAAAGGATTTCAGCTCTCGTATACGCCTTTCCCGCTATTCTCGCAAGACTTAAAGCACAATTTTGTTTTCTTCGCCGCAGCATCGTCTTTTGCTTAACGAGCTCACACCTTAATTTGAAAAGTATCTGGTTGTAAGTAACGTGTGCAAACATTTCAAAAAGGTAGTCTCATCAAAAAACATTAAAAAATTTATATTTATCGACGAGACGATAGTGATTTGCTCGCGTCGAGAATAAATAGGCAAATCATGAACAGTTTAGGAATTCATTATGGCGGTAGTTTAAGATCCTAACCGGCGGTAAAAAAGAAAGATGGATTACCAGTAGTATTTTATATGGTAAACTGCAACGAGGACAGCGATCGCTAAAATTATAAATGGAAAATATGGCATAAGTTTGAGCGCTTTTTCTTTGATCTTTTCCATTTTTTTTCGTTAAACCTTGAAAGGCAGATGCCAGAAATAATTAATCACATACAAAGCGCCCATTATACCCGTAACCACTCCCAGTGTGGGTTTCAAAAGCTTTTCCGGAATAAATCGCTGAGTTTTTGAGGCCAACCAGGCGCCAAAGATTGCACCGCAGGCAACAAAAAGGCCAAAGCTCCAATCGGGAGCGGCAATTGCACCCGTGAGCAATGGTACGATTACTGCGTAGGAAAATAGGCCTGTCAAAGAGAGTATGATGACAAAGGGTATTGTCGCAGCAACCAACACATACATCGGCAGGCCAAAAAATGTGACTAAAATTGGAACAAGCATAAACCCACCGCCCACGCCTAGCGCCGAAGAGACGACACCCACGATGAAGCCGATTAAAACCATTACTGGGACGTTGAAGGTCTGAGTTTCATCCCAATAGCTTATCGTTACTTTTGTAATAGATTTTTCCACGGTGGTAATTTTAAAATCGTCCGGGAGACCGCTGGGCGCTTTGCCTGCCTGTAATCGTTCCCTTTTAATTTGATCAAACTTTTCTTTAAACTTTCTCTGACGCGTCGTTCGCCGAAGATACCAGGGTGTGATCTGAACAATCAGATGTACAGACATCAGAAATAAGGCAATGCCGATGACCGCCTTGAAAGGTTTTGGATCATTAAGGTAATACACCCGGATGAACGGTCCTATGGGCGCTCCTAAAACGGCACCCAGACACAGTCCCATGGCAAGATCTAAATTCCACTGCCTGTTTCTGTAAAATCCCAGAAGCGCTCCAAATGGGTTTAAAAAGGTTGTAATCAAGCCCGTGGGGCTAACGCTTACGCTGGTAAATTGAAGAATCGACATGGAATAAGGCAGGGAAAAAATACCGCTGGCTTCTCCTACCAAAGCCATGGTGTAGCCGGTCCAGAATCCCATCCAAAGCAGGTGCCAAATAGGAACCTTGACACCGGCTACGGAAAAGGGCTGATGCCCCCCCGCCAGATATCCATGCTGCAGGATGCTGGCGATGATTCCCGCAATGAAGACGATGGCAATGATCGGCAGTTGGTCTCTTAAAAATTCAGTCAGCAAAGGATGATCCGCCCAAAAGCCCCGCAGCGAACGGGTTGCATGCCAAGAAATATTTTTCTGCCGGTTACCCATTATAATTTCTAACAATATCTTTCATGCGGGTTAAGGGCAAATAAATTATGGTTAAAAATCGATAAATGTTATACGTTTTTTAAATGGATCTAATGGTAGAATTCTTAATCAGTGGAGGGTTGCAACGCCATGCAAAAACTCATCATTACTGTCGCACCGACGGGTTCGGTCCCTAAAAAAAAGAATACGCCCCATGTGCCGATTACGCCCGAGGAGATTATTGAAACCGGCATCCGCTGCGAGGCGGCCGGAGCGTCCATTATCCACGTGCACGTCCGCAATCTCGCAGACGAGTCGCCGTCGACCGATTATGGCCTATTCGAATCCGTAACCAACGGTCTCAAATCGGAAACCAATCTGATCATCCAGATTTCCACCGGCGGCCGCGCCGGAATGGCTTACAAAGATCGCAGGGAGCGGTTGAAGCTTAAACCTGAGATGGCCAGTTTGACCACCGGATCGGTCAATTTTCCCAATCAGGTCTATGCCAATAGCCCCGAGCTGATTCGGAATCTGGCGCGCGATATGCAGGCCAATGGCATCAAGCCGGAAATCGAGATTTTCGACGTCAGCATGATCAATAACGCCTTGACGCTGGTAGAAGAGGGACTGGTGACGCCGCCTTTGCATTTTGACTTTGTCATGGGCCTCAAAGGGGCCATTCCCGCCACCATTGAGAACCTGGTTCATCTGGCGCAAAGTATTCCGGCCGATTCAACCTGGAGCATTGCCGGCATCGGCGCAGCCCAGTTACCGATGAACACCCATGCGATCCTGATGGGTGGCCATTCGCGCGTCGGTTTGGAAGACTGTATCTACTACCGCCGCGGAGAACTGGCCAACAACGAGCGGCTCGTGAAGCGCATCGTAAATTTGTCCCGAGAGCTGGGGAGAGAAATCGCCAGCCCGGATGAGGCCAGGGAGATCCTCAAACTCAGCTAGATGGAATGAAATCCCATCCGGCACTATCCGAAGATATCCTTTACCGCAGCGTGTATTCGCTCAACGGCCAGCTCCAGATCCGGCTCGGTAGCGATAAACGGCGGTGCCACCATAAAGGCATCGCCATCGCGACCTGCCAGCCCCGTCGATTTGTAGACCACAACGCCACGCGCAAAGGCAGCGTCCCACAACCGCTCGACGATCTGCTCGGATCTGGCAAATGGCGCTAAAGTGCCTTTGTCCTGAACCAGCTCAACGCCCCATAAAAATCCGATCCCGCGCACGTCTGCCACATGGGGATGACCGCCCAGGCGCTCCTGCAACAGGGCCCCCAATATCTTCCCTTTGACCTCAACTTTCGCAACCAGATCTTCGCGCTCTAAAATCCGGAGCACGGATAGGCCTGCCGCAGCGGCTACCGGGTGGTGGGTATGGGTCCCCCCGTGGACAAAGACACCGCTTTTTTGGCAGATCGCTTCAAAATGACTGCTCTGCACGCCCACAGCTGACAAAGGCAATACGCCCCCGGCGATCCCCTTTCCCAAAGTCATGATATCGGGCTGCACCCCATAGTGGTCGCAGCCGAACCAGCGACCGGTTCGGCCCATACCGCACATGACTTCATCCAGTATGAGTAGCACCTGATACCGGTCGCAGATATCGCGAATGACATTCCAGTACCCTGCCGGCGGCGGATAGGCCGCCAGCGTACCGCCGCTGATCGTTTCTGCCAGAAACGCCGATACCGTATCGGGGCCAAGATTCTCAAGGGTTTCCTCGAGTGCCAGGGCGCAACGGTAGCTGCAAGAGGCGGGTTCCAATCCGTAAGAGCACCGCAGACAGTATGGCGGCGGGATGTGGACGGCATCCTTTAACATCGGCGCATAGGGTGTGCGAAATGCCGTCCGTCCCATGGCGGAGAGCGCTCCCATGGTCAGACCGTGGTAGGACTTCCAGCGCGATATCAGACGAAAACGCTCGGGACGACCGTTGGCAAGATGGACCTGACGGGCCAGTTTGATGGCCGCCTCGACTGCTTCCGACCCGCTGGTAAGAAAGTAAAAGCGGTCGATACCATCAGGTGCATGCACGGCCAAACCCTCTGCCAGTTCGGCAACTACGGGCGTGTTCAACATAGACGGGTGAATGTAATCATAGTTTAAAATTTGATTATACACGGCCTTGGCGATCTCTTGCCTGCCATGGCCCACGTTGACGACAATGGCACCGCCGCTGGCATCCAGGTATCGGTGGCCGGCGTCGTCTTCGAGCCAGATGCCTTTGGCCTTGACAGCGATCGGCAAACGTTTCGTCAGGTCCCTCGGAAATACATGTCCCGGTAATTTTTTCATTGGTCTATTTCTTTATCCATTATGCTTTGATCGCTCTGACTTGCCGGCGATTTCAGATAGCTTGTGCAGGTGGGCCTGCAGCATCTTTTGGGCGTTTTGAACATATTGCGCACCCCCGGAATTAGATATCTCGACTTCGCCGCTACGGCCCTCTGCCGCACGCCGCAGTCCCATAGTGTTCAACACCTGGATCAGCTGTCTGATGATCTCTTCATTGCCATCGGCGATATGGATACCAGGGCCCAGAACATCGCTGATGGCGCGACTCAAAAATCCGATGTGAGTACATCCGAAAATGACCGCAGCGAATGCGTCGCTATCGAGACCTTCAAAAAACCGCCGGATGCATGCCTCCATCTGCGGTCCGTCAATGGTGCCCGATTCGTCCAGATCGATCATTTCCCGAGGGGCCCGCGTCTCGATCTCGCGATCGGCACCATAATGTTGGATCAACTCCCGCAGGGTCTCACTCTGAATCGTAAATTCCGTGGCAAGCAATAAAATCTTGCCGCTGCCGCCCTGCGCCACTGCGGCTTTGACGGCCGGCACGATGCCCAGAACAGGGATATCGTAACGCCTTTTAAGATTTTCCAGCGCCGCACTGGTGGCCGTGTTGCAGGCAATGACGATTGATTTAGCGCGCTGCGCGACGAACCCGTCGCAGATCTGATGGCAGCGGTGTCTGATTTGCGAAGCCGTCATAAACGCATAAGGCGGCACACCCGAATCGCCATAGTAGATGAATTTTTCTTGCGGTAACATGTGCATGGCCTGGCCCAAGGTACTGACACCGCCCAGACCAGAGTCGAAAATACCGATGGGATCGTCCTTATTCGCTTTCATGATGTGCTTTCTTTTTGCTTGCCTGCGAAACCCAACGGCTGTGGAGAAGATCGAACACCCGTTGAATCAAACGGCGGTTTTCGACCGATATCTCCAGCAGCGCTCCGTCCTCGATGGCTGACATATCGATGTCTCGGCCTGCAATAACCAATCGGGTCTGATTGATCGGTACGAAAAAAAAGCGGATGGTCCCGACCGGCCGGTGGGCTTCGTCGACTTCGATCCAGCCATTGCGGATCACGGTTCGGTCGTAAGCGGTGTTGGGAAGCCCCGTGCCGGCAGACTGCATCCTTGTTTTGAGCGCTAAAATTTCCGCTCGCGGCCCGATCTGGAAATGCCCCTCCACCGCCGTGAGTTCGACCGAATGACGATAGGCCAGAAGAATACGATCACCTTCGGCGGCTGACATCGAGGTGATCCAGCGGTTATTCTGCCTGGGTAGTTTAAGGCTGACCACCTGAACCGGCCAGAGGGCTGCGCCCACAATTAAAACTAGCCCGACTGCGACAGTGAATACGGCGCGTGGCGGCATAAGTCAGACCGAAATAGGTGACGTTTCTGCAGCGGCAGCCTCCGTTTTTCTGCTCCGATGCCGGAAATAGAAAAATGCCATAGCGGCAATCGCAACCCCCTTGGCGATATGCGGACTGATATGAACTCCGGCGATAATCATGCCGGAAGGATTGACGAGCAGAAATGCCAATCCCAGAAAGGCGATCCGTTCCCACAGGTACGTTTTCACGACCCAGTGCCCCTGTATGAAAACAGACCAGCAGAACATGCCCAGGATCGAAATCGGTATGATATAGACCAATTCGGTCCAGTTGGTATTGTGCATTATCAGTTTGGGGTTGTAAATGAACATAAAAGGCAGCGTGAATGCCGCCAGATCCAACCGGAACGACTTCCATCCGGTCTTGATCGGATCCGAACCGGCAATACCGGCGGCCGCGTAGGCGCATAACCCCACCGGCGGTGTATCATCGGCGACAATACCATAGTAAAAGACAAAAAGGTGCACCGCGATAATCGGAATACCCAGTGCCATGTCCTGGCTCAAGGTTAAAATGGCAGGCGCGGTCATGGCGGCCATGACGATGTAAGTCGCCGTGGTCGGCAACCCCATACCCAGGATGATGCAGGCAATCACCGAATAAAGGAGTGTTAAAAAAAGTTTCCCGCCCGCCAGGTAGACAATGAAATTGGCCATTTTAAGGCCCAGCCCGGTGAGCGTGACGACCCCGATGATAATGCCGCAACAGGCGCAGGCGGCGGCCACGCCGGCCATATTTCTGGCGCCGGTCTCCAGCGTGTTAAGCAGTTCGGATCGGGTCCGGCGCCAAGCAAAACCGTCTGGATTTTGGGTATAGTGTTTATATGCGGGGTCCGTACTCGCAACCGCCTGGGCTTTCCAGCGGGGGAAGATGTAGGCTGTGCGAGCCACATTATTGCCGGCCGCCACCAGAATCCCGACCAGAATCGCCCACGATGCGGATGTCGTCGGCGTCCAGAAGAATACGAGCAGCAAAAAACACAGGACCCCCAGGGGAATCAAAAAGTGCATTCCGCTGATGAACGTTTTCCACAATGGCGGCGTTTCCGCTTTGGTCAGACCGCGGATGTCGTTTTTGACAGCCTCGAGGTGAACGATGGAGAAGATCGCCGCGTAAGACAGCACCGCCGGGATAAAGGCTGCCTTGACGACTTCAAAATAGGAAATGCCGATCATTTCGGCCATAATAAAGGCCGCTGCGCCCATGATGGGCGGCATCAGCTGACCGTTGGTCGACGCGGCGACTTCCACGGCGCCAGCGGCGTGCGGTTTGAAACCGACCTTCTTCATCAAAGGGATTGTCATGGATCCGGTGGTGACGGTGTTGGCGATAGATGATCCCGAGATCGACCCCATTGCTGCCGAGGCGACGACAGCCGCTTTGGCCGGGCCGCCCTTGTAGCGGCCCATGGAGGCAAAAGACAGGTTGATCAAATACTCGCCGGCCCCGGTCTTGTCCATCAAGGCCCCGAACAGAACGAACAGAAAAACGAATGTGGCCGACACCCGCAGCGGTATCGACCAGAGCCCTTCACCGGACATGAAGATATGGTCGATGATGCGTGACACCCGGAAACCGCGATGGGCCAGCTCTCCAGGGATATAAGGCCCGGCGTAGGCATAGAGCAAAAACACCAAGGTGATGACCGGCAACATCGGTGACACGCTGCGGCGCGTGGCTTCGAGGACAATGATGAGCAGCGCTCCGCCGATGACGATATCATAAACCGCCGCGTCCCCTTGGGACATAACCCAATGATCGTAATTGACAAAGACATAGATCGCCGTTGCCCCACCCAAGACAGCCAGGACAACATCCGGGACGGTCAGCCGGCCACGAGGAGATTTATTTGAAAGCGGAAAGCAAAGGAAGCACAGCACCATGGCAAAGAAAAGATGGATACTCAGTTGTTGGTACCCGGGCAGTTCTCCGAAAAAGCCGGTGTAAAGCTGAAAACACGACATGATGATGGCGAACCAGCGGATAAATATTGCAGTCTTGCCCGACAGCTTACGCGACCCGGTTTCCGATTCCCGGGCCAGACGTTTGCCGTTAATCACTTTTTGCTGTTCGTCCGGATGCGTCATGAAATCTCCTGGGTGCTATTCGAAGGCAAGCCTGATGAAAGATACACCTTTTTCATCTCAAGTCGCTTCCGATTCATCATTTCCGCGGGGGCGGAAATAACGAAATTTTGTGCTGGATTGATCACGCACTGCCATCGGTTTTTCTCAGGGCCATGGGGAATCATCATTTCGGCTGAGCCAGCGGGGCAATCCAAAGGACTGCCCCGATGATTTCAAGCATTATGCGTTGAAAAACTATTTGACACCGACTTCTTTGAAATACTTCGCAGCGCCGGGATGCAGCGGAACACTCATCCCCACCAGCGCTTTTTTTACATCAATGTCTTTGAATTTGGCATGCGCTTTTTTGATTTGGGGCAGATCCTCGTAAACCGCTTTGACGACCGAGTAAACGACCTCTGTCTCCAGATCCGCCCGTGCGACCATCATCGCCATCACGGCGACGGTCTTTACCGGCGAATCGAGGCCTTTGTAAACGCCTGCCTGAACCGTATCAACGGCGTAGAAGCTGAACTTTTTTCTTAATTTGTCGGCGTTGGGCCCGGCGACCTCAACGATATTTGCCGGTACGATCACAAAGGTATCGATGATGTGGGCGGCGCCGACCGCGGTTGTATTGAAGTAGGCATCCAGACGGCCGTCTTTCATATAATCTGCCGCCTGGCTGGCTTTGAGCTGCTGGGCTTTGATGTCGTCAAGGGACATGCCCCAGGCGGCCAGGATCTGTTTGGCATTTTCGAAGGTGCCGGATCCCAGCGGACCGGTGGCAACGCGCTTGCCCTTGAGATCGGCAACGGTTTTAATGTTGGCATCCTTGCGGGCCACAATCTGGATCGTCTCCGGATAGAGTGTCATCATGCCCAGCAGATTCTTGATCGGCTTATCGAACATATCTTTTTTCCCATAGTGGGCATAGGAAGCGATGTCGTTTTGGAGTAAGGCAAAGTCCGTGTCGCTTTTTCCGATCAGCTTGGCGTTGGCGACGGATGCACCGGAAGACTCAGCCGTTATTTTGATGTTTTTGTCTTGCAGGGACTTCCAGGCGACGCGCGATACAGCACCGGCAAACGGATAGTAAGCACCGGTGACCCAACCGGAAGCAATCGACAGGTATCTGCGGCCGGCACCATAGACTGACGGAACGGCCAAGGCGACGGCCAGGACAAAGACGACACTCAAAAGCAAACATTTCCTTTTTAACATAGTTTCCTCCTTTATCGATTTATGATTTGATACCCTTTAGCAGCGACTCATGAAAGGACGGACCTAACTGGCTCATCCGGTCCGCCAACACCGCTTCGGGTCCATTGGAGCTGACGAGAAAAGGCAATCCGGTCGACCCCCTTAAAATTGAACCTATCACCTCCTTTCGGTTTGATAGTGTCTATGGCAAGAAATGATACCCGCATCGGACAGATATCAAAAAACAAACCTATCGGCACCATTCTGACAACACCTGTTCTAAGGCGTCCATGGCCTTTGAAAGGTTTTGGTAAGAGTTGGCATACGAGATCCGGATATGTTCATCGCCCCATGGCACCACGGCGATTTTTGCCTTTTCAAGCAGCTCGGCCGCAATCTGCTGAGGCGGTTTCCCGACCTGGCGGGTATTGATGAAAATATAAAACGCCCCCTGTGGTCGGGTAAAAGAGATTCCGGGCATCGCCGC
>Ga0265303_10002402_pt1 | contig 11578 bp, 5 predicted proteins | sample Helome_2_FD_192494 | JGI IMG/M metagenome (GOLD analysis project Ga0265303, IMG submission 192494) | Marine sediment microbial communities from subtidal zone of North Sea - Hel_20160317 (Illumina Assembly) | ecosystem: Environmental > Aquatic > Marine > Subtidal zone > Sediment ...
CGAGGTGCTCTTCGCCATACGAGACGAAATGGCCAGGACGCTGGTCGATATTGTGCATCGCAGGCTGATGATCGGACTTGATGCGGATCAGGGCAGGGCGAATTACGAGCAAATTGCCTCTGTGGCCGCGGCAGAATTTGCATGGGACGATGACGAGCGAGACGCTCAACTCATCGCACTGGTTGCCTACAGCGATTCGTTAGGCGTGTAACTGAACTCGGCGAACAGTTCACGACCCCGACCGGGGAAGTAACGGTAGTTGCCGAACGCGAAATCAGCGCGATCGGCGATGTACCGATCCGTCACATTATTGAGGCGCAGGATCAGGTCGAAACTTGGCGTGAAGCGGATGCCAGCACGCAGGTTTACGATCGCATGACCCGGGTAACTGAAGCGATTCTCTGCGTCGAGGTAGTACTTGCCGATCGATGTCCACTGCAGTCCGGCATTGAATGTGTCTGTCGGCTCGTAGTTCACCTCCAGGCTGCCCAGCCAGCGGGGCGCGGTGTCGACATCGCGTCCGGAAATGAAGGATTCGCCGCGCGACGCAACAACATCGAAGTCGTAGGTGTGATGCGCATAGGTGGTATCGACTGAGACCAACCAGTCGTCCGCCAGTTGCCAGTCGAGCGATACCTCTACGCCGCGATGTTTGCTGCGACCCCCGGTGACGTTGAAGCCGTCGGCATCGCGATACACGCTGTTGCGTTTCTTCATCGCGTAAAAACCGATGTCGAGCGAGAAGCGATCGAGGATTCTGCGCACACCGAATTCGAGTGCATCGATGCGCTCGGAGTCGAGATCTGCAACCTCCTGGCCGCTTTGCAGGCGGTACAGTTCAGTTGCCTGCGGCGCGCGAAAGCCGCTCGACAGGCTTGCATAGGTATTGCCGGACTCGCTGAACTGGTAGTTCAAGGATAATTTCGGAGCGACGTTGCGAAAACTGTCACTGCGATCAGCGGGGCGCGAATACAGGCAACCACCGAATCCGCAGGCCGTGCCATCATCGCGCGTGTTTCCAGTCAGCATGCGATTGTTGTAGTCGTAGGCAAGGTAGTCGAGACGGAGGCCTGCGCCCAGCGTCAGCCGTTCGTCGACGGCCCAGTCCGTTTGTACATACGCGGCCACGCCCGCCGACGTGACGGAGTAGTCATATTGTTTTCCCTGCGGGCGCGTCTCCATCAGGAATGGAGACCCCGGGGTCGGTCCGTCCTGTGTCTGCTGTAGAGAAATGTCGGACCACTCGACATCCATGCCGACAATGGTGCGATGTCGGTCGTCACCGAACGACGCTGTTGCCAGCATCCCGGCGCTGACATGGCCATTTTCCTCGAGCGGTTGTCCCGGCAGAAAATGCTGCAGGAACTCCATGTCAGAGTGTCGCAGAAAGGGGCGCAGGTCAAAATCAATATTGTTGCGCGTTGTGTTCCATATGCCATAGAGGCGTTGTGCGGACGCCTCGCGGTAGGCCTCGGGATTCGGGTTGCTGCGATTGACCGCAGGGTCCTTGTAGGCATCCTCGCCGAGAATAAAGCCCGCCGTCTGCTGGTCGAGATCGGTTGCGGTCAAACCGAGTACAAACGCACCATTCGCAAGTTCCCAGGCGCGCTTCGCATGCAGTTTGCCCTGCTGGTAACCGGAGTCGTCGCGGAATCCGCCATCATCGGCGTAGACCAGTGAGGCAAGCCAGGGCGATTCCGCATCGAACGGCAGGTCAGCCGTCGCGCGATAGAAATCGTTGTCTCCAATCTCGAGAGCAACGCGCGGAGTGCGGTCGGGACCGGGCGTTGGCATCAGTACGTTGACGATGCCATGCAAGGCACCAGAGCCGTACAGGGCATTGCCGGGTCCACGTATGACCTCGATCGACCGCGCCTGCTCGGTATCAACCTCGAACAAGGAATTGACGTTGCAAAAGCCGGCCGGCCGGATCGGTATGCCGTCTTCGAGAAACAGAAATGCACCGCAGGAACCAGCGCCGGTCAGCACTGGCGAGCGGATCGCGGTCAGGTGCTCCTGCCCGCTGCCGCGGCTGAGCCATACCCCGGAGACTCTGGTCAGCAACTCGTGCATGTGATGGTGCTGAATGGCCATCAGGGATTCGGAGTCGATGCTGTCGATGTTGCCGGCATACTGCAACCTTGGCTGCTCGCGCCGCTGGCTCGTGACCACAAGTTCAGTCATCGGATCATCCGAGGGTGCCTGGGCTGGGGCCGCAGGCACCAGTGCCAACAGCAACAATGCGCTCGCACAACCCTGTTTGTATCGTAATTGCATGCAGTCCCCCGGCCAGCGCGCCATTATAATCGGGCGCAAGAACTTCGTCCTGACCAAATGAGCTACTGATGAAATCCAGTTTCGTGATCCGATATGCCCAGGCCATTGTCACTGCAATGCTGGTACTGGCAACTGTCACTTCATATGCGGACCGACCCCGTATCGGCCTGGTGCTGGGTGGTGGTGGTGCCCGCGGAGCCGCACACATCGGCGTTCTCAAGGAACTCGAGCGACAAAGGGTGCCGATTGACGTGATCGCAGGTACCAGTATGGGCGCGATTATTGGCGGGCTCTACGCATCCGGCAAGACGCCCGAGGAGCTGGAGGAAATCGTCACGACACTCGACTGGGCAAGCGCGATGTCGGATACACCGTCACGCGAGCACCTGAGCTTTCGGCGCAAACTCGACGACGAGCACTATCCGATCAGGCTGGAACTGGGCGTTCGTGACAATGGACTGTTGCTGCCGATGGGTGCCGTGGAAGGCCAGCAGCTCGACCTTGTACTTCGCGAACTTACGATTGATGTGTCGCACATTAATAATTACGACGAGCTACCGATTCCATTCAGAGCGGTTGCGACCGACGTCGGGACGGGCATGCCGCATGTTATGGCTGGCGGCGACCTGGCGCGGTCGATTCGCGCCAGCATGTCAGTGCCTGCGATTTTCGCACCTGTTGAGTTGGACGGAAAACTCCTTGTCGATGGCGGAATTGCCGCCAACCTTCCCGTTGACGTCATGCGCGAAATGGACGTCGACATCATCATTGCTGTAGACGTGGAATTTCCGCTCTACCCGGTCGATGAACTAACGTCAGCGGTGAAGATCTCGGAACAGATGTTAACGATCCTGATGCGCAGGGACACGCTACGGCAGATCGATCTGTTAGCGGACAACGACCTCCTGATCCGGCCCCAACTGGGTACGTTCGACTCGGGAAATTTCGCGAAAACGCCCGAGACAATTGGGCCGGGCGAACAGGCGACTCTGGCAGTTTCTCAACGGCTGGCCGAGATCGCCCTCGGTGAAGAGCAATTCGCACAACATCTCGCTCAACGTGGCGCGCCTGCGCCGATCGACACAGAACTGGCATTTGTGCGTGTCACAGACGACAGCCGCTATTCGTCGGAGATGCTCGAATCACACCTGGACATCGCGGCCGGCGATCCCGTCGACACGACGCAGCTGGCGAATGCAGCCGAAGACTTGTACGGACTGAATCTTCACGAGCAGGTCAGTTACAGGCTGGTCGAGGAGGACGAACAGACTGGTGTTGAGTTCAATGCGCGCAGCAAAACCTACGGTCCGAATATCCTGAAGTTCGCAGTTTCGCTGGAGAATGATTTCGAAGGTTCGACCGCGTTCAATGTTGGCGCCCGTCTGACAAGAACCGGTATTAACGCCCGTGGTGCGGAATGGCAGACCGACCTGCAGCTCGGCACGGAACCGTTTCTGATCTCCGAGTTTTATCAGCCCCTGACTGAAGGTTCACGCCTGTTCGTAGCGCCCAGAGTCGACCTGGGACAACGGAATCTGAACGCATTTTCCGGCGAGGACGCCGTTGCGCGCTACCGAATCTCAGAGTCAGAACTCGGAATCGACTTCGGCACTTTTCTTGGTTCTGTTGGCGAGTTTCGGTTTGGCGCCTACCACGGTACCGGTCGTGCCAAGGTAAAAGTTGGTGACCCGGCACTGCCAAAGGTTGATTTCGACACTGGTGGCGTATTGACCCGACTGCGGTTCGATACGCGTGACGACGCGCAGTTTCCAAGGAGCGGTATTCGCGCAGATCTGAAGTGGAATCTTTCTTCGCCAGACCTCGGTGCGGATGAACGATTCGATACAGTCGAGACCGAATTCGAAGCAACCTGGAGTCGAGGAAAGAACAGCTGGCAAGTCGGTGCACTCTACGCGACGACACTCGATTCGCAAGACGCAATCCAGGATCTGTTTACGCTGGGTGGGTTCCTGCGCCTGTCGGGGCTGGAGCGCGGGGAGATCAGTGGTCCGCATGCTGCGATGGCGCGTTTGATGTATTACCGTCGGGTTAGTGAATCCACAGGCGGCCTGTTCGAAGTACCGATATACCTCGGTGCGTCGGCCGAAATCGGCAATACCTGGCAGACGCGCTCAGAAATCAGTTTCAGCTCGGCACAGGTAAATGGCAGCCTGTTCGCCGGCTTCGACACATTGATCGGGCCGGTCTACCTGGCGGCAGGGTTCGGAGAGGGTGGTCGTAGCAACTACTATCTTTTCTTCGGCGCGCCACCGCGCTGGTAGCAGGGGCATCAGACCCTGACGGCGGCATTGGTCAGCGTACGATTTTTTCCAGCACTTGCGTCGGTGTATCGCTGTCACGGTAATAGCCGTGGCGTATCGCCATGTGTTCGAAGGCGGAATTCCGCTCCTCTTCACTCGGGTACCAGTGCAATTTTTCCCAGCTTTCGCCGAGGATTTTTCGCATCGTGTCGCCGGCAGGCAGGGTCACGCGAATCCCATACGGTCGCTCGGCGCCGACTGATGCCGGATCGACCAGATTGTGTTGGTGGCAGTAGTCCATGGCGCCGGAGTATAACGAGCACAGTCGAAATTCGCCAAACAGGTCCTTTTTGAGAGGCTGTGGTTCAGCCATTGTGGGAGAATACATCAGCGTGGTGCACCTGGATCATTGATGAGCGGTAATTCGGATGAAAGGTCGCCTGGCACCGAGCGTGGCAGGCTGGATACTACAGGCGAGTTCTTCAGCGTCGGCTCGCCGCTGCACGCTGTTCGTGCCGGGTACGTGCGTCGTGGTGCTGACGACGTGTTGTATGAGACCGTTGTAGCCGGTCGTTACGCGCACATCATCGCGCCGGATCGCAGCGGCAAGTCAAGCCTGGTTGCTGCAACCTCAGCACGCCTCGAAAACAACGGCCTCAAGGTCGCCATTCTCGACCTCGAGCAGATCGGTGTTCGTGATGCCGGATCGGATGCGGCTCGCTGGTACTACAGCGTCGCGTATCGGCTCTTGCGGCAGTTACGAATTCGAGTCGACCTGCAAACCTGGTGGCAGGACAAGTCGAACCTGAGCAATCGGCAACGGCTGGTCGAGTTCTACTCGGAAATCGTACTGCGCAATGTGCATGAACGAATTGTCGTATTCGTCGACGAAATCCAGTGCATCGGCGAGTTGCCATTTGCCGACCAGCTGCTGGCGAGCATTCGGGCAGCGCACAATGCGCGAGCGACGGATCCGGAATTTTCACGGCTCACATTTGTATTGCTGGGTGAATGCGATCCACTAAGCCTGATTGCCGAGCCCGAGCTGTCGCCATTCAATATCACGCAACCCGTGGTGCTGGGTGACTTCTCCCGGCCTGATCTCGACCTGTTCGCGACGGAAATGAACTTGCCGCCGGAAAAGACGGCCGTCGCGCTGGATCGCATCTACTTCTGGACCGACGGGCAACCCTACCTGTCACAAAAACTCGCTCGTGCGATTTCTCGCGACGTAATGGATGGCGACGTTGTGGAGGATGTGGACCGCCTTGCGACTCAGCAGCTGGCTGGCCGTGCGGCGCTGCACAGTGAACCGCACATGAGTCATATTCATCGTGAGATCGTCAACGACAAGAAACGCAGCGAATCACTTTTGAATCTGTACGGGCGCACCCGCAAAGGTCTGGAAGTTGCGGCTGATCTTGGCTCTCCGTTACATCGACGCCTTATCGCGATTGGGCTGATCGTCATTGACGAGGAAGGCAACCTGGCGGTTCGCAATCGTCTCTACGGCGCAGTCTTCACGGCTCGGTGGGCCAATGAGAATCTGCCAATTCACTGGCGTACCCCGGCTATCGCAGCCGCGGTGATACTTGCGATGCTGGCGGTTCCGTTCTGGTACACGCAGCTACTGCCGAGGTCCTACGTGAATATTCTGACCTCCGACACCGTTGAGCTGCAGCTTGCCCAGGATGCCTACACCAACATGCGTTCCTTCCCCGGGCATGCCGAGGCAGCGGACAATCTGTTCCGGAGCTTCCTTCAGAATCGTGCGACAACGGCTGGCAGTAGCGAGGATATAACGGCGGTCGCGGAGCTGGCGGACACGCTGCCGGATGCGGGTCGTCTACCGCATGAACTGCTTGCCGGATATTGGGATGCGCGCACGCGGGAGGCGCGACGTGAAGAGCAACGCGATGATGCATTGCTTGCGTCTCTGGAAGCGCTGGTTCTGTCCACGCCGCAGCGGCGCAACAGTTCGGCGATGCTCGTTGCGGATGACTATCCATTATTGCTTGCCAGCCTCGCTGACGAGGGTCGTGGCAACATCGTTTTCGATCCGGAAAACTTGTTGTTGACCGAAGCGCGAGCCGCCGAAGTCACGCAGTGGTCGCTTGAGCCGCAAGGGCTGCAACAAAGAGAGAACTGGGCGATCACGGCGCTTGAAGTATCACCACTAGTGCGACGCGTCATTGTGGACCGTGAGGGTACGGTATCGCGGATTGGTTTGACGATAAATATCAGTCATGCTCGCGCAACAGATTTGCGCGTCAAGCTTATAGCGCCGTCGGGACGAGCGGTCGAAGTTGATCTCGGTATTGAGCGTGCCTCCGCAAATGAAGATCTGCGCGTTTCGGTGACCCAGCTGCGTGAGTTTGTCGGTGAACCACTGAATGGCACATGGAGCCTGAGCGTTCGCGATGAAGAACTCGGCGTGGCTGGTCGGCTTGTCGGCTGGAACCTCAACCTGAACTCGCAGGGTCTCATTGAGGACTTCCAGCGCGGCCTGAATATTTCTGACCCTGCCGAACGCGAAACCGACAATGTATGGTTCAGCGCGGACGGACGTTTTGCCGTCGCCCGTGCCCTGCAGAGTGACAGTGCACGCGTGTGGGATCTTGCGTTCGCAAAACCGGTTCGTGCGGTTGCCGTTAATGAACTCGAAAAACTGATTGGGCTCAGTGCTGGCGCGCGACTACTCGTCACGGCAACACAGGACGCAGTTCACCTCTGGGATACTACGACCGGCCGCCGCAACGCGACACTGGAGGTCGGTGCTGCAAGTGCGACGTCAATGCTAACCGACGATGGTGCCCACCTGTTTGTGCAGCGGCGCAGCGACGGTGACACAACACTGGAGCTGTGGTCACTGGAAAGTGCATCGGTCGTGGCCAAGCTGGATATCGCTGGTACGCCGGCGCTCGTGTCCATGGACTCGAGCGGGCAGAGGATTGCTGTTGCTGATTACGATCGCGCTGTTCGAGTTTGGGACTTTCGTGATGGGTCGTTGATCCTGCAGATCGACTTGTCGGCGCAGCCGAGCAAAATCAGCCTCGCGGCGGGAGGGGGCTTGCTGGGTGCCGTATTTGGCAGCGAAGGTGTTTCCCTGTGGCGTATTGACCGGCCTGCAGACCCGCTGCTTGAGGAATTTGCGGCCGGGCGCTGGCAGCTAAAATTCTCGCCATCCGGTACGCGGGTGCTGGTCGGCAGGCCCGGGCGCGGGTTCCAGGTTTATGAAACGGAGCAAGGGCGATTGCTTGGGCCGACATTGGGTTCAGGAGCTGCGCAGGACAGGGCCAGCTTGCTGGCCTTCAGCGCGGACGAGCAGATAGTTGTAACCGGAGGGGCGTCGGCCATAGCTCGATTCTGGCGCGCGCCGGCGCTGCCGACGCTCAACGAAACTGACGATAGCAATCTGTCACAGATAATCTGGGCGCCGTCCGGAGACGCGGTTGCTGTCGCAACACCTGATGCCACGCATATCGTCATTGGTGACCAGAACGGTAATGTGCATGTGCTGCCCGCGGACGCAGGTCGGGAAGGGCTGGTGAGTCGCGCGCAGGAGCTCAGTTTCTACGGGCACAACGCCGAGGTCAGGCGAATCGAGGTGAGTCCCGACGGCCGGGTGGCGGCGAGTTCGGCCGACGACGGCACATTGCGAGTCTGGAATATCGACGACGGCTTACCTGAGCAGTTCATTGTCAGCATTCCCGGAGCCCCGGTCGAACGATTGGCGTTTGAGCCTGGCGGCACATTGATTGGTATTCTGAATGACACGAGTGCCGCAATCGTCGACGCGAAGTCGGGCGACAGCATTGCGAGATTCGAACTTGGCGAGCGCCATATCGGATTCGCATTCGCGGACAGCGATCATATCTATCTTGGCAGCGTTTCGGGCGCATTGCGCGTCATTGCCCGCGACACAAGTGGTGGATGGAGTCTGCAGTCACTTTGGCAGGGAGACGCCGCGATCCACTGGCTCGAAGTGTCATCCCAATCCCGTTTGCTCGTACTCGTCGATGAAAACAACCTCGCGCAGCAGTTCAACCTTGCGGAAGGACGCATTGGCGATCAAACCCTGCAATTGCCGGGTGCGATCGATGAAGTTGCGTTTACACCGGGCGGATTACGCGTGCTGTTTAGGACAACCAACTGGGTTCACCGCGCGAGCACGTCCGCGATGGGCTTGATCTGGCTCGACGCGATACTCGCGCCCAAAGCGCTTGCTCACACGCGCATGGTATTTGGTGACCCGCAAATGGACGAGGCTGCAGCATTGGGCAATCGCTTCTACCTGCCGGTTGCGGGCGACGGCTTCCCGAGACTGGCCGAACTGACGTTCATTGCATCTCAAGGCCCGGCCTTGTTCGGCAACAAAGACCAGCTACTCGATGAGTGGCGCGGAAAACTAGCGGTCGTCGCCGCGCAAAGTCCGGACGAGTAGTTCGAGCCGCGCGGCACTGACATCATGCGCGGGCACGGCCTCGCCGACGCTAATCGGGACCCGCGCGAACAACCGTCCCGGTATCTTCCGCAGTCCACCACCTGTGCGTCTGCTGAACCAGCTTCCCCAAAGTCGACCGAGTGCGACGGGTACGACTGGCACGGGCCGGCGCGCGATGATTTTTTCGATCCCCGGCCGAAAGCGCTGGATTTCGCCATCGCGCGTGATAGCGCCTTCGGGGAATATACACACGATATTGCCAGCGGCGAGTTCCTCATCAACTCGCTCGAATGCCTCGTTCATAAGCTGCTCATCTTCCATCTTGCCGGCAATGGGGATCGCGCGCATGTGCTCGAAAAAGAAGCGCAAGAACGGCATCTGGAAGATGCGGTAGTACATGACAAAGCGCATTGGACGACGTATGGAACCGGCGAGCAGGATTGGGTCCATGTAGCTAACGTGATTGCAGACCACGATGGCGGGTCCCTTGCTGGGCACGTTGTCGAGTCCGGTGGGCCGGATGCGATACAGCAGGTTTATCACAACCCAGGCCAGGAATCGCATCATGAACTCCGGTAGCAGGGAGTAAATGTAGATCGCGACTACGACGTTCAGTGCGGCGAGGATCAGAAACAGCTCAGTGATCGAGAATCCCAGGCTTAGAACGGCGATCGCCATTATTGAGGCGACGACCATGAAGACGGTGTTCATGATGTTGTTCGCGGCGATGATCCGCGACAGATGACGGCGCTTGGCGCGCTTTTGAATCAGTGCATACAACGGCACGCTGTAGATACCGCCAAATGCGCCGAGCATGGCGAGATCGAACAATATGCGGATACTCCCCGGTCGGCCGAGAAACTCGCTGATCGACGAAACGGCGACAACATGCGGTGTGGTCTGCGCGAAAAACAGGTCGACGGCAAACACACTAAGCCCGATAGAACCGAAGGGTACGAGTCCCAACTCGATACGGTGCCCCGACATGCGTTCACACAACAAAGAGCCAACGCCAACACCTATTGCGAACGCAACCAGCAGGGCCGTTGTAATTGCCTCATTGCCGTTGAGCATATCCAGTGTGTAAGCGGGCACCTGCACTGTCATCACTGTGCCGAAGAACCAGAACCATGATATGCCGAGGATGGACAAGAACACCGTTCGGTCCTCGCGCGCAAAACCTACGATGCGCGCGGTTTCTCGCCAGGCGTTCCAGCTGATTTTCAGGTCCGGATCCACGGCTTGCGTTGTGGGTACGCGGCGGCTGGCGAGGTAACCAAACACGGCAAAGCCAACAAGACACGCGGCGAGCAAGGTCTGGTCGCCTGGGGAGATCGCGATCATCAGGCCGCCAATGATCAGGCCGAGAATGATCGCGACGTAGGTGCCGGCCTCCACAAGCGCGTTGCCGCCGATGAGCTCTGAGGTAGCGAGTTGTTGCGGCAGATAGGCATATTTGACGGGCCCGAAAAACGTTGACTGGCAACCCATCAGGAACAGGACCAGCAGCAACACCAGGTAGCTTTTTGTAATGAGTGCCACGGCGGCGATGCTCATCAGGGCGATCTCGAGCAGCTTGATGCGCCGCATCAGAAAGGACTTCTCATATTTGTCGGCGAATTGACCGGCAGTGGCCGAAAATAGGAAAAACGGTAATATAAACAACAGGCTGGAGACATTCGCAAGCTGACTGTGATTCATCCCGAAGATCAGGATGCCCTGAAATGTCACGAGTATGATGAGCCCGTTGCGAAACACGTTGTCATTGAGGGCGCCCAGGAACTGGGTGGAGAAGAACGGCGCGAACCGGCGCTGTTTGAGTAGCGAAAACTGGCTCGATTCTTTCACGTATAGCGTGTCCTTTTTGCCCAAAAGTGCGAACTCACGCAATTTCACATATTGATAGCGGTGCTATCATGCGAGGTTGCAGGATGCTGAAATATATACCATTTAATCAATTTAAGATTGGCTTGCGCCGTTCTTTCGATTGACGCAAGCCTATTTTAGGACTGGCAATAGCCAATGAATGTTCGATTGACATCGTTGTTGTGCGGGCTATTCGTGCTCGGAGGGTGCGCCGAAGAGGTGCCGCCGAGATCCGTGCAGGAATTTCTTGCCGACCCCAATTCGCTTGAAGCGGTTGTCGTTCGTTGTTCACAAAATCGGTCCCAGACGCGCTACGAGGCTGAATGCGTCAACGCGCGCCAGGCGATTTCGATCATGGAAGCCAAGGAAGATCGGGCCAGGCGGGATGCATTTGAAGCCGAATCCAACAAGAAAAGACAGGCGCTGCGGCGCACGCAGCAAGCGGCTGCCGAAGCCCGTCGCAGGGCGGAGGCAGCTGAGCAGCGGCGCAAGGAAGCCGAGTACCTGGCACAATTCGGCGAATTGCCGCCTTCCCAGAATGGCGGTTTCGATAGTAACGAGGCCGCGATGAATGCGCCGAGTGCCGTTATTCCGGAACCTGCCGCGGTGGACGCCATGCCACCTGGAAGCGAGCAGCCCGCGACTGATGGTGGCAACGCGCCGGTTGCCGAACCCACACCTCCTGCTACTGATCTTGATGCCGTGCGCGAAGAATTGCGCAAGCGTAGTG
>Ga0265303_10002403_pt1 | contig 11577 bp, 9 predicted proteins | sample Helome_2_FD_192494 | JGI IMG/M metagenome (GOLD analysis project Ga0265303, IMG submission 192494) | Marine sediment microbial communities from subtidal zone of North Sea - Hel_20160317 (Illumina Assembly) | ecosystem: Environmental > Aquatic > Marine > Subtidal zone > Sediment ...
CCCGTCGATGGTCACGCGGAAGCGGCCGAACAACAACGAGCGCGTCATCATCTCGTAGATGAGCGCATTGAGCCAGTCGACGAACAGCACTTCGAGGTCGGGCGCCTCACAGCTGATCGCCACCTGCTCGTCGTTGCGCACCAGGCGCGGATCGGTGACTACTGCGGTGAGTCCGAGCGCTGCCTGCTCGAAAGCGATGTCCGGCGATTCCCCTCGGCCGCGCACGCCGATGTCAGCCTCATGGGGGAAGTGTTCCCAGCTAGGCATCGGTGAAGCCTAGCCCAATGGCGCCTTCAGCGTCAGCGCTGGAATGAATAGACCGATCCAAGCCCCAGGATTTGCGTGAGCTCGTCGAGCGCGGCGCGCGACTCCTCGAGTAGGCAGGGATCGCCGAGGTCGGCTTCCTGGAGCTGGTCGCGATAGTGCTGATCGATCCAAGCGTTCAATCGGCGAAACAGATCGTCGTCGAACAAGATGAATCGGTTGATGCTCCCGATCTCATCATCGGTGAGCACAATACGCAAACGCAGGCAGGCGGGTCCGCCGCCGTTCTTCATGCTCTGTCGCACATCGACCACCTCGATCCGTTCGAGCATGTCGTGATCTTCCACGAGCTTTTGGAGGTAGCCCCATATCGGCACCGAGTCTTTGCATTCCCGAGGAAGGATCAATGCCATCCGGCCGTTGGGTAAAGTGACCAACTGGCTGTTGAAGAGATAGCTTGCCACCGCGTCTTCGAGCGTGATGTCAGCGGCCGCGACTTCGATCAGGTGCAATTCCCATCCGGCCTTGGATTCGATCTCGCGTCGTAGCTTAGCCTGGTGAAGAAAGGCCTGCTCGTGAAAGAGAAAGACGTTCTGATTGCCGACGGCAATGACGTCGTTGTGAAACACTCCGGCGTCGACCGCGGATGGCGATTGCTGAGCGAACACCAGCCGTTCGGACCCGAGGCCATGAAGACGGGCTACGGCTCGAGATGCCTTCAAGGTCTGCCGGGCCGGATAGCGAGCCGAGGTGACCGTGTTTCGATCAAAGGTGCTCTTCCCGTACACGAAGAGGTGAAGCCCCGAATTTCCATAGTCGGAGCAGAAGCGGGTATGGTTCGCAGCACCCTCGTCGCCGAACATCTCGGTCGCGGGCAAGGGTGCATGGTGGACGAACCGGTCGGGGGCGTTGAACAAAGCCTTCAACACGCGCGCGGTGGTGGCCGCTTCGATGGCCCGGTGGAAGTTGCTTCTGAGGTTTGCGGGAGTGAAGTGCACCTTGCCATCTGCGGAGTCGGCGCTCGGACACACCGTCGCGGCATTCGCGGCCCACATGCTCGAAGCTGAGCAACACGCAGCGAGGAGCTCGAAGTCGTGCTGTCGCGCGCTGCGGAGCACGTCTTCATCCCGCCCCGTGAAACCCAGTTGGCGCAGCGCGTCGAGCGCAGGCCGATCGTGAGGTGGCAGCACCCCCTGGGGCACGCCGAGATCGTGGAGAAGCTTCATCTTGCGCAACCCTTGCTTGGCCGCTGCTCTGGGATTCGACACGCCATGGATGTTGCGCTGCGAGGCGAGGTTGCCCACCGCAAGCCCGCTGTAGTTGTGCGTCGGGCCGACCAGGCCGTCGAAGTTGACCTCCCGTGCCTTCAAAGCGCCATCCCTGGCGGCAGTGTTTCGGGTAGGGCGAGTGCCTCCTGCTCGAGAGACGCAACGGGGTGCGCGCAGTAGTCCGCAGCATAGTACGCGCTTGGACGGTGGTTACCGCTTGCGCCGATGCCGCCAAACGGAGCGGCGCTGCTGGCCCCGGTTAGCGGCCGGTTCCAGTTGACGACGCCGGCACGGACGTGGCGGACAAAGGCCTTCCATCGTGCCCGGTCGCCACCGATGAGGCCGGCGGCCAGTCCGAACCGCGTGGCATTAGCGCTCTCGAGGGCCTCATCGAAACCGTCGTAATAGATCAGCTGAAGCAAGGGGCCGAAGTGCTCCTCGTCGGGAAGGCTCCGCACGCCGGTCACGTCAATTAGTCCCGGAGACAGCAGGCCCGTGCCTTCTTTCAGCTTGCGCATCTGCGCGAGGGGCCGCCCGCCTAGGCTCACAATCCTTGCCTGCGCAGCCCGCAGGGCGTCGGCTGCGTCTTCAGAGATCACGGGGCCCATGAAAGGCGGCTCCGGATCGTCGAACGGGCCAACCCGCAGCTTGCCAATCGCATCGAGCAGTCGATCGACCAGCGCTTGGCCGGACGCGCCGCGGGGTACGAAGAGCCTTCGCGCACAGGTGCAGCGTTGTCCGGCCGTCACGTAGGCCGACTGAAGGATCGTGTAGATCGCAGCATCGATGTTGGTGATTGCATCCACGACGAGCGGGTTGTTTCCGCCCATTTCCAACGCGAGGATGATCTCGGGGCGCCCTGCGAAGTTGCGGTGCAGCGTGTGGCCCGTCGCTGCGCTGCCCGTGAACAACAAGCCATCTATCTGTGAGTGCTCGACGAGGGCGGCACCGGTCTCTCTAGTGCCCTGTACCAAGTTCACGGTGCCGGGAGGCAGGCCGGCTCGCTCCCAAAGCTTCATGACCTCGACCGCACACCAAGGGGTGTGCTCGCTCGGCTTGAAGACCACCGTATTGCCAGCCAGGAGGGCCGGTACGATGTGCCCATTGGGCAGGTGGCCAGGGAAGTTGTATGGCCCGAGCACTGCCAGCACGCCGTGCGGCCGATGCCGCACGATCGAGCGAACCGTGCCGAGGTCGCGCTCGACCGTTCCCGTCCGCTCGAGATGCGCCTGAATCGCAATCTCCACCTTGCTCACCATGGACGCCACTTCGGTGAGCGCTTCCCAGGTCGGTTTTCCCGTCTCGAGCGAAATCACGCGAGCGAGTTCATCGCGGTGGGCATCGACGCGCACGCCGAATTCTCGTAGGTGTTTCACGCGTTGCTCGAATGGCACGCGAGACCATCGTGCGAACGCATCACGGGCGGCGACCACAGCGCGAGCGACTTGCGCTTCGCTGGCCTCTCGGCCGGTCCAAACCGTGTTTCCGGTTGCAGGATCGATCGAGCACAGCTCAGAGCCGTCGCCCTCCACCCAAGCGCCATCGACAAAGAGCTGTGTCATGAATCCTCGTTACAACTCTAGCACCCGAACCGGCTCGCCATCCGAAATCCGCAACGCGCCAGCTGTTTCTCGATCGATGACGGCAGCGCCCGATCCGTCTAGGAGCACGGAGGAAAGGCAGCACCGAAAGTCCCGAACTCGCGTGTTGCTGACCAGACATCTGACGGCGCTGACTTCGACTGGTCGAAGACGCGCATGGAGGCGCTGACTCGTCCGCACCGCGCGGATGTCTTCGCGGCGGCACTCGACCGTCGGCCCCGCATCGAAGATGTCGATGTAGTTTTCGTAGCGAAAGCCTTCGTCCTCGAGCAATCGAAGCGCATGCCTGCTGTTCTCATGTGGCTGTCCAATGGCCTCCTGCGCATCCCGGGGCAGAAACAGGACGTAGATGGGATGCTTGGGCATCAGCTCGGCGATGAAGGACTTGTTGCCTGCACCCACCAGGTGGTCGGCTGTGGGGAAGTCCATGGCGAAGAAGTGTTGCCCTAGACCATCCCAAAACGGGGATCGCCCGTTGGTATGCGAGATGCCACGAATCTCGGCGATCACTTTGTCAGCAAAACGGTGTGAGAACTCCGCGATGAACAAGAGCCGGGACTTCGAGGCCAGTGTGCCCAGGCCCTTGCCGCGATGTCGCGGGCTCAGGAACAGCGAGGTGAGCTCCGTGCATCCGGTGTAGTCGTTCGAGAGGTAGAGCGCCGGAAGCTGGCGGTGGATTTCGAGTTCCGGCGAGGCATGCACCTCGGTGCCAACTCGATAGCTGTAGAACGCCTCGTGCAAGCCCACGGCAGCTCGAACGGCAGACATCCCGGCGATTTCGTTGCTCCTTAGTTTTTCCAGTACGAAGAAATACCGCTCGTCGCCGGGCTCGCGAACGTCGGTCGAGAAGGACGACAGGGATTGCTCGATCCTCCGCTCGAGGGTCTCGCGATCAATGGCCAAAGAGGTGATGCCCACTCGGACCTGCGAAATTAGGGCTTCGAGCGGCTCGAGGTCTCCGCCTCGTGCCGGTCGAATGACGAAGGGAGGACCCGAAGCCACCTCGTTACGACTCCACTTCGCCGATGAGCTCCACGGTGCTGGCCTGTGGGCCCGCCTCGCCTTCACCTTCAGCCAGCACGTACCGCACTAGGCTGCCGATGCGGAGGTCGTCGAAAGCCGCGTTGAGAACTGCATTGCGGTGAAAATACACCTCGACTTCGTCGGGCCCCTCGAGAAATCCGTAGTCTTCAGCGAGATAGTGTTTGGTGACCTGCGCGTGCCTCGGAGGCTCGTGGCGCTTGACCTTGCCCCGTTGCTTTCGTGCCAGGTCTTGCAGTTGGCGCCGAGCCGCATGGAACGCGTCACGGAGCGCAACGTAGATGTCCTCGTGAGCGTGATCCTTCGGCCCCTGGTGACTCACCACGACCTGGTGGCCTGGGACGGTGATGTCGATGCGTACGGCGTAGAGCCTACCGTGGTGCGAATGCCGGTGAGGTGCCTCGATCACCACGTCGCAATGGACGATCGGCTCGTAGAACTTCTCCAGCTTGGCGGCGTGCTCCTTCACCCACTTTTCCACGGCGTCGGAGGGTTCCATCTCTTTGAAGGTGAGTCGGACGGGTTGTTGCATGGATCTACTCTCCTGATGAGCTGAACACGCAAAGTCCGTGCCGCCTTTTCCTCGACGACTTCGCGAATTTCCCACTGACTCCTCCGGCAACCGGCGCAGATTCTGCGCCTCGGGTCGCGTGAAGCGTTGGTTCTGCGCTCTTGCCCCGTTAGCGATGAAGAGGGACAAGTAGCCGGCGACGCCTCGAGCGTTGCGGCGCGGTCATGCCTGTTCGTAATGCCGAAATCGCCGACCTGTTCGATCGAATGGCGACCCTGCTCGAGATCCAAGGGGCCAATCCATTCCGGGTGCGCGCCTATCGAAACGCTGCTCAGACGCTGCGGGGCTTGCCACGACGTGTCGCCGACATGCTCGCAGAGGAAGAGGACCTCTCGAGGCTGCCGGGTATTGGAAAGGATTTGGCCGGGAAGATCGCCGAGCTTGTCGATACGGGGCATTTCGTTGCGCTCGAAGAGTTGGAGAAGGAGGTGCCAGCGGGGCTCGTCGAACTGACGCGGCTGGCGGGATTAGGCCCAAAGCGCGTCAGGGTTCTGCACGAGGAACTGGGAATCCGTGACCTCACGGAGTTGGAACGCGCTGCTAGGAAGGGTCGCATTCGCGAGCTCGCAGGATTCGGAGTGAAGACGGAGCAACGAATTCTCCAGGCGCTACGCCGGCATGCGCCGGAAGAACGACGACACAAGCTGGCCGATGTCGAGGAGACAGCTAGCGATTACGTTGACCATCTTAGGGCCGTTGCCGGCGTGAAAGACGTCATCGTTGCCGGAAGCTACCGTCGCCGCAAGGAAACCGTCGGCGACTTGGACATCCTGGTCACCTGCAAGAAGGGCGCGCCCGTCATGAGAAGCTTTGTCGAGTACGATGAAGTAGACGAAGTCGTCTCACGCGGCACGACGCGGGCTACCGTCTTGTTGCGGTCGGGGCTTCAGGTAGACCTGAGGGTGGTGCCGCAGGTCTCGTACGGCGCAGCCTTGTACTACTTCACGGGCTCCAAGGCGCACAACGTCGCGGTCCGCACGATCGCGGTGAAGAAGAAGTTGAAGATCAACGAATATGGGGTTTACAAGGGCGACCAGCGGGTTGCGGGCAAGACCGAAAGCGAGATTTTCAAGGCCGTGGGGCTTCGCTACATCGAACCCGAGCTGAGAGAGAACCGGGGGGAGATCGAAGCCGCAAAGAAGAACCGACTGCCGCACCTGGTTTGTGTCAGCGATATTCGTGGCGATCTGCACGCGCACAGCGATGCCACCGACGGGCATGATTCGCTACGAAAGATGGCCGGAGCGGCCAAGAAGCTCGGTTACTCGTACCTAGCGATCACCGACCATTCGAAGCGCGTCACCATCGCCCATGGAATGGACGAGAAGCGTCTCCGACGGCAACTCGATGCGATCGATCGTTTGAACGCAATGCTCCACGGGATTCGCGTCCTCAAGGGCGTCGAGGTGGACATCTTAGCCGATGGGACGCTCGACTTGAGCGACAGCGTCTTGAGGCACTTGGACCTCACCGTCGGTGCCATCCACAGTGGTTTCAACCTGAGTCGACACAAGCAATCGGAACGGATCATCCGTGCGATGGACAACCCATACTTCAACATCTTGGCTCATCCGACGGGGCGTCTGATCAACCAACGACCGGGCTACGAGATCGACATGGAAGGCGTCATGGAAGCAGCCCTCGAACGAGGCTGCTATCTCGAGCTGAACGCGCAGCCCGATCGCCTCGATCTCCAGGACGTCCATTGCCGCATGGCCAAGGACATGGGTCTCAAGCTCGCCATTTCCACGGACGCCCACAGGAAGAGCAACTTGGAGTACATGCGCTTTGGCGTGGACCAGGGTCGCCGGGGATGGCTCGAGCCCGAGGACGTCCTCAACACTCGACCATGGCGGGAGCTCAAGAGACTGCTGGCGAGACGCTAAGCTCTCGGCGCAAAAAATGCGCGACTGCGCGCAACCAGCGGGGGGTCGTCGATGGGTTGGGAGCTCACGACAGCGGTTTGCGATTGCGTTTTCGACATTGCGACTCTGCGAATCTCCAGATTAACATCATGGCCCGATTCTTGCTCTCCGTGCCTTTGCTTCGCGTCTGGCAGGGCAGGAGTTTGGCGGAAAGACATGGACACCAGTAAGCAGCGTCGTCGCATGGTGGAACGTCACGTGGAGGCGCGTGGTGTTCATGACTCCGCGGTGCTCGACGCTATGCGTGCCGTGCCGCGCGAAGCATTCCTTCCCGACCAGCTAGAGGAGTTCGCCTACGATGATACGCCGCTGCCCATCGAAGAAGGGCAGACGATATCCCAGCCTTTCATCGTCGCGGCGATGGCCGAAGCGTTGAAGCTCGGGCGGCGTGACCGGGTCTTGGAAATCGGCACCGGTTCCGGCTACGCGGCCGCGGTGCTCGCTGAAATCGCCCACGAGGTCTATACGATCGAGCGTCATCGCGTGCTGGCGGACCAAGCAGAGCGCCGGCTGCGAGAGCTCGATTTTCGCAACGTGCATGTTCTATGCGGAGACGGAACGCTGGGATGGCCGGAGCATGCGCCGTTCGACGCCATCCTCGTCTCCGCGGGAGGGCCGGAAGTTCCGCGTGTACTCGTCGAGCAACTCGCCCCCGGCGGCCGAATCGTGATCCCGGTTGGACCCGATCTGCGGGACCAACGCTTGCTGCGCGTCACCAAGGACAGCACCGGGCAGACGAACACCGAAGATCTGGGTGGGGTCCGTTTCGTGCCCCTCATCGGCGCCGGAGGGTTCGCGGAGGGTGCTGAAGCGCCGAGCCACAAGCGCGTCCCGCGTCCCGAGCTCCCGGTCGCGCATTTGATTCGTGAAGCCTGCCAACCGATCGCCGACATCGGTGAAGCCGAGCTCGGTCCCTTGCTCGAGCAGATCGACGATGCACGCGTCGTGCTTCTCGGCGAGGCCAGCCATGGCACGTCGGAATTCTATCGAATGAGGACTCGCATCACCACGGAGCTCGTCATGCGGCGCGGCTTCAACACCGTTGCGATCGAGGGGGACTGGCCCGACGCGGCCCGCGTCGATCACCATGTTCGCGGGCTCGACTTTCCTGCTCGCGAAGGTCCACCGTTCACTCGTTTCCCGACTTGGATGTGGCGCAACCGAGAGGTGCTCGAGCTGGTCGCGTGGCTGAAATCCCACAACGAGTTGATCAAAGACCCGGAGCGACGCGTGGGGTTTCACGGCCTCGATCTCTACAGTTTGTACAAGTCACTCGATGCGGTTCTTCACTACTTGAACGACGTCGATCCGAAGGCGGCGAAAATCGCAGGGGAGCGGTATGCGTGCCTGTCACCCTGGGAGCGCGACCCTGCTCTTTACGGACGTGCGGCGATCAGCCGAGGATATGCCGAATGCGAGCGCCCTGTCGTTGCAGTCCTTCGCGACCTGCTGGAGCGGCGGCTCGACTACGCAAAGGCCGACGGCGATCGGTTCTTCGACGCCGCGTCGAACGCGCATTTGGTGGCCGCCGCGGAGGAGTACTATCGCGTCATGTACTACGGGGGACCAGCGTCCTGGAACCTTCGCGACCAGCACATGTTCGACACCTTGGAGCGCCTCCTGGAGTTTCGGGGCTCGGATGCCAAAGCGGTGGTTTGGGCCCACAATTCGCATGTTGGCGATGCCCGGGCGACCGAGATGGGGGCCGCGCGGGGCGAGCACAACATCGGGCAACTCTGCCGCCAGAAATTCGGGGACGCCGTCTTCTCGATCGGCTTTGGAACCCATACGGGGACAGTCGCGGCCGCAACGGATTGGGACGGCCCGATGGAGATCAAGAAGGTCCGACCCTCCCATCCCAGCAGCTACGAGCGCCTCTGCCACGACAGCGGCGTGCCTGCGTTTCTGCTCGCGCTACGCTATCCGTCACGTGACGCGGTTCGCGAGGAGCTGGCGTCACCGCGCTTGGAGCGGGCCATCGGCGTCATTTATCGACCTGAGACCGAGCTTCAAAGCCACTACTTCCAAGCCGCGCTGCCTTGGCAGTTCGATGCTTATGTTTGGTTCGATGAAACCCGTGCCATTGACGCACTAGAACCAGAGGCGGCACGCGCCGAGATTCCGCACGTCTATGGTTGAGCTGCTGTAATCACGAGGGGAAGATCATGTCAGAACAGAAACAACACGAAGGGCCAGCGCTGCACAGCGAGCTGGTCGCGCTGAGGAAACGGCTTGAAGTCCTAGAAGCTCGGGTCACCGAGCTCGAGAAAGAGCTCCGCGAGACGCAAGAGATTGCGCCGTCCGACTAGCGTCGGCCCCGGCGCGGCCTCAACGCACATTAGGCTAAGTATCGAATCTCGATGGCTTCCACTAGCGCGTGGCGAAGGCTGTCAAATGCGCCGTCTGCCCGGCCCTGTGCCTCTAACTCGCGCGCGGTCGATGCCAGCGTCTCGTCGTGGATCGCATGCGCCAGCCAATTGGAGAAATCGCTGTGGGCCGCATGATGCTCGAGCACTTTGGAGTCGCACAGCAGTAGCTCACGGCGAAACGTTGCGAGGTTGTCGGCGCGAGCGCCAGTAAGCCCGAAGTAGTTGCGAAATTGGAACATGCTACCCGGCGGAAGGTGCGCGTCCGCATACTTGTGCCAGTGGCGCACGTGCTGAATGAAGCGCCGGCCCAGCTTGAACAGCTCGACTCCAGGGGAATCGCCCAGTCGCACAAGCAATGCCTGCCCCTCTTGTGGTGCCGGCAGTCGATCGAGCGGGTCGATGTCCCATCGCTCGCGCATGCCCTCGAGGGCGGTCGGAGGTATCCCGTTCTCCCCTGGAATAGCGATCAAAAAATCGAAGTCCAATCCTGACGAACCACAGAGGTGGGCAGGATCGTAAGTCACTAGGCAGAGGCCCGTTTGACTTTGAAACATGCTGCAAGCCGCGCCCTCGTCGCTAAACGGCACGTGTGCTTCGTCGACGATAATCCAATGGGGCAAGCCAGACCGCCTGCGCTCCTCATGGAGAGCCTGGAGCAACTCAGCCGCATACAGGGCTTGTCTTTGTTCACCGAGCAAGGAGAGATCCACGATCAAGCTTCCAAGCTGCTGCCTCAGCAGCAGCGGAACGCTCTCGGCTGGCGGCAGAGGTCCGCTTCCTCCGAGCGCGACAACCTGATGCAGGTGTCCGAGGGGCGCATGATCACCTTCGGGATCGAGGATGCACGCGGAATAGTCGAGCTCGATCAACCGCTCCGCGAGAAGGCCCGCGGCATAGGACTTCCCGACACCGCTGTCTCCTACGACCAACACGTTCGCTTGGGACGCCGGCATCCTGACTCGGCCACCACTGTCCGACTGCCCCAGCGTAACCTGCCAGCGACGCGACGCGGGCAATGGCGCACCAGCGAGGACCCGCTCGTTAAGGAAATCGGCGACGGCTTCGCCGGCGTTGGCGGTGAGAACGGTATCCGCTTCTCGCTTCAAGGAATCGACGGCATTGCCGACTGCAACGGCAAGCTCGCAGTGGCGAAGCAGAGCCAAGTCGTTCTCTGCATCCCCGATTCCGATTGTGCTGTGATACGAAATGCGAAGGTCTTCCAATGCTTTGAGAAGACCCGAGCCTTTGGAAACATCCGAGGGCAAGACCATCAGGGCCCCCCGGTTGCGTATCAATTGGCAGTCCGTTTCGAGGCGCCGCACCTGCTCTAGAACGACGATCTCATCTTCAATGTTGCACGCAAGGAGCACCAGGCCCCGTTGAAAATACACACCACTTTCCACCAGCGGCGCGTCGAGCTCCAGGGGGACTGGTGTGGTGAGTGGATGGGATACTCCTTCGCGGCGGATCACGGCTCCGTTCTCTGCAACGATCACGTCGAACCATCGCTCCGCGTCAGGAAAAACGTGTAACAGGTCTGAAACCACTCTGCCGGTTACCAAGAGGAGCGCCATCCCAGCGTCGCGAGCGTCTGCCAAAGACGCGAGCACCCCTTCCTCCGGTCGACCTCCTTGGGTGAGGGTCCCGTCGAAATCGATGGCAATCGCTCTGAAGTAGGAGGACATCACACTGATGGGATTCTCGGCACGGACCCCACGCAACACCCATGTCAACGCAAGGGGCGGGTGGGAACGGTAACACGCGCCGTGGCAGAGCCCTGGATCGAACGACAGAAGCCCGATGAGCCAGGTTGGCCCCTCCGCAGAGGCGATCTCCTGCAGCGGATGCCACTGTCTCTTGGCTCAGTCGGGCTCGAGATCGACATGCTGAGCCTCTGGCGCAGCCTCGGTGAGCTCCGCTTCGAGGTGGTCGATTTCATTGCCGATCGCGGCAGTGACCTCGCCCCCAAACTCGACCAATAGGCGCTCGAGTGCCTGCGGTCCATTCAGCGTAGCCCAGGTCGCATCAAGATCCCGTTCGGCCAACAGACGCCGAGCGAGCTCACGACCATCGAAGGTGACTTCTGCTTTGAATCGGACAGCATCGGCTCCGAGTTGGGAGACCTTCACGTCGTGGATTCGGGCGACCAGCGGGCTCCCTTCGACGACTGCCATCATTCGGGCGATCGATTCGGAGGGCGGGGCGGCCCCGAGCAGATGGCGGCGGTTTCGATTGATGAGAAAGATCGCAGACGCGCCGAGCAGCAGACCGATGGCGACGGACGCGACCCCGTCCCAGGCAGGGTTTCCGCTCAGCTCGGCCAATCCGAGCCCCGTCATTGCGATCAGCACGCCGAGCACCGCCGACGCGTCTTCGAGCACCACTGCCACGCCCATCGGATCGGGGCCCTTCGGTAGATATTGCCAAACAGATTGGCCTGCTTGGTGGGCTGATCGTCGAACGGCCGAAAAGCCAACCGCGAGCGAAATGCTCTCCGCCACGAGCGACACCAGCAAGATGATGAAGCCCAAGTCGAGG
>Ga0265303_10002404_pt1 | contig 11573 bp, 12 predicted proteins | sample Helome_2_FD_192494 | JGI IMG/M metagenome (GOLD analysis project Ga0265303, IMG submission 192494) | Marine sediment microbial communities from subtidal zone of North Sea - Hel_20160317 (Illumina Assembly) | ecosystem: Environmental > Aquatic > Marine > Subtidal zone > Sediment ...
AGATAGGAATCCAACGCCTCGACCCGAGCAGCAAGACCGCTGCGCTCGGCTTCGGCAGCATCCATCATGCGCCCGGTCAGACACATATCCATGGCCCTGGACTTGCCAACCAGCTGGGTGAGTCGTTGCGATCCACCAAAACCCGGGATGGTACCGATGGTGATTTCCGGTTGACCGAACTTCGCATTGTCAGCGGCGATTATAAAGTCGCACATCATCGCCAGTTCGCAGCCGCCGCCCAGTGCGTATCCCGCAACGGCGGCAATAATAGGCTTATTGCAACTGGCAATACTGTCACAGTGCCGCGTGAGGCCACCATGCTCGAGCATGTATTGATAGCTCACGTCTTTCATTTCGGTGATATCAGCGCCGGCCGCAAAGGCCTTGTCATTACCGGTAAGGACAATCACCGCAACCGCATCGTCGGTATCAAGGTCGTTTAAGGTTTGCGCGAGTTCCTCCATCAACCCCATGCACAAGGCGTTCAGGACTTCGGGCCGATTCAGCCTGACCAGTGCCACCGCATCATGCTTTTCGACTTCCAGGTACTGTAATTCACTCATGATTCGATCCCCTCGAACTGTTTAATGATTTCCCGCTCGGTCGGCGGGATTGGTGTACTGTGATTATCACGGTAATTGAACCAGACGCAGGCGGCCTTTGCCGTTGAGTAGGGTTCATCGTCACCCGGCACAAAAATTGCCGCTTCGAAATCAAAACTTTTATTACCCAGCCGACTGATACGCGAACCCACTTCCAGCGCGCAGGGATGATGAATCTGGCGCAGGAAAGTTACATGGATGTCGGCAATGATAAGACTATTGTGTACATCGGGGCCGGCACTCATGTCCAGCAATCGGTGGAAATAATCGAGTCGACCTGATTCGTAGTAACGCACAAACTGGACGTTATTGACGTGACCGAACATGTCGCAGTCACCCCAACGTGTCGGCGTCGGTGTAAAAAATCGGAAGCCGTTGCGCGCAGTGTCCTGCAGCCCGGTTTGAGTAGATGTCACCACGGTAGCTGGGGATCCCCGCAACAGGTCAACTAAAAGTTATCCACGTCAATTGCCATCACGCTGCCGGATCCAGTCTTGACCATCACCGCCTGCGCCTCGCTGCGCGGCAGAATATGCTCGGCAAAAAACAATGCCGTCCTGATCTTGTCGGAATAGAAATGATCGCTGCTGCCGTTATCGATATGCCCTTGCGCCACCAGCGCCGATTTTCCCATTAACCAGGCGCAAGTGATATTACCGACGAGCATCATGTAATCAACACCCACGGCGCTTCCAAGATCCGGATCATCGGTAACATTTAGCAGGTACCAGTTGGTCGCGTCTTCAAGCGCGGCCAGCGCGGCCGTAAAACGAGTGGCAAGCAGGCCGACATCTCCATCGGCATCGACCAGCTGCTGTTCGAAGACTTTCAATTCTTCGATCAATTCGCCCATCGCCTGTCCCTTGTCACGCAGCATCTTGCGTCCCATTAAATCGAGCGCCTGGATGCCGGTCGTACCCTCGTAAATGGTCAGGATCCTGGCATCGCGCATGTACTGCGCCGCACCGGTTTCCTCGATAAATCCCATGCCACCATGCACCTGCACACCCAGGTAGGTTGCTTCCTGCGCCATCTCGGTACACCAGCCTTTGACGACTGGAATAATCAAGTCGACACGGCGCTGATGGGAGGCTCGATCCGCGGCGGATTCGGCATGATGGGCGAGGTCGGTCTGGGCTGAGGCGTAGTAGGCCAATGCCCTGCCCGCCTGGCTGATAGCGCGCATTTGCATCAACATTCGGCGCACGTCCGGGTGATGGATAATCGTGCTGCGCTGGGTGTGCCCACGCGCCACGCCCTGTACCCTTTCCCTGGCAAACAAAACCGCTCTTTGATAGGCGCGTTCGGAAATCGCCACACCCTGCATCCCAACCTCGAGCCGGGCATTGTTCATCATCGTGAACATGCAGGCGAGACCATTGTGTTCTTCACCGACGAGGTAACCAATGGCACCGTCATTGTCGCCATAAGACATGACGCAGGTGGGCGACGAATGGATGCCCATTTTCGATTCCACCGAAACCACCTTGAGATCGTTTCGCTCGCCCCTGGAACCGTCTTCGTTGGTGAGGTACCTGGGCACCAGGAACAGTGAAATACCTTTCACACCCTCGGGCGCATCGGGCAGGCGCGCCAACACCAGGTGCACGATATTGTCACTCATCTCGTGTTCACCCCAGGTGATGTATATTTTCTGGCCATAAATCAGGTAACTGTCACCTTCACGCTCGGCGCGAGTCCTGATCGCTGCCAGGTCGGTGCCCGCCTGGGGTTCGGTCAGGTTCATCGTGCCAGTCCACTCACCGCTGATCATTTTCGGCAGGTAAAGCGCTTGCAGCTCAGGATTGGCATGTGTTTCGATCGCTTCGATCGCACCCGACGTCAGCAGCGGGCACAGCGCAAACGCCATGTTCGACGCATACCACATCTCCGCAACCGCCGAGTGCACCAGGAATGGAAGGCCCTGGCCATCGATTGCCGACGACTTGCCGATGCCCTGCCAGCCGTTTTCGACAAACTGCCTGTAAGCCTCCGCATAACCCGGTGGACTTACCACCGTACCGTTTTCGATGCGGGTTCCATGTTCATCACCGGGTTGGTTCAGTGGCGAGAAAACTTCGTTGGCCAGTACCCCGGCCTGTTCGAGTACAGCCTCGACCAGGTCGGGCGTGGCATCTTCAAAGTCGGGTAGCCTGGAAATGGCGTCAAGGCCGGCAATTTCATCAATGACAAATTGCATATCCTGGATCGGGGCTGTGTAGTCGGACATATTGATAACCTAGCTGTGAAATTGAACCAGCTCGTCGAGCACAGCGCGCTCGGGAACAATCTGGTTCTCGGGTAAAGTTGGATCCTCGTAACCGAAAGAAATTCCAAATAAAAGCTTCATCTCGGAATCGATTTTCAATTCTCGTCGTACCGAGTCCGCGTCATATCCCAGTATCGTCTGTGGACAACTGGCGATGCCGTGAGCACGCATCGTCAACATCAGGTTTTGCGCATACATGCCAACATCGCAGGCTTCGCGAATACCGCACCAGCCAGGCATGAAAATAAAAACCGCATGCGGTGCATCGAAAAATTCGAGATTGCGCAGAAATGCCTGGCGCTTGCCTTCCTTGTCTTCACGGGTCACACCAAGTGCCTGGTAAAGCAAGATGCCGACATCGAGTTGGCGCTTACGATAAACGCCCTCGTACTTTGCGTCATAGGGATAATCCAGTGAAAACTTTCCCTCACCAATCGTTCCCATGAAAATGCGGCTCAATCGATCACGCATTTCACCCGAGACCACGTGGCTTTGCCAGGGCTGGGTGTTGCAGTTCGATGGTGCGAAGGCCGCGGTCTCGAAGATCTGCTGCAGCAGCATTGGATCAACGGGATCCGGCAGGAATCCTCGAGTCGAGCGCCTCGAACGCGCAAGCTGGTCGAAAATCCGGCCGCTTTCCGAATGACTGGTTTCAGGTTTCATTTTTCAGATTAACTGCTGGTCAAATTTCGCAAACATCATTTATATTACAATAATCGAGTCCAGGCCAAAGGAATTCTATTATGACCAAGCAGGCGATCAGCCGTTTCCCGGTTCCCGTGTTCGAGGAACTGCCCGAGGATATTCAACAACGCATCACAGAGGTGCAGGAAAAAGCCGGCTTCGTGCCCAATGTCTTTCTGACCCTGGCGCGAAGGCCCGAAGAATTTCGTGCTTTCTTTACCTATCACGACACGTTGATGGAAAAAGAAACGCCGGGGCTCAGCATGGCTGAACGCGAAATGATAGTGGTCGCAACCTCCGCGCGCAACCAGTGCCAGTATTGCGTGATCGCCCACGGTGCGATTCTGCGTATCCGCGCCAAAAATTCCTACATTGCCGACCAGCTCGCGACCAACTATCGCAAGGCTGACATCTCGGAACGGCAAAAGGTGATGCTCGATTATGCCCTGAAAGTATCGCGCGAGGCAGAAACCGTTAACGAATCCGATTACGAACGGCTCAATAGTCTTGGTTTCGACGATGAAGACATCTGGGACATCGGTACGATCAGTGCCTTCTTCGGACTCTCCAACCGGATCGTCAACATGTCGAGCATGCGTACCAACGAAGAATTTTACCTGATGGGGCGAGTGCCCCGCGAAAAATAGGTTAAACTTGCGGCTATCAGAACATGCAGGAAAGGCGAAGTGAGCGAAGAAGTCGAATCCAGAATTATCAAAAAATACCCCAATCGTCGCTTGTACGATACCGAGGAGAGTAAATACATCACCTTGCAACAAATACGCGACCTGGTGCTGGCCGAGGTACCCTTTATCGTGATCGATCAGAAAAGCGAGGAAGATATCACCCGCAGTATCCTGCTGCAGATTATTTTTGAACAGGAATCGGAAACCAACCCGCTATTCTCGAACGATAACCTGGAGCGCTTCATCCGTTTCTACAATGCCGGGACGCATATGGGATTCTCGGATTTCATCGGCCAGGGCATGAATTTCTTCCAGCAACAGCAACGCGAATTCGGCAAGGCAATGGAGGGCATGACACGCCACAACCCGATGACATTCTGGACCGATATGACCCAGCAAAACATCGATGCCTGGCGTCAAATGATGGGCCTGGGGCCTGAAAAAGACGACTCCAATAAAAGCTAAATATCTGATTTAATTAAATTATTTAAGAACTTTCCGCTCCTGACTTGACAGTCGGGGGCTAAAGCAATATTTTGTGCACTGCAATATATTGTTGCAATGCAGCACTTCTATTTTAAATGACGGAGATGACATGAATACGAATAAGCAGAAAATTGCACTCGTCACTGGAGGAACCGGTGGGATTGGCACCGCGATCTGCTTCGCACTGGCTGACCAGGGTCGCCAGGTCATCGCAGGATACTTCCCCCCAGAAAAAGAACTGGCTGAAACCTGGCAGCAAAAACACAAGCTGAACGGTTATGATTTTGAAATCGTCGCTTGCGACGTCAGCGATTTCGAATCCAGCCAGAAAATGTTGCACGATGTCGAAAACACTATTGGTGCAGTCGACATCCTGGTCAATTGCGCCGGCATTACCCGCGATAAAACCCTGCGCCAAATGACACCCGATCAATGGGACTCGGTATTACGCACGAATCTTGACTCGGCTTTTAATGTCACTCGGCACGTGGTCGAAAGCATGTCGCAAAACGGCTTCGGTCGTATCGTCAATATTTCTTCGGTCAATGGGCAAAAGGGACAGTTTGGCCAGGCCAACTATTCCGCGGCCAAGGCAGGATTGCACGGTTTCACCAAGGCCGTCGCGCAGGAACTGGCAGCCAAGGGTGTCACGGTTAACTCGGTGTCGCCGGGCTATGTCAAAACCGACATGACCGATGCCATTCCCGAGGATGTGCGCGACGCCATCATCCAGCAGGTTCCAATGGGGCGCATGGCATTACCTGATGAAATCGCCTATGTCGTCAGTTTCCTGACCGACGATCGCAATACCTACATGACCGGCGCCAACCTGCCTGTTAACGGCGGCATGTACATGACCTAGCAACATGTTTTAAAAGCTTCAGGCGGCACGGATACCGCGTTGGAAACAGCCGAGAAATGCTCAAGTACTTGCGTGTACACTGCGCTTTCTCGGCTGTTTCCGCCTTGTCTCGCACCACCTGAAGCGCTTAAAACACGCTGCTCGTTCAAATTTCTGAGATCAATTAAGCGTTGAAAAGACGGGCGATATGCCTTTTTTTTTGCTTGCCAATCCTGGTTGAAAGCATTTTTGTTGCACTGCACAATAATCTGTGCTAAGGTAGAATTCTTTTAAATTTGAATGAGTTATCCAACATGAGCGAAGACAATTCCTGGGCCGATCAATGGTTCAAGGCACAGCAGCAGTTTGTCGGTGCCTGGAGCGATATGGCTAAAACAGGCAGCAGTGGCAGTGGCAATGCCAGTCAATCTGACCTGTGGGCGCAGAGTTTCGACCTGTGGCGCCAGGCCTGCGAAGGCAAGACGCAACCCGACATGGAACTGGCCATGCGTAAATGCATGGATATGGGTAAGGAATATTTCGCCATGGCCGAGCAGGTCAGCAAGGGTCTCAACGCCGGCGCCAATCCAGTCGAAGCGATCAATCAATGGCTGGAGCAGATGAAACAATCGTTGCAACAGTTTGGCGGCATGCCCGGGTTCAACGGCGCCGGGGTCGGCGACTTCATGAAACAGTGGTTTGCTCCAAATGCCAGCTGGCAGGAAATGGTGGCCGGACTGACGCCGATGAACCAGGCGATGTGGCAAATGCCCGGCATGAATACTTCGGTCTTCAACCTGGGCGAAGCCATCGACCCGCTGGGCAAAGTACTGGAAGCACCGGGGGTTGGTTATTTTCGTGAACCCCAGGAAAAACAGCAAAAAGGCCTGCAGCTGGCGCTCGAGTACCAGGAGGCCAACTTCAAGTTCAACCAGGCCTTCCTGCGCGTTGCGCTCGAGTCGATTCAGGGGTTTCAGAACCATCTGCTGGGACTCGAAGGCGATAGCATACCGAAATCTTTGCGCGAACTTTACGACCTCTGGGTTGAAGTCAGCGAAGAGCACTACGGCGAATTCGCGTTCAGCGAAGAGTACCAGGCGCTCTACGGCGACATGGTTAACCGCCTGATGATCATGCGCCGTCACTACGGCGAAATTGCCGACGATTTCCTGCGCGCCATGAACCTGCCGAATACTCGCGAAATCGACACCATGCAGGAGCGTTTGCAGCAAGTACGCCGTGAAAACTTCGCCTTGAAAAAGGAGATCAAGGAAATCAGGGCGATACTGGTACAAATGAATACCGTAACCTCACCGACAGCGAAGACAGTACCCGCAGCCAGGGCGGCGTCAACCCGCAAGAAAGCGGCAGTTAAGAAAGCGGCAGCCAGAAAAGCGCCCGCGGCCAAAAAAAACGTGTCCAAAAAAGCCAAAGTAACCAAAGCAGGAGCCTGATCCGATGAATAATATCCCGTTTCGTTCCGAACAGGTGGTCGAAGAACTGGTGCAGTTCAACGAGAATCTCAGCAAGGGCGTTAAGAATCTGCTCGATGCCGACGAGATTTCCGCCGGCGTTACCCCGCGTGAAGAAATTTATGCCGAGGACAAGCTCAAGCTGTATCGCTACCAGCCGTCGACCGGTGTCGTGCAAAACAAAGTCCCTACCCTGATCGTCTACGCACTGGTTAACCGTCCTTACATGGCCGATATCCAGGAAAATCGTTCCACTATCAAGGGGCTGCTGAATACCGGGCAGGACGTCTACCTGATCGACTGGGGTTACCCGGATCGCGCCGACAAGTACCTGACACTCGACGACTATATCAATGGCTACCTCGATCGCTGCGTGGATGTTATCCGCGAGCGCCATGGTATCGACAAGATCAATATCCTCGGCATTTGCCAGGGCGGCGTTTTCAGCCTTTGTTACAGCACGCTGCACCAGGACAAGGTGGCCAACCTGGTAACCATGGTTACGCCAGTCGACTGCAAGACCCCGGACAACATGCTGAGTCACTGGGTACAAAAAATGGACATCGACGCAATCGTCGACGCGATGGGCAACCTGCCCGGTGAAATGCTGAACTGGACCTTTTTGAACCTGAAACCGTTCCAGTTAATGGGACAAAAGTACGTCTCCATGGTCGATATCATCAGCGATGAAAAAAATGTCAAAAACTTCATGCGTATGGAAAAATGGATCTTCGACAGCCCGGACCAGGCGGGTGAAGCATTTCGCCAGTTCATCAAGGACTTCTTCCAGCAAAACAAGTTGGTCGAAGGCGGGTTGAAAATCGGCGAGCATGCCGTCGATCTCAAGGATTTAAAAATTCCGGTGCTGAATATATACGCCGAGCAGGATCACCTGGTACCACCCGCAGCGTCGAAAGCCCTGAAAAAGTTGGTCGGCAGCAAGGATTACACCGAACTGGCTTTTCCCGGCGGCCATATTGGCATCTACGTGAGCGGCAAGGCCCAGGCAACGGTAACTCCGGCCATATCTGACTGGCTCAAGAAACGTAACTGATCCGCGGTCAGGCCGCGGGATGACAATCCATGAGCAAGGTCACAACCGAGAAGTTCAACGCGATAATACAGACCGAGTTACCCTCGGCCGCAGAAACCGGTATTTACCTGCGCGCAATCGAAGCAGGCAAGGCCGAGCTGGTTCTACCCTATAATGAAATCTCGCTTCGCCCTGGAGGGACTATTGCCGGTCCGTTCATGATGATGCTCGCGGACGTCTGCATGTTCGCCGTGGTGCTGAGCCTGCTCGGGGAAATAAAGCTTGCGGTGACCACCAGCCTCAACATCAACTTCCTGCGCAAACCGAGCGAATGCGACCTGGTTGCGAGAGGCAATATCATAAAGCTCGGCAAACGACTCGCGGTCGTCGAGGTATCAATTTATAGCGACGAGGATATCGTCGCGCACGCCACCGGCACCTACTCGATTCCCCCGCAAACATAACGCCCGCGGGGCGATCACCCGAAGCGAACCGAGGTTACTTTGGACGATCCGTTGCAGGATCCTGTTCGCCAGTATTGCTAACCTTCCGCGGTAACGGGGTCAATCATCTTCCGAACTTCAGTTACCTTGGTCGCAGGAAAGCCACTCCTTTCGGCGTGTTCATTCACCAGTGCCTCGCTATCGGCTATGTAGATACAGAAGGTCTTGTCGCCAGCCACGTAGGAATGTTCCCATTGGACATTCTTCTGCTCCGCCTTCATCGCGGCAAGGGTGCTATTGGATTTTTCTGCCGCTGCACGCAGATCTTCGCGCTCGGCCGAGCCGATGTCCGGGATGTCGCGTTCGATTACATATCTAGGCATGGTATTGCCTCCGTTTGCTGAAGTTTCGAAAGGATGTAGCGCCAATTCTTATTCATTCTTTGGCGTAAGTCTCGGCGGCAGTATTGTCAAATTCATACATGACAACGGGGTCATCCCCAACAACCCAACCGTCGTGTCCCGGTTCAATCACATATGCGTCGCCAGCCTTGATATCGACCTCGGTTCCATCGTCATGGCGCACCCTCATTCGACCGGAAACACAGGTACCAACATGGTGGACCTGGCAGCTCTCACCACCAACTACCGGTTTAACGCAGCTTGACCAACTCCATCCAGGCTGCACTGTGAGTTGTGCGACTTTAACCGAGCCGAGATCCAGGACCGCAACATTAGTTTTATCGGGGGTGCGGGTCTCGTCTGGAGATGAGAAGCTTTTCTTACGGATTACAGACATTAGTTTTCTCCTTATCACATGATTTTAAATCAGGCTTACAGCGCGGTACCTTCCTCAGACCCCAATTGAGTCTGCTGACGGGCACGGCAATGAAAACAAGGCAATTTTGTTATTTAGATTTAACTTATTCGTACTTTCCGAGCTTCTTCCCGTGCAGTACCTTTTATGCCGATCGTTCAGCTTATGCTGTTAACTATTCGTATACCAATCGAATAATTGTATTCGGCCAGAACCGGGATAACGTTTATTGATCCCTGCGTGACTAATAAATGGATGGAATAATCGCCGTCCAATCGAGACAAGCTTAATTATTTGTGCGCTCTTTTCCTATCCAGGTATCCGAGATGCCCAGTTTACCAACCACGGAGTTGGAAAAGTCTTTCGCTGACTGCCGGGATTCGAAGCCTGAGACAGCGACGCGGTAACGTATGGAGGGCTCCTTCCCGTTGGTGATAATTTTCGATTCGTGGCCTGCTTTCTGGAATCTCTGGTTAGCCTCGTTCGCGACATCCTCGGAGCCTGTTGAAAACAGGTAAACCGTGTAAATATAATTATTTTGGGCCTCTTCAGGCTGCGGGTCTGACGCATTCGTTGCCGTATCTTCAGTAGCAGCGATGCCCTCCTCAGTGTCAGGTGGGGTTTCGGTAAAACCTGACGTTTCGATATCATTCTCGTCAATAGACGATACATTCTGACGATCTTTGCCTATCCAGGTATCCGAAATGCCCAGTCTACCAATCATTGAGTTGGAAAAGTCTTCCGCTGACTGCCGGGTTTCGAAACCCGAGACGGCGACGCGGTAGCGTAGGGAGGGCTCCTTTCCGCTGGTGATAATTTTCGATTTGTGGCCTGCTTTTTGGAATCTCTGGTTAGCCTCGTTGGCGGCCTCCTCGGAGCGTGTCGAAAACAGGTAAACGGTATAAATGTAGCCCGATTTATTTTCGTCAGTTGCTGGTTTTGATTCATTTTTGACATTTTCTTTGGCGACGACAATGTTCTCTTCAACGGCTGCGGGAATATCGACCGGGCTTGCTATTTTGATGTCCGTTTCAGAGATAAACGGCTTATCGTCTTCGGGTGCTATTGAATCAGCTGCACCGGGTTTAAGTAACTCATAGGAACCGTCGTCATTGATGCGCAATTCTGTGCCGGATTCACTGAGGATAATCATGCTTGGGTCGATGGAGAGGCTAATCTGAACACTGCCTTCACGCAAGTTGACAAATGACCAACCATCCTCTCGCAGCACGCAAATATAACTATTATGATGCTTCGCAGTAACGATCGTATTGCCAATGTTCAGTTCAAATTTATTCTGGGTACCTGGCTGTGGTTTGTAATCGACACAAACCTTGCCTTTGTGAACATATAGCAGCGCTTGATTACCGGGCGTATTTAATTCGGTATTCTTATTTGCCTGCAATCTGATTTCAGAGTTTGTGTAAAGGCGTAAGGTCGCATTGGACCAAAGCTGCATCTCGACCCGCCCGGTATCGTTGGTAGTAATATGATCACCGACCTCTAATTCTCTGTCACTTCCAAGTACGGTTTTATTATTCTCTTGCTCTACCCAGGCCGACGATTGTAAAGCAGTCACCCTGGCAACAGAGGATGCATCTGCGGTCGAGAAGCAGACGCTGCAACCCAGGGCAACCAGGCTAAGAGTTGTCTTTTGCATAGGCGCAAAGATTAGTTTGTAAACGATTCTCAATATCATACTGACTATCTTTAAAATATGATATTCGGCGTGAGCCAAAACTCATTACTAAAACCCCATCAGTTGCGACGAGCAATTTTACACGGGGTAAAAAAAAGCCGAAACTCCACTGAGTTCCGGCTTTCTAACAGCGAGTGGCGCTGCTTTAGTACATATGTTGTCCGCCATTGATTGACAGGGTAGAACCGGTGATAAACCCGGCATCGTCCGCAGTCAGGAAAACGACACCGCGGGCAATCTCGCTGGCTTCGCCGAGACGACCAATCGGGATTCGCGCGACAATTTTTTCCAGCACATTTTCAGGTACCGCGCGTACCATTTCGGTTGCGATGTAGCCCGGAGCGATGGCGTTAACCGTGATACCCTTGGCGGCGCCTTCCTGGGCCAGGGCCTTGGTAAATCCATGGATGCCTGACTTGGCGGCCGCATAGTTGACCTGCCCGTATTGACCCGCCTGACCGTTGATCGAACCAATGTTGACGATACGGCCAAAACCGCGCTCGCGCATTCCGTCAAGAACGGCGTGGCACATGTTAAAGCAG
>Ga0265303_10002405_pt1 | contig 11567 bp, 12 predicted proteins | sample Helome_2_FD_192494 | JGI IMG/M metagenome (GOLD analysis project Ga0265303, IMG submission 192494) | Marine sediment microbial communities from subtidal zone of North Sea - Hel_20160317 (Illumina Assembly) | ecosystem: Environmental > Aquatic > Marine > Subtidal zone > Sediment ...
CGAGTTCAAACCGCCCATAACACCGCCTATTGCGACCTGCTTTTCTCCGTCACATATCATCAGCATCCGGGAGTTGAGCTGACGCTCTTTTTGATCCAGGGTGACAAACTTATCACCATCAGCAGCGGTTTTCACAACAATTCGGTTTTGCGCCAGTTGATCAAAATCAAAGGCATGCAGGGGTTGGCCGGTTTCCATCAAAACATAGTTGGTGATATCCACGATATTATTAATCGGCCGCAGTCCAACAGACTGCATGCGGTCCTGCAGCCAATAGGGGGAAGGCTTTACCACAATGTTTTCCACCAGTCTGGCAGAATACCGCGGACAGTGATCGGGCGCTTCGATTTTGACCGAAGTTAAGGTGGAAATCATATCCTTTTTTTCAGCCAGGCTGTAGTCGGGGTAATTAAGCGGTGTGTTCTGGATGGCCGCAATTTCACGCGCAATACCGATTACGCTAAGGCAGTCGGGCCGGTTGGGCGTCAGATCAAATTCAAATACCGTATCCTCAAGACCGAGGGCTTCAGCGAGCTGGTCTCCCACCTTCAACGATGGATTCAGCGCCATGATACCGCTGCTGTCGATGCCGAGTCCCAGTTCCATTTCACTGCACAGCATGCCATCGGATTTTTCTCCGCGAATCACACTTTTTTCCAGCTGGGTACCGTCCGGCAAAACGGTTCCGGGCAATGCCAAAGGCACCAGCATGCCCTCGGAAACATTGGGCGCACCACACACCACCGTTCGGCTGTGATCTCCCGTTTCGACCCGGCAGATTGTCAACTTGTCGGCGTTGGGATGGGGGTTCACCTCAGCGACGCGTGCGACGAAGACGGTTTGCAGGTAAGCGTAGCGATTCGCAACCGACTCCACTTCCAGTCCCGCCATGGTCAGCGCATCCGCCAGATGGACGGCATCCATCTGAATGTCTATGTAGTCTTTAAGCCAGCTAAGGCTAACTTTCATTTTCTTCCTCAAAACTGGGACAAAAAGCGCATATCATTCTCAAAAAACCGGCGGATATCGTCTATGCCGTATTTTAACATGGCAATTCTCTCCACTCCCATCCCGAAGGCAAATCCGGTATAACAATCGGCGTCATAGCCTACATTTTCATACAGGGCGGGGTGAACCATTCCGGAACCGAGAATTTCGAGCCATCCGGTATGTGAGCAGACCCGGCAACCCTGACCCCGGCACATGACGCAAAGGATATCCACCTCCGCACTGGGTTCGGTAAACGGAAAAAAACTGGGCCGAAAACGGAGGCTCGTCTGTTCATCAAACATCTGGTGGACAAAGGTGGTCAGAATTCCCTTAAGATCGCCAAAAGAAATGTTTTCATCAACCAGCAAACCTTCCACCTGGTGAAACATGGGGGTATGGGTCAGGTCGGAATCGCACCGGTACACCTTACCCGGTGTGATAATCCTTACCGGCGGCGGCTGTTTTTCCATGGTACGGATCTGAAGCGGCGACGTGTGGGTTCTTAATACGATGTCCTCGCTAACGAAAAAGGTATCCTGCATATCCCTTGCCGGATGATCTTTGGGAAAATTGAGGGCTTCAAAATTATACCAGTCCGACTCTACCTCCGGTCCTTCCCCGATATCGAATCCCAGGCTTGAAAAAATGTCGCATATTTCCTGGTTGACCCGGGTAATCGGATGCAAAGTGCCTTGAGCCGATATCCTGCCGGGCAGAGAGACATCAATTCTTTTGTCCTTTTCGTCATTTTTGGATGCGAACCTTTCAGCCGCGGTTTTAAAGACCTTATCCAGGACAGTTTTAATTTCGTTGGCTTTTTTGCCGGCCGCCGGTCTTTGCTCGACCGGCAGTTTCGAAATATTTCGCAAAAATTGGGTCAGGATGCCTTTGCGACCCAGGTAGCGGATCGAGATATCCTCAATGTCTCCGCCGTTTTCAGCACCTTTCAGATCTGTGAGTGCTTGCTGGTGTATTTGATCTAAATTATTTTCCACATCTCCACTCTTGGAAGGACGAACCCTTGGAATGACGATTGATGAATGACGAATTATGGAATTTTATCTATTTTTAAAATTATCAAAAGACGGAATTCCTTCATTCTTCATTCGAAATTCGTCAATCTTCATTCCTTACAGTTGCTGGCCGGCCAGGTTTGCAATTTGCGCAAATCCGGCAGGATCTGAGATTGCCAGCTCGGCGAGAACTTTGCGATCGAGTTCAACACCGGCAAGCTTCAGCCCCCGAATGAATTTGCTGTAGGGCAATTTGTTGAGCCGGGAGGCAGCATTAATTCTGGTAATCCAGAGTCTTCGGAAATCGCGCTTGCGCGTTCGGCGGTCGCGATAAGAATACATCAGGGCCTTATCGACGGCATCTGCTGCTGTACGGAACAGTTTGCTCCGGCCGCCGCGGAAACCTTTGGCTAATTTCAAGACCTTTTTGCGACGTTTCCTGGCTTTGAATCCGCGTTTAATTCTCATATCTAAATCTCCTTAAATGGATGTTATCAGGTATAGGTCAACTAATAACAATTAACGCTTAACCAAATAGTATGTGACTAAGATGGTTTCTTATAAAAATTGTTGCCAAGCAATCTAGTTGTCTTTGCGCTATCCGTTGGGCAGCAGCAACCGGATCTCTTTACGGTCGGATTTGGCAATAATCTGTGCTTTCCGCAGCGATCGTTTTCGTTTGGTGGTCTTTTTGGTCAGGATATGGCTGGCGCATGATTTTCTGAAGACAAATTTTCCAGTTCCGGTTTTTTTAAAACGTTTGGCAGCAGCACGATTGGTTTTAATCTTCGGCATGAATCTTCTCCTTCACCTGCCGGCTTAAACAGTTTATAGCGGTTGTCAAAAAACATTCCGGAGTGCAAACGTTTTTTTCTACAACCACTTATACCGCAATTCCGTATTTCGGAACATATTTATGGAAAGCGGTATAAGATTCAAGTCGGCGAAAAATTAGTATTTTTGTAGAACAATTAAAAATAGATGGCGTGAGCTTTCGAAGACCGGCCCACGCCACCGTCAGAATCAATACTGGAATTAGTTTCTTGGTCCCAAAATCATTGCCAGGGTACGGCCTTCAAATTTGGGAGGTTGCTCTACTGAAGCGAATTCCTCGGTCTCCTCGGCAACTTTTTCGAGCACGGCCATCCCCAACTTGGACAGGGTGATTTCTCGTCCTCTGAAAATCACAGTCACTTTAACTTTATCTCGGCGACCGATAAACTTCTTTATGTGTCCGATTTTGACCTGCAGATCATGTTCACCCGTCTTGGGACGAACTTTAATCTCCTTTACCTGGAATGTGCTTTGTTTCTTTTTTGCTTCCTGCTTTTTTTTGGTCTGCTCGTAACGATAGCGACCGTAATCCATAATTTTGCAAACAGGAGGGTTAGCATTGGGTGAAACCTCCACCAGGTCGAGACCGAATTCAGCTGCCTGGTCAAGCGCCTCTACCGTAGGAATAATGCCTACCTGGTTACCATCAGGGTCTATAACTCTTACCTCTCTGGCCCTGATATTTCTGTTGATGTTAACTCTGTCTCTATTAATTGGTCGATGCTGTTTTCTTGGTGCAGCTATGTCTTATCTCCTCGTTTATCAATTATAGAGTTGGTTTGCGATTGCAGGCAAACATGTCAGAGGGCTCTCAGTCCTTTAAATACCGTTTATCAGCGGCGACCAAACCCTCCCCTCGTTTCTACAAAAAACCATCTGGTTGAATATACAACAAAAATAAGAAATGCAAGAAAAAAATGCAAGCGAAATTTATAAATTGGGTTATATTATTAGGCTTTATAAGAATTCTGTCTATCTGTGCGCCAAAAACATAAAGGTTCAGGGTTCTGGGTTCTGGGTTCAAAGGTTCAAGGCCTAAGGCTTTTTTGCCGTATTTTAGACTTGGCTCAAACTTGGAACCCTGCCTGTCCGTTGACCTGTACCGTCGGCATGCCGGGTCGAGATATAAATGAAGTCAAAGCATTTGCTAAGTCGGAAGCATGCAAGGAGCCGGGGTAACCCTTGAACCCAGAACCCTGAACCTAGAACCTTCCTTGCGCCAGCGTATATTCGGCCAGCAGGCTGTTTTTCCAGTACTTGTTGGCCGGATTGGAAAAATAGGCTTGAAATAATTTGAGACTTTCGGTTCGCATTACTTCGGGGATCACCGTAATAGGGCTATTTTTGTAAAGCGGTTTCAGACGAGACAGCTCACACGTACTGCCGCCGCCCATGACATCCTCGTAAGCGTATACTATTTTGCCGATACCTGCAAGTATCAGGGCGGCATAGCACATCAGGCAGGGTTCCATTGAGCAGAAAACGGTTACGTCATCATGGTTGATTGGCTCATCGAGGTCAATCAACTGCCTCAAGGCCACCGTTTCGGCATGGTCAAGCTCATTTCTATCATTTCCGATGGTGCCTTTGCGGGCACCGGTCGCAAGGATTTTCCCCTGGTGAACCATAACACACCCAACGGGGAACTCTCCCCTTGCCAGTGCATCTTCGGCCAGCTCCAAAGCCCTTTTCATGAAACGATCATTCTCCATTGTTTTTGTCATTTGAATTTTTGTGCTTCGAAATTGTTTCGAATTTCTGGATTCGAATTTCGGATTTTAAGTGTTTTGAACTGGCATTCGTATAAGCGTTCTACCAGCAGTCTGTTTACAGTTCATATTAAGCATATATCCTCATCGCACGGACAGCTTCCGTCCACCTCATAACAATACACGATTCGGGATTCCATTTCTGCCCGCTCGGCTGCAATCGGCTTAAAATGATTTCCGGACGCAATTTCAATCAATTGTGATTTAGAAGGTATGGTTCCCAAACCCCGGGAAATGACATTCCCCGATGATCCTTCAATGATTTCGGCGTCTTCGCCGTTGGTAACCACAGCGATGGGGATCTGATAGGGCTCTAATACCCGCGATATGGCCAGAAGCGGTCGACGGCGCGTGACAATTGAGCCGGGGCCGTACTTTATGACCATGCAAACTTTGCCGGAGAGATTTATTAAGAAATCAATTTTTATAACGGCCTTGCTTTTGCCGGCCATTACAAGCAGGCTTTTGCGCGGCTCGATGTCGCTTTTGAGATACCCCTTGCGATCGACTATCAGACGCGCCAGTTGTTGACGGTAACGTTCATCGTGGGTATCTTTTATGGGTTCGCCGGTGACGAAATCGTCGAGTTCCCCCAGTATTAAATGATGTCCAGTCATAATTAGAAGGCTCAAGGTTCAGCGTTCAGGGTTCAAAAGTTTGCTCTCCCACTGAAGAGGGCAAACCCCCGTTGGTTAAACGTTCAAGGTTGATTTGCCGAAAACCAGGTATGACATAACCCTGAACCCAGAACGGTTACAATTATTCCTTTACAATAAAACATACTTGGAGGTAATATAACACCTTTTTCAACTTTGTTAAGTAGGGTGAAAGATGTCTATCCGAGAAGAATTTGAAAAACGCGAAAAGAAATTTATGTCACCATTCGGGTGCCCGAGTGCTAAAAGTCGGGGACGTGAAAAGGAGGAGACGTATTGTCCGGTCCGAACGGCCTTTCAACTGGACCGCGATCGCATTGTTTATTCCAATGGCTTCCGTCGGCTGAAGCACAAAACCCAGGTTTTTCTTTCTCCGTTGGGCGATGATTACCGGACCCGATTAACCCACACCCTGGAAGTGGCCCAAATGGCCAGAGCCATTGCACGGGCTCTGTTTCTCAACGAGGACCTGGCAGAGGCCGTCGCCCTGGGGCACGATCTTGGCCATACGCCCTTCGGGCACAGCGGTGAGACTGCTCTAAAAGAAATATATTCCGCGGATTTTTCACACAATGAACAGAGTTTGCGTGTTGTGGAGATCCTGGAAAATAATGGGCAGGGACTCAATCTGACCTATGAGGTTAGAGACGGGATTCTGAAACACTCCAAGGGGTTCGGTAAAATCATCCCCGAGGATTCTGCTGAAATGGCATGCACTTATGAGGGGCGCATCGTTAGAATTGCCGATATCATGGCCTACCTGAACCATGATCTGGAAGATGCGATTCGAAGCCAGGTGGTTCGTGCTTCACAGGTGCCGCCTGCCTGTATAAAAATCCTGGGGCAATCGCATTCAGAGCGGGCTACGGTAATGATTCGGGACCTGATTTCCACCAGTGAAGTTCATGACGGTGAACTTCGACTGCAAATGACCGATGATGTATACTCTGCCATGAATGAGTTGAGACAATTTCTCTACGAAAACGTGTATCGTTCAGCAAAAGTTCATAAAAATTTTGAAAAAGCCAAAAAGATATTGTCCGAGCTATACAGCTATTTTCTTGAAAATGATCAGATCCTTAAACAGAACCTGACCGAACTCAAAATGGACAGGTGCTACAACAGCCATAACGCCAAAGAACGCACTGTCTGTGACGTCATCGCCTCCATGACCGACCGTTATGCCCTGGATTTATATAAAAAAATCTTTTTCCCATCCCCGCTGGTCTAAGGTTTGGTTTAAATGGTGTTGGAGCCAAATTCTATTCATATTGATGATCGTCTTTTAGCCGTCTTCCTCGAGCGGCTTCAGGAGATTTTTGCCGCCATGGACCAGGAATATAACCGGGCGACCGAGCACTATCAATTTCAGTGTGAAGGGTGTAGGGATAATTGCTGCCTGACCCACTTTTATCATCATACCTATCTGGAATATTATTATTTTCGCTGGGGTTTTGAAAAACTGGACTCTCGGAAAAAGGGTGAGATACTTTCAAAGGCCGAAGAAGTCCGCCGGGAGACTGCCAAAGCAGATGAAAAAGCACTGCCAGTGCGGCTGATGTGTCCGTTGAATTGTGACAGCCTGTGCAGCCTGTATTCATTCAGGCCTATGATATGCCGGATGCACGGCATCCCGCACGAACTGCAAAAACCCGGTTCAAAAGTTATCCACGGACCGGGTTGCGGCACCTTTGATGATCGTTGTTCGTACAAACGTTATTATAAATTCGATCGAACCCCTTTTTATTTAGAGATGGCAAAGCTGGAAGACAAATTTAAGCAGGCGGTCGGGCTTGACGGTAGGATTAAAATGACTGTTGCTGAGATGATCTTAAGTATAACGCAAATGAAAAAGGACTGATGCAAGGTTTCAGGTGTCAGGTTTCAGTTTCTGCGGTTCAGAAGTCCTGACACCTGACACCTGAAACCTGACAGCTTGGTTTTATGAAAAACGTTGATATTGACGATTTAGACAAACTGCCCGGCTTACGCATTAAAAAGGATGATTTTTTCAATTTTCGCTGTCATCCTGAGGTTTCTTGTTTTAATCGCTGTTGCCGAAATTTGAATCTTTTTTTGTACCCTTACGATATTGTCCGGTTAAAGCAATGTTTAGGCCTAACGTCAGACGAGTTTCTGGATGAATATGTCGATGTTGTTTTAAGACCTGCCAATTTCTTTCCGGAAGTGCTATTGCGCATGACCCCAACCCCGGAGAAAACCTGCCCCTTTCTGACCGATTCCGGGTGCTCCGTTTATCCGGACCGACCGGATACCTGCAGAACCTTTCCAATTGAACCGGGAATGCTGTATGATGCCCAAAAGAAAAAGGACACGCCAGTATATTTTTTTAGACCGCCGGATTTTTGTCGCGGGCAGGATGAAAACGAGGAGTGGACCATAGCCGAATGGTCGCGGGATCAGGAGGCAGAACTTTACCACAAAATGACCTTGCGGTGGGCGGAAGTAAAACGGATGTTCCAGGATGATCCCTGGGGAGCAGAGGGGCCCGAGGGATCAAAGGCCAAAATGGCTTTCATGGCGACTTACAATGTCGACCGATTTCGGGATTTTATTTTTCAAAGCAGTTTGTTAAAGCGCTACAAGGTAAAATCCGCTTTACTCAAAAAGCTAAAAACCGACGATGTGCAATTGCTCAAGTTCGGATTTGAGTGGGTCAAATTCTTTATTTGGGGAATTAAGAGCAAAAATATTCGGGTGCGGTAATTTTTATTAAATGATCCTTGAATATAGGCTCGAATGCCCCTAAACCACCCCGGTTGGCATATCGGGAACTTTCTCGCCACCTAAAACGTACCCCCCATCCAGGCGCAGCACGGCGCCAGTCATAAAGGACGCATCATTGAGAATAAAGAGAACGGCTTTAACGACATCGCCTGTCGTTCCGGTGCGTTGCAGCAAAGTGTGATCGATAAGCGCTTTTTTATCAGCGTCCGTCAGCAAATCCCAACCCCGGGTTTTTTGTGCGTGACGGGTGGCGACAAAGCCCAGCATGATCTCGTTTACCCTTACCCGGGGGGCGCCCAGGCGGGCCCAGGTTTCGGTCAACGACGAAACCCCCCGATTGGCCGCTGCATACCCATCGTTGAAAACCATGCCAGCCGGTCCGCTGCGCCCGACGATTGCGGCAATCGAGGAGAAATTGACGACGACACCGTCTCCGGAGGTCTTCAGGTACGGCAGGGCGGCGTCGAAAACCCACCGTTTGGCACGCAAGGTTGTCTCCATTTCAAGGTCCCACTGCTCCGGGATATAGGGTCCGTGAACTACGGGCCAGCCTCCGCGTTCGATATTGTTGATGAGAATGTCAAGCCGGCCGAAATGATCGACGACCCGTTGAATCAGGCCGGCTGTTTTTTCAACTTTAAGCAGATTGGTTTTAAGGATAAGATGAGGGCGGCCGGTATCGGCGAAACCCTGTTTCAGACCCTCAAGTTCTTCTTCCCAGTCAAAATAATTCAGGGCTACCTTTACCCCTTGCTTCGCTAACGACAGCCCGATTTCCTTGCCAATACCCTTTATTGCGCCTAAAACCAGGGCTACTTTTCCATTTAGCTCCATAGCGGTACCTTCTAATATAAAACAAAGTAGGTTGCTAAAAAATCCAAAATCACAAGCACCCCGCCAGAAAGATGGCGGGCAGGCAAATTACAAATACATCTCAAATTCTAATATCCAAGGAGCGAAACCAAGTTCTTCGAAAAGTCCCGACTTAAATCTGCGTTGGGTATTATAGTTTTGAATTTCGAATTTGGTCATTGTGATTTGTTTGAAATTTGAGATTTGTTATTTGGAATTTCATACAATGATCAGTGCTATAAAAGCCCGAGCCCAATGTCCAAAAACATTAATGATCAAAAAGCACCTTCTCAACCCATTTCATACCTATCTTCAACAAAACCAAATCATCTTCCATTGCTTTATCAATGGTCGTGGGATCGATATCGAAATTCTCCAGCAGCCTGTTTTGTTTAATTTGTGATCGGAAACGGTCCAGATCATAAAGTGCCATATAAAAAAAGTGTCTGGATTTAAGATTCAGGGTTCCCGGCATCAGGCGGTTTTTCAGGCTGATGATCTGCATTAGTTGGTCGTTGATTTTGTTATAAATCGCGATTTCTTGTCCATCCATCCACTGCTGCACCGACTGCTTTGCGCCCCCTCTAAATCCGAGGCAATGTGGCTCCCGTAAGACCATAAACTGCTCGGTGATCTCGCCGGTTTCTCTTGATCGGGAGAGCGCCCTAACCAGTGGGTAGGTGCGGCAAGAGGACGGGCGATTTTCGTATACCATGCATCCACCAGGGGAGACAAAGGGACATATGAGATCAAATTTGCCCTTTGACTTTAGCGTAATGATGGGCAGTCCGGATTCGGGTCCGGTGTGCTGGGAAGTATACTGCTCAAGGAAATCTCCGGATGGCAGACCGAAGTGGTTTTTTAAACGCAAAATGTCATAGGGTGTCAGAAACTGGTTCAGGTCCCGACAGCACTCGTTAAAGCACGGTACATCGGGCGAACATGAAAAGCGAAAAGTATCTGTCAGGGATATCGGGGTTAATTTAGGGTCCACCGCTTGGGCTCCTTTCAAAATGGCGAAAATTATCCATAGCATGGCTTTCAATTTTTATCCAATTTTTATATTCTTTACTCGTGTCGCTGGCCCCTTGGCACTGGTTTCCGGTTACCGGTTTAGTGTCGCCGGTCACTGGTGCAGGGTTATTGTTCACCGGTCCTTTTTCCGGTCTGCGCGTTGCGAGTCACGTGGTCAAAACCAAACCAATCCGAAATCGAAAGCTTCTGTCATCTGTGTTCTGTCCTCTGATCTCTGAAACTTTCTTCATTGAAGGCACGTAAACCAAATTACCACTACATGTGGTGGCAAAAATTATCTTTATATCTAAATATTGTAAGGTGCACCGGCACCGTCAAAAATCAGGTTTTTTTGTCATTTTGTTTGCTTAAAAACACTTGACAAGCCCAAGGTTGAATGATATTCTCTTCACCTTATACTAGCTGTATCCTATTGAAATTACAGGATATTTTATCCTTTTAATTTCATATTAAATCGCTTGGATTAACAAAGAGTTTAACCGGATAGGGGTTCCGGTTGCTAAAGAATCAAAAACCCGAGATATAAAAACAAATCGAGCCAAAGTTTGGATTTTTGGTCAACACTATGAAGGGAGGTGCAAACGAGCAGAGGAACGTTTTTTGGGATCATTAACTTTAGAGGTAAAAACCAAATTGTAAGAAAAACAAAATTAGGAGGTATACTAAATGCCAAGTTTTGTAATAAATGAAAAATGTGATGGCTGCAAGGGCGGGGACAAAACCGCATGTATGTACATTTGTCCCAACGACCTGATGGTTTTGGAACCCAACGAAATGAAGGCCTACAACCAGGAGCCCGATCAGTGCTGGGAATGTTTTTCCTGCGTAAAGATTTGCCCGACCCAGGCTATCGAGGTAAGAGGTTATGCCGACTTTGTGCCGTTGGGAAGTTCTGTTATGCCGATGCTGGGTACCGAAGATGTCATGTGGACCTGCAAGTTCAGAAACGGAACCATCAAACGCTTTAAGTTCCCCATCCGGACCACACCCGAAGGACAGGCCAATGCTTATCTGGACCTGAAGGGTCAGGACCTTGAAGGTGGGCTTCTGTCGACCGAAGAATCAGACGGCATGGCGTTGCGTGGACCGGCAGCTGACCAGCTGGCCTAAACCGCCGCCTCAGATGTAAAGATGACGAATACTTACTGTTTACTTTTAATTAGTGATTTAAGGAGGATGCAATATGGCATTACCGAATAAACCTTTGGGTGAACTTAAGGCTGTTAGGGACCCGGAAGTCGAAGAGAGAGAAGTTGATATTCTCATCGTTGGCGGTGGCATGGCTGCCTGCGGCTCGGCGTTTGAGGTCAAAAAATGGATGTCCGACGACCAGAGCGTTCTGATGGTGGACAAAGCCGCCCTGGAAAGAAGCGGTGCGGTTGCGCAGGGTCTTTCGGCCATTAACACTTATGTCGGCGAAAATGCTCCCGAGGACTACGTGCGCATGGTGCGCAACGATCTGATGGGTATTGTCCGCGAAGACCTGATTTTTGATTTGGGCTTACACGTGGATGATTCCGTCCATTTGTTTGAGGAGTGGGGACTTCCGATATGGAAAAAATCCGAAGAAGGCAAAACACTGGACGGCAAAAAGGGCCAGAAGATGGGAACGCTGAAATCAGGCGCCGCGCCGGTGCGTACCGGTAAATGGCAGATCATGATCAACGGCG
>Ga0265303_10002406_pt1 | contig 11567 bp, 10 predicted proteins | sample Helome_2_FD_192494 | JGI IMG/M metagenome (GOLD analysis project Ga0265303, IMG submission 192494) | Marine sediment microbial communities from subtidal zone of North Sea - Hel_20160317 (Illumina Assembly) | ecosystem: Environmental > Aquatic > Marine > Subtidal zone > Sediment ...
ATTCGTTAACCGACAAATAGATACGAACCTCCTGACCACGAACCAGATCGCGGACTCGGGTTTTCCGCCCGTCTACCAAAACTCGATACGACGAATCAGGCCGGGCCGTAAATGTGTGGTTGGTCGCTGGAAGATGGAGTGTGACGCTGTTGCCCGACGCGCGACGAACGACGGCAGTGAATTTTGCGTACAACTCGCCGTTACGATCCACTATGCCTTCACAGGCGCCCACCAGATCAGGAAATCGTTCCAGCGCTTCGTCCGTCGGGCGGAAATCGTTGCAACTCAACGCCGTCATTTCTTGCGCACCGGCATTTGCCGTAAATCCAATCAGTGCCAGTAAAAGCGTCGGCTTTAGAAGTTTCATCGTTATTCTCCTCAATCTTTTGTCTTATTGATGGAAGGTGCTTGTGTCAGTCGGTTTCTCACTGTCGGCTGGTATTCCAAGGAGGTTTGCCCGCACGACAAATCGATCGGGCGCCGAGCCCACAAAATAGAACGGGTAACAGGTAATGAGTGTGATCACCGTTTCGTCGGTTGGATCCAGGACGCTGACGTCGAGCGGATCGACGATCATGATTTCAGAAACTTCGAATGTCTGTTGACCATGCAGTGACATCAGCTCGATCTTCGCGCCGACCTCGATGTCCTTAAGGCTCCGAAAAAAACCATCCCGGTGTCCGGCAATGGCGATATTTCCTGACGTGCCGGGCAATGCGGAGTCGCTGACATGGCCTGAGCCCCGGTTAAGCGCCGTCTTGCTCGTCGAATCAAATACCGGTACTTCGATGTTCGTCGACGCAATGCGCAGGATTGCCAGTGTTGGTCCCGACTCCTTCAGGCGCGCGCGTTCGTATTCTGCTTTGCGCCGTTCTGACCAATTTAGCTGTTCGGTCGGTGTAACTACCCGGTCTCGTACACGCTCAAAATCTTCGATCGCTGATCGGCTATGTGCGACCCTGTCCAACCAGACGAGACCGGATGCCGCAAGCAGCAGCGTGCCGGCACACAAGCTTAGTCGTTCGGTGATTTTTGAAATCTCAGTCATCGGCCGCTGATGCGAATCGTATACTAAACCACAGCAAGGTCCGTGCCAGTATCCGAATTACGCCTGTCGGCGACTTCATGCCTCGGCCAGCGTACATCGAGCGCCAGCGACGAGATACGATGCGCTTCGTGCGATCGTGACATCTCCAAAATGTTGGAGAATAATCCGATTTTTCGGACGTAGCAGGATCCCCTGCCCTCGTGTCGGGCAATCATATGGCTGCTACTCTATGTGGCACGAAGATTGCTGTACCTAGGATTATGGTCGACGTTCTTTGCGGATGTCTCAAAAGGCTAACTTGATGAATTTGAAGTCGTTGTTGGTAGTCCTCGTGCTCGCGATCGTCGCCGCACTCACGCCCTGGTCCGCGCAGGCCGACTGGATCAATCTCTCCGGCGCGGAGACTGCTCCCAATATCGCTGAGATTTATGTGCTCGATGACCAGGTCAGGCTCGTACTCGAAGTTTATGTCGGCGATCTTGATGATTTTGACGAACTAGTTCCGACCGACTGGCTGAGCAATGCTAATGCTGGCCAGGAGCGCGCCAACGTCGACGAGCGTATGCGCCGATTCTCGGCCAAACGATTTCAGTTCGTCACTGAATCCGGCGAAAAGCTTCAAGGCCGACTGGAATTAGTCGAGCCACGCATGCGCGTCGATCGCCAATCGCCGTTTGCCGGCATGTTCAATCCTATTACGCGGCAACGTGTCCCCGACGCACCCGATGATAAGCGTGTTTTGTACGCGGAGATTGCGTACCCATTCACGACAAAGCCGAAGCAGCTGACCTTCGTACCGCCCAGCGACGATCAAGGGCGGGCCACGACCACAATCGGCTTCATCGCATATCACAAAGCAGTGCCGATTATCGACTTTCGCTACCTTGGCGCACCGGCAACGGTCACACTCGATTGGGACGACCCGTGGTATACAAAGTTTGACAACCCAAATCTGAAACGCCACCACAAATCCGCACTGATGTCATTTTTATACGTGGAGCCCTACGAGGTACGTCACGAAGTCCTGACTCGTGTGAAGGACCTCGAGGAGTGGATGGAGCTCGGGTTACGCGGCGACGAATACATCGAGGTCGACGAATTGCAGCCATTAAAACAGCGCGTTGGCGAGTTCTTTCTGAGCAAGAACAGTGTGCTAATTGATGGGCAAACGGTGAAACCGATACTGGACCGCACCAACTACGTGAAAGTGGCGATAACTGGCATCCAGTTGGTCGAACAACCGGAACGTCTGGAGATTTCGACCGCTATCGTCGGCATTATCATTACCTATCTCACAGATGGCATTCCCCAGGAAGTGACCGTCGATTGGGAATTGTTCACGGATCAGATCCAGCAGGTACCAGCGACCTCCACCGACCCTGCAGGCCCCCTGCCCACGTTTGTATCGCCCGATGACAACGTCCATAAATGGACCAATTACTTGAAAAATTATCAACTTCCGACGGTGCAACAAGTCGTCATCGGCGATTCTCTGGAAACGCTCAAGATTCCGCTCGCCAGCGTCCTCTGTTTTGCTTTGCTGTTGCCTGTGGGCTGGCAGCTTACGAAGCGTGCCAAAAACGGCGGTGCTCTGCCGGTACCGATTGTCGCGGCTGTAGCCTTGTTGTTGGTTGGGACTTTGTCACTACCGTATGCACGAGTGCCGATAGCGCGGCCAGCGGCGATCGCTGGAACTATTGACGAGCCGCAGGCAACGGCGTTACTCGAAGAACTGCTCAAAAACGTCTACCGCGCTTTCGATTTTCGCGACGAGGAAGACGTGTACGACAAACTTGCAGTCAGTGTCACAGGCGACCTTCTCGCCGATGTCTATCTCGAGAACCGAAAATCATTCGCGGTGCAAGCGGCAGGAGGCGCACAAGCCAAAGTCAAGGAAGTCGACATCCGTAGCGCAAGTGCCGAGCGCGTGGATGGCGGACCGCTTGCATACGCCTTGCGCGGCCAATGGACCGCCATGGGAACCGTCGGTCACTGGGGACACGTTCACACGCGTCAGAATCTCTATGACGCGATCGTGACAATCGAAGCCGTCGACGGCAGTTGGAAAATCACCGATCTGGAAGTAATCGAGGAGAATCGCATCGATCCATCGTCAGCTTCGCCGTCGACGCAAACGCAGGGCGTGGCGGCCGAGAGCAACGGCGCGTTTTGACGACTGGTCCTACCGACGTCATTTACAACTGTGACCGGATGGGCAGCATTCGATAGAATCGCGCCATAAATCGGCCCCAGGCGCTGGTCTGCGGTTCTTTCTTGAGGATGACCTCCCGGCCATCTTCCAGACCACGCCACCGCAGCTTTCCGTCCTCATTCAGGAACACCTCCCAGGTCTTGCTAGGCAGCGCCTGATCGACAAGCGCCGCAAATTTCTCTGCCAGCTCCGGCGAGTCGATGATAATGCCGAGTTCAGTGTTAATGAACGCGGAGCGCGGGTCGAAATTGAAGGAACCGATGAACAACTGATGGCGATCAACGATAAACGCTTTCGTATGCAGCGTTGCCCGGGCGGATTCTTCGGCGACGTACTCGGAACCCGAGATGCTTGCATCGGCTCGTACCTCGTAAATATTGACGCCCGCACGCAACAAAGGTTTTCGGGATGGCGCATAGCCACCGTGTACCAGTTTCTGATTATTGGCGGCCAGCGAGTTAGTAATAACGACAACTTCAATATCGCGGTCCCGTAATGCACTAATCGCCTCGATACCGGTCTTTAATGGCACGAAGTATGGAGAAATCAGCAGCAGCTCACGCTCGGCGCTTTGCAGCGATTCGATCAGCGGCGTAAGGATCGATGCAGCATCCTCTGCTTTCGATTTAACGATTTTGTCCGGTGAATCGACCGCAACGGTGTACGGCGCCCAGGTAAACACGCTGGCATCCTTTTCTAGCGTAGTCAGTATCTGGCTCTGAACTGCCGCGGCATAGTGAGTGTTCTCTACTTGACCTCGCCGTGCCGCAATCTTTTTGCGTATCCCCGGTAGCTGTGCAGCAGGATCGTCGGGCATTCTGGCAAAACCGGGCACAGGAAGTGCGGCTGCGTGGTTCCAATAACTGTCGAACATATTTGAAATTTCGGCCACGACAGGGCCAATGCCAAGCACATCCAGATCGCCGAAGTTGACGTCCTTTCTGGCGCCGAAATACTCGTCGGCAATGTTTCGCCCACCGACCATAGTCATCTGGCTGTCAACGGTGAAGGACTTGTTATGCATGCGGCGATTGATGCGCGAGAAATTCGTTAGACCGTCTACCGCCCTCGCCGACCGTCGAGCGAACGGATTAAAAACGCGTATCTCGAAATTTGGGTGCGAGTCGATCGCCGCCATGCCAGCGTCCAAGCCCTTGGTCAAAAAGTCATCGACCAGCAAACGGACACGGACACCGCTGTCCGCGGCATCGAGCAATGAACCAATAAACAAGTTGCCAACAGTATCGTCCTTGATCAGGTAATACTGGGCATCGATGCTGCGCTCCGCACGTTTGGACATTAACAGGCGCAGTGCCAATGCATCGATACCGTTGTTGACGACGTAAAAACCTGATTCACCGATCGCACGTGCGCGGTGAAACTGCTGTACGCTCCTTCCAAGACGCGTATCGGACGTCTCCGCCGGCGCAAGCGCACGCGATTCGGTCTTCGGGTAATCGAAGTCGATGCTTGCGCAGCCGGCAAAAGATGCCGCAATCAGCATCAATAAACATTGTCTGGCAAGCAACATCATTGCGACAATGTTATCAGGCAGTCACTATAATTGAGTAGGATTCACCTGGCATTATGTGTCGGTATTTTTTGCGATTACTATCGGAGCACAACTAGCGGCCAAAGCGCCGGTTGTACATACCGCCGACAAACAAGATCCAATTCTTGTCAAACTCGCCAGCGAACCGCTCGCCGCCGGCGACTTGGTCGACTTTTCCGTCGCCCAACCACAACCAGGTTGCGCCGATTCCCCAGGCACTTTTGCCACGAACTTCACGGCTCCAGGCAAAAGAAAGCCGAATTTGCTCATCAGTCGGCAGATCGATTGTACGGTCCGCATCGTTCACCGGGGATGTATCATAGGCAGCCCCGAATGCGAAAATCGTGCCGTTACTCAGTTGTCGAAATGCACCAATTCCGACTTTGTATGTGTCTTTCCATCGGCGATCAAGTGTGACAACGACCGGGCCCATCGGTGCATCGTTAATTGACAGCACATTCTGCTTAAATGCGGACCAGTCCTCCCAATCAGCATTGGCGGTTAGCGTCCACTCGTCCGACAATCGGTGCCGAATGCCGATCTCGAGGAGCTGGGCGTTATCCCAAGCCATATTGAACGTGCTTTGTGGCATCAGCGGCAGTGCCAGGTCCGTGATCCTCAAATCACCTTCCAGATCGACTTCCATCTCGGCGCGGTAGACCAGGCCAAAGGTACCGTTGTCCGAGTATTGCCACTGTAAGCCAACAAATGGCTGGACTCCGATGTCCGTCGCATCCTCAAGCTTGACCTGCCCGTCGGGCGCACCAATAGACGACTGATTAATTGCTATGTCCATTTCCATGATGGTGTATGTAATTGACGCTCCAAAACCGATCGATACCTTGTCGTTGATTCGATACCCAACCGACGGTGATACCGCTAGACCCTGCAGAGTGATTTCCTCGACGCCGTAGCGGCCGACGAAGTTGTCCCCAAAATCGAAACCGCCGCCGAATGGTGCCACCATCGACAATCCGAATCGCCAGCGTTCATTCAGCGGCCTGACATAGAAAAAGCTCGGTATCGCGGCCACAGCACCGGCATTTCCGCCATCTTCGCCACCAGCCTCGGCAACGGTCGATTCGAACTCAACTTGCGGAATCAGGACCTGCAGGCCGGCGAGCATCACCGGCTCATCGATTCCGGTCATGCCGGCGGGATTGGTCCAGGCGGCGTCGGCCACATTACGATTGGTCACGTTGGCTGAGGACGCTGTGCCGAGACTGTTTGGACTGCCGACCTCACTCAGGTAGAGACCGCCGGCCATTGCCGGCGAGGCTCCCAGCGCGATCGCTGCAACACAAGAGCTGCAAACTCGATATACGTTTTTGCGAGTTAACTCACATCCCGATTTTTCGCTCATGTCTGAATTCCCTTGATCAGAGTTTCGTTTAGGTGGGGCACATAAAGCGCGAGCATCGACCGATCACCTCGAATGGGTCCATCATAAGTGTGCTTTCGTACATTAGCCCACATCGTTTGCGCCAACGACCATTCCAAATACAATCTCTCGGAATTCTGCGAGATTGTATTGTACGAACGGACAATATGGGGGATAGCGCCCTGCACTGCTTCAAATGTTGGAGATTGGAAGAGAATACGGTCTGAAGCAGGATTTTCCTGGTGATTTTCGCCTAAGGTTCTTCCGCTACGCAGTTGGCTCTCTGCGCGTCAGGCAATCTTGCGTTGTCGAAGCGGCATTGGATGATTCTGCCGTACCTCGCCAAAAATGCGTCGACTTCTTCCCAGGAAGCAGGATTCTCGGCGTCGCCACTCATTGAATCGATAATTGCCACGATTCGCTCCCCGGATACGCTATCGAACGCTTCCATCTCGAAGACCAGGCCTTTCAGGTCTGCTTTTTTCGCCAAATCCGTGGTGGCCGCGCCTCGTACGGCGCCGCTAACGAGACCAATCGGCGTATAACCCAGAACCCCCTTCTTCTTCTTGGTCAGCCTGAGATTGGTCGCCGCAACGGTGATAAAGACGACGTTTTCTCCCGGTCGATTGACGACATACATACTTTCGGACATCGCTGATGCGATGCCAGTGCGTATGGACTCAGCAAATGCACCGAGTTGTTTGGGCTTTGCACCGCGATACGGGGAATCGTTGGCGATGAAGATTTCGGGCTGATCGATCATGACCGCATTGTATTGAGCCATTCTCTCCTCAGCGCCTGGCGCAACATAGCGATAGTCCGCCGATCCGTCCGTCACTTTTCGGAGCTGCGTGTAGTCGCTCATGAATCCGGAATAGATCAGCTCCTCCGCGTGTGACTGCGCGACTGGCGCCGAAATCCCGGCGAGAGTCATACAAATCAACAAGTGGCCAAATGACATTTTCGTGCTCTGAAAATCAATAGATAATCGAGATGCCAATGCACCCACCATTCCAAATCGACCTATTCCAAATCGACCTATTGCAAATCGACGTCAGCATCGATGGTTTGCAATGTTGCAGCGCTACATCGGCGCGCAGGCACCGAAGATTACAAACCCGGCATTCTCGCCGGCCCCGGACGCAACCAGCTGGCCCGTGTCATGGCTGATTGAAAACGACCAGGCGAGCGTATCGTTGGCCGATCCACCCTGCACACCCTGCACAACCAGGTAGTTGGTGAGATCTTCAACGTTATCGATGGCATCGGGCGGGCTGTCTATACCCGCGGTGGTCGATACGATCTGTTTCCGGCGGAAATCCAGCTTCACGAAGTCAGGCGCATCGATGGCGTCTTTGGTGACAGCACGACATGCCGCGCCGGCATCGCATTCCATGGCCTGACCGAACGAACACATCAGCGGCTCTGAGCCATCGAAATCCGCTGCAACTGCGTTCACACCAAAAACACTCGCCGCGAGAACAAAAAACCTTTTTCCAAAACTATTCATGCTGCTACTCTCCTGTGTCGCTAGCGAACGGTGTAATCCTTACCTTCAAGACAAGCAGCGTACGCTCGGTTGTAACGATTGCGACTCTCCGTATAGATTCGCACCTGCTCCTGCTCCCACTGCTCGCGTTGCGCTGCTTCTTTTTTCTTTTGATCTTGTCGCCGCATACCGCCGGTAGCTGCTCCTGCGGCGGCACCTCGTTTCGCCGATTTCGAGGAATCACCGACGATGCCACCAACGGCCGCTCCGCGGACCAGTCCTTTTCCGGCGCCGCCTTTCTGTGCCCCCTCTTGCGGCGGCGGTGCAGTGGCCGTTGGCGGCGCCATCGGATCAAATCCGGACTCACCTTTGGCCCACGAGTAACAGGCAAATTTGTCCTGCTCTTGCTGGTCGGCTGTCTGATCAGCGTTCGGAAAAATCATCAGCTCGTCAGCCATTGCCGCCGCCCCTGTACAGAGTCCACATATCGCGACAAATAATTTACGATGAAAGTTCGTCATCTCTTTACCTCCAAAAACTCATAATGTGTTTCCAATTTCCGACGAGAGCACTTGCTCACGAAATCAGTTCGGTGGCACTATTCCGCGCGCCTGTTCGATGAGTTTCATACCGTCAGTCTCGACCACTGTGTCGAAACGAATCTCCGGTTGCGCATCGGACATGTCGAGCGCCGCCAGGATCTTCCTATACTGCCGCGACCTGAGGTGCTGTTTGAGGTCGTCCATGCTGCTCCACTCCTCCACCCAGGTGATGGCGTGTGGGTCATTCAACTCCTGGTAGAGGCGGCAGCTGACGCACCCGGTCTCGACGCGCGTCGGCTCGATCAGCGAGCGCAGCAAATGAACGATTTCGTCTTTTTTCTTGTCTTTCGAAATCGTGATTCTCAATGTCGCGGTGATCAAGCGTCTCGCCCCATTTCGACGTGGCTTTATGCTCCAATATGTTGCAACAAATGTGCCATTTGGGGGGGTGGCCTGCAGCTGCGGTAGATAAGGCCCGAGCAGGCTACATACGCGGGCGTACGCCCAGAATGTTGGAGCGATCACGAAATGTTGGGGGCGATCTGCCGCCGCGTGTTACGCGTTCGGGGTACGTTCTATTCCCAGCTTTTTCATCCGTGCTTCAAGCGTCGTTGGTTTCAGTCCAAGGGTCTCGGCGGCGCCACCCTCCCCTCGAATGCGCCAGCCTTTGGACTCCACCACCGCTAGGACGTGCTGACGCTCGACTTCTGCCAGTTTTTGCGACGAAGCTGTTTCCCGCACATTGTGTTGCGGGAGCTCGATCTCGAGCGTTGGCCCGTCACTGACGATCATGGCTCGCTCGATGACATTCCTGACCTCGCGTACATTGCCTGGCCAACTGTATGCCTTGAGCAAGTTCATCGATGCGCGCGAAATCGAGTCGATGTTCTTGCCCATCGTCTGGGAATATTCCTGTACGAAGGCCCACACCAGTTGCGGAATATCTTCAATGCGATCGCGGAGCGGCGGCACTTCAATCGGGAACACATTGAGTCGATAGAACAGGTCCTCGCGAAACTCCTTTTCAATGATGGCTTTATGCAATTTGCGGTTAGTCGCCGCCAGCACGCGGACATCCACATGCAGCGTCTTTGAACTGCCGAGCCGTTCAAACTCGCCGTCCTGCAACACTCGTAACAGCTTGGCCTGCAGCTCTAGAGACAATTCGCCTATCTCATCGAGCAGAATAGTGGAACCGTCCGCAATCTCGAAGCGCCCAAGCTCGCGGTTTAGTGCACCGGTGTAAGCGCCTTTTTCACGGCCGAATAGTTCTGCTTCCACCAGGCTTGATGGCAGCGCGGCACAGTTGACCTTAACCATCAACTTGTCTTTGCGAGAACTATTTTGATGAATTGCCCGCGCCATTAGTTCTTTGCCTGTGCCAGTCTCGCCTAATATCAGCACTGTCGAGTCGGTCGGAGCGACTTGATCAACCTTTCTCAATGCTGCCTTCAGCGCAGCACTCTCGCCAATTATTTCATCGTGACTGGAATCAAGTTGAACTTCCTTTCGCAGGTAAACATTCTCCTGCTGTAGCTTCTCCTTAAGCATTTGTATCTCAACAAATGACGCCTGCAAACCTAGTTCGGCCTCGCGGCGGCTCAACGCCTCACCGAAGACCTCGCCCAACAGCCTGAGTTGCGTCACAATCTCTTCCGACCATGTCGTTGGCTCGACTCTATCGACACCGATGTAGCCCTCCAATTCACCCCTGACTTCGAACGGCACAAAGATCACGGATTCGTGCCCCGCCTGTTCCATGGCATTGCGCTCTTTCGCCGCTTCCTCTGGGAATTCAGATAGTTTTGAGACGGCCACTGTCTTGTTTTGCCTCAGCTGATCGGCAAGCCAGGGAAATACCACTGAAACCTCGGAGCCCTTAAACCCAGGTCCTGTGAATTCCTCAGTGGTCCATTCGTGCGTGGTGAGGAAACCAGCCTGCCCGTGTGGCTGCAAAAGCGTTATAAGATCAGCGCCGAGCGAGCCTCCCACGACGCCCAGCCCTTTCTCAATCGCATCATCTACCGCTTCAGGTCGGAGATTGACAAACGCAGTCGACACTCTTGATATCGCTTGTTCGAAGCGCCGCAACTCCAAGATCTTGCGATTCTGACGTGCTCGATCCTGGGCACTGGCAATTATCCCGGTAACGATCTGCAGGCGGGACACAATGTCGTCACCCCAAACCCGGGGCTCGCTGATGTTGTCGAGCGCCAACGCTGCAACTACCGCGCCACCAAGCGTCGCGGGAACCATTGCAAAAGATTGGATGCCGAGATGCTCGCAATACTGCTTTTCATTGCCAGCCTCGTCGGGAAACTGATCCATTTTGCTGATAGCAGCTGGCACACCCGCTTTGATTGTTGCGATCAACCACGGAAATTTCGACGCCACATTGATGCCCTGCACGGAATAATCAGGCTCAATACCATCGGCAAACCAATGCCGAGTCGGTATGAGACAGTTTTCCTCAGCATTTATTTCAATGTAAGTAACCCGGTCCACCTTCAGGAATTCGCCAAGTTCAGACAGGATCTCATCTGTCAGGACGCCAATGTTATCGCCGACGTTCATGAATCTCGACGAGAAATCGGTAACGAGTGCTTCAAACTGTGACCGTTCCTCAAGTGTATCGCACGCGCGAACTCGGAAAAGCTGGCTGCCGATAAGCTGACCCACCAGTTCACAACGCCGGATGATGTGCTCAGGCCAGGTGCGGGAATGGCTCACCACGGTAAGGCCGATTCCGCCCAGAACAGTCCCCTCGGCCAGAATCGGCACCCAGACCCCGGAGCAAACTCCCCGCTCCTCCAATACCTGGCGTGATGAGGCGGCATCGGCCGGGAGCTCATCGAGGCTCGAGATTGCTACCGTTTTGCCGGCAAGCAATTCCCTTCGAATCCAGGAATCTGTGGGGCTTGTAAACGGCTTGGGCTGTTTACCCACCAACCACTGCAGATGAAAATGCGTCGTTGACGCATTAGCAGAGAACTCGCCAACCGTGCATCGCTCCGCGCCAAGCGCACACGCAATGCGATCGAGCCGTGCCGCGATTTCGCGCTCAATGGCACCCGGCGAGACGTTCGATAAAGCCACTGACATCTCGGCCAGGAAGACTTCGAAGGACGATTGCGGCCAGGCGTTTTTTACCTCGGCCTTATTGCTTCGGTCGAAATCGCCCGCAGCCGCGAGTCGGCCACCCTGACTAGAAGTTGCGGAGGTTGTATCGCGTGGCTTAGGCATTTTTAAGCACAGATTTTTTTCTTATCAGTCGCTTATGATATACACCTCATAATGGCATTAATACTAAGTATATTTCGCAATATGCGCATATCGCGCTGTT
>Ga0265303_10002407_pt1 | contig 11560 bp, 13 predicted proteins | sample Helome_2_FD_192494 | JGI IMG/M metagenome (GOLD analysis project Ga0265303, IMG submission 192494) | Marine sediment microbial communities from subtidal zone of North Sea - Hel_20160317 (Illumina Assembly) | ecosystem: Environmental > Aquatic > Marine > Subtidal zone > Sediment ...
CCCGAACTCTCAGACGGATCCGTCCTCGTGGCTGTCGCCGCAGCTGGGCTCAACTACATCGACACATACCAACGCAACGGCCTATACCCAATGCAGATGCCTATCACTCTGGGAATGGAAGGCAGCGGCACCGTTGAGGGTGTGGCTGAAGGAGTGGATTCGGTCTCGGTGGGGGATCGGGTGGCCTGGTGCAGCGTGGCCGGTTCCTACGCGGATCGTACGGTCGCTCCGGCTTCTGCTCTGGTCAAAGTTCCCGACGGTGTCCCATTCGAGGCGGCCGCCGCCGTGATGCTCCAAGGTCTTACCGCTCACTACCTGGCGACAGATACCTTCACACTGGCTCCGGGCGATCGATGTCTCGTCCACGCAGGGGCGGGGGGCGTCGGCCTTCTCCTCATTCAAATCGCCAAGTTGCTCGGCGCTGAGGTCTTTACGACGGTGTCGACCTCGGAAAAGGCTGACCTGGCGAAGGGCGCCGGAGCGGATCACGTCATTCGGTATGACGAGACCGACTTTGCCGATGCGGTGCTTGCGATCGGGGGTGAACGCCCGCTCGACGTAATCTACGACGGTGTCGGGGCTGATACGTTCGACCGCGGCCTGGGACTGCTTCGGCAGCGAGGGATGATGGCGTTGTTTGGTCAGGCGTCCGGTCCGGTGCCACCGGTGGACCTTCAGGTTCTTGCCCAAAACGGGTCGTTGTTTGTAACTCGTCCTAGCCTATTCCACTACATCGGCGAGCGGCATGAGCTGGAGTCTCGCTCCGCTGACCTCTTCGGATGGATTGCCGCAGGCGAGCTGGACGTTCGGATCGGTCAGACGTGGCCGCTGCCCGAAGCGGCGGACGCTCATCGAGCATTGGAAGCTAGACGGACTACGGGCAAAACCCTGCTAATTCCCTAGAGGGTTGCGACTTCTATTTGCCTGCTAATAGCCGACGTTCTGCCCGAGCTTCGGCAATTGCCATGGCGAGCGCATCCCAGATGCTGGAGCTGAACCGCATACGCCTGTGAGATTCGGTCATTCTGAATAACATGATTTCCCCTTTCGATTACACCTTTGCCGAAGGGGATTAACGACCGCTGAACGGGTCAGCCAACGAGACCAGAACGCCCCGTGAGCTGATCAATATCCAGAGTGGTTGTTTCGAACACCTCTCCAGAAGATGAGAATGTCAGAAACAGGTCGAAGCTACGCAAGAACCAGCGATCGTGGCTGACGGCGATCACGGTTCCCTCAAACGCTTCGAGTGCCCGCTCGAGCGCCTCGGCTGACACGACATCGAGGTTGTCTGTAGGTTCGTCAAGCAACAGGAGCGTCGCACCGCTCAATTCGAGCTCCAGAATCTGAAAGCGAGCTTGTTGACCGCCGGAAAGGTGCTCAAAGCGCTGGTCCACTGCGTCCGAAAGTTCGTACCGCTTGAGTGACGACATGGCCCGACCCAGGGGCATCGAGTAGTCCTCCCACAAGATGGTTCCCAATTCTCGTCCAGTGAGGTGAGGTCGCTCGTTGGTCTGGTTGAACCGGCCAGGGATTACACGCGCTCCGAGCCGCCAAGATCCCGTGTGTGAGACAGATGGGTCGCTATCCAGCAGTCGCAGGAAATGTGACTTTCCTGTGCCATTCAGGCCGACAACCGCGATTCTCTCGCCAAAGCGAATATCAAGGTCAAACGGAGATGTCAGATCTACGAGCTCAAGTTGGTCGGCAATGACGACCTTTTTGCCTGTTCTTCCGCCGTCCAGCTTGACGCGGATGGATTGGTCTCGGGCGGCTTCCGGTGGTGGCCCGGCCTCGTCGAAATGGCGGAGTCGCGTCTCGGCCGCCTTGGCGCGACCGGCGTTGGCGTCGCTGATGGCGGCTCTCCGCTTCATTTCTTTCATGTTGTCGTAGAGCCGCTTCCGTTCATCCGCCCACCGGCGATGTTCGTCTTCCATGCGGTTCTGGCGGGCCTTGCGCTCTTTAGCCCACGTTGCGAATGACGCTCCGTGTGTCCAAGCGGATCGGCCTTCGAGCGTCACGATGCTGTTCGTGGCTTCGGACAGAAGCGCGCGATCGTGGCTGATAAACAAGACGGACTTGGGAGATTGGTTAATCTGTTCCGCCAACCACTCTTTGCCAGGTATGTCGAGAAAGTTGTCGGGCTCATCCAGCAGCAGTGCCTCGGCGTCCGATCTGAAAAGGGCTTCGAGAACCAAACGTTTCTGCTCCCCCCCTGAGAATGATGAGATTGTGCGATCAGCCAACTCCCGCAAGTCTGCTCCGAGCGCCCGTTGGGCGCACTCGTCCCAGAACACCTCAGCTCGGTATCCGCCAGCCTCTCCCCAGGCCGCCAGGCCGTTGGCATATTTCAGCGCGTCAGCCTCATCGCCATGGGAAAGCCTCCTTTCCAGGTTTGCCAGGCGGACGGCCGCTTCACGGATCCGTTTGGGTTCGAACTTGAGTAGGACGTCCCGAACGCCGGATTGGTCGCCCGGTTCCGCCACCATTTGTGGCATATAGGAAAGGCGTCCGCTCACCGAAAAGCTCCCTGAGGTCGGCTCGAGCTCGCCAGACAACACACGTAGCAGCGTGGTCTTGCCCGTTCCGTTGGCACCCACCAAGCCTGCGTGCGTCCGGTCTCCAACGCGAAAGGAGACATCGTCCAAGAGGACGGAGCCGCTGGGAAGTCGGATTTGGAGTTGCGAGACCTCGATTGCGCCCATGCTCGGCATGATAGAGAAGCGTTGTCCTGTGAGAGATCAATTAGTTGGAGGTGTGCACGAAGTTTGAGGAAGCCGTGATTGCTAAGCTGCGCTGAGGCTGATTAGGAAGTCGTTTCTTGCATGAAGCAGTGATTGTTGATGCGGTTCGTACCGCGGGTGGACGGCGTAATGGTCGGCTTTCGGACTGGCATCCAGTGGATCTGGCTGCCCATGTTCTCTTGGCTCTCCAAGACCGAAACGGATTTGATCCCGTGGTCGTCGACGACGTCATTATGGGCTGTGTCATGCAAGTTGGTGAGCAGTCCCTCAATATCGGACGGAACGCCGTATTGGCAGCGGGATGGCCTGAGTCGGTGCCAGCCACGACTATCGACAGACAATGCGGGTCATCTCAACAGGCGATTCATTTCGCAGCGCAGGGCATCATGGCGGGAGCCTATGACGTCGCAATAGCTGCTGGCGTGGAGGTCATGAGTCGGGTGCCGCTTGGAGCATCCATCTCTAAGGGAATCGGAATGCCGTTCTCTGACGTCCTCAAGAATCGGTACGCAGAGACGGGGTTGCCGCCTCAGGGGATTGCTGCCGACTTGATCGCTCGCGAATACGGCCTGACGCGCCAAGCGCTCGATGATTACTCAGCCATGTCCCAGGACAGAGCAGAGAGGGCTACGGAAGAGGGTCGGTTCGATCAAGAGATTGTGTCGACGTCTGTGGTGGTGGGGGGCATGACGATGGCGCATTCGGTCGATGAGGGGATTCGTCCGGGAACGACTGCCGAGATGTTGGCGGAACTCAAACCGGCGTTTTCCGAAGGTGGTCTTATCACTGCTGGAAACTCATCTCAGATCTGCGATGGAGCTGCTGCGGTCTTGTTGATGAGTGCTGAAAAAGCCACTGAACTCATGCTTCGGCCCCGCGCCCGAGTGCATGCTGTCGCCATCGCGGGTACGGATCCTGTCACGATGCTGAAGGGCCCGATCCCAGCGACTGAGAAGATTCTGCGCCGAGCCGCAATGACCATCAGCGATATTGACCTGTTTGAGGTGAACGAAGCCTTCGCTTCCGTGGTGTTGGCTTGGCAGAAAGAGACCGGGGCTGACCTCGCAAAGGTCAATGTCAACGGTGGGGCCATTGCTCTCGGGCACCCGCTCGGCGCATCTGGGGCCAAGCTAATGTCGACGATGCTCAATGAGCTAGAACGCACTGGCGGCCGATATGGACTTCAAACGATGGGAGAAGGTGGCGGTCTAGCGAACGCCACGATTATCGAGCGCCTTTAGCTGTAGAGCGTCGTCTCATACAGGTCGTCGGCGATTACCAATTTGCCCTCGTAACCGCCGCTTCGGATGTCTTCGATGAACAACTGTCGCTCCCGTTCTGTACGTGGGGCGGGGATAAGGTGCGTCAGGATCAACATCGGAACGTCTAGACGAGCTGCGGAAGCGCCGATTTGTCTTGTGTCGGCATGGTAAGTGGCGAGTCGTTCTGGATCGGACAGAAGCCCGCTGGGAACGGCAGCCGGACAGAATGCCTCGTAGATGAGTATGTCGACTCCTTGCGCGGCAGCTTCGACCTCAGCACAGACCCTGGTGTCGCCGCTAATCACGATGGAGCCGTCCGGTGTGTCGACCCGGTAACCGACCGCCGATTCTACGGGTTCGTGCCGCACGGCAAACGAACTGACCCGCAGATCCGCATGCGCGTAGATCTCCTCAGGAGACGGGTTGGCGTCGAAGGCATACACCGAAGGAACCGCGCTATGGGCGTAGCCGAGGTGAGCTCGACGCATGGCGATCTCTTCATCCCACGGGTCGAGAATTCGCCTGATGAGACGCTCGGCGACGCCCTTGGCGGCGAAGACTGAGAGAGGCGTGGGCTTGCGCAAGGCATTGCTTTCTAGCCAGTGCATCATAAGAAGGTCGGTTAATCCGACCGCGTGGTCACTGTGAGCGTGCGTCAGAAATACGCCCTCCAGAGTGCGAATATCCAGGTCGGCCTCCGCCATGCGCAGCACAGTGGCGCGTCCCGCGTCAAATTGGAGCACACGACCATTGAACTCCACAGCTACGCCGGGTCCGGCGCGCCGAGGCTCATAGACCGGCGTCCCTGTGCCAGTGATTATTACTCGGGTACTCATTTGAAGGAAAACTCTAGTGTCAGTCACCAGGAAGAGCCGTATTTCACCTTGAATTCGACATGAGTTGTGTCGGCTCTGAGTTCGGCGCTATTCGCGCTATCCTGCGTCCTCGATGCAGCTTCTTGGGATCACATGGGCACTAGCCGTTCTCGTCGGTGCAGCAGGAATTGGAAAACTTGTTGACCCCCGCCATACCGCTGGAGCGCTCGAAGCCATTGGGCTGCCCAAACAGCTCTGGGTGGTTCGATCGCTCGGCGCGGTAGAGGTGGCGATTGGCGGAGCCGTGATTGGATGGGGTGGAGTCATTGCAACTGCGCTGCTGGCGGCGTTGTATGGGGCTTTCGCGGTGTTTGTCGTAGTAGCCATTCAGTCCGATTCGCCCCTGTCGAGCTGTGGCTGCTTCGGGCGTCCGGATACCCCACCAGGATCTGCACATCTCATCGTGAACGTCGCCGCGATGGCGGTTCTGGCGGGTTTGGCAATGAACGGTGGAGCCTCCGGCCTTTCCCTGCTCACTCTTGATGCGGCCCCTGTGGTCCTGTCAGGATTGGTCCTTAGCTACCTGCTCTATGTGATGATGTCGGTGCGTCCTAGGAGTATTGCGTGAGTGGCTTCGTAGATCGCATTGCCTCTCGGTTGGCGTATCAAGACTTGGATCGGCGCAGTTTCCTGCAGCGGTTCACGATGGGTGCGGCTGCATTGGTGATGGCACCAAAAGTCTTCGCACTCGAACCGGTCAGTGCGTACGCCGCAATCTGCTCGTGCTCGGGCCAATCGTGCGCCTGTGGTTCGCTGTGTTGTGACGGCTACACCGAGTTCTGCTGTACTTTGTCCGGCCAAAATGCTTGTCCTTCGGGGACGGTTCCCGCGGGCTGGTGGAAAGCCGATGGCGCGGGTGTCTGCGACGATGCGACGGGCCCCAAGCCTCGTTATTACCTGGACTGCAATATTGATGACTGCGGAACGTGCGGCTGCAGTTCGCGAGGAGTGTGTTCTGGCTCGTGTCAAACGGATTCCAACTATCAGTGTGGCTGTGGAAACGCCGACTGCAACAACCGAAAAAGTTCGTGCACTCAGTTCCGATACGGCCAATGCAACGCCGATATCTCGTGTTTGGGCCCGATCGTTTGCCGGGTTGTTACCTGTACCCCCCCATGGTTGTGGGATTCGTCTTGCACCACCGCGTCGGCGACCGATAACAACACGCGTTTCCATAATCGACCCTGTCTCACAGATCCGACCGTGCTACCTGGGGGAACGCCCATAGTTGGCGACTGGACGGGCGAGGGTAAGCACTCGATTGGGGTGTTTTCTGCTGGGACGTGGACGATTCGCATGCCGGATGAGACGAACAATGTGGTCCTGTTTGGTGAGTCTGGCGACATCCCGTTGGTTGGCGATTGGAACGGCGACGGCACCGATACGATCGGCGTGTACCGACGGGGACGGTGGCTCTTGCGTAACGACAACTCGGCTGGCGAGGCCGATTTCGACTTCTGGTACGGCGATGTTGGCGATACGCCCTTAGTCGGTGACTGGACAGGCAAGGGTTTTGATAGCCCAGGGATTTACCGCGACGGTCAGTGGCACCTGCGGAACTCGAATTCTCAAGGAAATTCTGATTTCGACTTCTTCTACGGCGATCCCCGGGATACGCCGTTGGTTGGTGACTGGACAGGCAATGGGGTGGATACTCCGGCGATTTATCGCCTAGGACAGTGGCATCTACGATATACGAATACACAGGGGAACTCGAATGTTGATTGGGCATATGGCGATCCGTACGACACCCCAATTGTTGGCGACTGGACCGGTGACGGCGTGATGACCGCCGGAATTGTGCGTTCGGGCAAATGGTACCTGCGGTATACCAACACGACCGGCATCGCCGACGAGGTCCTCTAGCGTGCTCAATGCGTTTCTCATCGCTCAGACGATCGCGATTGGAATCCTGGCCATGCTTGTGGTTGGTTTGCTTCGGGCGCACGCAACCGTGTTGAAGCTGCTTCACGACAACGGTATGAGCCTGGAAGAGGGTGGCTCCGCGCCGTCTCATCAGACCACGATTCGTCCCACTTCTACACCTGCGTTTGACGTAGCGGGCCCCCGGCTATCGGGTGGCGCTGTGAGCATGTCTGTCGTCGGTGCCGATAACTCAACGCTGCTCGTGTTTCTTTCGTCGGGCTGTGCAAGTTGTCAAGTGATTTGGGCTGAGCTTGGTGACCCTGAGTTGAGAATTCCCGGCCGGGATACGCGCCTGGTTGCGATCACGAAGGACCCACAGAGCGAGAGCGAATCGAGATTGAAGATGTTGGCTCCGGATGACGTTGTGGTCGTCCAGTCAACGGAGGTATGGGAGCAGTACCAAGTTCCTGTGACTCCATACTTCATCCTCGTCGATGGCCCTAGCGGGACAGTCCAAGGAGAAGGCACCGCGAGCAGTTGGAGCCAGATGTTGTCTCTGATGGGACAAGCCATTGCTGACACATCGATCAAGAAGGCTCGGAAAGATCCAGACACAGGTGAACTGGCCGCCGACGTAGAGCTGAAGAAATCTGGCATCGGGCAAGGTCACGCCAGTCTCTATCCAGGTGCGAATCCGCCCGTTCAAGAATGACCGCTCTCGCGATGGGGCTAGCCGTCTTGGCCGGGTGGAGCGCCACATGGTCCCCCTGAGGCGAGTCGATGCTCACGAGCATCAACCCTCTCGGCGAGACGGGACGTAAACAGAGTTGGGCAGTAACCGTGTTCTCATACGTGGCTGGGACCGTTCTCGGAGGCTCAGTTATTGGCCTGGCCTTGGGCTCAATCGGACTTTTTGTTCCTGACAAGCCATGGACGCTTTGGCTGTTGGCCGGACTACTTATCCTCGGCGGTGTGGTTGATGCTTCCCGATGGTCGCCGCCGGGCATCCATAGACAGGTCGACGAGAACTGGCTCTCAAAATACCGAGGGTGGGTATATGGCTTCGGCTTCGGAGTTCAACTCGGGACAGGCATGGCAACCATTGTCACAACTGCGGCGATCTACTCGATGATGGGAATGTTGGTCTTGGTCGGTGATCCCGTTCTTGGGCTTTCGGTGGGAGCTACTTTTGGGCTAGCAAGATCGCTCCCCGTGTTACTAGTGGCGCGAGCATCGACGTTTGGCCGGTTGTCGGAGGTGATGGCACGCTTGGAAGAATGGCGGCCGTGGTCTCGTCGCGTGCCCGCGATAGCGCAGGTCGCGCTAGCGGTTATTCTCATACTCGCATGAAGGGCATCGCATGATTATCGAGTCAACCGGAATCAGTATCGACGTCCCCTCCGGGTGGGATGCTGAGGTGTATCAACGCGAGGCGGATCACTTCGAGCTCCTTTCGGTTCAAGAAGTGACAGGTGCAGTTGTGCATATGGGAAATTTCGCTCTCCCATCGGATCGTGGTGACTTCGGCAGCGGCGCAGTCGAGATCATGCGAAGCGAGCATGTGCTCGTCATCTTGTTCGAATACGGCCGGGATTCGGTAGGCACCGCGTTGTTTTCTTCGACGGGGATCCCCACTGTGCAAGCTTCGGACTTCGATCCGCAGCAGATGCAACGCACGTTGCCCGGCCAATCTGGGGTTCAATACTTCTTCACAGAAAACGGGCGGCCGTTTTGCCTATATGTAGTTCTGGGAGGTCACGCCCGTCGGGTTGAGATGGCCCTGCTAGTGAACGAGATTCTCGCCTCTGTCAGTATTGGCTAGCTGAGCGTCCGGTCTGGTACGCATCTTGGCTGATGGCCTGTTGCCGTTGGTGCCATTGGCGGGTTCGGATGTGTCATCCATTCTGGTGACATTCTTGATTTCGATCGTGTCTGTCGGGTTTCTGATCCGAGTCTTGTGATAGGTTCGGTCGTATGACGACGATACGACGATTCTCCAACTCTTGCTTGACCGTGACGACCGATGCCGGGGTGACTTTGTTCGACCCTGGATTCTGGACTTTTGAATCCGGCGAAGTCGATCTTGAAACGATTGGTGAGGTCAACCGGATTCTTGTGACACATGAGCACGCGGACCACCTCAAGCCAGAGTTCGTTGCCTGGTTGATCGATCGAGGAACAGATGTGGTGGTGCATGCCAACCAGTCCGTTGCAGACATTTTGGCAAAGTCAGACATCGAGGTCGTGGTGGATAACCCTTCCGACGTAACTTGCGAAGATGTCAATCACGAGACGCTGCCCAACGGTTCGACGGTCCCTAACCGTAGCTATACGGTAGGAGGTGTCTTCACGCATCCGGGTGACAGCTACGAGCCAGTCTCCACCGCTCCGATTCTCGCGCTACCGCTGGTCACTCCCTGGGGGTCTATGACCGCCAGCGTGGCGTTCGCCAAGAAGCTTGCCCCGCAATATGTGATTCCGATTCACGATTTCTATCTGAGCGGCTCGGGCCGGCAGATGTTGACGGGGATGGCCAAAGGTGCCCTCGGTGCGGCGGGCATAGAACTAGTTCAGGTCGACTGGAACGAAACCGTCACCCTCTAGTTTTCCTCGAGCACTTCGGCATCAATGATCTGACCCGTCGTTTCGAAGGTTCCCGCGCGTTCCCCACGATCCTTTTTGCGCCGGGCCAGGACGGCGGTTGCCAGTCCGAGGAGGATTTCGTCCGCCAGTGGAATGAGGTCTGGAATCAGGAGATCAAGGACAAAGAGGGCTCCGGTAATTCCGACCAGTAGCGGAAAACGAAGGTTCGAGACCCAGTTGATGAAGGCGGTGTGGGGCAGTTTCATACGATAACGGTAGCGGGAAATGGATACATGCGCCGGGGACGTCAGTTAGTCGGGGGTAGTTGGACAATGGCGCTCAGCGCTCGATGATCCGATCCTTGGGAATGACGTCACGAACAGAGAGATCAATAGCGAAGCCTGGAGGGAGCTTGCGAGAAACGCCGAAGTCTTGTGCATGGGTCTTCGATTGTCTGTTTGTCGGGAGTACTACGAGGTTTGGGCTACTGGTCCTGCAACGTGCGGACATAGGCAGTTATGCGCCCGATGTCAGAGTGTGACAGCGATGGAATGGCGGCCATGCCGACAAACTCCGTCTCGCCTGGTTCGATCCCGTCGGTCACCGACAAAAGGAAATCAACGTCTGTCGTCTCAGCTTCATGGTAGATCTCATCGGTGAGTGCGGGGCCAGCCTCCGTGCCCACAGCGTCAACACCGTGGCAGAGACCACAGTGGGTCACGTAGAGCACCTCGCCTTCGGCCGCGTACGAGAGGGTTGTGGTGGTGCCGTTACCCGCAAGCGTGGTTTGAGTTCCTACTTCAGCGCCCCCACAGGCGACGAGCACCAATCCGAGTGCAACGACCAAAATCTTCACGACACCAAATCTAGTCCCAACCTGCGGGGTATTTTGCCGTTGGCGGCTTCAGATGATGCGGCGGTCCGTGGCCCACCGTGCGAGTTCATATCTGCTGGAGAGTTGGAGCTTCCGGAGTACTGCGGAAACATGTGTTTCTACGGTCTTGACAGAAATCGATAGCCGTTTGGCGACTTGTTTGTATGTGTAGCCTCGTGCGATCTGGCGTAACACCTCGCGCTCTCGTGGTGTCAGCTGGTCGAGCTCGGGATCTTCGATCTTGGGCGCCGATTCCGCGAAAGCGTCGAGGACGAATCCTGCCAACCGAGGCGAGAAGACTGCGTCGCCTTTGCCGATCCGTCCGATCGCATCAATGAGTTCGATCGGGTCAATGGACTTGGTCACGTACCCGCGAGCTCCCGCTCGAATCATGGCGATAACGTCTTCTGCTTTGTCGGAAACGGAGAGCGCCAAGAACTTAACGTCGAGTTCCATCTTCGTGATGTTCTGAACTACAGCCAGGCCACCTCCCCCCGGCATGTGCACGTCGACGAGCACAACGTCTGGCACCAGGCTTTCGATTGCCGAGATCGCCTCGTCGACGTCTGAAGCTGATCCAATTACATCAATATGGTGATGTTCCAACTCCGTCCGAACTCCCGTCAGGAAGAGTGCATGGTCATCTACAAGAAATACTCTCATGAGGCCTCCGAGGCTAGCGTCATCGAAAGATGAACTTCCGTTCCTTCGCCAGTTTCGCTCGTGATGACGGCTTCGCCACCATGGCGTTTCATACGACCCACAATGGAATCGGAGATTCCGTGGCGATCGGGTTCAATTGTTTCCGGTTCGAAGCCTTTGCCCTGGTCGGAAATAAACACATCGACTTGATCTCCCTCGGTCTCTGCATAGATCGAGACTTTATCCGTTCCTGAATGACGGGCCGCATTGGCGGCGGCCTCTCCTGTCGCACGAATAAGCGCGTTCAGCGACTCGTTCGTCTTGGTATCGCCCACTGACACCACATCTATTCGCACGTCGTAGTCACTCTCTATCCGATTAGCCAAAGCCTCCAATGCAGTGCTCAGCATGGTGCTGTCCGCTTCCGGACTTTGGGTGAATAGCCAATGCCGCAACTCACGCTCCTGCGCTCGGGCCAGCGTCACCATTCGTTTCGGGTCTTCCGTCCGTTGAATGAGGGCAAGCGTCTGGAGGACCGAGTCGTGCAAGTGTGCGGCCATGTCCGAGCGCTCTTCGGAGCGAATGCGGTCGGTCCGCTCGTTGTTGAGAGCGCCCACCAGTTGGTAAATCCACGGAGCAAGGAGCAAGACCAAGCCAGCCGCCGTGACTGTGACAGCCAAAAGAGGCAGGGCAACGGATTGAAGTCCATCATTG
>Ga0265303_10002409_pt1 | contig 11558 bp, 10 predicted proteins | sample Helome_2_FD_192494 | JGI IMG/M metagenome (GOLD analysis project Ga0265303, IMG submission 192494) | Marine sediment microbial communities from subtidal zone of North Sea - Hel_20160317 (Illumina Assembly) | ecosystem: Environmental > Aquatic > Marine > Subtidal zone > Sediment ...
GTCTTGCACGACTTTTTCCACGCCTTCACTGATGGCAATACCCAGACTGCCCAGGTTATCCGGGTCTTTTTCAAGGATATTTCGGCCCACCTGGGTTTCGGTAGAGGGACTGGGTATACATTTGCCTCCCCAGGTCTCCATCATCACGCGACGCATCGGTTTTTGATGAAAACTAATCTTCACCATAAATACTTGAACGGGCAATCCAAAGAGGGCGCAGGCAAAAGAGAGCGCACTTCCCCATTGGCCGGCTCCGGTTTCCGTATATATTCGCTTGGTTCCAGCCATTTTATTGTAATAAGCCTGGGCAACGGCCGTGTTGGGTTTATGGCTTCCGGCCGGACTGACGCCCTCGTTCTTGTAATAGATCTTGGCCGGCGTTCCGAGCGCTTCCTCAAGGGCAAAGGCGCGGTAAAGGGGTGAGGGTCGCCAGATGGCATATTTTTCAAGAACCTCTTCCGGGATCGGAATCTCGCTTTCCTGGCTGACTTCTTGTTCGATTATTGCCATGGGGATAAGCGGTTCCAGATCAGCTGGCCCCACGGGTTGGCCGGTCCCCGGATGAAGAGGTGGCTCCATTGGTGTCGGCATGTCCGGCAAGATATTATACCAGTACCGCGGCATCTCGGACTCAGGCAAAAAAATCTTTTTAGTTTCCATAAGAACCCTCCTTAAATTTATTTAATGCATATTTAGGCATCAACAACCCATGCCCTTCTTTTTACCCTAATGACTGAATATAAATCTTTTTAGATTCTCATACCCCCTTTCATGATTTTCCTCCCAGATTAATAATTTATAAAAACCAGTAACGCCAGTTATATGCTCACATTTGAAAGCTCTCCGCTACTGCGAAAACGCAAGGAGTATATCCGCTTATCAACTTAATTGTATATTTTATCAATTGCTTACCGAAATATAAAATTGTAGAAATTCTGCGAATGCAATCAACCGTGCTTATTATCCTACTCTTTCTCTTTTGTAAAGCGGTGCTGTTTGATTTGTGGCCGTCTTATTTAATTTGTTTGCCACGATTTGAGTCTTAATTGCCTTAGCTTCAAAAAATGAATTAAATTTAATTTTTTCTTTAATTCAATAATTAATTCCTGTCAAGCAAAAGTTCAATCTATAATCAAAAGGTTTTCAAGTATAACATTCCCTGTTTACACTATAAATGATAAGGTCCGAATAATAATAGCATCTACGGGCTAAAGAGCAAATTTTTCTTGACATCCTCAGGCGGCCTAATATAATCCAAAAATAATTCAAAATTTAATTAAATTTAAGGAGATCTAAAATAGCGCTTCTCTTAAACCTGAAGCCCAGATCAAACGGGCGAAACAATCAACGATGATGATGTCAAATGAACCTATTATCTAAACAAGCGCTCAATGATATTCGTGTGCTTGATTTTACACTGATGCTGGCTGGCCCGTATGCCACAATGATGTTTGCTGATTATGGCGCCGAAATTATCAAAATCGAACAGCCGGGTAGCGGCGACAATACCAGAAGCATCGGGCCGTATTCCCCCCAGGACAAAGATCAGCGGGCCGGGGGATTTTTTCTTTCTATCAGTCGCAATAAAAAAAGCTTAACGCTCAACCTCAAGCACCCAAAAGGAGTGGCCATCGTTAAGGAGCTCGTCAAAGATGCCCATGTGGTCATAGAAAATTTCAGACCCGGTGTAATGGATCGTCTGGGGTTGGGCTATGAGACTTTAAGCGCAATCAACCCCAGAATTGTCTATACGAGCATTTCGGGATTTGGCCAAACCGGCCCCTATCGAGAACGACCCGCATTTGATTTAATCGCCCAGGCGATGGGTGGGGTAATGGCCATGACCGGCCCCAGAGGCGGCACCCCCTTTAAGGTCGGCCCGGGGATTGGAGATATCTGGACGTCCACCATTGCCGCATTTGCGACAATGGTGGCTTTACACGATGCCAACAATACCGGTAATGGGCAGCATGTGGATTGTGCCATGTATGACACCATGCTTTATATGATTGAACGCGCGATAATGATGTACTCTATATCAGGCATTATTTCAGGCCGAGAAGGAAATGCACATCCCCTATATGCGCCTTATGACTGTTTCGAAACAAAGGATGGAAAATATATTGTTATTGCCGGTCACTGGGAAAAACATTGGAAAAATTTTTGTCATGCAATGAAACAGGGTCATTTGCTTGAAAAACCCGAACTCAATACGATGTCGGGGCGCGCTGAAAATTACCATTATCTCAGGCCCATCATCGACACTTGGGTCAAATCCAACAATCGAGATGAGCTTGTTGAATTGCTGATCGAACATGATGTGCCGGTCGCTCCGGTGCAGACGGTGGAAGATATCTTCAAATGCCCACAGGCCAAGGCCAGAGAAATGATAGTCGATGTTCATCATCCAATTGCAGGCCTACATCAGATAGTTGGTCCGCCGGCAAAAATGTCTAGAACGCCCGGACATATTAGCAAAGCAGCACCTCTTATAGGTGAACATACGAAGGAGATCCTTCGAAATTTACTGGCCTATAGCGATGAAGATATTGATCACTTGAAAAATGAAGGTGTGATCTGAATTCAATCTGATGGATTCAGGCCTCAATTTGAAAGGTAAAGCGATGAGCATGATGAAGGACAAAGTTCAAGAACTGAAAGAGCGACGAGCTGGATTGGAACTGGGGGGCGGATCGGCCAAAATTGAAGCCCAGCATAAAAAAGGAAAGCTCGCAGCCCGCGAGCGGATTCAAAAACTCTTGGATGCAGACACATTCGTCGAATTGGGACTTTTTGCGCACCATCGCTGCAACCGTCTGGGCATGGATAAAAAGGAACTCCCGGCAGATGGGGTCGTCACAGGTCACGGGGAGATTCAAGGCCAAACCGTTTTTATATATTCCCAGGATTTTACGGTGATGGGTGGTTCTGCAGGCCCGGTGCACCAAAAGAAAATAGCTGATCTGGCTGCGATGGCCTATGAAAAAAAGGTTCCCTTGATCGGCCTTTATGATTCGGCCGGAGCACGACTTCAGGAAGGCTCTGAAAATATTACCTTTGCCCGAATATTTTACCAAAACGCCAAGTGTTCCGGTGTCATCCCCCAAATCGCGGCCATCATGGGGCCATCGGCGGGCGGCTCTGTTTACTCACCGGCGCTTATGGATTTTATCCTGATGACCAAAAAGACCAGCTTCATGTTCATCACCGGACCGGCAGCGATCAAAGCCGTCACCGGAGCGGAAACCAGTCCTGACGAGCTAGGCGGCTCAAAGGTTCATTGCAGAAAAAGCGGAGTTGCCGACCTTGAAGCCGAAAATGACGATGATTGCTTGGAAAGGATCAAAGAGCTACTGGCCTATTTCCCTCCCAATTGTTTTGAGAAACCTCCCAGGATCGCCAGCGCTGATGACCCCAAGAGACGATGCCCGGGTTTGCTGGAAATCGTGCCGGCTGAAAAGAAAAAGGTCTACGATGTTCGTCGGGTCATCCAGGAGATTGTAGATGATGAGCGATTTTTCGAAATCAAACCGGAGTATGCACCCAATCTGGTGATCGGCCTTGCCAGAATGGATGGACGTAGTATCGGCATCATTGCCAATCAATCCAAATTTTTAGGTGGTAGCATCGATATCAATGCATCCGATAAGGGGGCCCGATTTATTCAGATCATGGATGCATTTAACATCCCGATTGTCACCTTGATGGACACGACCGCCTTTCTCCCAGGGATAGACCAGGAGCATAGCGGCATCATCCGCCACGGCGCAAAAATGCTGTACGCCTATTCCGAAGCCACCGTTCCCATGATCACCATCATCCTACGCAAAGCATACGGCGGCGGCTGGTCGGCAATGGGCCCCAAGGAACTGGGGATCGACCTGGTCTACGCCTGGCCAACGGCGGAATGCGCTTCCATGGGTCCGGAAGGTGCCGCTGAGGTAATCTGGGCCAAAGAAATTGCCAGCGCGCCGGATCCTGGAGCAGCCCGTCAAAAATTTATCGCAGAATATGAAAAAAATTACGCAACGCCCTACCTTGCAGCTGGTTTACGTGTGATCGATGACATCATTGATCCAGCGGAGACGAGAATAAAAACGATCCAGGCCCTTAAGATGCTGGATAAAAAGAATATATCGCGATCGCCCCGCAAGCATGGCATCATGCCGGTTTAAATTGGATCCCACTTTAAAAAGGATGCACTCGGTCTTGTGACGCGATTTAATGCGTGCATTTAAACACAATTAGAGCGCTAAAATAAGGGAGACATTATGAATAATAGAGATGCGGTCATCGTCAGTGCGGTCAGAACCCCTTTTGGTCGCTTTGACGGAGTTCTCAAGGACATTCCCAGCATTGACTTGGGGGTCATGGTGGTTAAGGAAGCGCTCAGTCGGATTCAGCTGGATCCTTCAGAGGTGGATGAACTTTATTACGGAACCTGTATCCCGGCCGAATATGCCCCCTACCTGAATGTGCCGGCCAGGCAAATTACCCTGCTGGCAGGATTTCCGGCCGACAGTATCTCCTTGACCCTCGATCGGGCTTGCTGTTCTTCGATGACGGCACTGCGATTAGGGTTGCGTGCCATCCGTTCTGGTGAAGCAGATGTGGCAATTGCCTGCGGAGCAGAGAATATGGGCAACGCCTGCCACCTCGTGGAAGCCAGCAGCGGTCGGTGGGGTAAACGTTTGGGCCATATCCATCTGATCGATATCCTGTTTGAGCTGGGATACGGTAAAAAAGGTTTCAATCCGGTAGCACTGGATGCCGGTGAAGTCTCTTTGGAATTTGAAATCAATAGAGCGGAGCAAGATCAGTGGGGCTTAAGAAGCCAGGAACGCTGGGCAGCGGCCCATGAAGAAGGAAAATATAAAATCGGCGAAGAGCTCATGGCACTTGAGATCCCCCAGAGGAAGGGTGACCCCATTATCTTCGACCGAGACGAACCGCCGCGCAAGACCTCTTTTGAAAAACTGGGCAAGCTCAAGACCATCTACGGCAGCCAAACCGTAACCGCCGGAAATGCGCCGGGGATGAACGCCGGCGGTTCAGCGATTGTGATCATGAGCCGCAAAAAGGCCGACAAATTGGGTCTTCAGCCGCTGGCCGCCATTGAAACCATGGCGTGGGATGCGGCCGAACCCAGATATATGTCCACCCTGCCCGCCAACGCCATTAAAAAGGCGCTGGCCAATATCAATAAAAACATCGAGGACCTGGATCTCATGGAAATCAATGAGGCTTTTGCTGCTGTCGCGCTGGTTTCGTTAAAGGTTTTAGCCGAGATGGATGCCCACAAATACAACGCCCTTCAGGAGATCACTAATATCAACGGCGGTGCCATCGCCATCGGGCACCCGGTTGGAGCCAGCGGAGCGCGTATCACCATGACATTGATGTATGAATTGATGCGCCGGGGGGGCGGCTGTGGTGCCGCCGCCATTTGCGGCGGACTGGGCCAGGGTGAATCCATTATTTTGCAGGTTTAATGAAGGCAAATGGAAGATTGCAACTATGGCAGACAAATCAAAGATCGGTGTAAAATTACCACCCTATGTCTTGAAAGTTGAGCGCGTAAAGATCCGGGAACTGATGGGGGCCATCGGTGATGACAACCCGATCTATCTGGACAAATCTAAGGCCGAAGCTGAGGGTTATCCGGATACCCCATGTCCACCAACCTACATAACAATGGCGTTTCAAGAGTTCACCGGCGCTTATCTCGAAATTTTCAAAATGCTCGATGTGCCACTTGAGCACGTCCTGCATGGAGAGGAAGAATATGGATATAACGCTGAAATTTTTCCCGGAGATGTGTTGCATTGTCAGTTGTCCTGTGAATCGATTATTGAAAAGAAAACCAAATCCGGAAGCCTGGATCTGATTACACTGCAAACCATTTTTACAAACCAAAAAGATCAAACCGTGCTAAAGGCCAGATCTTTGATAATAGAGCGGTTATAGAAATAGAAACGGGATGACAAAATGGCGGTTTACGTAAATTTTAGCCACATGCAAGTAGGCGATATGCTTCCAACCGTTGAAAAAGATCCGGTAACGAAGACCCAACTGGTTCGATACGCAGGGGCCTCAGGCGATTTTAATCCCCTGCATACCGATGACGCTGTCGCTCAAAAAGCCGGTCTGAAGGGAGTGATTGCACAGGGGCCATTGATTATGGGGTTTGTGGGCCAGGCCATTACCCACTGGGTGTCTAAACGCGATTTGAAACGGTTTCAGGTGCGTTTTAAGGGGATGACATTTCCGGGCGATATTATTTCAGTCAGTGCCACCATAACTAAAAAAGTCCCAGAAGGTGAAAACCTTCGCATTTTATGTCATACCGAAGCCAAAGATCAAAAGGGGGCGCTAAAGTTGACCGGACAGTTTGAAGTCCTCTATCCAGTAGATATCTCGTAATTTTTTATAAGGCCTCAAGTAGCGCCATCGCAAAAATAGAGGTGATCGCATGAATCTGCTCACCCAGAAAGTTCAGTTTATTTAAAAAAGGAGAACACGATGCGACTTAAAGACAAAGTGGCAATTGTTACTGGAGCAGCGCGTGGCATCGGGGAAGCCATGATTTTGAGGTTTGTTGAAGAAGGAGCCAAAGTGACCCTGTGCGATGTGGATGAACAGGCACTCAAAGAAGTGAGATCAAAGGTCAACGCTATGAACGGGCAATGCTTTCTGGCTGTCGGCGATATTTCGCAAAAGGCGTTTGTTGAATCCATGGTGGAAGATACGGTTAAAACCTTGGGCGATCTGGATGCAATGGTAAATAACGCGGCCATCACAAGGGATGCGATTCTCCACAAAATGACCGAAGAACAGTGGGACAAGGTGATAGAAGTAAATTTGAAAGGCAGTTTCAATTGTCTGCAAGCAGCAGCGATCTACATGCGGCAACAAGGGAAAGGAACCATCATTAATGTTTCATCCACCTCGAGATTTGGCAATCCGGGACAGCTGAACTATGCGACGTCTAAAGCAGGAGTGGTTGGCATGACCCGCACCGCAGCCAAAGAGCTCTGTCGCAAGAATGTGACCTGCAACTGCATCTCACCCGGAACGATCTGGACAGACATGCTAAAAGTGGTCCCGCCGGAGGCTCAGGAGCGTCTCAAGACCGGTATCCCTCTCGGCAGATTCGGAGATCCGAAGGAAGTCGCCAACCTGGCTGTATTTCTGGCTTCGGATGAAGCCACTTATATTACCGGGCAAACTATAAATTGTGATGGTGGCTCCTTCATGATTTAAGCTGAAGCTTTTAGTGTTGCAGCGCCAGGAGGAAAATACGCATGGCAATAGAAATCGACCTGAAAGGTAAGGTGGCGGTTGTCACCGGTGCCGGGCGTGGTATCGGAAAAGCCATCGCAATTGCGTTGGCTGAAGCCGGTGCTGATGTCGTTTTAGCTGCCAGAACGGCTGCCCAGCTTGAAAAAACGGCCGAAGCGATCCGGTCAAAAGGATGCCGAGGGCTGCCGGTACCCACCGATGTGACGCGCAAGGAAGCCGTCGATCGACTCATGTCGACGGCCATCGATCAGCTGGGCTGTCTGCATATTTTGGTGAACAACGCCGCCATCATGGCCCCCGCAGCATTAATGCAACAGACAGAGGAGGACTGGGATAAAGTAATGGCTGTCAACTTAAAGGCCTATTTCTTATGTACCCAGGCCGCCGGTCACTATATGATTGAACAAAAGTACGGAAAAATCATCAATATGGCCTCTACGGGAGGCGTCATCGCCGGACCCAAAAATGCGTCCTATCATTCCAGCAAGGCCGCCATTATTCATTTTACGCGGTCGGTAGCGATTGAATGGATCAAATACAATATCAATGTCAACGCAGTGGGTCCGGGTGTTGTCGATACAGAATTGGTGGATCAATTTATACAGAAAGGTTCTCGGGATTCGATGTTAAAAGGAGTACCCATCAAGCGACTCGCCGATCCCGCAGAAATCGCCAATCTGGTGGTATTCCTGGCATCAGATCTCGCCGGATATATTGTTGGGGAGCATGTCATCATTGACGGTGGATTAACGATTCCCTGATTTTAACAATCGCCGGGTCTTGGAGGGATCACTTTAAACAAATGGATTTCGGATAGACACAGATTACGCTTTGCAATCGATTCAGATTTTCGTGGAGGGATTTAATTATGGATTTTAAATTGAGCAAGGAGCAGCAGGATATCAAACTTGCTGCCAGAGAATTTGCCGAGGGTGAATTCCCACCGGTAGCCAAAGAATGCGATCAAAAAGAAGCACTGGATATGGCCCTGCTTGAAAAGGCCCGCGAACTTGGTTTTGTGGGATCGTATATCCCTGAAAAATATGGCGGTTTTGGCCTGGGTTTTTTTGAAAAGGCCCTCATTGTTGAAGAGTTCTGGCGAATTGATCCCGGACTGTCCCAGGCCGTCATTTCAACTACTTTTGGTGCCGAGATTATCATTGATCATGCCAGCGAGGAACAAAAGAAAAAATATCTGACACCCCTGGTGGAGGCAAAGGCGATTATGGGGACTGCCATCACCGAGCCGGATGCCGGATCGGATGTCACCAGTGCCCAGACAACAGCCGTTCGAGATGGGGACGAATATGTAATCAACGGTAGCAAAATGTTTATCAGCAATGCCACCCTGGCGGATTATATTATGGTGTTTTGCAAAACACATCCGGAAGCGCCCCGTCAAAGACAATACAGTCTCATCATGGTTGAAACCGACCGAGCAGGATATCAAGCCAATAAATTAAAAGATAAGCTGGGCATCCGGGCCGCCGATTGTGCTGAAGTCGTATTCAAGGATGTGCGGGTGCCGACAACCAACCTAATTGGAAGGGAGCAGGAAGGCTTTGGTCAAATTCTGGGGCTTTTTAATCGTGAAAGAATTACCGTGTGCGCTCAGGGGGTAGGTCTTGCCCAGGGCGCTTTGGAACAGGCCATTAGGCATATCAAGGAAAGAGAACAATTTGGCAAAAAAATAGCTTCATTTCAAGCCATTCGGTTTAAGGTGGCTGAAATGGCAACCCTGATTGAGGCCGGGCGATCACTATACTACCGAGCTGCCTGGACCATCGACAGCGGCCAAGAAGACCATGGTCTGATTGCGATGGCCAAATGGTATTGTGCCCAAAATGCCGTCACAGTCGCACAGGAGGCCTTGCAAATGCACGGCGGGTACGGTTTTTTCAACGAGTATGATATTGCCCGTTTTTACAGGGACTGTAAGGTTCTCGAAATTTACGAAGGGACAAAAGAAGTAGAGAAGGTTATCATTTCCAATAATCTACTGGGCAAAGCGAAATAGGAAGACTGAAATTCCCTTTGGTATAACTGCAGCAAGATATTTAAGTCGTTGCAACATATTCTGGAAAAGGTGACCAAGCGTTTAGCTATTTGAATTCTTAACGAGTTCCCTCTTACGAACCTTTCCAAGGGAAGTCCGGGGAAAATTTTCACAGAATACAACCCGTTTGGGGCATTTAAATTTTGCCATTCGCTCTTTGCAAAACCCTATGAGGCCTTCAGCACTGAAATTCGAATCCTTTTTGGGAATAACAAAAGCCTGACCGATTTCTCCCCATCTTTCGTCCGCTGCACCGACCACGGCAATATCTTCAATTTCAGGGTGCTCTCTTAAGATACGTTCAACTTCGGCCGGATAGACGTTTTCCCCGCCGGTAATATACATATCCCTGGCGCGGTCGACCAGAAAGTAATAGCCTTCTGCATCCATACGGGCAAGATCACCAGTGTACAGCATTCCGTTTCGAATGATTTCCTCGGTTCTGACGGGATCCTGCCAGTATTCCTTCATCATAATGGAGCCGCGCACAACAATTTCGCCGATGTCCCCGGGTTTTACGGAACGGCCGTTTTTGTCCGCAATATTGACTTCAGCGTGAAATACCGGGCGCCCTACCGTACCCGGTTTGCGAAATGAATCTTCTTCTGAAGCCCACAGTAATATCGAAGTTTCTGTTTGACCCATGACCTGGCGAAACGCCAGTCCGGCGTCCCTGCATTTTTCAAACAGTTCGGGGGTGGTCTTCTCCCCTCCCCCGGCACATACTTTTAGGGAGGAACTATCGCCCCTCTGCTGCGGATCAACCTTGACGAGCTCCCGATAAACCGTTGGGACCCCCAGAAATTTGGTCACTTTGTAACGCTCAATATCTTGATAAACTTTTATGGGGTCAAATTTGGGGTGGATAACCATGGTGGCACCTTTGTAAATGGTTGGCGACGCCTGAATAAATAAGCCCCCGGAATGAAAGAGCGGTAAAATGACGAGCATAATGTCGTCAAAGTGCATTTTAAAAAAAATGTCGGCATTCAGGCAGTTAAAAAATGTCTTGCGGTGACTCAGAACAGCACCTTTCGGCCGCCCGGTGGTGCCAGAGGTATACATGATGACCTGGGGTTCTTCCGGGTCGGCCGGGCCTAATGACCGTGTTAGAAAAGGACTGCAGCCGTCAAGGGCTGTCGATTCGGAGATATAATCGGTAAATGTTCCGTCAGGCGGAACATTGCCGACCGATGATAACATCACCTGCGGTTTGGTTTTTTCAAAATCCAGTTTATTTACAGTATCAACAAACTCATAACCGAATACGAACAGCCGCGGGCGGCAGTTTTTAAGAAAATAATCCAGTTCCGGCGGTGCCGAACGGAAATTGAGGGGCACAAAAATGGCGCCCAGCCGGGCACAGGCCAGGAAAAGTTCAATAAATTCCGGGCAATTGTTCAGCATGGCGGCTACGCGATCGCCCTTCTCGATTCCCAGAGACTGCAGCCAGCAGCTGGCCCGGTTGGCGCGTTGATTCAGCTCAAAATAAGTAATTTGTTCTTCCTCAAAAATAATAGCCAGTTTATCCGGATGCAGGTCAGCCCAGCGTTGCACCCACCAGGCAATATTCATAGAACGGATCATTGGAAACTCCTTTTACCCGGACATCTTAGAATCCTGATTTTCTTTGACGTGAAAAACACAATGCGTATCACCCTTGGCCAAACACTCGGTTTCAGTTGCCATATAATCCTGCTTAAAAAGCACTGTCGCGAGGCCGCTGAGCACGCCGCTGATTAAATGGCAGACCCCTAGCGTTGACTCGCCGTATGCTGCGGCAAATGCAGAATTTTTGACCCTGACTTTCAATTTCCGATTCTCAAAATCATATTCGATTATTTGAAAATTCCCCCATCCGATTTCAGCTCCCATGCTCATCATAAAGATGATAGTGTCTCTGTCCGAAAGCTTTTGAATCTCTTTGTATTTTTTGGCCGACAGATACCCGCCCCGATAGCCTCCCTGAAATAAGGCCTCCTGGGCGCCAGCCCGGCTGTGCTTTTCGATATTTTTTTGAAATCCGACAATCGTCTCAGGGCGTATTAACAGATACCTGACCTCCCCGTAGGTCAATGCACCCGAGTCAGGATCGTACATCAGCTGGTCTATAATTGAGTTTTGATTCATGGCAACGCCTTTTGGCTATACTGAAAAAAAGAATAATGTGTTCATGACTGCCAGTGGTTTTTTGTATACT
>Ga0265303_10002411_pt1 | contig 11555 bp, 11 predicted proteins | sample Helome_2_FD_192494 | JGI IMG/M metagenome (GOLD analysis project Ga0265303, IMG submission 192494) | Marine sediment microbial communities from subtidal zone of North Sea - Hel_20160317 (Illumina Assembly) | ecosystem: Environmental > Aquatic > Marine > Subtidal zone > Sediment ...
CTCTTTTCCGGAGCGTGGGGATTTCAGTCCGCGTGCCCGAGGAACAGCTCGACGCGGTGACCGGCCTCAGCGGTTCTGGGCCCGCCTATGTCTTCGCCATGGTCGAGGCGCTTCGGGACGCCGGCGTGCGCGAAGGCTTGCCCGAGGACACCGCGCTCCAGCTCGCGTCGCAGACGGTCTTCGGCGCCGCTCGTCTGCTTCGGGACGAAAACGAATCGCCCGAGGTCCTGCGAGAGCGAGTCACCAGCCCAGGCGGGACCACGCGAGCGGGCTTGGACGCTCTCTCTGCAGCAGGTTTTGCAGAGGCCGTTCTCGGAGCCGTTCGAGCGGCAACACGTCGCTCGCTCGAGCTCGGCAAAGTCGCCGAGGCGCCAGAGAGCTAGCGCTTCATCGCGGGCCGCGGCCCAAAGATCGCGGTCCCGATCCGCAGCATGGTCGAGCCTTCTTCGACCGCTTGCTCGAGGTCGTGCGTCATCCCCATCGAAAGCTCGGGCAACCCCTGCGCCTCGGCAAGCTCTCGGAGAGCCGCAAAAAACGGACGCGTGGCTTCGGCGTCCTCCAGGTGTGGGGCCACGGTCATCAGCCCGCGCAACGTCACGTTCGGCAGCGCGCGCACGGCGTCGACGAGCGCGGGGACCTCATTGGGCCTGCAGCCGAACTTCTGTGTCTCGTCTCCTATGTTGACCTGGACCAAGACCTCGACGGTCGCTCCTCTCGCCTCAGCCCGCTTGGAAATCGCCTCGGCCAAGCGCGACGAGTCCACCGTGTCGACGGTCGCCCGTGCACGCTCGATGAGCTTGATCTTGTTTCGCTGTAGGTGGCCGATGAAGCGCCAGCGGATTTCGGGCAGGTCGCTCAGTCTAGTTGCTTTTTCGGCGAGCTCCTGAGCGTAGTTCTCACCGAACACCCGCATGCCCGCATCGTAGGCAACTCGAATCAGCTCTTCAGGATGCCCCTTCGATACCGACACGAGCTGCACCGAGCTGGGATCGCGCCTCGTACGCTGGCAGGCGAGCGCGATGCGTTCACGGACACGCTCGATGGCAGCGGCGACGTCATGACTCATGGCCATCGGTCCAAGGCATCGTGATCGAGAAGCAGCGCGACCACCTCGGCGGCCGGGAGGCCCACGACGTTGGTGTACGATCCTTCGATCCTGGTCACAAAGCCGCTCGCAAGCCCTTGAACCCCGTAGGCTCCCGCTTTGTCCAGGCTCTCGCCGGCGGCGACGTAACGCTGCAGCTGCTTGCGGGAGGCCGGCCCGAACCAGACGCGGGTCTCCACGATGCGGCAGTCGAGCGCTCCCTCTGCAATTCGCCCGATTGCGATCGCGGTTCGAACCAGATGCGCACGCCCGGCGAGAAGCTCCAGCATGCGTACGGCATCCGCCTCATCGACTGGCTTTCCCAATCGGTCGTCACCGACGCAGACGATGGTGTCGGCCGCGAGGGCGAACGCCCCTAGTCGGTCGCTGCTCGACAAAACACTCTCGAGCTTGAGCAGGGCCGCGGCGCGGACGAACTCGAGGTGATCCTCCATGGGTAGACTGCTCTCGTCGGCGCCACTCGGCTGCACCTCGAACGGAATCCCGAGCGACGACAAGATCTCGCGGCGCCGTGGCGACGCCGACGCCAAGATGATCGAGGAGAGCGGCGCACTCATGCGCCCTCCCCCTTGCTTTCCATGCGCGCCTTGTGTCGACGGAGATAGCTCTGGCTCACCTGCTCCGGATCGAGCCGCAGACACTTCGCGACTTCGGTGACGAAGCCCCGCACGTAGACCGCCGCAGGCAGTCGCTCGAAGTCATCTTCTTCAATGCACCGTAGATAGTTGGTGCCGACCTTCGTCCGCTCGCTGATCTGCTCGAGGCTGGTACCCTGTGACTCGCGCACGGCTCGCAGCAATGCGCCACTGAACTCGGTGTCCGGTGTGATGCTCGGAGCAGGGGGCAGCTCGCCGCTCGGCGCCAGCTCCCGCGCGGTCTCGGCCTTACTCTGTTCGGCCTCGGGAAAGACGGAAATCTCGTAGGGACGGCGACGGGCGGGGTCGAGGAGCACATCATAGGCCTCGTCAATGCGACTCCGTGCGACCGCGAGGCCTTCCTCGTCGAAAAGGCCGAACGTAACGAGATTCTCCGTGTCGAACACCGCGCACATCCGCTTGTAGGCGCGGCGGATTTCCTCGTCGGTCGCGCCTCGCTCGACTTCGAGGACGTCGTGATGCGAGCTCTCGGGCACTTCGCGCCACGGCGCGCGATCTCGCTGAGCTTCCTTCGAGGCGAAAAGCCGGCGCGCGATTTTCTCGATGTTGCGACTCGCTCTGCTTCCAGGGCTCTCGAGCAGAAGCGGCCGCCTCTTTCGAGAGCAGCTCCGAACCACGTCATCGTGCTCGACGTAGCCTAGGTATTTCAAGTGCACACCATACCGTCTGCGCACGGCTACCGTGATTTGATCGCCGAGCTCGAGATCCGCACGCAGTCGCGCTTGGTTGACGATGAACGGGAACTGAAACTCGTTCATGCAATCGTGCAAGGCCGCCCCGAGCTCGGGCCATTCGCGCCGCAGCAAGGCCGAGATGTCGGACGGCGCCGGCGTTTGGCCCGCTTTCGCAAACGCGGCGTGCAGCGCGGCCTGCTGTCTCTCGTCGCTTAGGCGTGTCTGAGCCATGGCGGCGAAGGCCTTGCGAACCAAACGATACAGGCCGCTCACCGCGTTGGGCTCTGGCATCGTCAAGGCCAGGCGATGGGCCGCCGAGCACCAGAAGCGAATCGCGGCGTCGGTCGCCGAGGAACCGAGATCGACGACTGCGAAGTCCACGTCTTGTTTGGCGAGTCGGCTCTGGAGCTCTCGCAACGAGCTTCGGCGTGCGCTGCCTCGATGGGGCTCGCTCAGGCCTCCGTCCATCAGCTGCAAGCCGGGAATCGGTCCATCCACAGGCTCGCGCAGCGGCAGGGTGTTCGCCGCGTCGTGGTCGAGCGCGGTCGCCAGGCTCGTCAAGCTTCGCTCCACGCCGAAGGCAGGCGTGGGGGCGATGTACGGCGCGACGCGGGGACCCATGCCCAGCATCGCATGAAGGTCGGCGCCGGATGGGTCCGCGTCCACGGCCAAAACGCGCTTGCCAATCGTCGCGAGGTAGATCGCGAGGTTGGCGCTGAAGAGAGAGGTTCCCACTCCCCCTTTTGCCCCGAGAATTGCGATCGTCGTTGGGGGCATCGAGCGCTCTTACCAATCGCTCGATTGCAGCGCAATCAAGTCGCGGTCGCGCTCATTCGTCTGCGTCGTCGGAGCGGCGAGGCGCGAACGGATAGTAGTGCGGCAGGGCGTCTTCTCTGTCAAAAACGCCCGTTTCATCCACTTCCAGGTCGCGACTGGGCTCGGCGGTCTGAACACGGCCGACGGAGGACGCCGCCCTCTTCCGGGCCGATGCCCGAATCTTCAGTCTACCAATGGGTGCGCTAATCCGTGGCTGGGTACTCATCCCCCTCCGATTCAAAACCGTGCTGACTTTAACACTAATGGATGTATCCAGAGAAAGCACAACAGCAGGGCGTTGGGCGCACAAGACTGTTAGATTCGCTCGGAATCGTGGGGTCGAAGGAGTCAGAAGAGGTCCTGGAAGGCGTGGTCGAGGACGTGGTTTTCCGCAGCGATGACGGAAAATTCGCTGTGATTCGGCTCGGGGCCGACGAGGAGGCGGCGCTCGCCTCTCCGAAAACCGCCGTGGGAGATCTCGGTCAGATCGCCCCGGGTGAAAACGTTCGCCTGATCGGGCGATGGACGCAGCATGCGGTCTACGGATCGCGGTTTCGGGTCACCTCGTTCACGCCGACGATTCCCTCTACCGAGCAGGGCATGACCCGCTATCTCGGCTCCGGGCTCATCCCCGGCATCGGCCCTGCCTTGGCCGCGCGACTCGTGGACCGCTTTGGTCCGGACACCCTGGATGTGATCGCGACCCAGTCGGCCCGGCTGCGCGAGGTTTCGGGCATCGGCAAACAGCGCGCGGAGTCGATTGCCAAGGCCGTTCGCCAACGCCGCGCGGAAGCGGAGACGATGAGCTTCCTGCACGCGCTCGGCATGGGGCCGGCGACGGCGCGCGAGATCGTTCGCAAGTACGGTGTGGATGCCCCGCGAGTCGTGAGAGACGATCCCTACATCGTCGCCGAGCAGATTCGCGGCATCGGTTTTCGAACCGCCGATCGGATCGCAGAAGCGCTTGGAATCGCAGGCGATGATTTGAGGCGCGTCCAAGGCGGCGTGCTGCATCTGATCGGCAGAGCAGTCGACGAAGGCCATGTCTTTGCAACACGGGAACAGCTCCGCAACGGCCTCGAGCAACTCGATGTCCCTTTTGATGAGCTCGACGAAGCGCTTCGGGCACTGCGGGCACGCGAGCTGGTCACAATCGAAGAGGACGCGATTTACCCCCCCGTGTTGCATCGGGCCGAAGTCCTCGTCGCCGAGGCATTGAGCGCCTTCGCCGGCCGCCCAAAGGTGCAACAACCCGTCAAGACGCACGACCCTACTCTCAGCGACGCGCAGCGAAGCGCAGTCGACGCGTCACTCGGAACTCATCTGCTCGTGCTCACGGGTGGACCGGGCACCGGCAAGACGACGACCGTCCGCGCGATCGTTCAGGCACATGCAGCGCTCGATCGCCGCGTCTCTCTTTGCGCACCGACGGGCCGAGCAGCCAAGCGCCTTTCCGAAGCCGCCGGCATCGAAGCAAAGACGATCCACCGTCTCCTCGAGTGGAATCCAGCCACCGGTCACTTCAATCGGAATCAGCGTTTGCCCCTCGACGCCGACCTGATCCTCGTCGATGAAGCGTCGATGCTCGATATCCGCCTCGCCTCACAGCTCCTGGCCGCCATTCCTCGAAACGCCACGCTCGTGTTGGTCGGCGATATCGATCAGCTGCCGCCGGTTGGACCGGGGCAGCCGTTGCGGGACCTAATCGCATCCAAGGTTTGCAAGACGATCCGACTTCACGAGGTGTTTCGCCAGGCACAGCAAAGCGCGATCGTTCGGGGAGCCCATGCGGTGCTCGAGGGCGGCATGCCGGAGCCGACGCCCAGTGGTACGAAAGGCGACGGGGACTTGTTCCTGATCTCCGCCACCGATCCGGACACGATTACCGAGCGCCTCATCCAAACGCTACGTCGAATGTCGGCAGCCTATGGATTCGACCCACTGGCCGACGTACAGGTCATGACCCCAATGCGGCGCGGCCCGCTCGGCACGATCAAGCTCAACGAAGTCCTTCAAGAGACCTTCAACCCGGGCAAGCGGGAGGGCGCGCTTCCCGGCTCATTTCGATCGGGCGACAAGGTGATGCAGCTTCGCAACGACTACGACAAAGAGGTCTACAACGGAGACCTCGGCGAGGTGCGCAGAATTGAAGGTGGCGTCACCTACATACGCTTCGACGGGCGCGAGGTTCAGTACAAGGCCGACGAGCTCGATGCGATCTCGCTCGCCTACGCCTGCACCGTCCACAAGGTTCAAGGCAGCGAGTTCCCAGCCGCTGTGATCGTATTGCACAACGCGCATTTCATGCTGCTGAATCGGGCTCTGCTCTACACGGCGCTGACGCGGGCGAAGAAGTTGGTCGTGCTCGTGGGCGACCCGCGGGCGATGGCCCGGGCCGCTCGGAACGCACTCTCCTATGAAACCAACTCGAAGCTCCTCGACCGGCTTCGCTCGCTTTCGGCCTAGCGGCCCCCAGGGCGATCGAAGGCTTGGACGATGGCCTCGTGAAACAGCGGACGAAACGCCCGGATCGCGGCGTTGTCGTCGGAAACCTCAACGCGATTGCTCAGGAGCACCATCACCAGCTGCCGCCGAGGGTCGCACCAAAGCGACGTGCCGGTGAATCCGAGGTGACCGAACGCATCCGCGTCGATCGAAGGGCCGGCAGCGCCTCCTTCTTCGGCCTTGCCATCCCATCCGAGTCGGTGTGTCCCGCCCGGCCTCCGTGCCGCTGCATGCCGAGCGAGCTCTTCCTCTGCGGCTCCGCGTCGTCCATGCCAGGCGGCCACGCACGCGGCGCCAAAGCGAGCGACACTCCTCGGCAGCCCGAACATGCCGGCATGGCCGGCGACGCCACCAAGAGCAGCGCAGTTGTCATCATGGACCTCGCCGATCAACGCTCGCCCGCGCCAAAGGGACCAGCCTGAGGGCGCGCAACGTGCCTTCCAATCTTCGTCCGGTCGGCTCGCGCCAAAGAAGGCGGTGTCGTCGACCCCAAGCTCCAGAGCGACGCGCTCCGCCACCACCTCGTTCAAGGGTTTGCCCGCCGCGCGGCTCATCGCCACCCCCGCCAGGATGTACCCGAGGTCGCTGTACACGGCGGTGCCGACCTTGGTCGCGTCCCAATGCGGTAGCAGCTGCGCCAAAATCCATTTGCGCGCCCCATCGGTGCCGGGCTCTTTCGGGAGGGTCTCGTAAAAGGGCACCCAGGCCTCTAGGCCGGAACGATGGCTCAGCACCTCTTCCCAGCTGTGCTCGCCGACCGGCAGGCCGTTCGCTTCGGGAATCAGCTCCTCGACGCGCTCGCCGAGGTCGAAGACGCCAGACTGATGCAAGCGCAGCGCCGCATTGGCTACCCATGGCTTGGTGAGCGAGGCCAAATCATAAAAGGTGTCGACCGTCACCGGCAGAGAGCCCTCGGCTCGGTACCCCGCAACTACGTCGACGTATTGCCACGCGGCTCGGTCCCAATACGCAATCGAGGCACTTGCGCCCGGAAACACCTTGGCTGCGCATCCCGCGGCGAGTTGCTGCTGCACTGCGCGCTCGATCCGCGTCGAGAGGTTGGCGGTCACGCCTGCTGTCTACCCAATCGCGCCGCGATGGTCTACAGGAAGCGCCCTGCCATGACGCTCCCCTATCTCACGAGCTCGATCGCTCCGATCGAAGCCGAGTTTCGATCCACTCCCGAGGATTTCGAGGTCGAAGAGCTGCCGGCGTATCCGCCGAGTGGAACGGGCGAGCACGCGTTTGCGTTCATCGAGAAACGCGGCCTGACGACCAAGGACGCGGTTCGTGCGCTTTGCGAGCGTGTCGGAGCCGACCCAAAAGCTTCAGGATGGGCTGGCCTCAAGGACCGCCACGCCGTGACCAGGCAATGGATCAGTATTTTTGGCGCCTCCCCCGAGGCGCTTCTCCAGGCAGAGGTCGAAGGCATTCGGGTTCTCGAGGCGGCGCTTCATCCTCAGAAGCTTCGAACCGGCCACCTGCGTGCGAATCGGTTTCGGATCCGTCTGCGGCAAATCGACATATCGAGAATAGACGAGCTTCGCCAGGGGGTGTCCGTGTTCGAAAGCGACGGTCTCCCCAACTATTACGGAGAGCAACGATTTGGACGTGACGGCGACAATGCCGAGCGCGCCCTTCGATGGGTCCTCGGCAAGGCTCGGGCGCCCCAAGGAGGTTTCCAACGAAAGCTTCAGATGTCCGCGCTCCAATCCGAAATCTTCAACCGATGCGTCGCCGCACGTGTGCAAACCTCGACGCTTGGGAAGGTTTACGCAGGCGACCTCGTCAAAAAGCACGAGTCTGGAGGCCTGTTCGTTGCGCCCGATGTCGAGGACACGCAGGCCCGGGCCGACTCTTGGGAGATCAGCCCCACCGGACCGATCTTTGGCGCCAAGATGCGTTGGCCGGAGGGCGATGCCCTCAAACGCGAAGAGGCGCTGCTAGAGGAGTCGGGCTTAACCCTGGATCGGCTGGCCAAATGGAAGCGCATCGCTCCGGGGACCCGGCGGTTCGTCCGTATCCCGGTACGAAATCTAGGCCTGACTGTGAGTGACAATACCGTGGAGCTCGATTTCACCCTACCCGCTGGCTCCTACGCGACCATAGTGGTGCGGGAGATTCTCAAGCGGGATGCACAGCCGCCCAAGACCGGCTAAAAGCGCGCTTCTACCCGAGGAAAAGTATGATCGACATTCAAGAGAGATTGACCGCCTTCGCCATGCTTGGCGCAACCTGGGTCATGTGGCTTCTGATTATCCTCTCCATCTTCGGCGTGGCTATCATTTTCGAGCGCATCTACTACTTCTTCGCCTCCCGCGATGACGTGCGCGCCCTTCAAGAGGACCTGCGCCTGCACCTCGCGAAAAACGACGTGGCCGGGGCCCGCGACCGTCTTGCCCAGTCGCGCTCCTTTCAGGCCAAGATCGTCCACTCCGGCATCGAAGTGGTCAACCAGGGCTCGGACGCGGTCGAAGAACGACTCGCTGGCGAGACGGCCGTGGCCCGCACCCAAATGGAGCGAAATCTCGGCTTCCTCGGCACCGTGGGCAACAACGCGCCTTTCGTCGGCCTTCTCGGAACGGTAATCGGCGTCATCAAGGCGTTTCACGTGCTCGACGAAAGTGCAGGCAAGGTGACGAGCGGCTTGATGACCGAGGTCGGTGAAGCGCTCGTCGCAACGGCCATCGGTCTCCTGGTGGCCCTGCCCGCAGTCGCCTTTTACAATTACTTTCAGCGCTTGATTCGATACCGCCTGACCTGGGCCGATGCGCTGGGCCGCGACTTGCTCGCCTACCTCAAGGGCAAGGCCCACAAAGGGAGCGAGTAAGATGGCCGGCGGCGCGCGCTCCGGGGATGACGACGACCTCATCACAGACATCAACGTCACGCCCTTGGTCGATGTCGTGCTCGTGCTCTTGATCATCTTGATGGTCACCGCAACAGCCATCGTTTCTAAGACGATTCCGATGGAGCTCCCGAAGGCCGCGACCGGCGAGCAGACACCCGCGACTCTCGCCGTGTCGATCGACCAGAACGGTCGGCTCTTCCTGGACACCATCCCCGTCAACACCGACGAGCTTCGAGCCCGCGTGCGCGCTGCGCGTGAGACCAACGAAGACCTCCGCGCCGTGATCGCGGCTGACGGCAGAATCGCGCATGCCAAGGTCGTCCAGGTCATCGACATCCTCCGCCAGGAACGAATCACGAAGTTTGCCATCAACGTCCGGCCCGAGGAGATCGGACGCTGAGCCACGCTGCTGCTGACCCAATGTCCAACCCTTTCGAGAATCTGGCCCCGTGGGTGCTCGACGCGGCATGGGTCGTCTTGGCAATCGCAACTCACGCGGCTTTCTTGGGTCTGACGCCCAACCTTGGGGCGGGCTCCGGGCCATCCGATCCGCTCGATACCGTCGCCGTGGGGATTATCGACCAGGAGCCCCCCGCACCCGAACCCGAACCCGAAGAGCCGGTCGAAGAAGACACCCCGGAGCCTGAAGAGCCGGAGCCCGTCAAGCCCCCGCCAAAGCCCAAGACCTGGAGAGCCCCGAAGGATCCCCCGAAGGCCCCGGAGGAGCCGCCGGCCGCTGCACCGGAGACTCCGGTCACGTTCGACAACATCGTCCTCACCAATGAAGGCAATGAGCCTTCGTCCTGGGCGATGGACCCGGGCTCTGGCGAGAGTCGCGACGGACCGATCGGCAAACCGGACGCCGTCGTCACTGGCAGGAGCCGGGACGGCGTGATCGGCGGAATCCTTGGAGGCACTGGCATCGGGGTGGTCGTCGACGTGGGTGACCTCTCGAGGCGTCCAATTCCGCCTAGTTTGAAGCAGAAGCTAGAAAGACTTTACCCTAAGAACGCGAAGCAGGAAGGCGTCGAGGGCCAAGCCGTCGTGCGCCTGCAGATCGGGCCCGATGGCTCGCCGAGCAAGATCCGACTCATCTCCGAAGACCCGATCGACTACAAGTTCGGGCAGATCTGCAAACAAGCCCTGCAAGGGGCGACCTGGAAGCCCCCGCTCGACAAAGAGGGCAAGCCGGTCAGCACCCGGGTGACGTTCACCTGCGGCTTCGAGATTCGCTTTTAGCCGGTGGCCGGTGGGCTGTTTGGCCGGACGAACCGCCGCCGAGAGGCGTCTGTACAGATCCGCGTTTTTTGACTCCCGCCGCCGTGGAACGGTACCTCAGGTGCATGCGGTGGATTGTGCTTAGCCTGATGGCGCTCACCTGTGCCTGCTGGGGCGAGGACGAAGAACCGCCTGGAGAGCTCGTGGGCAGCTTCCAAGCGCTTGGCCTGATGGTCGAGCAGAGCTGCGGCGCGGCGGTCCCTTCTCCCGATCCCTTGGACCTGAAGTTCGACCTTCGATCGGAGTCCAACGGTCGCGCGTACTGGCGTCTATGGGGTGGCGCCCTATTTGCTGGAATCGAGAGCGGCGACACGTACACGTTTCAAACGAGTCAGAGCTGGATGGTGATCGAGCCCGATCGTTTTCGGGGCTACGTTGGCTGCTCAGTCACACAGCGGGACGTCTTCACCTTCGAGGTGTCCGTTCCCGAGATCGAGGCCGGCCTGGACGGCGGCGTTGAAGATGACGCCGGGGTTGATGGAGACGTGGTCAATGGAGACGCGGGCACCGAAGCGGACGCCGGGGTCGACGCCTGGATCGATCCGACGCTCGTCCTCATTACAGGCTCGCAGACGACCGAAATTGTTCCGCTGAGCGGCGCGGACTGCACGCCCGCGGTGGCTGCGCTGGGTGGCCCGTTCCTCTCGCTGCCCTGCCGCGTCGAGTACGTCCTCAGCGGCAACGGGATCGCCACCGACTAGAGAAGGGCTAATCTTCTTCCGGCGATTCGGGCGATTCCGGCGATTCCGGCGGAAACTGCGAGGGCTTCAGCGCCCCGAGAGGGAGCGATGGACGCACGGACGGCGGCGCGGAAGGACGCACCGAAGGTGCTGCAGACGGACGGACCGGGGGAATGCTGCTCGCTCGCTTGAGCGAACCAGGCAAGCGTTCGGCGCGAATGATCATCTTGGGTGAATGAACCCCGAAGAAAATCCCAAGCGTTGCCTCCCGCCCGCTGATCTCGTCGACTCGGAAACCATTTTGCTCGAGGAGCGCGCAGATTTCGTGGAGCGCATAGAGACGAATCGAGTAGAGGCGATCGTGCTGTTGGCCGCTGTGGTTTGCCACTCGACGCTTCACGCGGAGGCGTGATGTTGCATAGTCGAAGTCGGTTTCTTCCATACACACCGCACCATCGACCTCGAACCAAACCTGGTTTGGCTGTGAGCCGATCATGAAATCGCGGTTGACCACCTCGAGCAAGAGCGTGCCGTGCGGTCGGATCGCTTCGTGGAATTTCCGAATCGCAGTCTCGTTTTCCTCTTCGCTGAAGTAGCCGAAAGTCGTGCCCCAGCAGAGCATTGCGTCGAACGGATCCTCGAAGGTGAGCTCGCGCATGTCACCGCGCACGAAGTCGATTTGCAAGCCGCGGTCTTCCGCCTCGTCGTAGGCGCGGGAGACCATCGTGGGGGAAATGTCGAGACCGACCATGTGATAGCCACGGGAGGCAAGCTCGACGGTTTGCACCCCGAGCCCACAGCCGACGTCCAGAATGCGCGACCCCACCGGCATGCGCAGAGCGCGTTCGATAAAACCACACTCGACGGCGACTTCCTTTGGTGTCGATGTTCGGACAGTCCGTAGGTACGCCTCGCCAAAGAAATGTTCGTGCCAGGGTCCATCGTCGTCCTCTTCGACCTCGGGTGGCCCGGAGTCCACGGAATCGGCTG